>Ga0187776_10000295_pt1 | contig 24294 bp, 19 predicted proteins | sample 0216_BV02_MP12_2_FD_132426 | JGI IMG/M metagenome (GOLD analysis project Ga0187776, IMG submission 132426) | Tropical peat soil microbial communities from peatlands in Department of Meta, Colombia - 0216_BV02_MP12_20_MG | ecosystem: Environmental > Terrestrial > Soil > Wetlands > Peat | place...
CGTTTGGTGCAGAACCCGCCGCAGGCGCGAGCCGAGGGAGTCTCCACGGGCCGCGAAACTCTTGAGGCCTGCCTTCTGCGCCAGGTTCGTCGCCAGCACCGGGAAGCGGTCCGTGGACGCCCATACCCGCGACCGGCTCGCGTGAATGTTGGTGAACACCCGCAGAATGCGCCCGCCATGCGTGGGACGGCTGGGAAATGCATCCACGTGCAGCAGATCGTTGCGCTTGTGCAGCGGCAGACTGCGCCCTTCCTCTTCGATCGGGCGGAAACTAGCGTAATCCAGGAACCGGCGCTGGCTGTAGGGCCGGAGAAAATCTCCCAGAAAACTGATCACCTGCGCCGAGTAGGTACCCAGGATGCCGGCAAGGCGGGCAAATTGCGGATCGCGGGCCGGGAAGCCCCCTAGAACTCCCGAAGCCGGGCGGTAGGAGATGTTCTTGTGTACGCTGGAGAGCGTGGAACGCAGCCCCAGCAGAAACTCGCGATCTTCTGTGGGAAGGGGAAACGGCGGCTGCAGGAAGTAAAGAATCTCCCCCCGCTCCAGTTGCTCGCAGTACCAGCGCGAGCGCCCGCCGATGTCGGTGGCATCGGCCCAGCCCCCAGGGAAACCGTAGTCGGAAACCGTCAGAACGGACATCTACACCCCCGCCGCCGCTCCGTTCCAGGTCTTTGGACCAAGAGTCACAGCCGTGCTGCGAGCTCACCTCACTCACGCTCAGACTATACATAATAGACGCTCAAATCGTGACATGGATTACGCCAGCAACTCCTCGGCTGGGCAACCCTGTTCCGATCCGAGCAGCAAACCTTGGAACTCGGCCATGGTCGTTGCCGAACCATGCATCCGTACGAAGCTTTTTGCTTCGGACTCTGATGCGGTGGGAAAAAATCTTTGGTAGAGCTCGATCTTTTGCTGTTCGCTCGCCTCTCCCAGGAGGAGCCTGTAATCAATGCGTCCCGGCCTGAGCAGCGCTGGATCAAGAGCCCCGATTCGGTTGGTGGTCATAACGAACAAAACGTCTTCCGGCGCACTGAATCCGTCCAAAACGTTCAGCAGTCCGGAAAGTGTAACGCCCAGTCGATCGTGGGTGAGGGCGTCTTCACCCTTACGCTCGATCCATTCACCGTGAGGCACCCTCGACTTTGGCGTATTCATGCAATCGATATCCTCGAACAGAATTACGGACTTCGGCGGCACATCGTGGATCGCATTCGCCAACGTTCGATCGTTGAACTCGTTAAGGTTTACCGTATAGATAGACATTCCAAAGCGTGCCGCCACTGCCGAAACCAGAGAAGTCTTGCCGGTCCCAGGAGGACCGTAGAACAAGTACCCTCTGTGATAAGGGACGCCCAATTCCGAATAGCGCTTCTTCGATGATTTGAACATCTCGACGTCCTGAATCAGATGATCTTTCTCTCCCGGCTTCAAGATAACTGATTCCAGCCTGCGCGGGCTGTAGCCCAGAGATCTCGTCCAGTACTCATTGTGGACAAACAGGGATGATCCGATCTTCCGTTCATGACTGCCCACGACTTCGTTTACAAGCCTTTTCAGGAATTTCCGACTTCTGCCGATCGTCCAGAAGGTGAGGGATTCGCTTCGTCGCAACGATCGCCCTGTTGTGTCCTGGCTGCGGTAAAACTCCACTACGAACGGTCTGCCCATATGCCAGAACAAGTGCCGTCCTGGAGCTGGAATCAAAGCAATATCGTCATTGCGCAGGGTAGTATCCAAATCCACCCTTCGAATCCGCTGCAGAAAGCCCTGTTCCAAAAACCATTCCTTAACCCAGACGAAGGCTGCATCGTCGTCCTTAACCGTGATCATCATCGTCGTCTGGCAGACGAACCACTCCCACAACTTCTGGGGTATGGCTCTCATTAGACACCTATTCCACCGATGATCATGAGCAGCAATCCGCCGGAAGCGAATTGGTTATGGCCACTGAACATACTTTTCAAGAGTTCAAACATTCTCTTAATCTCAAATGGCTCAATTCAAGACAGGCTAACCCCATCTCGTGGCAGAGATTCGCTGGAACAACCCGGTGCGCGCAGGCAGCAAAGCCGACATCTCAGCCGCATAGGCGAGAGAACTCGCTGTTTAGGCAACCACTTGGTCTTTGTCTATTTCTTTAGAGAGCGCCCAGGACTAATGGGCGCAGTTGGACGCCCTGAGACAACCACCGCTGATTGACAGCCACGGTTGCCCGTTTTGCGATTTGGTTTTGCGTACAGCCATCTCGGGCATCCTTTCGTGTGGGATAGCTCAAGATGCCATGATCCTGTGCATTGCGCAAGGCAAAAAGCCTCTAGGCCAGGGCGAACCAGCAATCTGGCGGCCATCGCAAGATATAAGATAGATCTTAAATGCCCCTTAGCGTCTCGCGGCTCAGGATCTGGTTTGCCTCGGCGGCCATATTCCTGCTGATCCTGGTGGCGGGTTTCTACACCTATGGCCGGCACCGATTGCGCCGGTTGTTCCAGAGCGCGCCGCAAAAGCTGGGCGTCGAGATTCAGCAAAGCACCCAGGGATTCACCCTCTCCAAGTCGCAAGGCGGGCACACGCTGTTCACCCTGCACGCCTCGAACGCGGTTCAATACAAGCAGGGTGGAAAGGCGGAGCTGAAGGACGTCAGCATCGTGGTTTATGGCCGCGAGTCGAATCGCTACGACCAGATCTACGGCTCCGATTTCGCCTATGATCCGCAAACCGGCAACGTGACGGCGCAAGGCGAAGTGCACATCGACCTTGAAGGCAACGCCAGCGGGGAGGTGCGCTCCGATCAGGTTCCTCCGCGCGAGCTGAAGAATCCCATCCACCTGAAGACCAGCGGGCTGGTCTTCAACAAGGACACGGGCATCGCGCACACCAAGGAGCGGATTGAGTTTCGCGTCCCGCAGATAAGCGGTTCTGCGTTGGGAGCCAAGTATGACCCCAAGGCGAACGCGCTGCTGCTTGACTCGAACATACGATTGCAGACCTCCGGCGAGCAGAATTCCACGCTGGTAGCCAGAAAAGGAGAGATCACCAAGAACCCGCGGCGCGTGGCCCTGGAGGATGCCAAGGTTACGCGAAACGGCAGCACGGTGGACGCAGGAAGGCTGACAGTCTTCCTGCGGCCCGATAACACCGTCGATCATGTGCTGGCCTCCGATCAGGTGAGCGCGCAGGTCAGCGGCAAGAGCGCCATCCAGGCGCAGGCTCCGCAGGCGGAACTCCGTGTGAACGGCAAGAATGAGTTGCAATCGGCTCTGCTGACGGGAGGCGTGTCGGTCAACGTTGCCGGCGACCGCGCCATGCAGGGCAGCGCAGGCAGTGTATTGGTGGACTTCGGCCGCAACGCACGGGCCGACTCGATTCGCGCCGCCCAGGATGTCCACCTCCTGCAGCCTCCACCGCCGGGCAAGGACGGTCAGACCATAGAGCTGACCAGCGACGTGCTCGACTTCCACGCGGCCCAGGGTAAGAATCCCGAGCATGCGGAAACTTCCGGCACCGCCGCAATCCAAATTACCCCGCCGGCCGGAGGCGGCGGCACCGCGGAAGCCGGCGCTGCTTCTGGCCCCACGGTGATCACCGCGACCAGGTTTTTCTTCGCATTTGACGATCAGAATCGGCTGAAATCCGTTGTCGGCTCTCCCAACGCGAAGCTGGTATCGACCGCGGCCGGCCAGCCGGACCGAACCAGTACCAGCACAGTGCTGACAGCAACCTTGAGTCCCGCGGGCGGGATCAGTTCGCTAGTCCAGGAGGGCGATTTCCACTACCGCGAGCCAGCACCGGCCGGCACCGCCAGCCCAAACGGCCGCGAGGCCTGGGCGAACAAAGCAACCTACAACCCCAACGACGGGATGCTGGCGCTGACCGGCAACCCGCGCTTCACCGACGGCGGGGTAACGACGACCGCCGACCGCTTGCGCATCAATCGGCGATCCGGAGATGCGGTCGCTGAAGGCAATGTCAAAACCACCTACTCCGAACTCAAGCAGCGGCCTAACGGGGCTTTGCTGGCTACGGCCGATCCCATCCACGTGACCGCCGTAGCCATGACTGCCCGGCGGGCCACTGGGAGCGCCCGCTACACGGGGAATGCCCGCCTGTGGCAGACCTCGAACGCCGTCGAAGCTCCCACCATCGACTTTGACCGCGACCACCGCTCGGTAGTGGCCTCGGCCCCTGCCGGCCAGGTGGTTTCCACTGTCTTTGTCCAGCAGGGCGACAACGGCAAGCAGACCCCGGTCAAGGTGACGGCGTCGCGGCTCAATTACGTGGATGCGGACCGCAAAGGTCACTTTGAGGGGCGGGTGGTACTGCGGAGCATCGATGGAACCGTAACTGCCGAGTCCCTGGACGCGTTCCTACAACCCCACTCCGCCTCGTCCCCGGGGCCGGAGGGGGGAGCCGGTGGAGGGGTAGCGGGCTCCACAGGCAACCAACTGGATCACGTCGTGGCTCAAGGGCAGGTGGTGGTCCAGCAGGGAAACCGGCGGGCCACGGGTCAGAGGCTGGAGTACCTACCCCGGGAGGGTCGGTTTCGGCTGACGGGCGGTCCGCCTAGCATTTTTGATGCCGAACACGGCAATGTTACCGGCGATTCGTTGACTTTCTTCAGTCACGATGATAGGGTGCTCGTGGAAGGCGGGAAAACCAGCCCGAGCGTCACAAAGGCGAGAGTTTCCAAGTAGATGCAGACCCTGGCGACCGACGAAATTGGCAAGTCTTACCGCAGTCGGCGGGTAGTAAACGGGGTGAGTCTGCATGTGAATCAGGGCGAGGTGGTTGGTCTGCTCGGACCCAACGGGGCAGGCAAGACCACAACCTTCTACATGATCGTCGGTCTGACTCCTCCCGATGTAGGAAGGATTCTTATCGATGGCAAAGAGATCACCGACGTGCCCATGTACCTGCGGGCGCGAAATTTTGGTATCAGTTATCTTCCGCAGGAGCCCTCGGTTTTTCGCAAGCTGACGGTGGAAGAGAACATTTTGGCGGTGCTGGAAGCGCAGCCACTCTCCTGGCATGAGCGGCGGGAGAAAATGGAAAAGTTAATCGACGAATTGGGCCTCAGTCATATTCGCAAGAATCGCGGTTATGCGCTGTCCGGAGGAGAGCGGCGCCGCGTTGAGATCGGCCGAGCCTTGTGCATTTCCCCCTCCTTTATCCTGTTGGACGAGCCATTCTCAGGCATCGACCCGATCGCGGTGCTGGACTTGCAAAAGATCATTTTTGACCTCAAGAACAGCGGCATTGGGGTACTGGTCACCGATCACAACGTACGCGAGACCCTGTCGGTAACGGACAGGGCCTACATCATTAATGACGGGAAGATTTTTCGCGCGGGGACACCGGAGCAACTTGGCGGGGATCCGGAAGTCAGGCGGGTATATCTGGGGGAGAGCTTCTCCCTCGTCTAGCGTTGGCAGGACGGGCCGCATCGCATGGTACTTCTTCAGCACAAACTCAGCCTGAAAGTCAGCCAGAAGCAAATCCTTACGCCTGGCCTGGTGCAGATGGTCAGCGTGCTGGCGCTGAACAAAATTGAGCTGAAGGACATGATCACGGCCGAGATGGTGGAGAATCCGGTTCTGGAAGAGCTGGATGGCACCGTCCCACTGCTAGATGACGTTGCCGGGCGCGAGGAAGACCGGGAGCGAACCCAGCGGACCGCGCAAGAAGCCGACCCGGTGGTGGCCGTCACCCCCAAGGATCCCTTCGAGGAGATCGATTTCGGCTCGTTCTTCCAGGAATACCTGGATCCCGGCTATCGCACCAACTCCGACGTGGAATCGGTGGAAAAGCCTTCCTTTGAAAATTTTCTTTCCAAACCGGGCACGCTGACCGACCACCTGATGTGGCAGTTGGGAGCCAGTCACGTGGGGGAGAAAGTGCGGGCCGCTGCCGAACTGGTCATCGGGAATCTGAACGAGGACGGATACCTCATCGCCAGTGAAGATGAGCTGATGGCCCAGGCCTACACTCGAGAGGGGTTGCTGAGGCTGAGTGCGCCGGCAGCCGGAGTGAGCGAGGGAGATTCCACCGCAAACGGGCCGGTCTCACAACCGGGAGGAGAGCGGTCTTTCTTTTCCGACAGCGAAGCCACAGTGAGCCGCCTGCAGGTTTATTCCCCGGCGGCGTCAGCAACTGCCGAGAAGCCTATTTTTCAACCAGAGCCCCATGCCGCTGCGGTTGGACTGGCGGAAGAAATTCCCCCTGAGGAAGCCGCGGTTGAGGCCGTGGATTCGGTCGCCGAGATGATTGCCGCAGCCGCGGTATCCGCGCCCGAGGCGACACCCGAGACGGCCCCAGGATTTGTTCCTCCCCCTGGCATAGAGCCCCTGTTCACCGTGGAAGACCTGCGAACGGCAACCGAACTGGTGCGGCAGATGGACCCGGTGGGGGTCGCCAGCCGGGATCTGCGAGAGTGCCTGCTGGCGCAGTTGCACTATCACCAGCGGGTGAAGGTGGAGCACGAGATGAACGGGGCCAACGGCACCGGCCAAGTGCTTAAGGAGGCCATTGAGATCGTCAGCAACCATCTGCGCCTGGTGCAGAACAAGCAACTGAAGGAAATCGCCCGCGCCATCGGCAGCACCCAGGAAGGCGTGCAAGCGGCGCTGGACTATGTTCGCACCCTGGATCCCAAGCCGGGATTGCGCTACAACATCGTCGAGCCGCGGCTGATCGAGCCCGATGTGGCGTTCATCCGGCAAGGCGACGAGTACCTGGTGGTACTGAACGACGACGATGTGCCCCAGCTTCGGCTGAACAGCAGCTACAAGCGGCTTCTCAACCGCGACGCGGCCGAGAAGGATGTGCGCTCCTACGTCAAGGAGCGGTACAAATCGGCCATCCAGCTGATCAAGAATATTGAGCAAAGAAAGCAGACGATCCTCAAGGTGTGCCATGCCATCGTGGGGCGGCAGCGGGAGTTTCTGGATCACGGAATCGATTGTCTGAAGCCCATGATGATCAAGGAAGTGGCGGAGGAGATCGGAGTGCATCCCTCCACCGTCAGCCGTGCGGTGGCTAACAAATATGCGCACACCGCGCAAGGCGTGTTTGAACTCCGCTATTTTTTCAGTGAGAGCGTGCAGGGACCGGAGGGGGGCAACACCTCGCTGCTGATCCTGAAACGCCGCGTGAAGAAGCTGATCGAAGAAGAAGATCCTACCAGGCCGTTGACCGACGAGCAGATCACCCGCATCCTCCAGTCGCAGGGCATCCAGGTCACTCGTCGCACGGTCGCGAAGTACCGAGAGGATATGAAAATCCCCTCGACCCACCAGCGCCGAGTAAAAAGTTAGCGGGGTTTGCGAGTTTCTCCGGTTGTCTGGCACAGGCAACCGGGTAAGCCGCCCGGGGTTGAGCGCAGGCTCACCGGGTCGACGTCTCCGCCGCCCGAAGCAAGCGGGCCCTGGAGATTGCAGTGAACCCACCGGGATCGTGCCGGTTCACGGATCGTGGCGGCGAGCGATTTCGGTCTCATAGGGGGCGTTCGATGAATGTGGAATACACCGGCAGGCAATACGAAGTTACTCCCGATATCCGCAAACAAGTCGAACACGGGCTGAAAAAGCTGGTCCGCATCCTAGGCGACAATTTCGAGAGCAAAGTCATACTGGCAATGGAAAAACGGCGATGCAAAGCCGAGATCGCGGTCATCACACGCATCCCTAATCCTGTGGTGGGCCTGGCCGAGGCCAACGACATGTCGCTGGCGGTGGGCGAGGCCCTTGGTCACATTGAGCGCCAGGTGGTGAAGAACCGCGCGCGCTGGAGAAATTTGAAGCGCCAGCCGCGCAAACACTGGGCAATGGAGGCCCGCTCGGAGGAAGTAATCGTGCGAGTGGGCCCCAACGCGGCGGCAGCCGTCCCTGTGGTGGTGCACAGCTTCCCCACCGTGGCCCGGATTACGGAAGCGCATGTCGTACGCTCCAACGAGTCGGTGGCCATGAAACCGATGACCCTGGAAGAAGCCGTCAAGGAGGCGGAGTTCCGTGATCGCGACGTGTTCGTCTTCCGCGACGAGAAGGGCAAGATCAAGGTGCTTCACCGCAAGAAAGACGGCAAGATGGAGCTGATCGAGGCGCCGTAAGGAAATGTAGCGAGAGTAACGAGGGAGGGCGCGAGAGAAACGCGCCCTTTTTCTTTATGAACGAGCGGCCGATAGCCGAGGCAACACCCAGGTCCGATCCTGCGCAGGCCGAAGTTTGGGCGTACCGCGTGCTCTATGACGGCCAGTGCGAGATTTGTCAGGCTTGCGTTTCGTGGCTGAAGGTTCTCGACCGCAATGACAAGACGGTCTGCCTTCCTGTCAGCATGGAGATCCTACCCGCGCTGGATTCCAGACTCCGCATCGACGACTGCCTGCGGCAATTGCACGTCCTAACGCCGGAGGGCGAAGTTGTTGTTGGTTGGGACGCGGTAGCTTGCCTGGCTCGCTTATTCCCGCCCACTTGGCTGATTGGTGTGCTGGGACAGAGATTCCCCTTTTGCCACCTAGGACGGTTTCTTTACGGATTCGTGGCGAAGAACAGATACGCACTCAGCAAATGTCGGGGCGGTGCATGCCGCATTGCAAGGCCGGAATCCGTACGCCGGCAAGCCCGATTCGGCGCCTTCTGGTCATGCTACACCCTGGGCCTCTTCATTCGGCTGCCACTGGTGTTACTGGCGGGGGCCATGGCCGCAGTGCAACGAGTAAAGACTTTCGAGAGAACATACGGCAAGCGGCTCGACCTGCTGGACGGAAAACTCAGCATTCTCTTTCTGAACGGCGTCCTGCCCAACACCGTCCCATTGCTATTTGGCGAGCTATTCACCATGGTGCTCTACGATGGAATCGCGGTCGATCCCGGGTCGCCGAAGATGCGCAGGTCGCTTGCGCGCCACCTGAAGCGCATGAAACGGAGAATCACCAAGGTGATCGCTACCCATGCTCACGAAGAGCACGTCGGCAATCTCAACTGGCTTTCGGCGGTCAGCGGCGCTCCCATCTACGTTTCGCCAATGACGGCCGAGTTCCTAGCCCCATTCAAGAAGCTGCCGTGGGTGCGGGCGACGATCATAGGGCAGCCATCCGACTTGAAACAGCCTTACAACCTGCTGGAGGAAGTCGTGGAGACCGAGTCCACGCGCCTAGAGGTGATCCCGACGCCCGGGCATTGCGACGATCACATTGCTCTCTACGACCCTAAAGAGAAGTTGCTTCTGGCGGGCGATGCCTTCATGGGTAGTTACTTTGCGACGCCTAACCCAGACGTGGACAGCCGGAGGTGGCTCGCCAGCCTGGAGCGCCTGATGGGACTCGACATCGAGATTCTGGTCGAGGGGCACGGCCACATTCATACGATGCGAGCTGATATTCCCGATTTTCCGGGCGTGGTAATTCGAGAAGACCCGAAACGAGCCATTTCCGCAAAACTGGACTATCTCCGATGGCTACGTGAACAGATAGAAACCGGTTTTCAAGAACAACTGCCGATTCGGGTGATCGAGGCCAGTTGCTTTCCGTGGGGCCGCCGCACTTCCTGGGAAACCTGCGCCACCGACGAGTGTATAAGGCTGCTCAGCCTCGGCCATTTCTCACGTACGGAACTGGTCAAGAGCTTTGTTCGTCCCAACGCCAGCCCACTTCCGACCGTGTATGAAGTGCGCATGTCGGCAAGCAATTGACGTTCTCTCCCATCCCTGATTTACGATGACCGGGGATGGCTCCTCCGAAGAAGGCAAGAAGCAAGCTGGACGGCTCGCATAAAGCTGCCGCGCTTCAGGGCCACAGCGCGCGCACACGCGCCGTGGGCCCGGGGACGGAGTTGGTTGTAATTACTGGCCTGAGCGGCTCGGGCAAGGGATCCGTCCTGAAGGTCTTCGAAGATCTGGGTTACTACTGCGTGGACAACATGCCGGTGGAGCTGATTCCCAGCTTTGCCGAACTGGTGCGCCAATCCCCGGAGATCGATCGTGCTGCGCTGGTGGTGGACGTGCGCGAAGGCGCGCGACTGGAGAGACTGCCAGCCATCCTCAAGGCGGTGCGCAAGCTGCTTCCAACCCGCGTGCTGTACCTGGAAGCCACGGACGAAGCGCTGCTGCGGCGTTTCAGCGAAACCCGGCGGCCGCATCCTCTGGGCGCGTCTTCACCCGTGCGCACGTCGATCCTGGCGGAGCGCAAACGGCTGGGCCCGATCTCAAAGCTGGCAGACGATATCCTCGATACCTCCAAGTTCAACGTTCATGAGCTGCGGGCGCACATCAACCGGCGCTTCAAGGCCGAGTCGCCGGACAAGGGGATTCTGGTCTCGTGCGTGAGCTTCGGGTTCCGCGCAGGGGTTCCGGAAGACGCTGACCTGGTGTTCGATGTGCGCTTCCTGCCCAACCCTCATTTCATCCCGGAATTCCGGCCTTACACGGGCCGCCATCCGCGAGTGGCCAAATACATCCGCTCGTTCCCCCAGACGCAGGAATTCATCCATCGCATCTCTGAGCTGCTGGTTTACCTGCTTCCCCACTACGTCAAAGAGGGCAAGAGCTATCTGACGATCGCCTTTGGCTGTACGGGAGGCCAGCATCGCTCAGTGATGATCGCGGAAGACGTAGCCAAACGGCTTAAAAAGTCGGGCTACCAGGTCAAGATCGTGCATCGGGACAGCCCGCGGTAGGCCTGCGGCCGTTCAGATTTGGACCTTCGGTTACCCGATGCAGGCGGCCGAGCAGGTGCGCAAGCGGATGAACTCAAGTAGAATTAGTAGCCTGTTCCCCTGCCATTCCATTTCGGATAATCCGGCCGCTGCCCATCGTAGAAAACAACCCGGTGTGCAGAAGTTTCACTGCGCCGGGATTGACTATCGGCGGGGTACCTGCTGATGCGGCAGCTCTTGAGGCTTCTCCGCTACATCGGCCCTTACAGCTTCCAACTGACCCTGTCTGTGATCCTGATGTCGCTGGTCGGGCTGCTGGATGCCTTTCGCGTGCTGCTGATCGGGCCTATCTTCGACCGCGTTCTGAACCCGGCATCGCAGTCAAGGAACATAATCCTGTTTCGTTTTCCCGGAAGCGACCGCGTCCTTTACCTGCAGGAACTTGTCCCGAAGCACTTCACCAATGCCTGGACCATGGTGGCGTTTGCCATGGTGGCAGCCACGCTGCTGAAAGGCGTGTTCGACTACCTGGGCACCTATCTGGTGAACTACGCCGGCTACGGAATGATCACCGACCTGCGGGATGCGCTCTACAACCGCATCCTCCGGCGCTCAGTGGCATTTTTCCAGCGACATACGACCGGAACCTTGCTCTCTACGCTGGTCAATGACATCGAAAAGGTCCAGTTTGCGATGTCCAACGTGCTGGCTGAGTTTCTGCAGCAGCTTTTCACGCTGGTGTTCACCGCTGTGGTGGTGGTCCTGCTGGGGGGCAAACTGGCATGGGTTCTGGTGGCCTTCGTACCCGCGATCTTCTTTTCCGCCCGGCGAATTGGAAGGGGCGTGCGTCATACCACGCGTCGCGGCCAGGACAAGCTGGCAGAAATTCAGAACATACTGCACGAGACCATCACCGGCAACCGGGTGGTGAAGGCCTTCGGCATGGAAAAGTGGGAGTCGTTGAAGTTCCGCAGCGCGGCCACGCGCCTGTTCCGCGCCAACATGCGGTCGGTGCGCGCCGCCGCTATCAGTTCTCCCCTGATGGATACCTTCGGCGCCATCGCCATTGCCCTGCTGCTGCTGCTCGGACGGGACTACATCAAGGCGCAGGTGTTCACCGCCGGAACCTTCCTGGCCTTTCTGGTGGCGGTATTCAAGCTGTACGACCCGGTGCGCAAGTTTGCCGTCTTCAACAACAATTTCCAGCAGGCGTTGGGGGCATCATCGTCAATTTTTGCCTTCATGGATTCCGAGGACGATGTGCGGGAGAAGCCGGACGCCCGGATTCTGCCTCCCTTCCGCGATTGCATTCGCCTGGAGAACATCAGCTTCCAGTACAGCGACGATGAGAGCCCGCGCGCGGTCCTGCAGGACATCGATCTCACAGTCCGCAAGGGAGAGGTGCTGGCCATTGTAGGCTCGAGCGGATCAGGCAAGAGCACGCTGGTTCAGCTGATTCCCCGCTTTTTTGACGTTACCGGCGGGAGAATCACGATTGATGGCATAGACATTCGCGAACTGACCCTGGGATCGTTGCGCTCGCAGATCGGGGTCGTGACCCAAGAGACCATTCTGTTCAACGACACCGTGCGCAACAACATCGCCTACGGGCAACCCAACGTCTCGCTCGACCGGGTGATGGAAGCAGCCCAGGCAGCGCTCGCCGAAGGATTCATCCTGGAACTGCCGGAGGGTTACAACAGCATCATTGGCGAGAAGGGAGTGCGCCTCTCCGGCGGCGAGCGCCAGCGCCTCGCCATTGCCCGGGCGCTCCTGAAGAACGCCCCTGTGCTGATCCTCGATGAAGCTACGTCGGCACTCGACACAGAATCGGAAGCACTGGTTCAATCAGCACTGCAGAACCTGATGACGGGGCGCACCGTGTTTGTGATCGCCCACCGGTTGTCCACGGTGCGGCGCGCCGAGCGCATCGTGGTGCTGGAGAATGGAGCCATCACCGACATCGGTTCGCATGAGGATCTGATGAGCCGGCTGGGAACCTATCGCCGGCTGTACGATCTGCAGTTCGTGGATCTGGAGCCGCCGACCACGGCGGGCATCGTGAACGAGTAGCGGTTAGCGGGAAGCCGGAAGGCGAATTGGGAGAGCAAGGAAGACGGGCAGGCGCCAGGCATGTCGATCCGTTCGATGACCGGGTTTGCGCAGGTGAAGGGGCAGGTTGATGACCTGCTCAGCTTTACCCTGTCCCTGAAATCGGTGAACCACCGGTTTCTCGACCTGCACATGCGCATGCCATCGGACACGGATGCCCTGGAGATGAGGCTGCGGCGGGTTCTGAAGGAGAAGCTGGCCCGGGGACACGTGGAACTGGTGCTCTCGCTGGAGCGCGGCGGAACCCAGGGCCTGTCGCTGAACAAGGCGCTGGTGAGCGATTACGTGCACATGTTCCGCGCGGCCGCCCGGGAGTTTTCGCTGGCAGCAGAACCGGACCTGAATGCGATTTTCAAGATTCCCGGCACCCTGGAAGGGCCCGCAGCGCAGATGAACGGCGATGTGGAGAGCGCGGTAGTCGTGAGGCTGGAAGAAGCGATCGCCAAGCTCGATCACATGCGCGCCGATGAGGGCAAGGCCATCGAGCGCGAGTTACGCGAGCGGATTGAGCGCCTGCGCCAGGCCACTCTGGAAGTGGACAAGGTCCGTACGGTGGTTCTGCGGGCGTACATGGAAAAGCTGCAGACGCGCCTGCAGGAGCTGATGGGGACGCAAGCCAACCCCGATCGAATCCTGCAGGAAGCGGCCGTACTCGCCGAACGCAGCGACATCCAGGAAGAGTGCGTGCGCATGCAGACGCACATCGAGCATTTCCTGGGATTGCTCGCGACCGGGAAAGAAGTCGGCAAAAAGCTGGATTTTCTGCTGCAGGAGATGGGAAGAGAAGCCAACACGCTGCTGTCGAAAACGTCAGGGGTGTCGGGCGAGGCCCTGAAGATCACCGAATACGGGCTGGCGATGAAAGCCGAGATCGAAAAGCTGCGCGAGCAGGTGCAGAACATCGAATGAGCGGGATCGTATACATCATTTCCGCGCCCTCCGGGTCGGGCAAGACGACCCTCAGCAACGAGCTGCTGCGGCAGGTTCCCGACCTCGAGTTCTCCATCTCCTACACCACGCGCAAGCCGCGAGGAAAGGAGCGAAACGGGCGCGAATACTTTTTCGTCTCCAGCCAGGAATTCGAGCGAATGATCGAGCAGGGCCAGTTCCTGGAGTATGCGCGTGTTTTCGGAGACTATTACGGCACCGCCAGGCGTTTTCTGGACGAGGCGAACACCAGAGGCAAGGATCTGCTGCTCGACATCGACGTGCAGGGCGCACACCAGATCAAGGAAAAGCTCCCCGATGCGGTGAGCATCTTCATCCTGCCGCCTTCGCGCGAGGTTCTGGAGAAGCGACTGCGTGAGCGCAGCACGGCCGAGCACATATCCGGAGCGGTGATCGAGAGGCGCTTACAGGCCGCGGCGAAAGAGATCGCGAACTATCGCAATTATGACTATATACTGATAAACGACCGCCTGGACGAATCCCAGGGGCAGTTGAAAGCAATCGTACTGGCGGAACGGCTGCGGCGTTCCTCTTCTCGCAGCACCACTGACTCACGAATCATCAGCAAGGCGGAGGAGTGTCGCCTGAAGAACGCAGGGCTGAGGGCACAACAGATTCTGGCGTCGTTTGGGTTCTCGACGGTGCCCAGCAGTCACTAACATGGGGAAGAACAATGAAGTTGATGGAAGGATTCGATAGCAACTACCGGTACATTATTGTGGCCGCGCGGCGTGCGCGGCAGCTGCAGTCCGGCGCGCGCCCACAAATCGACACCACCGCCCGCAAACCCTGCAAGATTGCGCAGGAAGAGATCAAGGCCGGCAAAGTCAAGTGGATGATCAACCAGCCGGAAAAGACGCCGGTGGAGGCCGCCAGCGAACTGCTGGACAAGGTCGTCGGCAACTAGAAGGCTGCTGTCACGCGGAGTTTTCCGGCTTCGCCAGATGGCGGACGGCATGCGGCCGCCGGGGCGAGTCCGGAAGAAGGTTGGCGTCGTCTAATGACTGGCGGCGGTGGTAATCCCATGAAGATAGCTTTGGGCGTGAGCGGTGGAATCGCAGCCTACAAGGCTGCGGAAATCGTTCGCCTGCTGCAGGAGCGCAATCTCCGGGTGCAGGTGGTGATGACGGCAGCTGCCCAGGAGTTTGTGCGCCCCCTAACCTTCGCTGCGCTCAGCGGCGAAAAGGTAATCACCGACATGTTCGGAGCAGAGGCAGGGCAGCCGAACGTGGAGGCGGCGATCGAACATATTGCCGTAGCCGAGTCAATCGACGCCCTACTGGTGGCGCCGGCGACCGCCGACGTGCTGGCCAAGTTTGCCCACGGCCTGGCCAACGATTTTCTGTCCACGCTTTTCCTTGCCACCAAAGCGCCCGTGGTAGTGGCCCCCGCCATGAATGTCAACATGTGGGAGAACCCGGCGACCCGGGCCAATATCGAAATCCTGCGCCAACGCGGGGTTCAAGTGGTGGAACCGGAGAGCGGCTACCTCGCCTGCGGGATGGTGGGAGCGGGAAGATTGGCCGCGAACGAAATCATCGTCGATACGGTGATGCAGGCGCTGGCGTCCGGCCACGATTTCGCCGGGGAAACCGTGCTGATCACCGCCGGCCCCACTCGCGAAAAAATCGACCCCGTGCGCTATATCAGCAATCGCTCCAGCGGCAAGATGGGGTACGCCCTGGCGGAGGCCGCCCGGCGCCGCGGCGCCCGAGTGATCCTGGTAAGCGGACCGACGGCTCTTGAGCCACCTGCCGGAGTGGAGGTTTTGCAGGTAGAGAGCGCGGCGGAGATGCTGCACACGGTAATGGCTCGGCGGGCGGAAGCGAGCGTGATCATTAAGGCCGCGGCTGTGGCGGACTACCGGCCGAAGCAGGAGTTGCCGCAAAAGATGAAGCGACATGCGGAGTTTGCCCTCGAACTGGAGCCCACCCGGGACATCGCCGCCGAACTGGCAGGCCATGCGGGGTCGCAGATCGTCGTCGGCTTCGCCGCGGAGACGGAGAACGTGCTGGAGAACGCCAGAAAGAAGCTGATTGCCAAGTCGCTGGACGCGATCGTGGCCAACGATGTCTCGCAAAGCGAGGTGGGGTTCGATGTTGATCGCAATGCCGTCACTATCATCACTCCGAATGAAGTGGTCGAGGTCCCCGCTGCCGGCAAGCTGGAGATTGCGAACCGGATTCTGGATGAAATCCACAAGATACGGGCGCAGCGCGGCACAGAAGTAAAAACCAAGTAGAGTTACGCAGCCTGCATTATTCGGAAGAGGCGCGGCTCCTGCGTGCCGTTTGCGGGCCTCCCTCACCCTTTCGGCGCGAGTGGATCAGGGCCAGCGAGTGACCACGAGGTCGGGTGGTTGCGGTTTTCCTCAGCTCACAGCTTCATCCCTACACATCAAGCAGGCTGCGATGCGGCGAGGTGCAGTATCATCGAAACGGAACCCATGTCAGCAAAACTTGCTCCTGAGATGCAGGGCGCTCTGGCAGCACGCGTCCAATACTACCGAGAGCTTGGAATCTACGATTTTTACCGCCGCGATGCCGCCCCGGAAGTCGCGAGGGAGCGGGCTTCCCAGCCCGAACCAGGCATCCCGGCCCCGGGAGTGATCTCCGAGGAGCTGTTCGACCAGCCCGAGTCCCGGCCCGGGTCAAAGGTCGAGGACCCCCACCAAGCCTTGCGCGCGATTCGCGAAGATCTGGGGGACTGCACACGTTGCAAGCTGCACAAGTTGGGCCGCAAGCAGATCGTGTTTGGCGTGGGAAATCCCCAGGCCGCACTGATGTTCGTGGGCGAGGGTCCTGGAGCCGATGAGGACCAGCAGGGCGAGCCCTTCGTGGGGCGCGCCGGGCAATTGCTAAACAAAATGATCGAGGCCATGGGACTGCGGCGCGAGCAGGTTTACATTGCCAACGTGGTAAAGTGCCGGCCCCCGGGCAACCGAACGCCCGAGCGCGACGAATGCGAGACCTGCTCGCCGTTTCTGCTGCGCCAGATCGACGTGATCAAACCCAAGGTGATCGTCGCGCTGGGAGCGGTGGCGGCCAAGAATCTGCTCGGCCTGGACGACATTATGTCGAACCTGCGTCGCCGCTGGTACGACTTCCGCGGCAGCAAGCTACGGGTGACCTATCACCCGGCATTCCTGCTGCGCGACCCGCGCCAGAAAGCGGAAGCCTGGAAAGACCTGCAGAAGGTGATGGAAGAGCTGGGGCTGCCGATCAGCAAACGATTGCCGGGGTAGGATTCATTGATCACCGGCGGAGAGACTTGTCTTCATGTCGCCCAAGTTCTGTGAGGTCGCCGTTGCTGTACCTCTGGAAGCGACCTTCACCTACCGGCTCAATGGCGTAACACCGGTCGTAGGCGGGCGCGTGCTGGTTCCCTTCCGCGAGCAAAGGCTCCCCGGCATCGTGACCGAACTGCACGATCGCGAGCCCTCCTCCCGCATTACGGTGAAGAACATCCTGCAGGTTCTCGATGCCGAGCCGGTTCTCGATGCCGGTCTCCTAGAGCTGGCACGATGGATCGCGCACTACTACATCGCTCCCATCGGCGAAGTCTTCCGCACCATGCTGCCGCTGGGCGCGGAGGTGCGGCGCGCGAAGAGCTATCGCATAACCGAGGGAGGCCACACCGGGCTGCACGAATCCGCTACCCGCGGGTCTTCCTTGCGCTCGCGCAAGACTCCCGAAGATCAAGCGATCGAATATGCCGTGCTCGACTATCTTGCCGATGGCGAACCTGCCCGCGAGCAGAGCCTGTGGTCGGCGACGGGCGCGAGCCGCCGGCTTCTGGATGGCCTAGTCGCAAGAAAGTGGATTGCGCGCGAGGATGTCAGCACCGCCCGCGATGCGACACGCACGGTTTCGATCGCGGTCCTGAACGAAGCCGAGGCTGGTCCGGAGGCCTTCGAACCACGCTGCACGTCGGACGCGCGTCCGTGGCGGGCTCTGCGAAAACTCAACCCCAGCCAGCAGGGCGTCATCGACGCGCTGCGCAAGGCCGGAGGCAGACTGGCTCTCATCCGCCTCCGGGACATGGGCGTTTCCCGCAACAGCCTGGAATCGCTGAAGAAGCGCGGCTTGCTGACGGTGCTTGAGGAGGCCGCGGGATTCGAGATCAGCGGTCTCGAACATCGCCCGCGAGCGCTGGACTTCGCTTTCAATAGCGCGCAACAGGACGCGCTGCAGCAGATTCTCGCCGCAACCCAAGCAGGTAAGCTCTCGGTCTCCTTGCTGCATGGGGTAACTGGATCGGGCAAGACGGCGGTTTATCTTGCGGCAATGCGCGCGGTTCTGGAGAGTGGCCGCTCGGCCATCATGCTGGTGCCAGAGATCGGATTGACTCCGGCTGCCGCAGCTCAACTGCATGACACCTTTGGCGACAAGGTGGCCATTCTGCACTCGGCGCTCTCCGGCGACGAGCGTGCCGAACAGTGGCACCGCATCCGCCGAGGTGAAGCCAAGGTGGTGGTGGGAACGCGCTCGGCAGTCTTTGCGCCGGTCAGCGATCTCGCCCTGATCGTGGTGGATGAGGAGCACGACCTCTCCTACAAGCAGGAGGAGACGCCGCGATATCACGCGCGCGACGTGGCGGTAATGCGCGCCAAGATGGCAGGGGCAGCGGTGGTTCTGGGCTCAGCCACGCCGTCGCTGGAGTCGTACTTCAATGCTGGGCGCAAGTACAAGCTGATCTCACTGCCCGACCGCGTCGAGCAAAGACCCCTGCCGGAGGTGGAGCTGGTGGACATGAAAGAAGAATTTCGCGCCACCGGACACGAGCCGCTGATCTCGCGCCGCCTGGGGGAGGCGATCAAAGAACGGCTCGAACGCCGGGAGCAGGTGATGGTGCTGCTAAACCGGCGGGGCTACTCGCCCTCGGTTCTATGCCGCTCCTGCGGAGACACCATCCAGTGCAAGAACTGCGCCATCAGCATGACCCACCATAAAGCTGACAGGCGCCTGCTTTGCCACTACTGCGGATATGTGGAACGCGTGCCTGACAAGTGTCCCAAGTGCGGCAGCGAGTACGTGTATTTCGTGGGGACGGGCTCGGAGAAGCTGGAGGAGCATCTGCACGGGCTGTTTCCGCAGGCACGGATCGCGCGATTGGATCGGGACACGGTGCGCGGACGCCGCGACTTCGAGCGCGTCCTGAATGCGTTGCATGCAGGCGAGCTTGACCTGCTGGTAGGGACGCAGATGATTGCCAAGGGCCACGACATTCACGGCGTCACCCTGGTGGGAGTGATTGGAGCGGACCTGGCGCTGCGATTTCCCGACTTCCGCGCCGCCGAGCGCACCTTTCAACTGCTGACCCAGGTAGCGGGCCGGGCGGGGCGGGGCGATACCCCCGGGCAAGTCATCCTGCAGACTTTTTTCCCCGAGCACTACGCCATTCAATATGCAGCACGCCACGATTACCTGGGCTTCTATGAGAAAGAAGTGCGGTTTCGCAACTGGATGAAGTATCCGCCCTACAGTGCGCTGGCCAACGTCCTGGTACGGAGCGACAAACTCGAAGAGGCATTGCGGGTTGCGGGAATTCTGGGGCGGTGGCTGGAGCAGCATTCGTCCGCGGGCATCAAGGTACTCGGACCTGCCGCCGCTCCCATTGTCCGGCTCAAGCGCGATTACCGCTATCACTTCCTGCTGAAATCAGCAGGCCGGGAAGCGCTGAACCGCACCCTTCGCGCCATGCTCCAGGACGCCTCCCAGCGGAAGATGCCGAGAGCCAGCATTGTGGTTGACGTGGACGCGCAAACTCTGCTGTGATCGTCGTCGGGGCCACCGCCTCCACCTGAACGGACGAGGACGTCCCTTCCCACACAGTAGTCGCTGCCGCGAGCATCTCTGGCGGAGTAGCCAACCTCACATTGTCGGTGCCAATGCAACTTACCAGTGCGATAAGTCAAATCCTCGAATCGGGGCGGGCACAAACGTCAGCAGCAGGAGCAGCAGGCCAAGCAGCGCCATGAGCTGGCGGCCGCGCGAGAGTCCCGGCGACGATGGCACCTGGGGATGGCGAACTCCGGTCAGAGCCAGCAGCGCCGCCCAGATCAACCATCCCGGCCAGAGGCGGCCCAAGGGAAGCAGGATGCCAATGGTCAGTACCGAGATCAGTTTGTGGGCGCGAGGCGCCAGCGCATACACAATGTGCCCGCCATCGAGTTGCCCACCCGGAAGCAGGTTGAGGGCTGTGGCAAACATCCCAACCCAGGCGGCGATCGCCGTGGGATGCATTTGCAACGCTTCCAGCGGGTAATGAGCCGCGATGGCACGGAAGCCAGAGCTGTAGATGACGCGAAAGATCAGCGGATACCCAAGCAGGATGTCTCCCTGCTGCGCGACCGCCGGCAGGGGCTTGGACGCCATCAGCGCCACCACTAGCACGATCACGGCCACCACGAAACCGGCAATCGGGCCTGCAATCCCGATGTCGAACAGCGCCTCGCGCGAGCGGATGGGAGAGCGGATGCGGATAAACGCGCCCAGCGTGCCGATCAGTGTGGGAGCAGGGATGAAGAAGGGCAAGGTGGCGTGGACCCGATAGCGGAGGCACATCAGGAAGTGGCCCATCTCGTGGGCCAGAAGGATCAGCATCAAGGATAAGGCGAAGGGAATACCCAGTTGCAGACGGGAAGGCTGCTGCGCGATCCACTCGATGGGAAACAGCGGAAGCGCATCCTCCTGGAGCGAAAACAGCGGCTGATTCAGAAGGAAGTTGGCTTCGAGGCGAGTGCCGACCACCAGGGTAGTGAAGATGGTAAGCAGCAGAAGCAGGAGGTGCAGCCAGTAGCGCCGGCGGGGGCGCGGCCTCGCCCAGAGGAACTCGACTGATGGCGGTTCGGGATAATAGCGGGGGACCGGGAGATTGGATTCAGACATCGAAATGGCTGACGCGAGCTATCAAGTAGATGCCGGCCATAGGACCGGCGGACATGCTATTCAAGCAACCGCCGGGGAATCCGAGTGAGCGATCCCGCCGAATCCGAGCCAGCCCGTTATCAGATTCCTAGTCGATGGACTGCAGTTCCTTGCCTGGTTTAAAGCGCACCGCCTTGCCGGGAGGAATGCTGACCTCCGCACCGGTGCGCGGATTGCGGCCAATCCCGGTCTTGCGGGGACGCACGTTGAAGACGCCAAATCCCCGCAATTCAATGCGATCACCATGAGCCAGCGCCTTCTTCATGGTCTCAAAGACGGTTTCCACCGCCAGCTCCGCTTTGGTTTTGGTAATGCCGGTCTTATTGACGACCTCATTGATGATGTCGAGCTTAATCACGAGCAGCTCCCGATATTCGCAGATTGGCGGTTTTGCAGCGGGGACGTCGAAGCCCAGCCAGGCAGGCGCCACCTGGGAAAAATGGCCCTTCCGATCCGCCGCTGTAAAGTGCTGATCCTAAAGGTCTGAACGAGCATTGTCAACGGCGGCGTTCGTTCGTAAGATGAAACTACAGCAACCAGTCCGCCCATCACGTTCCAGCCGCCGGTGGGTCCATACAGACGTTTTGGAATCGACGCTTGGGCAAGCCGCACTCGTCCGGGCGCACGCCGGCCCGCGGTAGAAGAACAGTTATCTCATAGTCCAGAGGATTGAAGGAGCAGTATGGCGCTGAAGAGTGACCGTTGGATCCGCAAGATGGCCCTGGAACACGACATGATTAATCCCTTTTCGGAGAAGCAGGTGCGGGAGACCGTCGTCTCGTATGGCTTATCGTCCTACGGTTACGATCTGCGGGTGGCGGATGAGTTCAAGATCTTCACCAACGTCAACAGCACCATCGTCGACCCCAAGAACTTCGACGAGCGGTCCTTTGTGACGGTGCGATCGGACTGCGCGATCGTACCTCCTAACTCATTCGCCCTGGCAAGGTCGGTGGAGTACTTCAAAATTCCACGCGACGTGCTGACGCTGTGCGTGGGGAAGTCAACGTACGCGCGCTGTGGAATCATCGTTAACGTGACGCCGTTCGAACCGGAGTGGGAAGGCTTCGTCACACTGGAGATTTCCAACACTACGCCCCTGCCCGCGAAGATCTACGCCAACGAGGGACTGTGCCAGATCCTGTTCTTCCAGTCAGATGAGCCCTGCGAAACCAGCTACAAGGACCGCCACGGGAAGTATCAGGCGCAGAAGGGGATCGTACTGCCCAAGGTGTAAGGGGGAATCGGCGAGCAGCCGCGGCTTACGGTTCTGTGGGGGATGTGACCTCTTCGACACGCAGGAGCAGACCTGCGCCACCAACAAGGTTCAGGTCCTTTTTCTCTGAGGTCAGCGAAATGCGTCCCTTCGGACGCTGCTGCCCGTTGCGCACGATCTCCACGCCCTTTCCCAGGCCAAACGTGCCGCAAGCCGTAGGATAAAAAACCCAAATGTCCTCTGCGCGTTTATCGGCAGAAACACCGCACTTGAGTAGCGAGTTTTTATCACTGCCAATTTTCCGCGGCTGCCAGGTCGCAGCTACGCTGAGCCGCTCCGGCCCAAACATGGGGATGTAGGCGTCACTGACTTCCATGAACGACGCAATCGCGCGCAGGCTGGTCACCACGGGGATTTCGCGATGTTTCACCAGAATGCGATCGAATTCGAGGGTGATGCTGCTCGGTACCTCCCCTACACGCGGGGCCAAGGAGACCACATGGCCGGCGAGTTTGGCGCCCGATGGCACCTTGCGGCCGTTGGGCAGAGGAACATCCTCCATAACGCGGGCCACGATGGGTTGCCCGGGCTTGGTTTTGCGCGAGTGGATCGATGTGCGCAGCATCACCGGCAAGACCGTGCCCGGTGGAACCGGCGCTTCCACGGACGCTTCGCCAAGCAGCGGGGCGGTTGCCAGAACCACGGCCAGGAGCAGGAGAGCGCATCGCACGACTGCGACCATTGCCCGTCGTCCGGAAGGAGGGGCGGGAGAGCCGATTGCATCGCGACTGGCAGGCACCATCGGCATGGGGGTGGTTCACTTCTTAGGATCGGCCTCGGATTCCTTGTACATATATTTGATGCTGGGTTTGTAGATCAGGAGGTTGGGGGCCCCGTCGCGAGTCACCTTGATGCAAGCCTTGTCGTACCACTCAATCATGCCGTGGATCTCTTCCCCGTCGCGCAGCACCATGACCATGGGGGTCTTGGTCTGCATTTGCTTCTGGTAATAGAAGTTTTCCGCATGTGTCTGCTCGGGAGGAGCGGCCTTTCTGGGGCCCGCAGGGGGACGGGGAGGCCGGCGCTCGCCGCCCGGTTCGGGGCGATTCTGCACCTCCGGGCGGTTATGGTTGTCGGTGCGCGCAAGCGAAGGCCGAATCAGCTTGCGATTTCCAAAGTTTTCCGGTTCCGGAGAGCGAACAGTGGTAGCGGAATCGATGGCGTCCTTCATGTTGTTGGTACGCCTCCTCACAATGAAGAATCCGCGGCAATAGGCGCGGAGCATCCACGATGGGCAGGGGCTTGCCAGGCTGCGCAGCTAGGGTTTGTCTGGGTGTTACCGTATCACACTGCTTCTACAGGGGCAATGGCGCGGATTCGCGGGCTCCCGTCACAGGCCATTGTGACCCATATCACTCAAGAGGGCGATCAGGCGATTTCTGGCTCCAGGCCTGCGGAAAATGCATCCAGCGAGAGCGCGCGCAAGACGTTGCGGCGCATTCCGCTCTGCACTTCGCCCAGGCCCTCGGCCGCGGCAGCGATCCAGGGGAAATCCACCCGGCCAGCCAGGCCTAAGATTTGAGGCAGGATGTCGCTATTGCGCACCAGATTGGGGAGTCCCGCCTTCAGGTAGAGCATGTCTTGCAGCAGCGAGTATACCGTCCGCATAAGCTGTTCGGTCTTTTCCCGCCCGTCCGCTCCCGCGCGATAGTCCTCGGTAGTGCGGAAGAGCAAAGAGTGATCCTCGGGCCGCACGGCGGATTCGAGCAGCACCAGGGCATCCTTTCGCGCCCCCACATACCCATCCAGGTCGAATGCGATGGCCTTGCCAACGGCGCCGCTGCAGAGCCGAGCCACGAGCGCTTGCGTTTTGGTATTCCAGTCCGGGCGCCTCCGGGCGAGATACTGTTCCAACTCCGCGGTGGGCAGGGGCGCCAGCCGTAGAGTCACGCAGCGTGAGCGGATGGTGGGGAGCAGTTCTCCGGGGTTGGTGGTTAACAGAAGCAGGGTGGCGAACTCCGGTGGCTCCTCCAGGACCTTCAGGAGGGAGTTGGCTGCTTCCTTCATGAAGACGGACTCGGGGAAGATGTACAGCGCTTGCCGTGCCTTGGCGGGTCGCTTGTAGATCGCGCCGATCAGGTGGCGAACCTGATCTACCTTAACCAGCATTTGCGGGGGGTCGGGGGGAAGGATGAGCACATCGGGATGGGTCTGAACCAGGATGCGCGTGTCTTTGCGATCGGTCTCGCGCAGGTTTTCGCGAGCCTCCACCGCTTCTCTGACCCGGGCGGAGAGATCGTCGGCTTCTCCGATCTGCAGGCAGTTGGCACACCGGCCGCAGAAGTCCGGAAGGGGACCGGGAGGGGGCGCGAGACAATTCATCGTCTTGGCGATCATCTGCGCCAGCGTGTACTTTCCGGATCCGGCTGGACCGGCAAGGATC
>Ga0187776_10000296_pt1 | contig 24262 bp, 24 predicted proteins | sample 0216_BV02_MP12_2_FD_132426 | JGI IMG/M metagenome (GOLD analysis project Ga0187776, IMG submission 132426) | Tropical peat soil microbial communities from peatlands in Department of Meta, Colombia - 0216_BV02_MP12_20_MG | ecosystem: Environmental > Terrestrial > Soil > Wetlands > Peat | place...
ACCGCTGCTATTACCGTCAACGAGGGCGCTGATCCTACGGTCCAACGCGACATTCAGGCCCTTTTGAACAGATTAATTCCTTTCGAAGGCGACTATCATCACCGGGAAGGCAATTCCTCCGCCCACATTAAAGCCACGATCGTGGGCATCTCCCAGAGCGTTCTGATAGATGATGGGCGTTTGATCCTTGGCACGTGGCAGTCCATTTTCTTTTGTGAGTTCGACGGGCCGAGACACCGAAGGGTGGCGCTGAAATTCATGAGCGACAAGAAACTTCCTTAGCTTGTCCGGATCAATTTTTATTTTATAAAGACTATTCGCACAAGGACGTTGTGCATTATGCCTGAAGAAAACACATTTGATGAGATTTCCTATTTAAGACAAGAGGTGAAGCGGCTCAGGGAATCCTTGAATCTCATCACACCCAGTATCGACGTCATTTTGAAAAGGCGCGGATTTCAGATATACAAAAAAGAGACCTCTGAAGATCTCTTCCTTCCGGACCGGGAATTGGTGGACGACTATTACAAGATGCTCCATAAATATTCTTTCCGCCTCTTCCTGCGAGATGTGATCAAGCATCAGGATTTTTTCACTCTCGAAAGAGTGACCCGGTATGCAACCGCAAACGTCACAAACGATTATCTGGATTACATAGTATCGATCGGACTTGCAGTGAAGCAGGCAAATGGGTATAAACTCGTAACGCATATAAAAAGTTTTGGTGAAACGCTCGAATGGTATCTGTCAGAAATCTTTAAACGAGAATTCGGTGCCGAGGCTATCTGGGGAGTCAAGTTTAAAAGACCGAATATCGGGGGAGACTACGATGTCATAACTAAATTCAACGGTTCTCTCTTATATGGAGAAGTTAAATCATCTCCTCCGAAACAGATATATGATAGTGAAATTTCGGCATTTCTTGACAGGGTTTCGGATCTGTCCCCAGAGATTTCGGTTTTTCTTATGGATACGGAACTGAGGATGAAGGACAAGATAGTGCCTATGTTCGAAAATGAACTTAAGAAGAGGTCTGCCGGCCCCGTCGAAATTATACGGATGGAGAAGGAACTCTTTCAGATGCTTGACAGAATATTTATAATAAACTCGAAAGACAGCATAGTCCGCAACATAGAAACGGTATTGAACTGGTATTTCAGGAGGTGAGATGAAGAAACGGAAGTTTGCTGTCCCGGATGCTTTTTTGTGGTTTCATGTTTAAAAAAAATAGGTATAATGATCGTTATAAAGCTTACGTCTTCAGGAATATATCCCAGAACACTAAACAGGAGGGCTCATGAACATCAAGGAACTCAGGGACATTCTCAATGTCAGTAAGGATGGGGTCGAGATCAAAGACCGCAAAGGTCTTGCTTCGATAATGGACAAGCTCATTTATGAAGCTGTTTTTGCTGAGGAAGAAAGGAAGAAGGGGCTTTTACTTCTGATAAAAGAGATAGCGAAGGCATGCGGAGCCGTGCCCGCCTCGATACAAGGATTATATGAGGCGATGGGGAAGAACTATCCCGCTTTTACGGTGCCTGCCATGAATATCAGGGGCCTGACCTATGATTCCGCGAGGGCTGTTTTCAGAAAGGCAATGGAAAAAGATGTGGGTGCCTTTATTTTCGAGATAGCCCGTTCCGAAATAGGATATACAAAGCAGAGACCCCTTGAATATGCCGCTGTTGTCCTGGCAGCTGCTGTCAGGGAAGGGTATCAAGGGCCTGTTTTTATACAGGGTGACCATTTCCAGCTGGTGAGAAAGAACTTCCTCTCCGATCCGGCAGCGGAAACTGGTTACATTAAAGGTCTGATACAAGAAGCGATAGAGGCCGAATTCTATAATATAGATATCGATTCGTCGACACTTGTCGACCTTGAAAAACCTACTATAAAGGAACAGCAGAGGCCGAACTTCGAAAAAACAGCCGAACTTGCGACCTTTATAAGAGGGATGCAGCCCAGGGGCGTCGAGATATCGATCGGAGGAGAAATAGGCGAGATCGGAAAGAAAAACAGTACTCCTGACGAACTCAAAGCATATCTTGACGGCTTTAAGGAGACCTTTAAGACCGGTAAAGGATTAAGCAAGCTGAGTGTTCAGTCCGGTACATCTCACGGCGGAGTAGTCCTGCCCGATGGAACGTTGGCGAAGGTCAAAATAGACTTCGAAACCCTGCGCCAGCTGTCGGATTTGGCAAGAAAAGCATACGGTCTCTCGGGAGCTGTCCAGCATGGTGCCTCAACACTTCCGGAAGAAGCGTTCCACATGTTTCCCGAGACAGGCACTTCGGAGGTGCATCTTGCGACCGGCTTCCAGAACATAATCTATGACAGCTCGCACCTGCCTGCAGCGTTCCGGAACGAGGTCTATGGTTTCATCAAGACAGAATATACAAATGAGAAAAAAGACGATCAGACAGAGGAACAATTCATTTACAGTACGAGGAAGAAAGGATTCGGCCCCCTGAAGAAGAAGTGGTGGGACCTGAGCGGCGATGTGAGAGACGCGATCATGGCTGAACAGGAAAAAAAATTCGGACTTCTGTTCGAAAAATTAAGAGTGGAGAATACAACCGCCATAGTGAAGAAGACAGTGGCCCCTGTCCTTATCAGAAAGGAATTGCCTGAATCTCTTCTTAAGTAGTTATGATCGGGGTCCATAAAGGAGTAATGAAACTGTCACCCTCCCCTTAATCCCCTCCCCTCATAGGGAGGGGAACCCGAAAAGAGTTCCCTCGCCCCTTGGGGGAGAGGGATGGGTGAGGGGTGTCTCGGGTCAAACCCTCACGAGCATCGGCTGACAAAGGGGAATGAAAATAACCCCTGTCCGTTATACCCGCGAAGGAGGGTATCCAAGTTCTCTTAAGAAGAATGGATTCCCGATTACTACCTCGGGAATGACAGCCTATTCCCAGCTCAATGACAACTCAACGCTATCGAAAGCAATCCTTTTTTCATGCCTTTTTTCCCTTGTGCAAGGTGAGCATGACGCGGGCCATAATTGCGCGGCGGTGCAAGGAGGAGCTCGGGTGCTCCGGGGCCGAGATCGCACGCAATCTTGGCGTCAATACATCCAGCATTAAAATACATTTCCTGTAAGATATCTTGACAAGACCTTACTAAATTGTTATGATACGACATAAGGAGTTAAAAATGGCCCCATCTGTGAAGGACTATTATGAAATACTCGGTGTCGACAAAAAGGCGTCGCAAGATGAGATAAAAAAGGCTTACAGAAAACTTGCCCGTAAATACCACCCTGATCTTAATCCGGGCGACAAGACAGCGGAGCACAAGTTCAAAGAATTGAACGAAGCTTATGAAGTCCTGGGTGACGGAAAGAAGAGGACCGAATATGACCAGTACGGGCGCTCACCATTTGAAGGCGGTCCCGGATCTGATTTCAGGACATATACTTCGGGCGACAGGTTCGATTTCGGCGGCTTTGGGGATGTATTCTCCGATTTATTCGGCACGGCGGCAGGCACTGAAACAGCCGAGTTAAAAGGTCCAGACCTTGTTATGGGGGTAGAGTTGTCGCTTGAAGAGGCTTTCTCAGGAGTCACGAAGCCGATCGTTTTTAATAGAGAAGTAGCCTGCAAGGACTGCGGTGGAACCGGGGCGGAGTCATACGGGCAGTGCGAAAAATGCGGAGGTACGGGAAAGGTTACTTCATCGAGAGGGTTTTTCAGAACGGCCCAATACTGCGGCGCGTGCGGGGGCTCCGGCAGAAAGATTACGAAGACATGCCATGCATGCAGCGGCAGGGGCAGAGTGGCGCACAGGGAGTCGATCAAAGTCAAGATACCGGCCGGCGTGGATACCGGCTCAAAGGTGAGGATCAGGGGGATGGGAGGAGCAGGACAGTCCGGCGGTCCTGCCGGGGACCTTCAGATCGAGATCACCTTGAAACATCATCCCTTTTTTGCGAGAAAGGGAGACAATCTTTACATTGATCTGCCCGTAACGTTTGGCGAAGCAGCGTTAGGCTCAAAAATAGAGGTTCCGACAATTGACGGCGTTGCTGCAATGACCCTCCCTCCTGGTACACAGGGCGGACAGAAATTGAAGCTTTCGGGCAAGGGGTTTCCGTCGCCGAAGACAGGCCGCAGGGGAGATCAGTACGTTGCTATAAAAATCGTTGTCCCCAGGAACATGCCCGAGAAAGCAAAATCTGTTATCGAAGAAATAGAAGCCCTCTACCGGGAATCTCCGAGAAAGGGAATGGTGAAGGCCAATGAATAAAAAGGATAAAAAACAACCTCTCTACATGATAAGTGTTGTTTCCAGGATGCTTAGTGTGCACCCTCAGACGCTGAGACTTTATGAAAAGGAAGGACTCATAAGTCCTCAGAGGACGAGAAGACAAAGGCTTTATTCTGAAAACGATGTCGAAAAACTGAATCTCATTCTTGAGCTTACGAGAGAACTCGGAGTGAACAAGGCTGGTGTAGACATCATACTGAGGATGAGACACCGGCTGGAAGTTATGCAGAGGGAGATGGAAGAGATGATGGGCCTTCTCGAGGATGAAATAAGAAAAGAATTCATGGAGAGGCTGAGAAAGGCTTTACGGGAAGAATAAGGAGAATGTGATGGAAAATTTTACGATAAAGAGCCAGGAAGCCATACAGAGCACACAACGGCTTGCAGAAAGAAAAGGGCAGCAGCAGATTGAAGTCGAGCACCTCCTTTGGGTCTTACTCGACGATGAAGAAGGCGTCGCCAGTCAGATTCTCAAGAGGACCGGGATTCATACGGAACTTCTGAAGAAAGACGTGGAGGAAGTGATCGACCGAATGCCGAAAGTCGTGGGCGCAACACCTCTCGGTCAGATTTATGTGTCCCCACGGCTGAAGGAAGTTTTTGAAGGGGCCCGGAAAGAGGCGGAACATCTGCAGGATGAATATGTCAGCGTCGAACATCTTCTCATGGCGATATTTGCGGAAGGTGGTCCCTCTTCGGAGCTTCTGAAAAAATACGGAGCCGATGCTAACGGGATGCTGGCCGCTATGAGAGAGATACGAGGTTCACAAAGGGTGACGGACGAAAACCCTGAGGGAAAATATCAGGCCTTGAAGCGGTTCAGTAAAGATCTCACCGAACTCGCAGCGAAGGGCAGGCTTGATCCCGTTATCGGACGGGACGAAGAAATAAGAAGAATAATCCAGGTGCTTTCGAGGCGAACGAAGAACAACCCTGTTCTTATCGGAGATCCAGGGGTCGGAAAGACGGCTATCGCAGAGGGACTCGCCCAGAGGATAGTTGCCGGCGACGTCCCGGAAACCCTGAAGGACAAAAAGGTGGTTGGGCTTGACATGGGCGCACTCATTGCCGGATCGAAGTTCAGAGGGGAGTTTGAAGAAAGACTCAAGGCTGTACTGAAGGAGATAGAGGCATCAGAAGGCAGGATCATCCTCTTTATTGATGAGCTCCACACCCTTGTCGGAGCGGGTGCGGCTGAAGGCGCGATCGATGCATCGAATATGCTTAAGCCTGCCTTAGCACGCGGAGATTTGAGATGCATAGGAGCAACAACCATTGGGGAATATCGAAAATATATAGAAAAAGACAAGGCGCTCGAGAGGAGATTCCAGCCTGTCTTGATAAGAGAGCCGAATGTTGAAGATACTATCTCGATCCTGAGGGGGCTGAAGGAAAAATATGAGGTCCATCATGGTGTCAAGATCAAGGATTCAGCACTCATATCAGCAGCGGTGTTGTCACACAGATATATTACCGACAGATTTCTTCCTGACAAGGCTATAGACCTGATCGATGAAGCTGCCTCAAAACTTCGCATGGAGATAGACAGCATGCCTGTGGAACTTGACGAGATAGAAAGGCGGCTCAGACAGCTGGAAATAGAGAAACAGGCTGTGATGAAAGAAGACTCAAAGGAAGCACGGGAAAAGCTTTCAAAGATTAAAAAAGAGATGTCGGAGTTACAGGTCAGACGGGATGAACTGAGAGCCCAGTGGCTTTCGGAAAAGGAGATTATCGCCAAAATCCGTGATTACAAGGGGAAAATGGAAAAGGCGAAAATAGAATCTGAAAAAGCCGAAAGGGAAGGAGATCTGGCAAAAGCGGCTGAACTCAGATACGGCAGGCTGCTTGAGCTTCAGAAGGCGCTTGAAGGCGAGAACCAAAGATTGCTTGATGCTCAAATGAAACGGAAGATGCTCAAGGAAGAAGTTGATGAAGAGGACATCGCCGGGGTTGTTTCAAAATGGACCGGGATACCTGTCCAGAAAATGCTCGAAGGCGAAGTGCACAAATTGTTGAATATGGACGAAAGGCTCAAAATGAGGGTTGTCGGCCAGGATCAGGCGATTGAGGCTGTTTCGAACGCGGTAAGAAGGGCGAGGGCAGGCATCCAGGATCCGAACAGACCGATAGGTTCTTTCATATTCCTCGGGCCTACCGGCGTTGGGAAAACAGAGCTTGCACGCGCCCTGGCAGAATTCCTCTTCGATGACGAAAACGCTATGATCAGGATCGATATGTCTGAATATCAGGAGAGACATACGGTATCCAGACTGATAGGCGCGCCTCCGGGGTATGTCGGCTACGAAGAAGGCGGACAGCTGACTGAAGCCGTCCGGAGAAGACCGTATTCCGTGGTCCTCTTTGATGAAGTCGAAAAGGCCCACCCGGAAGTCTTTAACCTCCTTCTTCAGTTGCTCGATGATGGAAGACTCACGGACAGTCACGGGAAGACCGTGGATTTCAGAAATTCGGTTGTGATTATGACATCCAACATCGGGAGTGTGCATATCCAGGAAATGCTGGCCGAAAGAGAGAAAAGTCCTTTTGCTTACTGGGTGGACGATACGGAAGCTACCTTTAAAGAAAAGGTCATGAACGACCTCAGAAGCTTCTTCAAGCCTGAGTTCCTGAATAGGGTGGATGAGATCATCATTTTCAACCCACTCACAAGAGACCTTCTCAAGAAGATCGTGGATATACAGATCGACAGGATGAAAAAGTTTATCAGTGAGAAAAAAATAGACTTGAGGCTGACCGATAAAGCGAAGGAATATTTTGCTTCAGTCGGCTTTGACCCTATTTACGGAGCGCGGCCTCTCAAAAGGGTTCTTCAGAGGATGATACTGAACGAGCTTGCCCGGGAGATTCTTGACGGCACATTCGGCGAAGGTGACGTTGTGGAAGTCGACGTTGCAGATGGGCAGGTCCTTTTCAACAAAGTCGCTGACGCCGAGATTATCTCTTCATGAGGTCTTTCTGCTCCGCAGGAGGAATTCGCACTTGGAAATGAATAGGCGAGACTCTCAATAAGAAATACGGGGCTGAACAAAAGCCCCGTATTTCTTGGTAGTTCAATTTTTATCTGGCGTCTGAGGATCTTACTTTTGCTGCTCACCCTTCTTCGGTTCAGATTGAGCAGCGGGCTGCTTCTGCTGCATATCCTGCCCTGTTTGCTTTTCCGGGGTTTGTCCCTGTTTTGCCTGCTCTCCACCTTTACTCTCTGAAGAGCCTGTTTTCTGTCGAGCGGCGTGTTTATGCTTTTTCGGATGTTTTTGGGCTGCCTTCGTCTTAGGCGGTGGATACTTCTTGCTCACCCCGATCTTCTCCGGCGAGAAAGTTGGATCGATCAGATAAGCCTGATTGAAATATTCGTCTGCTTCAGCAAACCTCCGCAACTCGTATAGCGAATAACCGAGAAGATAATAAGCGGCAGGGTCCGGCTTCTTCTGGATGTATTCTGTAAGGTACTTTACGGCCTCCTTATATTTTCCGCTGGAATAGCACTGAAGGGCGGCGTCATACGCTGTATCAGAATCAGCAAATACAACAACGGGAATCACAGCGGATGCAACGGCCATAATAATGATGACAAAAAAGACCCTTTTCATGATCGCCTCCTATTGTTAAGAGTCATTAAAACTCAAACAGCCATAAAAACCTTTCATTTTTTGCTATTATACCAGATTTTTATTTTCTCTTCTTTTCAAAACTTGCTGTAATTCCCCCGCGTGCTGAAATTTCCCTGGCCGGCTGCATGACGAAGAAATGCAGGATGAGTCTGAGTCTTACGGTGAGGTAATATGCGCTACGGTTTCTTCATCTCCCTCAGGAATCCCCGTATCCTCTTCGCGTTTGCGCCCACGTCACTTTTTCCCACACGTGATACTGACCGGATATCGATACGGCTGCCTGAATCTGCTCTTGTTATGCGGATGACTATGTCGTCCTTGAAACCGAACCAGAAGGTAGTATCCGAAGCCTCGATCCGTCCCTCGCTCTGATTCCCATCTATTATCTTCCATCCCATCTTCCGAGCAATGGAAAGTGCCTTATCAAAGGCCATATCAGGAGAAATGTTAAGCATAAGGGGCACAATATCAGGATAAGCCTTAAGCTGCTTTGCCGCTACGGCCAGCCCTCCATATTCAGGCGGGTTAAGCGCGTTCTTTCTGAGAGGCAGTATGGCCGCGAATTGTGGAGGGTTTGACGTATCGGTAGTAATGTCGTGAATGGGAGGCACGCTCTTTGCGATTCTCAGCCAATTGAGCGGGACTGCCACCAGTGCGGCGCCTAAAAAGAATCCGAGAAGACTAATTATGACAGATCGACTCGCTGCGGAGCGGAGGCCGGCAACAAGCCCTATAAGGCTCAAAACCGCTGATGCCAATCCGCCATATGCAGCCCATCTCAGCATCGTCAATCCTGTGCGGAAGTTCCAGAATTCAAAACGAGTCCCCGTTCCTGAAAGAACGGCTGCAAGACCCGATACGATCGCGGCCAAGATGCCCGCCTTTGCAATAAAAGAAGACTTATTTTTTCCCATAGGCTTCGCTTGCTCTTTTTTGCTGCATAACAACTTCAGGCTTCATCGGTACGCTCTACAAAAAAGCTACTACGATATTTGATGCCTGTCAATTTTTAAGATCGACGTCCATCTTACCATGCCGGTCAGTTATCCGGAATCCACCATCAAAATTATTGCTCTATGCGTAAGGACAGCATTCTTGCTCATTCTCGACGGGCAATTGGCCCGTCTCCGAGGCCACCGGCGCGACTCACCATCCCGGTGAGTCAACACGCGCCGCTGATGCCGCTCAAATGCTATCCTCACGCATATTTGATGGTAGATTTGGGTTATCCTTGCAGGTTGCTTTTTACGTCTGTTATACTTGCGGTCGGGAGAGATTAAGGCAAACGATGGAATTTACACAGGAAGAACTTAACAGATACAACCGCCAGATGATGATGGAAGGATGGGGCATCGAGACCCAGAAAAAGGTTAAGGGCTCCACTGTCTTTATTGCGGGAGCGGGCGGTCTCGGCTCTCCTGTATCGATGTATCTTGCTGTTGCCGGTGTCGGGACCATTCGCATATGCGACTTCGATTCCCCGGATTGGTCAAATCTCAACCGCCAGATTCTCCATAACCATAACAGGATAGGGACCAATAAGGCTTTATCGGCGAAACAAACGCTTGAGGAACTAAACCCGCATATAAAGGTCAATGCGTTCACAGACAAGATTGTAGCCGAAAACGTCGATGAACTTGTGGGAAACGCAGATCTTATCGTCGATTGCATGGATAACTTCCCGACCCGTTATCTCCTGAACGAATCTGCGATAAGGAAAAATATTCCCTTAGTTCACGGCAGCATATGGGGCTTGGATGGCCGCATTACCTTCATAGAGTCTCCCGCGACACCCTGTCTTAAGTGCTATTTCCCCGAGTCGCCTCCAAAAGAAGTCTTTCCTGTTCTCGGTGCTACGCCGGGTGTCATAGGAACACTTCAGGCGATGGAGGCACTTAAATATCTCTCAGGCATCGGGAAGGTTTTGAAAGGAAGACTCCTCGTCTGGTCAGGGAATGACATGAGCTTCAGGACGTTCAAAGGCTTTAAAGACCCGGACTGTCCGGCTTGTGGGAATAGATAGATTCCCGTCCCTTTTTGTTGCCTGTCATCTTTTTGTGAAGACGAACCTCCGGATGCTATCAACAAATGATGGATAAGACTATCCTGGAAATCGACGGAAGTTTCGGTGAGGCGGGCGGCCAGATACTCAGGACAGCCCTCGGTCTTTCATGTCTTTTGAATAAACCGTTCAGGATTTTCAATATCAGAAAGTCCAGAAAGAAAACCGGACTTATGCCCCAGCATTTAACGAGTGTGCGCGCTTTTGCGCTCATATCAAATGCGGCCGTGAAAGGCGATTCCGAAGGCTCTACGGAGCTCATGTTCGCTCCCTCTGAAGTGAGACCAGGAGATTATTTTTTTGACATCGGGACAGCCGGATCTACTTCACTGCTCCTACAGGCTATTCTTCCCCCGCTGCTTTTCGCACGGGAAAGGTCCTCCGTCACGGTGAAAGGAGGAACCCACGTGCCCTTCAGTCCGCCTTTTCATTATATAAGCGAAGTATTTGTTCCGATGCTCGAAAAGCTCGGCTTGGGATTGAGAGCTTCGATAGAAAGGTATGGATTTTATCCAAAAGGTGGCGGCAAGATACATGGGGAAATCATTCCCGCAGGCGATACAAAAGGGATTGAATTCATAAACAGGGGAGAGGTCAAAAATATCAGAGGAATATCGGGTGTTGGGAATCTCCCCTTAAGCATAGCAGAACGCCAAAAGGCAGCCGCACTGAAAACTCTGTCACCATATGCATTAAGGTGCGACATCGGGACACAACAGGTGGCGGCCTACGGCCATGGGACATTTTTATTCCTCAGGGCTGAGTCTGATAATTGCATCGCAGGGTTTTCATCTCTCGGAGAAATAGGGAAAAAGGCAGAGATGGTAGGCATAGAGGCTGCACGAGAATTCCTCGATTACTATCATACTGCCGCATGCCTTGACGACCATCTCGCGGACCAGATTGTGTTGTATCTCGCCCTTGCAAAAAAAGGGTCATCATTCACCGTGTCACGAATAACTAACCACCTTCTCACGAACCTCTGGGTAATGGAAAAATTCCTTCAATTGAAATGCGAGATCGAGGGCGAAAAAGGGAGCCCCGGCAAGGTTACAATGAGCACTTGACTCCAGCGAGGCATAAAAATAAAATCATGGTGGGCAGTCGCAGAATCGAACTGCGGACACGAGGCTTTTCAGGCCTCTGCTCTACCGACTGAGCTAACTGCCCATGGACTATAACTATACCTATTAACTTTTTTGATTGTCAACAGATGAGAAACTCGGTCATAAAAAAGATCTCAGAACATCTGCCCGCTTTCGCTTCGGCAATGCTGGTGATCCTTGCTTTTCCCTCATTCGATGTCTTCCCTCTGGCGTGGGTGGCCTTTGTCCCGTTGCTTTTATCATTATGGAATAAGAATGCACGAGACGCCTTCATAACAGGATATCTCTTCGGCGTCACCTATTTCTTCGGGACCCTCTACTGGATATACCATTCGATAAATCATTACGGGGGAGTCTCGCTTCTCTCAAGCATCTGTATTGTCATCCTGCTCTGCTGTTATTTGGGGCTCTATCCGGCGGTGTTCTCTTCGCTCTTTTCCGCGATGCTCAGGAAGACGAAATTGCCGGCCCTCCTGGTAGCTCCGGTCATATGGGTTGTTCTGGAATTTATCCGTTCATATGCGTTGTCCGGATTTCCGTGGTCGAGCATCGGCTACAGCCAATATAAATTTCTCCCCCTGATTCAGGTTGCCGATGTGACAGGCGTCTACGGTATCTCTTTTTTGCTGCTTGCTGCCAATGGCGCTGTTGCGGATATTTTTCTCCTGAAAAAACGCCTCAAGGAGATGCCTTTATTTCCTGTTTCCTATACGTTCGCCGGCTTTGTCCTGCTCCTCCTCGCGATATTGACTTCGCTGGCATACGGTTTCTGGAGGCTTGGGCAGGAAAGAAGCGGAAATGTCATGAGAGTGAGCGTTATTCAAGGGAATATAGAGCAGGACAGAAAATGGGAACCCCTTTTCCAGAATGAAGTCCTTGATATCTATTTTGATCTTTCGAGGAGGTCGGCCCAATCTTCACCAGAACTGATAGTCTGGCCCGAGACCTCCGCACCTTTTCTCTTTGGCTATGATGTAAAGAATACCGAAAAACTAAGCGCGTTTCAGAGAGGGCTCAACTCCTATCTACTCTTCGGAAGCGTGCTCGTTAATGAGACGTCCGCATCGGGAACTCTGTTGACAAACAGCGCTATCTTGCTGAATAAGGAAGGAAAAAGCACATATGTCTATGATAAAATACACTTGGTACCCTTCGGGGAGTATGTTCCTCTGAAAAGTATCCTGTTTTTTATAAATAAGATCGCAGCGGGTATCGGTGATTACATCCCAGGCAAAGAATATATAAGAGCGGAAACGGGGGTGGGGAGTTTCGGAACCTTGATATGTTACGAGGTGATCTTTCCCGGGCTTGTGCGGAAGTTTTATACAACAGGCGGAGACTTCATCGTGAATATTACAAATGACGCATGGTTCGGAAAGACCTCGGGCCCCTATCAGCATTTCAGTATGGCGGTCTTTCGCGCTATTGAAAACAGGAAGCCCCTGATACGTTCTGCAAACACCGGGATATCGGGGTTCATTGACAGCAATGGAAAGGTATTGGCCAGGACTCAACTATTTCAGAGATTGGTACTGACTGAGGTTATAAAAACTGATGCTACACGGACTTTTTATACGAAATTCGGGGATCTTTTTTCTTATCTCTGTATCGTGGTGTCTTTAGTTCTTTTGATCAATATAAAATTGCGGAGGTAATATGCTTATCCAATCGGAATTAAAGGAAGAGCTTGCTTTCTTGAGGGCCAAAACCGAGGCCTTAAGAGGTTATCTTTGATGTCCGGAAGAAAAAGGAAGAGATAAAAAAAATTACCGAGGAACTCGCACTGGAAAAAGTTTGGTCCTCTCCTGGGAAAACCAGGGAACTCCTGCAGGAAAAATCAAGGCTTGAAAACACGGTCGGACCTTTTGATGCCCTCGACAACAGACTGTCGTATATCGAGGAATCGATAGGGATACTTGAAGAAGAGGGCGGGGAACTTTTTTTTAAGGAGATCAAGAGGGATCTGGATTCTTTGAAAGAAGAGATGGAGAGCCTTGAGCTCAGGAATCTGCTTTCCGGAAGCATGGATAAAAACAACGCTATCCTGACAATCCACCCTGGCGCGGGAGGAACGGAGAGCCAGGACTGGGCGCAGATGTTGATGCGGATGTACCTGAGATGGGCTGAGCGGCGCGGGTATGCCACGCAGATCGTGGATCTTCAACCCGGCGATGAGGCCGGGATAAAGGGCACGACGATAACTGTGAGCGGCGACTACTCATACGGATATCTGAGTTGCGAAGCGGGCGTTCACAGGCTGGTGAGGATCTCACCTTTTGACGCCAACAAGAGAAGACACACGTCTTTTGCCGCCGTTATCGTATATCCCGAGATAGAGGGCGATATCGGGATCGAAATAAGAGATGAAGATATAAAGATGGATACATACAGGGCCTCGGGAGCGGGCGGACAGCACGTCAACAAGACGTCTTCAGCCGTCCGGCTTACGCATGTCCCCACGGGTATTATCGTCAGCTGCCAGAACGAACGATCACAGCACAAAAACAGGGCTATGGCGATGAAGGTTTTAAAGGCGAGGCTCTATGACCTCGAACTGAAGGCCCAGGAAAAAAAGATGGAGGATCTGGTCGGCGACAAGAAGGATATCGCATGGGGAAGACAGATAAGGTCTTACGTTCTCCAGCCATACAGGCTCGTTAAGGACCACAGAACCGGTATCGAAGTCGGAAATGTGGACTCGGTGCTTGACGGTGATATCGATCTTTTTATCAAGGAGTTTCTCAAGACGAAGGCAAGGAAATCAGGGCGATAGAGAAAACTCAACATATGAGGGAGCCATGATCAAAGAGGCTATTAACCTGCTCGTCAGCAATATCGATCTGGCGGAATCCGAGATGGCCGAATGCATGAAAGAAATAATGGAAGGCAGGGCGGCTGATTCCCAGATAGGTTCTTTTCTCACGGCGCTCAGGATTAAAGGCGAGACGGTCGAAGAGATAACGGGTGCAGCGAGAATGATGAGGGACAAGGCGGCAAAAATCAAGGCGCCTGACGGGGTTCTCGACACGTGCGGCACAGGGGGAGATACTTCTCACACCTTCAACATCTCAACAACTACGGCGATCGTAGTGGCTGCAGCTGGCATCCCGGTCGCAAAGCATGGCAACAGGGCTGTTTCAAGCAGGTCCGGATCAGCCGACGTGCTCGAAGCGCTCGGCATAAGAATAGACCTCCCGCCCGAGAAAGTCGAAACATGTCTTTTTGAGACCGGGTTCGGCTTTCTCTTTGCCCCTCTTTTCCACCCGGCGATGAAATACGCTATCGGGCCGAGGCGCGAGCTGGGAATAAGGACCATATTCAACATCCTCGGGCCCTTAACCAACCCGGCGAATGCAAAAAGGCAGATCCTCGGCGTTTTCTCGAGCAAACTCACCGAGACCCTTGCCAAAGTATTGGGGAACCTGGGAGCAGACGATGCGATGGTCGTTCACGGAGAGGACGGACTGGACGAGATTACGATTTCCACGAGCACCAAGGTCTCACGGTTCGTAAACGGACGTGTTGAAAATTCGTATTTTATCCCCGAGGACTTCGGGCTCAAGAGCGGAAGTATGGACGACCTTATCGGCGGTGAAAAGGATGAAAATGCGCGGATAACCCTCAGTATTCTCAGGGGCGAAAAAGGTCATAAACGGGATGTTGTCCTCATGAACTCAGCCGCTGCGCTGTCCGTTTCGGGGAGAGTATCTTCTCTTGCGGAGGCATTCGAGATGTCAAGAGATGCTATCGATTCAGGGAAGGCGGCGACAAAACTCGAAGAGATAAGGAGAGTTTCGCGGTCTTTGTAGGGCCTATGAGGCGGATTTTTCCGCCCCATAGGCTTTCATCAGCACATGCGTTACGGTGCAGATCAGTGGCCTCGTTCCTCTTTCAGTTCTTCATATCCTGTAAACATCGCCTTTATGTGTGTTACCGGCGTTTCTCCGAGCGTCACCAGATAGAGATGGATGAAAATGAATGAGGTGAGACCGAGAAAGATCAGGACGTGCACCGTATCGACCACCTTTATTCCACCAGCGAGACTGATCCATGTACCGAACGTCTTCGTGTCCCAGAGCAGAAGGCCTGAAACCAATTGTAACGGCATCAGGACCAGCATGATAACGAGATAGGCCATTTGCTGTATAGGGTTAAACTTGTTATCGGCTGTGCTGTGATGGGGATTTGCCTCCCCGATAAAGATCCCGTATCCGTAATATCTGGCCTGGGTTATGCACCCCACGATGAATTTCTTCAGATTCAGAGGCGGGATGTACACTTTTATCCTGCCGCTAAAGAGATAGAAAACGAACCAGAGCAGGAAGTTGAAAATGAGGACGAACCCCACGAGGTTGTGCAGATCGACCGCATCTCTGAATTTCATTATTCCCATCACTTCACGATACCGTAACTGAAGACCGGTAATGATGAGGACGACAAAGCTGACGGCGTTGATCCAGTGCCAAATTCTGACCGTTAATGGATGAAGATATACCTTTTTCATCTCTTTCCCCCCTTTCTGAGTTCATGCTGTTTTCTCGCCTCCCTTATTGGGGATGTCAGAATTCTGACAGTGATATGCGCCATCGGGACCATCATCCCGCCGGCAACCATCAGAATCCCGAGCCAATCGAGAAGGGTGAGCCTTGTGGCGCCGATCACGTAGAACTGTCTTAACGAAAGCAGCGAGAACATCGATCCCAGCACTTCCGGCCTTGCCGTGTAGCGGCTGAGCTTGCCGTCGGCCTTCACGATTGCGACTGTTACGCTCTTGAAAAAGTCTGAATTCTTGTTGTGACAGGTTTCGCATTCTTTAACCGCCTGTTTCTTGAAGGCGAGTTGATGCGATTCAACACCTTTGCTGACGTTAAGCTTTCCGAAGAAAGTCACCTTGGCATTCGTGCCCTTTTCATTCAGCTGCTGTACGATACTCCAGAGTTCACCCGCGCCGATTCCCTCTCCATGGGCGTTCATCTTCCGCGACAGCCCCTCATACGTGGTGCCCAGAAGTCTTGTTACCTGTTCTTCAGTGAAGGGTTTACCGGTAGTCTGATCCTCCAGTCTCAGATAAATTCCCCTGCCCGAATTTGGAGAATGGCATGCGGCGCAGGCCACGGCGGACATGTGAAGTCCCGCATTGGGGAGCCACTTCTTATGCACGGCTTCGATTCCCTTGTGGCATCCGAGGCAAGCGGACTTTATCTTTTCAGCCATCGCGGTCACCGTAATATCATGTGCGAAATGACAGGAAGAACACAGGGGCGCCTTGTGCTGCCCGTTCGCCCTTGCCATGCCGTGAACGCTCTTCGAATAGACCTTGAATATGTCCTCATGGCATTTTCTGCAGGGCACTCCGCTCAGGGTATCAAATGTGGCCCTCGGTCCAACCGAATGAAAACCATGACAATCCGTGCACACAGGCGCCTTCGGGTTGCCTTCGCTCACCATAATCTCTCCCACCGGGAACGAGGGATTATAATGGATGCTGTCCCTGACCGCCTTTATCTTGTCGGCGTGACATTTCATGCAGGCCTGCGATACCGCTATCGAATGCGCCCTGCTGCTGCCATAAGTCCTCACGGGATGAGAATCTCTCGAGAATTCGGAATGACAATCACTGCAGCTGTGCTTGTTGTGGACAGAAGCGCTTAACAGAGACTGGTCGATAAAGAGGGACAATTCTTCCCCGTTTGAGAGTCTTGTGCTGATTCTTTGTCTGTGGCAGGTTAAGCAATACTGATTGTCTGTTAAGGCGGGCTTCAATTCAGCGATGCGCTTTACACTGTGAGCGCCGTGACAACCGGTGCATGGCGGTGCGTTGGCTTTGTTTGTCAGAAAAGCATGAACCGGTTTTGCGTTGAGCTGGCTGTCAGGATGACACGTTCTGCATGCTGCCGCAGCTTCAAGGATGAATGCGCTTCTGCTCTCATAGACAGTGCCCGGGTGGGATTCGAGCGAGATCTTCTGGTGGCAGTCTGTGCAGTTCAGGGAACTGTGAACGGTCACCTTGAAATCACCGGGGCGCACAGTAACGGAGAGCTTCTCGTTATTTTTGAAGACCTTGGTCATCCCCTGAGAAGCGTGGCACGACATGCACATTCCGCCCTTCTCCAGAATATCCGGCTTTTTTGCAGTCGCATACTCGGGCAGCGCAAGAAGAAGGGTCATGAGACCGATCAAAGGCAGCAGGCAAACATAGAGCATACCGAATATAGGGCCTAAGACTATGAAACCCCATGTGCCCTTTCCAGCTCTGTTTTCAGAACTTTCTTCGAACATTTTTCTTTCCTCCTTTTTTGAATTTTTCACGCTGTTGAGCAAAAAATATCCTTTCACCTCCTTTTCCTGAAGATTACTCTTGCTTCATCTATACCGATTAAAGGGTAACAAATGCCAAAACCGGGAACAATCGGGCATAGTTCCTATTTCAACGGGAAAAATTTCTTATCAACAACACTTCTTTCTTATTAGTACGATTTGGATGTGATGTCAAGATAAATGGCCGTTTTACCTTTAAGAGGCCGAGCGCCAGCCCGAATGCCTATCATTTGAGGCTGTGTTACAATGGATAATGTCCGATTTTTTGAAGATCTCGCTGACCTTCTTCATCATCCTCTTTCTGCTTCGGAAAAAGGTCCCTATCGGCTATGTAATGCTGATCGCGTCAGCCGTCGCTGCGGGCTTTCTCGGGGTGCTTTTGTCTCCGGTGCATATCTGTCTTGTGCTCACGAGGGAATATTTCAAGGCGGACCTCTGGGCGTGTATAAGAGGATAATGCCTGCTGACGCCTTCTTTTTTCCGCAGCGGTCGTGGAATATGTGATATTACGGTAACCCCGCCGGCCGGTTTATGCTATAGTTAATGAGGGGTTTTTTTGATGCTGAAAGAACTGAGAATCAGGAACCTTGCGATTATCGATGACCTGGCCGTGAGGTTCGCAAGGGGGCTTAACATTCTCACCGGTGAAACGGGCGCCGGGAAATCGATCATCGTCGATGCACTCGGCCTTGCTCTCGGAGACAGGGCGCAATCCGATCTCATAAAATCAGGAGAAAAAGAGGCGACTGTTCAGGCGTATTTCGAGATCCCCGGCGACAAGTCATTGCCCGATATCGGTATCGATACATCGGAAGGGATACTCCTGGGCAGGATCATATCTGCCGGGGGCAAGAGCAGGGCATATATCAACGATTCGATGGTGACCCAGCAGACTTTGTCAGAAGTCGGAAAGGCGCTTGTTGATATCCACAGCCAGCACGAGCACCAGGGGCTGCTCACAACCGAAAAACAGAGAACGGTCCTTGATTGTTATGGAAAACTCCAGCCCTTGCGGGAAAGAGTTGCATCGCTCTTCACCGAGGTCAGAACACTGAGAACGGAGAGGGATATGCTTAGGGAGCAGGTCAGAGAGAGAGCCCAGAGGCTTGACCTTCTCAGATTCCAGGTAAACGAGATCGACGCTGCGTCTCTGGAGCCTGGAGAGCTGGAGAAGCTTGAAGAAGAAAGGAGCATTCTCTCGAACGTGAGCAGATTAAATGAATATACCGAGAAAGCGTACTCCCTCTTATATGAATCAGAGGGTTCATGTTTTGAGGGCCTTTCAGGGGTCTTAGCGCTTGTGAGAGATATGCATTCGATAGACAGCGGAATAGAAGAAACCGTAAAATTGCTTGAGTCTGCGATGCCTTTGATCGAAGACGCGTCGATTTCCCTGAGAGGACTGAGAGACAGGTATGATCTCGAACCCGGCAGATTGGAAACGGTCGAAGAGAGGATAGAATTGATCAGGAAGCTTGGGCGTAAGTACGGCGACGGCACAGAATCGATCCTCAGATACAGAGAGAGTGCTGATGATGAAATGAAGGGCCTTGAATCGGTAGACGAAAAACTCGCGTTGATCGAAGGGAGTTTCAGGGTGAAGGAAGAGGAACTTCTGAGGGCCGCCTCCGACCTCTCGGATAAAAGGGAAAAGACTGCTCTCGCTTTGGAAGGCGCCATTGTCGATACCCTCAGAGAACTCGCCTTCGGCAGCGCCGAATTCAGGATAGGCGTAAAGAAGGAGCAGGAGGAAGACGGGAAATACATAGTCGGCGCCGCCGGCATGGACAAAATAGAGTTCCTGTTTTCGGCGAATCCGGGAGAGCCGCTCAAACCTCTGTCGAGGATCGCGTCCGGGGGTGAACTATCGAGGGTGATGCTCGCATTGAAGAGCATACTTGCGGATGCCGACAGCGTGCCTGTCTTGATCTTTGACGAGGTCGATGCGGGAATCGGTGGAAGGACGGCAGAAAGTGTAGGGAAAAAACTCGACATGCTTTCTGAAGGACACCAGCTCTTATGCATCACACATCAGGCTCAGATAGCGCGTTACGGTGATTTTCACCTTAAAATAGAGAAGAGGAATAAAAACAATAGGGTTTGTGTAGAGGTGAAGGAACTGGACGGGCAGGAGAGGCTTGATGAAATTGCAAGGATGTTGAGCGGGAAGGTTACCGAAATATCACTCCGGCATGCCGGGGAGCTTTTGGAGAGGGCTCAATGAAGACGAAGGGAAGGATCAAGATAAATAGTGAGCTTTGCAAGGGCTGCTCATACTGTATCGATACCTGTCCCTTCAAGGTTATTGCCCTCAGAAAACGGTTCAATAAGAGAGGGTATTTCCCCGCTGTCGCGGAACATATCGAAAAATGCACAGGATGTGCGATGTGCGCACGGATGTGTCCGGAGATCGCGATTGAAGTTTACAGGGAAAACACGAACAGGCGGAAATAAAATGTAGTTGCCACTACTTGACCTGAACGGACAAGGTCTGAAAGGATCGGCATGTGGTGTACGCGGACATCTCCGCAAAATCAAGCAAGGATCGAGACTGAAGATTTTCGATAGAAACAAACGCATAACGCAGAGGTAAAGGGCGGCTCAGAGCGCTGTCCCCATTGACCGGCATGATAGGAAAGCAAGCCATGACGAACTAAATAAGCGCAGCACTGTCCGCGCCTTTCTCTTAGCGACTAAGAAGATGCGGAAGCCAGCCACGGAAACCTGTAGACCGCAAGCACCCCTATTCTCTGGCATAAGCGATACTATCCTTGTGAAAATCGTCAATCATTTCTTCCGTTAAAGACGGGCGAATTCTTGGAATTATTTGTAAGAAAGTGTCTGTGGTCACTTTGTAATCCTGCCTACTGGCATATTCCTCCTCAAAAGAGAATTGCGCAACCTGCTGGAACAGATATTCAATGTCGGCAGGTGTAAACCGAGATGTCATTCTCACAATTTGATCCAGATTTATTTCTTTTACATTGAGCTTGGATATATAGTATTCGAGAATGGTTTTTCTTCCATCTTCATCCAAGTCGCCGACCGGAATAATGCAATCAAATCTTCCGGGACGGAGCAGTGCGGCGTCTAACTGTTTGATATAGTTTGTGGCACATACGAGTAGTACATGGTTTCCTTGATTCTTGAGAAGAGGAACCTGTTTGAGAAATTCGTTTGTAATGGACTTGTCTACTAAGGTTGCTTCATCACGACTGCCTGCGATTTCCTCAAACTCATCAATAAAGATGACAGCTTCCTCAAGGTTTCTCGCTTTTTCCATGATATTGTGAAGATTAGCCCCGATCTTCTCTACACCATCCGCCATGAGCATACTGGGTGAGATTTCAATATACCACCATGAAAGCACACCCGCTATTGCCCTGACAAAATGAGTCTTTCCGGTACCTGGAGGTCCAAAGAAAATGATCGTCTTCGGGGGAATGACGCCATGCTTTTTTGAGAGGTCTCCTTCTGTCAAGGGAAGGATTATTCGCCTTTGGACTAACTGTTTTGGAGGCTGAGAATCAGAAATAGTATCCCAGATCTCTCTACCGAAAGCCTGTGCCCCCATCTCAACAAGGATATCCCTTCGCCTGTAGTCCACGTACTCCTTAACTGCCTCCTCCATGTGTTCGAGAAAGTCGATGCATGTTGTGCGCAATCCAACATCCCTGCCAAGTTTTTCAGACATGAGCCATTTATGTTGTAAAATTTTGGGCCATAAGGCAGCGGCTATATCGGGATCGAGTTTCGTGCCGCTGACCTCAAAGATTTTACTAGCACAGACCTCTGGTGAAGGTGTTTCTTGCAAATTTGCGTTCATGATCTACCTCCTTTTTCCTAATCCGAGAAACGTTCTGTCAATCCGAATTCGCAAGCCCAAGAAGGCTATATTGTTCGATTGTTACAAAGATTGACTACGAAAGTCCGTACGAGAGGAACTCTGGCCTATACAGGGGGAGCCCTATCGAGAAAAGAAAGCGCATCTACTGAGGGAAGGATAATTGATTTATTGACGAATTTTAAGAGGGTTACTCTTTCAGTAATATGAAAAAGAATCATCAGAGATTGTGCGATAACGGGAGAATCGTCGCTGTTTGCGAAGTTGTAGCCAGAGGAAATAATTGAGCTCCCCAGGATTAATAGACAAAAAACAGCCAGCAGCACGGAGAGTTTCCCTGTCTCAGAATGAACTTTAAGATTTGTCACCATATGGTTCCGATACATGTTAAATGTTAACACATCGCTATTATTTTATTGTTAAGATTCTGTTAAAACTTTATGAAACTTACTTTGTATGGATGTACTGTGTATGTATTATTACCTGAGAGAACCCTTTCCAAGCCATCAAGACTTTGCAGAATATTAAGTTCGTCGAGGGTAAGGGGCTGGTCATAGACGATAAGTGAACATGTTGCTCCACCATCTTCAACGTTCATATCATTCTGCCCTTCTTCTCTTACAGGTTCTCTTGGCAAAATCCAGTGTCCCGACGGCGAGTAAGGCACCTGCTATTGTCGAACTCCGCTCTTTTACTGAATAGGGATGAAGAGAGATCTGGACAAAGTCTGTAACACTCACTAAAACAATATGTCTCCATTTTTTCAATGGTGGGCACATGCGTCGATTCTGATGCCGTGCACATCCCAAAATATCCCTCCTTATAATATGGACAACTCATGATGCCCTCCTCGCTTATCCTTAGCTGCGATAATACTTTTTTGAAATATACCTTGTAAATATGAACTTTCGATTAAAAAGGGATTAAATTTATTTAACCCGGGGACGTCTGCTGAGTGTGACCTATATGGTGTCGTGTATTACCCCGTTATCAGGTGCAAAATGTTACAGGACCCGCCTCCGAAAACCGTGCCACTTGTCATTAGACTGTTGGCATAATATAAACACTCAAAACAGGGAGGCAAGGATGAAGAAGGTCAGCAGCTTTGGGCTGAGTCAGAGGCGGATAAGTCGCCTTAAAGGACTGTGCAGGAACACCCTGCGATATCAACCGGGACCAGACGCAGAGGAGGCTCTTTGGAAGCGGATGAAGGAGATAGCCGAGCAAAGGGAGTGATGTGGAAGTGAAGTGCTAACCGTTGCAAAGTTAAAACGCTTATTTCGAATCTCGCGCAGCCCGTCATGAGATGAAGTCTTTATAGATCTTGACTTTCATCCCCTTTTTCAACCCCTCGACGTAAGCGTTCACCGCCTTTGCTTTCGCGCTGTTAATCATGGCCATCTTAAGAGCCCTAACTGTCTGCTCGTCCCCTGAAACACCGCTTAACTCGCTTTCCGGGATATAGACGGAAAGCTCTATCAGCCGTTTCATCTTTTCTGTCAGAAGTTCCTGTCGCTTCACACCCTCATACAACTCAGGAGTAAGCCTCATCAGCCGGAGTCTGTTTTGATACACGTAGTTGTCGAAGGCCCCGTTTACCATAAATGCGGGCTCGTTCTTTATAGCCTCATTCAATTCTTCGTCGCTGACCTTGATGCCGTTATCCTTCGCAGCAGCAAGAAGTACCTTGTTTTCTACCAGTGAATTCAGCACCCGTTCTTTCAGCCTCAGTTTATTCTGCATTTCCTCATCGAACTTTTCCTTGTAGAGATCCCTGTAGAACTTGAACGCGTTGTCATAGGCTCGCCAATATTCCTCACCTGATATCTTCAAAGGACCAACCTCGGCAACAAGATTGTCTTTACCCGATTTGTCAACGGTTCCTACGCCCCAGAATATAAACGAAAGTATCACGATGAAAAAAAGAACGTAAAAATACTTCGCATGGCGCCTCATCACTTTGAGCATGAATCAATACCTCCCTGTAAAATAGTCATCCAGAATTTTTTTATGGTCAAAGGCTACATTATGGGCAGATTACTGCTGGTCCTCAAATCGTAAGTCAATATCCTTCTCTGGAACTATCGTGGATACAGCATGTTTATAAATGAGCTGTTGGGTTGCCTCTTTTAAGAGAATGACAAAATTGTCGAATCCTTTTATAACGCCCTTCAGGCGCACCCCGTTTGTCAAATAAACCACAACCGGCATCTTGTCCTTCCTGAGCTGGTTGAGATAATTATCCTGAAGTCCCTGGCTTTTATTATTTGACATCCCCGTCTTCCCCCTATCTTTTTATTCTGGCTCTTTCATTTACCATAAAGTATTTCTATCAATTATTCAAGAGTTCCTAAAGCACTTTATTATACTGATCATCCGCAAAAAATGTCAGGGGCATATCTTTCAAGGACGGCCCGTATCGCCTTACAGATCTCATGACTTTCACGCATGCCGGTGATATCTATCCACCTGATCCCCTCTTCTTTCCTAAACCAGGTGAACTGGCGTTTTGCGTATCTTCTCGTATTTCTCTTTATAAGTCCGACCGCTTCTTCTCTCAAGATCTCTCCCTTCAGATACGAACCAAATTCTTTATACCCGATCGCCTGCATGGGAGTCCTGTCGGGGTTCATCGCGAAGATCTTTGCGACTTCGTCTTCAAGTCCTCTCCGTATCATGGTATCCACGCGGTTGCCGATGATGCCGTAAAGTTCTTTCCTTTCTCTCGTCAAACCGATCTTGACGAATTCATACGGTAGGGGCTCCGTACAGCTTTTCCGCAGAAAAGATACCTTCTCGCTGCTCTTGACACAAACCTCAAGAGCCCTCACAATACGCCTTAAGTCGTTTCTTTCGATCTTTTTCGCCGCCTCTGCGTCCAATGCCCGGAGGTATCTGAAGAGCGACCCTTCCTCTTCCCGCTCCAGCGAAAGGAGTTTTTCTCTCAACACCCAGTCTGCAGAGGGGCCGCTGAAGATTCCCCTGGTGATCGCCTTTATATAGAGCCCGGTGCCTCCGACGATGATCG
>Ga0187776_10000298_pt1 | contig 24185 bp, 22 predicted proteins | sample 0216_BV02_MP12_2_FD_132426 | JGI IMG/M metagenome (GOLD analysis project Ga0187776, IMG submission 132426) | Tropical peat soil microbial communities from peatlands in Department of Meta, Colombia - 0216_BV02_MP12_20_MG | ecosystem: Environmental > Terrestrial > Soil > Wetlands > Peat | place...
AAACGAATTAACACTTCAGGACATGCAGGCGGTATTGCGCGATCATCTGAACCAGCCTCATTCCATTTGCCGCCACCCCGACCCGAGAATCGACAAACTGGAAGAAATCATCTCTCTTGCATCAGTCATGATGGATTTAGAGTCAGGTGTTCTGCAAGTGGCCGAGGGGCCTCCCTGCCAGCATCCATACGTGCCGTTCTCGTTCTCCTGATTTGGGAGCGGTCAAAATACGGTTGAAAAATGATTCAGAAATCTGTTGAAGAAGAGCGCCTGCTTGCATCAATCAAAGAGCCGGAGCTCATCGAGTTCTGTCAGCAGTTGGTCCGAAGGAAAAGCGTCAATCCTCCCGGAGATGAACTCCCGATAGCGGAGTACGTTGCATCCACGCTCGATGGGTTTGGATTAGAGGTGGAGTTGGTCAGACACGGGCCAAATAGGGCGAGCGTATTGGCACGCCTGAAGGGGCGGGGGACGAAACCCGGCCTGCTCTACAACGGTCATCTGGACACGGTTCCCGTAGGCGCTCAGGAGTGGATCCATGATCCCTTTTCTGCGAAAACGGCAGAGGGCAAGATCTGGGGGCGTGGCGCGGTGGACATGAAAGGAGGACTGGCTGCTTTGATGGCTGCTGCGAAGGCCCTCGCAGGAGCTCGATTGCCACTGAGCGGCGATTTCATTATGGCGGCCACGGCAGGGGAGGAGACGGATTCACAAGGTGCCATGGCGATCGCTGCACGTTCTGATCTAAGGCCCCTTCAAGCAGTCATCATTGCCGAACCGACGAACAACGGCGTCTACGTCGCGGAGAAAGGAGCTCTCTGGCTGGAGCTGACGACCCATGGAAAGACCGCCCATGGAGCTACGCCAGAGTTAGGGCGGAATGCAGTGATGATGATGTGGAAACTCATCGGTGAACTAGAAAAATTAGAAATCCCTCATGAAGAACACCCGATGTTAGGCAGTTTCACCCGAAGCATCAACACCATTGCCGGAGGGATGAAGACGAATGTGGTCCCGGACAACTGTGTGGTGACTGTCGATATGCGGACCGTACCCGGCCAGGATCATCTCGCTATTCTGAGGCGCATTGAAGATCTGATCGAAGATCTGGGCCGCAGGATCCCCGATTTCAAAGCCTCGGCTAAAATTACCAATGATCGTATCCCGGTGCAGACATCTCCTGAGGAGTCTGTTGTCAAGGGCGTTGTTGAAATTGTTGCCGAGGTGACTGGCGAAAGGCCTGTCCCGGGCGGGATAAGTTACTATACGGACGGGGCAGCCTTTGTCCCAGCGTTAAACATCCCCATGATCATCTGTGGTCCGGGCGACCCCAAGCTCGCGCACCAGCCCAATGAGCATGTGGAGGTCTCAAGCCTCGTCCTGTCGGCAAGGATATTCACACTGGCCGCCGTTAAACTGTTACAGTGATGGCGGTACCCTAGTTGATGCGGATCCAATGCTCTTTCCTTTCATACCGTTTTCCATATTCTTGACCGCTCGGTAACCTTCCCCCTATCCTTAGGAAAGACCTTTGCGCTGAGCTTGAGATTCAGCTACACTTCTGTGCCCTTCATTATTTTGTTGAATCCCGCCACTCTTTTTATAGAAAGCACCAATTATTTTGACAATTGATTTCCGTCCATTTGCTTTTTAATCGGATGGGGAAACCCGTTCCAATATCCTCCAAATGAGTCAAGATTTCTCTGGTTTTTGAAACCCGCTGATCTCGATTCTTTTCAAGACTCAAATCTGCACATTTCTTGCCAGAACCCTCACTGACTATTAAGTTGAGAAAGCGGAAGGTATGATCTTTAAATGAGAATTTTTCAGCGGTTTAGAAACGCAACGTTCATAGCAGCTATCCTAACCTGCAAGCTGGCGTGATCTTAACATCCTTGCTTTCATTTTTTTAATAAACCACATTGGATCAAAGCCCTTCGGATATTTATGCGTTCGTCACGCGATATCGCGGGGAGAAAAGGTCGGGCCGCAGCACATTTGATTTCACCCATCATGACTAAAGCTTCTTTGATACGGGTATGCCAATAAAGTCTTGGGTGGGAGTAAATTGCCCTTGTTAAGGGATAAATGAAATCGTTAAGTTCCATTGCCTCCTTGAGATTGCCCTTCTGAACGGCCTGATAAAGTCCGACGATCAATTCGGGGGCCAAACACGCATAGCCAACCAGGGTTCCATCCGATCCAATTGAAAAGTAGCTCAAAAGCTGAACGTCATTGGCGTTAAAAAAAGATATCTCCGGACGGACTGCTTTGAGGGTTCGATACTCCTCTTCGTATCGGCGCGGATCATTCACGGCATTTTTAATAGCGATGAAGTTCTTAATCTTCGTTAAGCTCTTCAACGTCTCAGAATCATAGTTGCAATTGGTCCAGTGGGCATATTGGAAAATGACAAAAGGGCTGTCCACTGCCCGGTCGATGTCCGAGAAGTACTTAAAGACCAGGTCCGGATACTGTGTGGCCCCCCACGTAAAACTGAATGGCGGCATAATTAAGATGGCATCTGCGCCCACTTTTCTGGCATCTTGGGCACACTCGATGACCGCCTGTGTGGATTCCCCGTACGCTCCGGCGATCACCGGAACTTTTCGGTCCACCTCTTCACAGACGATTTGCAGAACCCGCTTCCTTTCTTGGTGGGTGAGCAAAGTGACTTCACTCGCATGGGCATTACAGACGATCCCTGTGACGCCATTGACCCTTAATACTCTTCTGATATGGCGGCGGAAACCCCGCTCATCAATGGAGTAGTCCCGATTCAGGGGAAGGATAATGGCGGGGAGAACCCCCTTTAATTTCAATTTTTTCTTCATTTTTTGACCTCTGCAATGATCGGTTAGTCCTTAAATCCATAATCTTTCCAACGAGCCCTTATCCTGGTTACCAGTTCCTCCGGGGGTTCGCTTGAGGCGGGAAAGTTCCTACCTTCTCTTTCGTATTCTTCCACCGGTTTGGTCGCGTCAATTCTGAGCCAGGACGATAGACCCCTTTTCGATGGAACTTGAGAAACATCGAATTTAGAAGATGTTCCATTCTTAATAATTTCTATATCCCGATCCGCCTGGACTCTGGTGGCGATAGCCCATTCCACCTGGAAGGCATCCCACGGATCCACGTCCTCATCCACTACGACGCAGTGCTTGCATATAAGCCCAGGACAACCCAAGGCATGGTCCATCACATCTTTGGCGTGGTCCGAGTATTGTTTACGTATGGAAACAACGCTATGGAATCCTCGGCCGGCATAAGTAACACAAACATCCTTCAGGCCCTTAACTCCAGAAAGAAGAAGATGGTTGTAAAGTGACATCGTCCTGGTATAAAGCATGACCAAAGCGCTTTCATTGGGGGGCTTGCCCTCATAGGTTCCCTGGAAAAAAGGATTTCTTCGGTGAGTCATTCTTCTAATTTTAATGTAATTAATCCGGTATTCAATCTCCCCCATGTAGCCCGGTGTTTCACCGAAGGGACCTTCTTGAGGATGGTAGTCATCCAGCGGAACTTCTCCCTCCAAGACGATTTCAGCACACGCTGGAACCAATAGGTCTGAGGTCTCAGCGCTGACTACCTCGATAGGAGAGCCTCTCAAACCCCCGGCAATGTCATACTCACTTATCCCCTCGGGTATCTTGGTGACCGCAACCAGGCTGAGATAAGGATTGACCCCAATTGCAATGGCAACGGGCATCGGCCTGTTGAGTCTCTTCCACTTCTCAAAAATCTTTCCGAAATCCTGGTCGGGGTTCGCGAGATGGATTCCGAGTCGATCTTTCCCTAAAATTTGATTTCTGTACATCCCACAATTTACCCATCCGTTCTCCGGATCTCTTGAAATCACCAGATGGAATGTGCCAAGGTAGGGCCCTCCATCCAGAACGTGCCAGCGAGGGACCGGAAATGGATCTTCATAGAGGTTGATCTCGGACGATTTTACTTCTTTGCACGGTCCTGTTTTGACGTAGACTGGTTTAACTGGATTTCTAAAAGCCCCCTGCCATTTGCCATAAACCTCTTTCAATTTAGGTTGCACACCCAGGGCCAGCCCATAAAGTTTACTTTTACCGAGGACACCCACCACGAGTGGCGTTTGGTGGTTTCCGACATGATTGAATTGGAGTGCCGGGCCTCCCCGGTCAAAATTCTCCCTGCAGATGGCTCCCACTTCCCATTCCGGATCCACTCTTGTGTCAATTCGATGAAGCTCTCCCTCAGAATCGAGGAGCTTCATAAATTCTCTCAGGTCATAAAAGGACATGTTGATTTATCCCTCATCGATTGCAACTTTGTTCCTAAATTTTCCGAGAAGGGGGAGGACGAGGAGAATGATCGCCGTTCCAAATAGGATCAATGATATGGGGCGGGTGAAAAAGATGAGAAAGCTTCCTCTCGAAATCATCAGAGACTGACGCAAGGCGTTTTCCAGCATCGGCCCCAGAACCATTGCGAGAATCAAGGGAGCCCCTTCATATTCAAATTTCTTCATCAAATAACCAAGAACTCCGCATCCGACCATGATAAGAATCTCCGCGACGCTGTTATTAAGACTATAGACTCCAATGAGCGAGAAAAGCAGAATGAATGGAAAGAGGATCGGGTAGGGAATTTTCAGGAATTGAACCCACATCCCGATGAGGGGAAGGTTGAGAACGAGGAGCATTACATTTCCCACGTACATGCTGGTTACCACTCCCCAGAAGAGGTCGGGATGATTCTTGATCAGGAGTGGCCCCGGTTGCAACCCATAAATCATTAAGGCGCCAAGTAGAACTGCTGTTGCCACGTTGGAGGGAATTCCCAAAGTGAGAAGAGGGATAAATGCTCCGGTTGATCCCGCGTTGTTTGCACTCTCAGGGCCTGCCACTCCTTCGATCATGCCCGTCCCGAACTTTTCAGGGTGTTTTGAGAACTTCTTCTCCAGGGCATAGGAAGTGAAGGAGGCCACGACCGCACCGCCCCCCGGAAGGATCCCCAGGAAAAAACCGACGATTGTCCCCCGGATGATGGCCCACTTGCTATCCATCCAATCTTTTAAAGTCGGAAGCAATCCTTTCAGGTGGGTTTGAAAAACATCGCGCTTCACTCCCTCTTCGATCTGAAGGAGAACCTCGGACACTCCAAACAGTCCCATGGTGACCGGAACCAACCCGATGCCGTCGTAGAGAATCAATTGGTTGAATGTGAAGCGATACGCGCCGGAGATGGCGTCGGTCCCGATGGATCCCAGAATTAAACCGAAGCAGGCCATGATGAGCCCTTTAACCATTGACCCTTTTGTTAAGAACGTCAGGATCGTGAGCCCCAGGATCATCAAGGAAAAATATTCCGGCGGACCAAACTTGATGGCCAGTTTTGCCAGAGGTGGGGATAAGAAGACGAGTATAAAAACTCCAAAGGTCCCTGCAATGAAAGAACCAAAAGCTGAAATCCCGAGAGCTGGTCCCGCCCTCCCCTGCCGCGCCATCTGATAACCGTCCAGACAGGTGACGACGGACGCAGTCTCTCCAGGAATGTTAACGAGGATGGAAGTCGTCGACCCTCCATACATGGAGCCATAGTAAATGCCGGCCAGCATAATCGTTGCAGAGACAGGATTCATGTGAAACGTACCCGGAAGCAAAAGGGCAATGGCTGCGGGTGCTCCCAGGCCGGGTAAAACCCCTACCAACGTTCCCACCAAGCAGCCGACGAAGCAGTAAAAAAGATTGGCCGGTTGTAGAACAACTTGAAATCCCAAGATCACACTATTGAACAGTTCCATGGTATCTAAAACCCAAAAATTCCTTTCGGCAATTGGACTTCCAGCCACAGTTGAAAGACAGCATAACATCCTATGGACGATAAGAGGCTGATGAGAAGAGCGAGGACGATTCTTTGGCTTCCGATGGCCAAGAGTAAGAAACCCATCAGCAGAAAGGTTGTGAGAATGAAACCTAAGCTTTCGAGCAGAAGCCCGTAAACGATGAGTGATGCCAAGATGAGGAGGACTCTTGCAGTGGCGCCCTTGACCAAGACAGCCCTTCCCCCCTCTTCCCTTCTTAAAAAGGATTGAATGAAAAGGATGAGAGAGAGGAGAAACATGATGATGCCAACCGAGAGTGGAAGAAAGCCCGGTCCCGGGTTGGCGAAGCTCCCGAAGGAAAATTTTGTAGAGAGCAAGATCGTCACCGCAGAAACGATCATCCAGAAAAAGGAACTTTGTAGGTCTAACCGTCTCATTTTTGAATCATATGGGCGCTCTGGGCAATGTCCCCGAGCCTCTTATGTTCGTCCTTCACAAAGTGATCGAAGTCTTTGGCACTCATATAGGTGGCAGCAAATCCCACTTTTTCAAGTTGAGAAATGACCTCCTGGCTCGGAGCCGCCTTTTGATAGGCCGCCGAAAGTTTTTCCAAAACGGTCCCCGGTAGTCCAGCAGGCGCAAAAACGCCTCCCCACGAAAAAATGTTGGATGTGTTTGAGAAACCTTTCTCTGCCATCGTCGGCAGATTCGGGAACTGTGTGGTTCTTTTGGAGGTCGTCATTGCTAATCCCTTCATTGTTCCCCCCTTCATATGCTCTGCTACGGCAACTATGCCGAGGAAGGCGACATCCACATGCCCACCCATGACTCCGACAACGCCCGGCGCATCCCCCTGAAACGGAATATGATTCACTTCAATCTTGGCCTCCCTCTTGAAGATCTCAAGAGCGAAATGGTGGACGCTATTCATCCCTGGCGTCCCGACGTTCAATTTGTTCGGGTTCTTCTTGGCAAAAACGACCAGATCTTCTATGGTATTGAACTGCGAATCCCCTTTGACCACGATTACCAAGGGCATGTTGTAGAGTCCAACAATGGGTGTGAATTCAGTCATCTTAAAAGGGTTCACAGGATTAATGACGGTCTGGATGACCGTGGTGATGGTGGAGTTGAAGAGCGTGTACCCGTCCGGTTTTGACTTTGCAACGAAATCGGCTGCCACTGCGGATCCTCCTCCTGGCTTATTATTCACGATGATCGGCTGCTCTAAATACTTATTGACCTGGTTGGTAACAATTCTTGCCGCCGTATCTGTCGCCCCTCCAGCGGCATAACCCACATAGAGGGTAATGGGTTTCGTCGGATAATCGACAGCAGATGCGATGCCGAATCCCATGACCAAGAATAGAATCGTCAAAATTGAAATCGTTTTCTTCATCCTGACTCTCCTTTCTCCTTTAAGATCGTTGTATCAAATAGCACTGGAGAGAACTTTCGTTCTTTCGATGGATAATCGGATCATTCTTTGAACCAACACTCCAATCATCTGTTCTCTGTATTGAGCCGTAGAACGAACATCGGTGACCGGCCGAGCTTCGTGACTCGCCTTGTTTCCTGCCTCCACAATCATCGCCTCAGTAACTTTTTCCCCCCTGAGGAGTTCTTCTGCTTTTTTGGCTCTAAACACCTTATCTGCTACAGCGCCAAGAACAATTCGAATATCCTCACATTTGCCACCCTTCAGGACTATTCCTACAGCACAGCTCACCTTTGCCAGATCTGCAGATGACCTTTTCAATTTTATAAAGGCCGTGCCAAAGAGTTCTTCCTGTTTGGGGACGATGATTTCTGTAAGAATTTCTCGCTCCAATGCATTTTCTCCCGTCGCAAGCGCAAACTCCTCGATTGGAACCTTTCTTCCACCCTTTGGCCCAACCAATTTAAGTTTTGCATCGAGCGCCATTAAAGGAGCAACCATATCAGAAGAAGGCGAACTTCTACAGATATTCCCTCCTACGGTCGCCATATTTCTGATCTGAGGCGTGCCAAACCATTCTGCCGCATCATAGAGGGAGCGGTAACTTTCTTTTACAACCTCAGACTCTCTGATTGCTGTGATAGTGGTCAAAGGCCCGATTTCTAATCCTCCATTATTTTTAAGGTAGTCCAACTCCTTAATGTTTTTGATGTTAAGAATGAACTCTGGTTTGACCTGCCTCACCTTCATCTGATTTAAAAGGTCAGTGCCACCTGCCAAGATCATAACCTTTTTATTGAACTTTTCGAGAATCAAAATGGCATCATCGATTTTTTTAGGATCGAAGTAACCGAATTGTCTTAATGTCCTCGTGATCTCTTTTGGAAACTTCATTTCTTCTTTTCCCTCTTCTCCTCTATAGCTTCCAGGACTTTTTCCGCGGTCATGGGCGCTCGTGTCACCCTTACCCCTGTGGCATTGTGGATTGCATTCGCAATTGATGCCACAATACCAAGGCCGGCCAACTCTCCCGCACCTCTTGCTCCATAGGGTCCGCCCACATCAAGGGGACGTTCAACAAACTCTTCAATGATAACATTTTCTATCGGAGGCACGTCCAGTGCACGAGGGACTTTATAATCTGTCAGGCTCGCATGTTCGTAAACTGAATCTTTTTCATCATATTTAAACTCTTCCCATAAAGCCATTCCCAAGGTCATAGCGGCCGCACCAATATACTGTCCTCTGACAATGGTGGGATTGATCATCCTTCCAGGAGAGTTCCCCGTTATAATCCTGATAGGTTTCACCTCTCCCGTTTCGAGATCCACTTCCACTTCACTTGCTGCAACAACCGGGTTTCTTGTCTTTTTTCCCGGAGCAATGAGAGGCCACATGGTTCCCTTGATCAGCAGCCAATCCTTAGGGTCGCCTCCGACAGTACATTTGACGCTCGACGTAATTAGTTCCCTCAGAAAAATAGCCCGTTCTTCATCACCTTTGACATAGGCCTTTTTTCCTCTTACATCGATCTCCTCGGGCTCCACCTCAAGCAATGGGGCAGCCATTTGGCGAATCTTATTCTTTGCCTGCTCAATGGCCACCAATATTAAATGTCCTGCCGTGGTCATGCTTCGGCTTCCCCTTGCTCCGATCATGTCAAAATGGCCAATGAGAGTATCTCCTGTTGCAATCGTCACATCTTCAACGGATATTCCCATAGCCTCTGCGGCGATCTGACGTAGCGTCGTGTTGCTCCCTGTCCCTAAATCAGTATGGCCGGACAGAATATGGACCGAACCATCATTGTTTATGATCACTGTCTCATTAATGAATCCGCCAATGCAGAATCCGCCCCAGCCTTGGGAAGCAGCTATACCCAAACCTCTGCTTTTAGGGCTTTCGCCAGCCACCGGTTGCTGATAGCCTTTGAATCTTTCCCAGTGGATCTTTTCCGCCACCTCCCTCAAGATCTGTTGGGCAGGATAGGCGTCAAGTTCTGCCCTGGGATAAATGGGGTTTTTATGGGGTTTTACAGGCATCATCGTATCGGTTTCAGGCAAATTCCTTAACCTGAATTCCACGGGATCCATGTTCAATCTTTCCGCTGCTTGATCAATGACATTTTCCACGGCAAAGGTAAGAGCCGGCAGAGCGACACCGCGGCAAGGTTGGCTGGTGATATGATTAGTATGAACATCCCATCCCTCAAACCTGGCATTTTGATACTTGTAGGCGAGACAGGGAGATTCTTCAGCAAAACGCCCACACCCACCAATAATATTTCCATAGCCTCCCAGATTAAAAAAACCTTTGAGGGAGATGGCAATGATCGTTCCATCCTTTTTAGCCCCAAGTTTTACGCGAATCTTTGCCCCAGCGCGACTGGCATGGCACAATTCCTCTTCCCTCGTCAGAACAATCTTTGTTGACTTTCCACCAGCTTTTTTTGATAGCAATGCGGCCATGGGTTGGTAACGTTCAATGTATTTTGATCCAAACCCTCCACCAATGGCACCATAGATCACCCGGACCTTGCCTTCAGGCACGCCCAAAGCGTAGGCAATGCTCATTCGCACTTCATAGGGAGACTGTGTCGCAGTCCAAAGAGTGAGTTCATCCCCTTTCCACCTAGCTATGCAAATATGCGGCTCAATCGGTGAGTGGATCTGAGGTTTCACTTCCACCTTATCTTCGATCGCAACGTCCGCTACACTAAATCCTTCTTCAATGTCCCCCCATTCCATGATCACAGGTTCATTTAACCCCTTCTCAACCATCATGCCAAACTGTGGGCCATAAACATTTCCTCCGGGGTATAGCTGAGGAGCTTCTGGTTTTGCCGCTTCCTCAGGATCGAACACAGCGGGTAAGATCTCATACTCCACCTCAAAAAGATCCAGTGCCTCTTCGGCTATCGCCTTTGTTCTGGCAGCCACAGCTGCTACTTCATCTCCTACAAAACGAACATGATCCTCCAGAATATAACACGCTCTCTGGTCCCTGCGCGGCAACATTCGAAGTGGAACGTCCCTGTGGGTGAGTATAGCTTCAACGCCGCTTAGTTTTTCAACCCGGCTTATTTCGATACGCTTGATACGGGCATGGGGATGAGGACTTCTTAAAATCTTTCCATAAAGCTCTGAAGGCATATCCCCCACATATTGAAATCGTCCAGTAACCTTATCGAATAGCTCTCTCGGGGGGATGGATCTCCCCACGGATTCGAATTTGTCTTTATTCATGGATTGTGCCCCTTATTTCCTTAGCCGCGGCTGAAATCGACTCAACAATCTGTACGTATCCGGTGCAGCGGCAGATCACCCCATTAATAGCCTCTCTGATCTCCGATTCATTCGGATCCGGATTCTTCTCTAACAACGACTTCGCAGTCAGAATCATCGCAGGGGTGCAAAACCCGCATTGAACCCCATAATGCTCCACAAAGGCTTTCTGAAGAGGGTCCAGCTCTCCCTTGTCAGCATTTCCTAGTCCCTCTATCGTTAGAATTTCTTTGCCATCGCAATCAATCGCAAGGGTTAGACAAGATAAGGTCGGTTTTCCATCAATCAGAACGGTGCACGCACCGCACTCTCCCGCCTCACAACCAATCTTTGTCCCTGTCAATTTCAATCTTTCCCGGATAACATCCACTAATAGCTCATTTGGACGAACCTCTATCTCTCGATCCTGGGCATTCACCACCATTCGAATCATCTTTTGAGTCATTGCTTCCGGCATGATTTCCTCTCTTTAGTTTTATAAAGTCCTTGACACTACCGGGAAATTGGGCATCTTTTTAAGGTTCTTTATAGGCATGCCCGGGAACAAATCTCCCCAAACCAGGATGTCCTTTGATTTCCCCATTTTCAAATACAACCTGGCCACGGACGATAGTGTGTGTTGGCATCCCTTTAACTTTTACATTGTCAAAGGCCGTCCAGCCCGATTTCGAGAATGATTTCTCAGAAGAAAGGGTCATTCCCTGATTCATATCAACGATGCTGAAATCCGCATCACCTCCTAACTGGATCGTTCCCTTCCTCGGATAAATTCCAAAAATTTTTGCGGGGTTCTCTGAGGTCAGTTCAACCAATTTTTCTAAAGCAAGAGAACCCTCATTCACTTCGTTCAACATCAAAGGTAAAAACTCTTGAATTCCAATGACTCCAAGAGGTGCTGAGAAATTGTCCTTCCAACCCAATTCTATCTCTTTTCCCGTATGGGGGGCGTGCTCTAATACCAATACATCCGTAATCCCTGAATAGATGGATTCCCACGCCTTTTCCGGATTTTTTGCAAATAAATAGGTCTTGGGACCAATTCGTTTTGCCATCTCCTTAGAAATGAGGAACGCACATGCCTCCAGCTCCGCATAAACATGTTGTCCCCTCTTTTTCGCAAAATCGATCAGGTCATAGGCCTCCTCTGGCATCACTCCGAGATGAAGCACATAAAGCCTCACTCCTGAAATTTTGGCAAGATATAAGGAGCTTGCCAAACCGGAGACCATGCCATGACCGTACATATAGCCTTTCTCATAGGCATCGATGTAGGAATAGATATCAATTTTCCCTTTGTTGATATAGTCTCGGAAGACCAACCTCTTCGTCCATTCTGAATCGTCGTGGTGGACTGAACAAACGAGTCCTGTTTTGGCTGTCTCCTCATAAATTTCGTAAAGTAGCCCGTGATCCGTCACGGCTAATGAAGTGATATAGGGATAAACTTCGTTGACATGGCGCGTATTAAAAACCTTGATCCCTATGGCTCCGGCTGCAGCGATCTTTGAAATCTCTTCAGGAATGAGTCCACCGCCATACAAACCAAAATCGACCAAGCTTTTTTTCTCTACCAGTTCCTTTTTGGAGAGGAATGTTTTCAAGGTAGTTGGGGCGGGATCATTATTCGTCTGGTCGATAACAAAGGTAATTCCTCCTGCCGCAGCGCATCTTGTCCCGGACTCAAAATCTTCCTTCTCAGTTACCCCGGGTTCGCGAAAATGGCAATGGCTGTGCCATATCCCTGGGAGGATATACTTTCCTTCGGCGTCGATCGTTTTATCCGCCTCAACTTTCTGCTCCTGAGAGACAATCGCTATTATCTTTTCATCTTTAACGACGATATTCCCTTTGTATCGGCCATGAGCATAAACGAGTGTCCCATTCTTGATTAGAAGAGCCGCTCTCATCGTTCGAGTTCCTTTTTCTTTGAGTCAAAAACCTCAATGGTTCAGATGACTTTTCACTGACTGGATCACTGCCTGACTACTGGTCACAATCGGAATGGAGATCATCCTCTTTAGGTCTGGAAGCGACTCATAGGCTCTCCAATTTGTACAAGACAAAAAATAGGCATCCACGGAAACGGAGAAATCCATTGTTTTTTCGACAAAATGGCAAATCTCTTCCGGAGAAACCTTTCCAACGTCTAAATTATGGATGAGTCCCATGCCACGGATAAAGCTGACTTCAATGTTCGCCGCTTCCAAACTGATACGAATATCTTCATTCACCTCGTCGATATAGGGCGTAAAAACCCCGATTTCTTTGGCGCCAATTCTTTTCAGCTCATCAATCACTGAAGAGAGGACTGTAACACACTTTCTCTTCGTCTTTTCCTCAATCTGTGATCCGATCCTTCTATCATGTTCCAACCCTCCTAAGGCTCCGCCAGAGGTACATCCAAAAACAATCACATCCGGCTCCAAGGACTTCAACAGTTTCATCGCTAGAGGAAGATCCTCGGCGATCATCTTTTCTTCGTTCTTCCGTGTCACCTCTTCCAAGTACATTCGCGCTGTATGAACCGTAGTCTCTGGCCCAAAGGAGCGATAAAAATCGACTTCAAGGGTAGTATTGGAAGAGGGAACGATCAAACCAATTCTTTTCCTTTTTAGAGGCATCGCTTAACCGCGACCTATAACCCCAAATAACTGTTCACGATCACAGGATTTTCAAGCAGTTCTTTTGAATTGCCGCTCAAAGTCACATGACCCGATTCAATCACGTAACCGTAATCAGCCATTGAAAAAGCAGTCTCAACATCTTGTTCAACAAGTAGGATTCCCATCTTTGCCCTTTGATGGATTTCTTTTATCTTCTTGACTAATAGTTCCACCAGTAAGGGAGCCAGACCGAGGGAAAGTTCGTCAATCAACAGAAGTTTAGGATCGGACATCAACCCCCTACCGATGGAACACATTTGTTGCTGGCCGCCGCTCATGGTCCCTGCCAGCTGTTGCCGCCTTTCCTTTAATTCAGGGAATATTTCATAGACCTTTTCCATTTGACTGAAGATTACTTTCCGATCAGTGATCTTATAGGCTCCCATCCATAAATTCTCCTGAACAGTCATGCCACTAAAAAGCTTGTATCCTTCCGGAATAAGACTAATGCCTTGGCGAACGATCTCTGAATACCTCAAGTGGGTGATATCCGTTTCATTAAATCGAATGCTTCCTCGGGAGGGTTTCAACAATCCAGCGACGGTCTTGAGCAGAGTGGATTTCCCCCCTCCGTTCGACCCGACCAAAGCAACACATTTCCCTTCCGGGACAACAAGGTCAATGTTCCATAGAATGTTGATTTTACCGTATCCAGAATAGAGACCGCGAATTTCAAGAGTCATAGCCTCTTTACTTCTCCCCGGTTCTTCTGCCTGAGGCTGTATTTTTCTCCAAGATAAGCTTTGATGACCTGCTCGTCTTTTGCGATCGCCTCAGGCGTCCCGATGGCCATTAACCTTCCCTGGTGGAGGACGACAACCCTTTGAGAGATACTCATGACCGCCTTCATCACATGCTCAACAACCAATAGAGTCATACCCATCTTATTTATTCGAGTAGCCAGATCCAATGCCTCATCAATTTCTTTAGGATTGAGTCCGGCCATCCCCTCGTCCAGCAAAAGCAAATCTGGATCAGTGGCCATTGCCTTTGCAATCTCTAACCGCTTAATGTCTGCGATGGTCAGATTTTCAACCATTTCATTCCTTTTATCTTGCATATGGCAAAGCTCTAAGACCTCATCGGCTCTTTCCCATGCGACCCCCATCTTTCGGCCCTTCCCATCTCTGCCGAAAAGAACTCCGGCAACAACATTTTCGCGGACGCTCATCCCAATAAAAGGCTGAACCACCTGATACGTCCTGGCAATTCCAAGTCGATTGATGATATACGGCTTCAATCTTACAATTTCATGGCCTTTAAATCGAATACTACCCTGGTCTGCCACATCATTTCCTGTGATGACATTAATCAGTGTTGTCTTCCCAGATCCGTTCGGTCCGATGAGGCCGATGATTTCCCCCGCTTCGATATCGAAGCTTATAGCCTTATTGGCAGCTAATCCGCCGAAATACTTACTGACATTTTTAATACTAAGTAATGCCCCCATTTATCCCCATTCCATTAAAATCATAATTTTCCTTTTCTCACATTTTCCAGAAGTGCCTCAAGACTGAACTTTTGTCTGTAAAACCACACGAATCCTCTCGGCATAAAGATCACAACCAAGACAATGATCGCGCCCAAAACCCCAAGGTGAATAAAAAGAAATTGGCTCCACACCGTCTCGGACAAAAGTTCAATGAAAAACGCTCCAAGGAGTGGGCCGATGATCGTTCCGGCCCCCCCGAGAAGAATCATGATGATAAATCGAACCGAAATGCCAATGTCGAAGACACTGGGTGGGTCAATATAACCGTACCAATAGGCGAAAATGCCTCCCCCAAGTCCAGTGAAAAAAGCGCTGATCGCCCAAGCCAATACCTTATAGTGAGGCGTATTAATGCCAATCGACTTCGCCCCATCCTCATTAGACATGATAGCCCGCAACGCATAACCCACCCGATTTCTGGAGATCCAGAGGGCCACAAGAGTGACAAGAATCATTGCAGAAAACATCAAAAAATAGAAAAAAAGATAAGAGGTGTTGACTTCGAAAGGGACGAGGGGAAGGTTCAATCCCATCCCTCCTCGTGTAATCTTAACATTGGTAGAGATCTGTTTGATCGCTTCGCTAATCCCCATCGTTGCGATCGCAAAATAATGCCCCTTCAATTTCAAAACCGGATGACCAACCACAAAGGCGAAAACAAAGCAGGCGGAGGCCCCGAAAACCAAGGCAATAAAGAAAGGAAAACCCAAGTTGAGCATGGTGATCCCTGTAAAATAAGCCCCGATTCCGAAAAACACCACATTTCCAAATGGGACAAGACCGCTAAATCCCATCAGGATGTTTGTTGCCTGGGCAAGGGTCCCATACATAAAAATTCCGGTGAAGAGCCTGATCCAATAATTTGTGACCACGAACGGGAAAAGAATTAAAATAAAAATAAGAATTCCGAAGAAGAGGATATTTTTTCGTTTTTCAACCATGCACTGATACCTATTTTAGAAACTTCTTTCCAAAAAGACCTTGTGGCCGAAAGACGAGCAAAAGGACCAGGATGATAAATCCGATGGCTTGCTGATATCCTGGGCCCACATAAGCAGTGGCGATGGATTCAATGATACCCAGTAAAATTCCCCCGACAATCGCACCATAGATGCTGCCCAACCCTCCCATCACGACAATGACAAAGGCCCATGAAAGGTAGGGGGTAGAAAGAAATGGGGAGAAGGTGTAGATGAGCGAAACGAGAGAACCCGCAATTCCAGCGAGGGCTGCTCCGATCGCATAAGTGATGTTGTAGACTCGATCAAGCTCGATTCCGACAATCTGAGCCCCAACGGTATTAAATGTAATGGCTCGGATTGCCATCCCAGCGCGTGACCTATAGAGGAAGACCGAAAGGAGACCGGCTGAAAGAAGGGCTACACCAAAAACAGCAATCCGAATATAGGGGATGCTCACCCCGGCGAGGTGAAGGGATAACCCTGAATAACTTGTCGTGACAGATCGCCAATCTCCAGACCAAATCCCCACCATTAGATTTTCAAAAACCCGCGCCAAGCCGAAGGTCAGAATCAAGGAAAGAAAAACTCCAAAACCAGACTGTTGGGTATACCCCACGACATAGTTCAGCAAACATTTTTGAACTAAATACCCAACCGAGAAAAGAATAGCTGCTGAGATAGGTACGGTGAGGAAAGGATCGATATGAAAAAGAGTAAAGAGCCAGAAGGTGATGTAAGCCCCCAGCATAATAAAGATTCCATGAGATAAATTAATTATATTGGAGACACCCCAGACCAGAGAGAATCCCACCGCAACACATCCATACAAACCACCAATTAGGAAACCATTGATGAGTACTTGCAGGATGAGCATGTATCCAGCCTCCGGACTGGATTTCGATGAAAGGGCACCTAAAACGGAAATCTCGCCAATAGCTTGCAGGCCAGTCTACGTGGGCTGGCCTGCAAGGCCCTATCTCTTCTCCCAAAGAACAGCAGGGTAAAGAAACCTTGCTGTCGCAGTTTTCTCAGGAGCAACGATTTCAGCCTGCCCTTTTTGAATTTGAAGGACTCCCGTCCTTCCCCAAATGTTTCGACCGGCCTCGTCGTACTTGATGCCACCGACAATGGTATCAGCCAATTCAATTTTATGCATCGCTTCACGAATCTTCTCTTGATTCAAACTTCCTGCAAGACCCAAGGCTGTTTCAAGTAGCCGCCCTGCTGCTGTCCCGTAAGCATTTAAATAGACAGGATCACGTCCGTATTTTCGTTTAAACATCTCGTTATACTGTTCTATCGTAAAGGCAGGATCCCTGTATTTCATCCTCGGATGCCAATATGCCACTCCCAATGTGTATTCCGCATCCTTTCCAAGGGATTTGGTGAAATCTGGCAATTGGGGCCCCACGGAGAACGCCAAAGCCTTCGGGATAAAACGCTGATCCTTCAATTGTCTCGTAATGAGCACCGAATGTTCAAAGTACCCTGTCTCAAACAGGAGATCAGGATTTTTTGTCTTGATGACACTCAATAGGGAAGAAAGATCGCTGGTCTCCTCCGGGAATTGCTCATACATCGCAACATTCATTCCCACCTGTTTCGCATATTCATTCAACCCCTTTGCACACATCAAGGGATAGGGACTATTCGAAGCGATAATGGCGATCGAGTTTGGTTTCGGGCTCTGAGCCATCACGAGATCGACCATCGGGATCATATCCCGGCTGGCGATGGGTAGGACGGAATAGATGTACTTGTATCCCCGATTGTATAATTCATCGGAATCGTTGAGAGGGAGAATAACCACATAACGGTGGCGTTCCGCGATCGTCGTGGAAGCCATTGCAATTCCACTTCCATAAGGCCCCATGATGATATCAACTTTGTCCTGGGTAATAAGCTTTTCAAAAAGTCTTGCAGAGGTTTGAGGATTACTTTCGTCATCATAATAGACCATTTTGACTTTATATTTTTTTCCTCCTACAGTAATCCCCCCTCGATTGTTGACCCACTCCGCCCAAAAATCATATCCTTCCTGAAGACCGTGCCCCTCCCGCGTCAGCTTGCCTGAAAGAGACAGAGAAGCACCTATTTTCACCTCCTCTTGCGCATAACTCATCGTAAAGGGAAATAGTAAGGAAATGATTCCAACCGATAGAATCATGACTAATGGTCCTGCCCATTTTATCTTGATCTTTCCCATCTCTCTCTCCTTTCTCAAAAAATTAACCCCTATCGCTACAAAAATGAAAGCCTTTACCAGTCAGAAAGACTTATTGTTTACCGTCCAAATCACCACCTCCTTTTCCCGTAATGGGGGGACAAAAAATTACGTCTCGGCCTTTCTGTCAAGCATCACAATTCTTTTTGCCTTCTGGCCGGAAGGTGTTCCGCAAGCCCCGCCTTGTGGGCGGGGTCAAGGGGCACAATACAATACAAAAAGATATTACATTGCCGGGAAGCTTCATTTGTTCAAAGTGCGTTGCCTTGAAACCTGTTCTTTTACCCCTGCTGCAAGATCATACTTCAGCTTAAAGCCCAAATCTTCGCCAATTCTGCTATTATCGATCTGATCAATATAGTAAATAGGTTTTCCGTGGTAGCGTGCCTCTGCTCCTGGAATGTGTTTCCTCACTTCCTCCATCAGTTCCCTAATCGAACCCTTAAATCCGCCGATGTAATAGATGTCATGAGGAAGCCGATCCCCTTTGTATTGGCAACACCTGACAAAGGCCTCTGCGCAATCGTCTACAAAGCAAAAGTTCGTGGTCTCATCCAGACCAACAGGGATCTCTACGATCTCTTTCATTAGGGGCGATTTCACGACGTCAGTTAGCCAGCTTGTCGCACCCTTTGCTCTCAGAGGCCCATAGACAGACGAGGGTCTGAGGCCGACGATATCCATCCCCCAGCGAGCATTATAGAGTTTGGTCATAAACTCTCCATAGGATTTGCAGGCTCCGTAAACGGTCACTGGGTGGTTCAGAGCGTCTTCATTCTGAGGCATGCCCCCTGCCCTTTTCTTATCCCCATAAACCGCCAACGAGCTGGCCCAGACGACTCGTTTGATCCCTGTAATTCGGGCGGCCTCAAACACGTTCAGTGTTCCTATCAGGTTAATTTTTGTAGCCGAATAAGGCACCCTTTCGCTCTCTGCTTCCAGCTCAGAGGAGGCGTCAATAATCTTTGATACCTTGTATGCTGCAATCCAATCGAAAACCTGATCGATATTGGTCTTATCGCCCTGAACTACCTTTATCTTCTCTGCTATTTCGCCAAGACGATGAAGTGTGGGTTGACGCCCGACCACAACGACATCCTCTCTGAGTTCGACCAAAGACCGAACTATCCTCGACCCAATGAATCCCATCCCTCCGATGACCAAAATCGACATGGAGTCTCCCTTCTCACACTCCTTCACTCTTTTCCATAGAATCCTGCCTCTGGTTATCACTCATAGACCGGAGTCCCCTCCTGATTGGCCAGTTCCAAAAACTTCTTAATAATTTTGGTCGTCACAGAGCCAGGGGTGCCATTTCCGATCTGTCTGCCGTCCACCCAAACGATAGGAGCCACCTCAATGCGAGTTGCCGTGCAGAAACATTCATCACTTGTGTACAAGTCATGCAGGGTTAAAGGTTCCTCCTCAGCCTCTAGCCCGATTTCTTTTGCGAGACGCAAAATAGCCCGTCTGGTGACGCCATCCAAAATACCAAACCAAAGTGGCGGGGTGAGTACTTTTGAGTTTTTTACAATAAACAGATTGTCGCCAGTCAACTCACAGACAAAGCCTTGCTCGTTCAAAAAGATGGCATCCTGAACACCGACAGCATTGGCTTGTAATTTGGCCAGAATATTGTTTAGGTAATTGGTTGATTTTACCCGTGGGCTGAGCACGTCTGGGCCATTCCGCCGAAACGTGGTGCTAATGACTTTTATCCCTTTTTGGCTCAAAGAGGTTCCACCTGTATCTTCTGGGTGGCGGGTCTCGGCATCCACGATGATGACCACCGTGGCCCTTTTGCAACTTCTGGGATCAAGACCCAACGCCCCTTTCCCCCGGCTTGCCACTGGGCGAATATATGCATCCCTCAAATTGTTACGTCGCACCGTTTCAACGATCGCCTTTTTCATCTCGTTACGGCTGAGTGGCAATGTCAATTGTATGGACTGCGCTGATTCAAAGAAACGGTCCACATGTTCATCAAGTGCAAAGATTCTCCCGTTGTAGGCTTTGATGCCTTCAAAGACGCCGTCCCCGTAAAGAAAACCGTGGTCAAATACAGAGACCTTAGCTTCCACCTCGTCCACAAAACTGCCATCTACATATACGATCATACAAAATCCCTCCTTCAATTGAATTCAATTTCTTACCATAAGAAACTGCTAGTATTTTATCTCCCTGAAACGTCCCCGGATGATCTCTCCAAGAAAATTGAGAATCGCTACATCAATTTTCTCGGGGACCGCATCCACAAAGGGTCGAGGAACTTTGGCAGGGCCATCCATACCGCCCGCATCAATGCACTCCCTGATGATTCTGAGCGCCTCCGCTTCTGTATGAAGAGCTTCTGACTTCCCTGTGATGGCAGCGAGACCAGCTTCAATCCCGTAGGCTCCCCAATTCGAAACCGTCGCTACGACAGCTACATCTACCAATGTGCTATCCGCTATGCCGCACATCGTGGGACATCTACAATTGTCTCCATAGGGAACCACTTTTCTGACCGTATCGTAGATGTTGCCCATCCCGATTTCGTTACCACCGTCCCCGATACCAATCGTCAGGATCCCTTGCTTTCGGCATTCTTCAAAAAGCCTGCCGATCCTTGCTTCATAGGGGGCCATATCCACACCATTCCACGCATGATAGACTCCATTCTTACTGACCCCTCTTCTCTCAATCGCCACGATGGCTTTCGGCTTAAAATCTTTGATGAGTTGCCTCGATCTCTTCTCCGCTTCTCCTTCCTCCGTTGGAAAATCAATGACTGAACTTAGCGGCAAGTCAATTTCGGGTAGGACCTCTACCGGAACAATCCCATTTTCCCCGCCATTTACCGTCCTGGACATCATGTCCATGAGTACCTTATCCGTGACAAAAATCGTTTTGGCCCCGAGTGCGATCCGCAGGGCTCGCGCCAGACCAGCCCCCCCCACCGGGCCATCGTTCTCACCGATCCCCAGATGCTGAAAAGGAACAATAATCATACCGGTTGCGATGAATACGATGTCATTGGGTTTTACAACCTCAGCTAATCTCTTGGCTGCTAAGAGACACAAAGGAAACTTATGTAAGTTACGCGCAGCTTCGTACAGTTTACCAATCAATCCTCTCCCCGCGATATCAAGGGTTAATAGCCGATCGATTGTTTCTCCGATGATATCCAAGAAATCTTCTGCCATTCTTTCTCCTTTCCGCGTTAGAGATGGTGTCCTGCCGAATACTTAATAAAGTTTACGGACTGCCGGAGGCGGCCAGGGTGCATCGTGTTCTGGATCGGTGACCACATCGACTACGGCAGCCTTCTCTGCCTCAAGAGCTTTCTTCAATGCCTTGGAAAGTTCTTCAGGGCGCTCCACACGAATTCCAAAGCATCCCATTTCCTGCGCGATCTCCGAAAAGTCAGTATCGCGAAACTTATACATATCTTCCCTATTCCCAGAATCGTCGCCATAGGCTCGATTCACTCCTCGCATGCACTGTTTAAAGCAGCTATTATTATTGACGATGGTGATCGTCTTTATATTTCGGCGGCTTGCAGTCTCAAGCTCAGTTAAATGGTACCAGAATCCTCCGTCTCCCGTAAAACAGACGACCGTTTTTTTAGGATGACCACATTTTGCTCCCAAAGAAGCAGGGAATGCCCAGCCCAGAGACCCAGCGGACCGAATGGAGATTTGGTCTGGATGGGTAAGATACACCATGGCTCCTGCCCAGATGCTTGAGAAACCTGTGTCTGAGACCAGAATTGCATTTGATGGAAGAAACTTGGTAATCTCTTCACACAGCCTTTCGGGAAGAATGGGGATGGCGTTTGAATCACGGAATGGCTTTATCTCCTCCTGCCAATTCTGAGCACACCCTTGAGCACCTAGGGCCCACTGCTTCTTAGTATATCTTCGATCAATATTTTCAATCAGCCTACGAACCCCAACTTTTGCATCAGCCATCAATCCCACTCTGTTGGGGTAGCTTCTTCCGAGCTCCAAAGGATCGATGTCAATTTGAATAACAGGAGTGCCTGGTTTGGGTACCGTCCAAGAATTGGTGACCTGATCCCCGGTGTGGCTTCCGACAAAAATCACGAGGTCGGCCTCTGAGACGATTTGGTTTGCGCACCATCGAGAGTAGGAACCTACAACCCCTAGGCTGAGGGGGTGCGTTTCCACAATTGTCCCTTTTCCATTGAGCGAGGTCGCAACAGGAATGGAAAGCATCTCGGCAAGCTCCACGATGTCACGCCCCGCCGCTGAGGCAACAGCTCCCCCTCCTGCCACAATCACGGGTCGTTCAGCGTCTTCAATCACCTGTGCGGCCTCACGCACAGATGTCATGTCAGGCTCTGGTCGGATGGATGGATAGTGCGTAAAAACATCTTCGACAATGACTTCCAGATCTGCCTCAGCCAGTCCAGTGACCTCCCCTTCAGCCCCAATGACATCCAGATGTACTGGACCTGGGGCTCCTGACGTGGCCTCCCGAAAGGCCTGACGGAGAAGATAAGGAAGTTGTTCTACTGTCTCGACGATGACATTATACTTTGTCACGGGGTCAAACATTGCATAGTGATCAATTTCCTGATAAGCATTTCGATGCTGCGCAATGGGTGGTTTGCGTCCAGTGATAGCAATGACTGGAGAAAGGCCAAGGTATGGGTCCTGGAGTCCGGAAGCTAAATTAGCTCCTCCGACGGATTGAGACATGCATATCCCTGGGCGATGACTGACCCTTGCGTATCCATCCGCCATATAAGCCGCTGCTTTTTCTGAGTGTGTCAAAACTCGGTTTATCTCGAGGGCCTCCATTTCGACAAGCCCTCTTCTCAGGATTGCTTCGACAAAAAAGACATGGGTCACTCCGTACCCCTTGAACGTTTCAGCAATGAACCTCGCTCCAGACATTCTCATGATCTTTCGACGACCTCTCTTTCGATTTGGCCACCCATGACTAATGAAATCTTCAAACCCGCCTCCCTGACCATGTTGCCGTAGCGAGAGACCTCCTTCACCCTAATACGGTGATAGGGCGCAACGACCGCCACGGCCCCTATCACCTTTGATCCCATCCCGATGATGGGCGCGCCGACGGCCCTCAGGTTCTTATCGTACTCCTGATTAGAAAAAGAGAAACCCACTCTCCTAATTTTTCTAAGATCGTTTCTCAATTGACTCATGGAAGTAATCGTCTTATCCGTAAAGGGAACGAATTCCGACTTCTCAAAAATTCTCTCCACTTCCCCATCCGGGAGGAAAGCGAGGATACTCTTCCCTGCTGCGGTACAATGAAGAGGTCCTCGATCGCCGATTCGCAGGCGGACCTGAAAAATGTCGGTCCCCTCGACCTGATCGATGTAGACGACTTTGTCCTCCTGCAAGACAGCCAGCTGGACCGTCTGCAAAGTTTTCTTGGATAATTCTTGAAGATAGGTTCTCGCTATCTCCCTGAGCTTATTTTGATTTAAAAAACTGGATGCAAGTCCCAGTATCTTATGTCCCAAGCAATATTTGTTGGTCTGATGGTCTTGGTTAATGTAGTTCCTTGTCCGGAGGGCCTGAGCAATTCGGTACGTCGTGCTTTTATTCAGTCTGACCCGACGGCTCAGTTCAGTAATCCCCAAGGCCTCGTTTGATTCCATGAAAGCTTCAAGAATATCTAAGGCTCGTCCTACGGTTTGAGGCAGGTTATTGGCTCGAGCGGATCTTAAGGGGGCCATAGCAAGTGTTTTAATATATGAAATATGATTTTACGTCTGGAAACTAGCAAACCTAGTCCCTGTTGTCAACAGAAATTTTAGATTGACAATCTATTCATTTGTCATAGGTCGCACGATTCCGTAAATCCCCTTCCGCGGTTGAAGCAACATTAGAAGTAATCGATGTCTCATCTTTGTTCTGTTGTGATTCCCTCGCCTTCTGTCGTTCTGCGTGATTTAATCGCACCGTCTTATGTTCCAATCTCTATCTTCGTACCAATCACATCAATGACTTATATCAAAACACAGTCCAAATTTTGCCGGACTGCACGAATATTGCAGTAGTTTATCCTCTCTTTACTTTCCTTCTCCGAGGGGTAATTTTACTAATAAACTAAGGTATTAAATCTGCCCATTATTTAGGCAAAATGGTGGAGATGGCGCCTATCAAGAGAAGGAAAATCGGATTCCACAGGCATTCAACATCTCTTGTTAATTTTGTGACGGCAACTGAGGTTTAATGTTGATCTTTCATAGGCCATATATCGTAATTGTTAATCCACATAATCTTCCTTCAAAAAAATCTCCCCCCGGTCTTCCTATGAACAATTTAAGCTGAATATATGC
>Ga0187776_10000299_pt1 | contig 24183 bp, 22 predicted proteins | sample 0216_BV02_MP12_2_FD_132426 | JGI IMG/M metagenome (GOLD analysis project Ga0187776, IMG submission 132426) | Tropical peat soil microbial communities from peatlands in Department of Meta, Colombia - 0216_BV02_MP12_20_MG | ecosystem: Environmental > Terrestrial > Soil > Wetlands > Peat | place...
AACTGCGCCTCAAACGTGCGTGCTCCGGGAACGCTGGGCCCCGCGGTGACGATCTTGTTGCGCACAATGGGTTTGCTGCCCGCGGCCACTACGGTTTCATAGGATGCGCCGACAACGATCGCCTCATCAGGTAGATTGTGCAGCTCCTGGAAATTTGAATTGCACAGGACAAGCCGGTTGTCGGCGTCCCACAGCACAAAAGCTTCGGGAATAGTTTCGATGGCGTCGCGCAGCCGCATGTCAGCGGCGACGGTCTTTTCCACCAGGCTTTTCTGTTCAGTGATGTCGACAGCGATGCCGATCAGGTGCAGACCCGGCTCGCCGTGCTGGCGCACAAGCTCACAACGGGCACGCAGCCACACCCAATGTCCGCCGGCATGCCGCATGCGGAAGGCATGATCGATAGTTGTTGTTGTGGCGTCGGCGAGTTCGGCCGCCAGTTCGTAGAGCCGCACGTCGTCCGGATGGACCAGCGCATTCACGTCCCCGAACCAGAGCAGATCGTCTTTGGCCTCGAGGCCGAGGATTTCGAACATTGACTGCGACCAGAAAATGCGGCCGCGTGCGAGATCCCAGTCCCAAAGACCGCAACGGCCCCGGTTAAGCGCGGTATCGATACGGCTGCGAACCGTTTCATAAATCAGGTCCGCTTCCCGCGCTCGGGTCGCCTGCCAATGGAAAGCGAAGCCGAGAATGAGCACGATGAACCCGGTCGTCGTCGACAAGGTGATCGTGAGGGTCGTAAGCGATCGCCAGTTGGCCAAAGCGGCTTCGCGCGACTGCACCACGGCAAGCTGGCCAAATGGGGGCGCAAGCATCCGTACGGTTGCCAGTGCCCTTGTTTCATCGGGCAGGGCTATTTCCATGACGCCCGCGCCGGCGCCGAACGTGGTCAGCGGCTGTGTCGGCCCCAACAGATCGAGCAGCCGGCGGCCAATGGTTGCGTCCGTTGCGGGCATCGCAGCTGTGACGATGCCGTCGGCATTGGTCAGGATGAATCGCCGGCCCGCCGCCATCGCCCAGGATGGCAGGACGCGGGAGAGCACTTGTTGCGGCTTCTCACGGGCATCGGCTGGCTGCTTCAAAGGTTGGTGGAGGCGCTCGGCGGCAAGGTCGGCTACCGCCTCGAGGGAAACTGCGTCATTGCTCAGAGTCTGCCGCCGGTGGTCGAGCACCTGCACAAGGGCGCCGACGCATATAGTGGCAAGAAAGGCGATAATCAGCACCGGTACGGCGCGGCGTAACAGTGGCTCTGCATTCAGCAGGCGCCGATATGCCGGGTTGGCGATCGATTGCGCGAGCCCCTTGATGGAATCAGGGTGTGCGGACGCACTCGCCACGCCGGCGCGCGCCATTGACGGCCTCCGTTTGGAATTTCCCCTAGCACCCTCGAGACGGAAGGATGTGCCGCATCGCTTTCCGAATCACTTTGTCGATTGGAATCGATGGGCGCTGATTTGTCGAGAGTCCGAAGAGTCAATTATTTAAAAAATGTTACCCACGGCGAGTTTTGGCAACACCGGGGTGTGTCGCGTGACCGTTTCAGGGCATCCTCAAGGCCCGTTCCACGATATCCGACAGATCCCGCGAGAGCGTGGGGGTAGCGATAATGCGCTTGAGCGCAGCTTCCGCCTTGGCGCGCCGGCCCGGTTCAAGCGTGCGCCAACTCCGAAAGGCAGTCGCCAGACGGGCGGAAATCTGGGGGTTCTTGCCGTCGAGCGCGAGCACGCTGTCGGCCGTAAATTCATATCCCGCGCCGTCGGCGCGGTTGAATTGTGTGGTATTGCCTTGCGCAAAGGCCCCGACCAATGCACGCACGCGGTTGGGGTTGGCCATCGAAAAGGCCGGGTGACCGGTGAGGGCCCGGACTTTGTCAAGCGTACCCCGCTCGGGGATCGCAGCCTGCAGCGAAAACCATTTATCCACCACCAAGGCGTCCGTCTCATAACGCGTATAAAAATCGGCAAACGCGCGCTTGCGTTCAGGCACATCGTGCAACGAAAGCGTCGCAAGTGCTGTGAGGCGATCCGTCATGTTGTCCGCGGCGCTGTATTGCCGCTCGGCACGGGCAATGGCCTCGGATTTGCCGCTCGCAGCAAGAAGGTCGAGCGCAACGCCGCGCAAGGCCCGGCGTCCGGCACTTTTAGCATCGGGCGAATAGCCACCACCCACAATCATCCGTTCATAGATCGTTGAGAGCGCGGGCCCGAGGGTTTGCCCAATATCCGCACGCAGGGCGGTGCGCGCCCGGAAGATGGCATCGGGATCTATGTCGCGCCCAATCTCGCGGGCGATGTCGCCCTCCCCGGGAGGGACCAGGGCGAGCGCGACGAAAGCTGGCTCTAAAGCGGGGTCCTCGAGAATGGCGGCGAAGGCCTTAAGCAGCTTTTCGTCACCGCGCGGAGATTTTCCGGAACGGAGAGCCGCCACATTATCGACGAGCAGACGCATGGAGATCGTTTGCAATGCCTGCCAGCGGTTGAATGGGTCGCTGTCATGCGCAGCCAGAAAAGCCAAATCGTCGCCATCGAGGTCGGTAACCAGCTTGATCGGCGCGGAAAACTCGCGATTGATTGAGAGGATCGGACGTTCGGAAAGGTCGGTGAACTCGAACGTCGCCGACCGCGTGCTCAGCACGGCAACACCTCTTTCGAGTGACTTGCCGCCGGGCATTTCAAGGCGCATGTCTTTTCCATTTTTGCCGACCAGACCGAGCGATAGCGGAATCACCATCGGTTCCTTGTCAGGTTGACCAGGCGTTGGCGGCACCACCTGCGTGCATTCGAGTGTGTAGGTCTTGCGTGCTGAATCGAAACGGCCATGGACTATGACTTCCGGCGTGCCTGCCTGGCTGTACCAACGCAAGAACTGCGTCAGATCGCGGCCGCTGGCGTCGGCGAAGCATTGGATGAACTGCTCGACGGTGGCGGCCTCACCATCGTGCCGCGCAAAATACAGGTCCATGCCTGCGCGGAATTTTTCGCGGCCAATCAGCGTTTGCACCATCCGCACCAGCTCGGCGCCTTTTTCGTAAACGGTGGCCGTATAGAAGTTATTGATTTCCTTGTATGTGTCGGGGCGGACCGGATGTGCTAACGGTCCTGCATCCTCGACGAACTGCGCAGCGCGCAGACCGCGCACATCGGCGATCCGCTTCACTGGCCGCGAGCGCATGTCGGATGAAAATTCCTGATCGCGGAATACCGTGAGGCCTTCCTTCAGGCAGAGCTGGAACCAGTCGCGGCAGGTGATGCGATTGCCGGTCCAGTTGTGAAAATATTCGTGGGCAATCACTGCCTCGATGTGGACAAAATCGGCGTCGGTGGCCGTGTCCGGACTGGCCAGGATGTATTTGTCGTTGAAAACATTCAGCCCCTTGTTCTCCATCGCGCCCATATTGAAGTCGGAAACGGCAACGATCATGAAAATATCGAGATCGTATTCTCGCCCGAAGGCCTGTTCATCCCAGCGCATTGCGCGCTTGAGCGAATCCATTGCATAGGCGCAACGATCTTGCTTGCCGTGCTCAACGTAGATGCGCAGCGTAACGTGGCGTGCGGACATGGTGACGAAGCGATCTTCGACACAGGCAAGATTGCCGCCCACCAAGGCGAACAGATAACAAGGCTTGCGATGCGGATCGTGCCAGACCGCAAAATGCCGGCCACCCGCAACCTCACCTTTCTCGATGAGGTTGCCGTTCGCCAGCAATATGGGCGTTTCCGCCGCGTCTGCCTCGATGCGGGTTGTATAGACCGCCATCACGTCTGGCCGGTCCGGAAACTATGTGATGCGCCGAAAACCTTCGGCTTCGCACTGCGTACAGTATGTCCCGCTTGATCGGTAAAGCCCGGACAATCGCGTATTAGCCGATGGGTCAACGACAGTTTCAATTTCAAGTTTGAACGGCCCATTCGGCGGCTGCTGAATGGTGAGACTGTCGGGCGCCGCCACATAGCTTTCCGCAGGCAAAATACCGTCGTCCAACTTCAGCGATACCAGAGTCAGCCCGTCGCCATCGAGGACGAGCGGTGCAGCCGCTTGTTTCGGATTTGGGCGCAACATGAGCGTTGCGCGCACCCTGGTACTGGTCGGATGCAGTGAAACATCGAGCGAAACTGTCTCCACCAGCCAGTCAGGAGGGCGATAGTCTTTCAGGCGGATCGGCTGGGTAATATCGGTGCGCATGGCTTTGATCTAGGATGTCTCGCTGTAATTTGGAAGGACGAATGATGGCGACCATGCATGCCATGGTGCTCGATCGGCCGCGCACGCCACTGACGATGCAGGAGCGTCCGCTGCCGGTGCCCGGCCCTGGCGAAATACTTGTTGCGGTTTCGGCTTGCGGCGTGTGCCGCACCGATCTGCATGTGGTGGATGGGGATCTGGTACGTCCCAAATTGCCGGTTGTGCCAGGCCACGAAATCGTGGGCCGCGTGGCGGTTTTGGGGCGCGGCGTAATCGGATTTACGGTTGGCCAGAGGGTCGGCGTACCGTGGCTTGGCGCGACCTGCGGCACTTGTCCGTATTGTCGCAGCAACCGCGAAAACCTTTGTGATGCGCCGGTGTTCACAGGCTATACGCGGGACGGCGGTTTCGCGAGCCACACCGTTGCCGATGCGCGCTATTGCTTCCCGCTGGGGGAAGAGGGGGACGACGCCGAGATAGCGCCCTGGCTGTGCGCCGGTTTGATCGGCTGGCGCAGCTATCGGATAGCGGGTGAGGGCGGGACGCTGGGCCTTTATGGGTTCGGCGCCGCGGCACACATCCTGGCACAGGTGGCGAAAGCGCAAGGGAGGCGCGTGTTCGCATTCACCCGCAAAGGCGATCGGACGGCACAGGATTTCGCGCGCTCGCTCGGGGCGGTATGGGCAGGTGACTCCGAAGCTACGGCGCCGGAACCGCTCGACGCCGCAATCATCTTTGCGCCGGTTGGCGCCTTGGTGCCGGCGGCACTCAAGGCGGTTAAAAAGGGCGGGCGCGTCGTTTGTGGCGGAATTCATATGTCGGACATACCGAGTTTTCCGTATGCGCTGCTCTGGGAAGAACGCGAAATTGTGTCGGTTGCCAATCTCACCCGTATGGATGCGCACACGTTTATTGAGTTTGCGGCCAAGTCCGGTGTGAAATGTCAGGTCGTGCGCTATCCGCTTGCACGTGCCAACGAAGCCTTGTCGGATTTACGCGACGGCCGTTTGCAAGGCGCCGCGGTTCTTATTCCTTAGGCTCACCTTCAACGCGTCGGTTCGGCGTGGCCGACCACGCGCTTGATTGCCGGCGACCGCGCTTTCAACGCGCGCTCCAGCGCATCGACGTTTTCGTGCACGCTCTGCACGCTCAACTGCGGATCGACCCGGCAGTGAAAGTTGACAATTTCGCCAGCATCAGTCTCGCGCACACGAACGTCATGCACGTCGCGAATGTCGCGACCTTGCGCCGCCAGTTCGGATAGCGCGATTTCGACCGCTTTGACGCGTTCCGTCGGCGCCTCGCGGCCCAAAGCATCGTATGGCTGGAGCGGTTCGATGTGCGTTTCGACCTCGACTCCCGGGCCGAGTTCGGCCGCTATTGCGCCTTCCAATCCGTCCGCCATTTCATGTGCCGCGGTGAGCGAAAGCTTCCCATCCACTTCCAAGTCGAGCGACACAGCCAACCGGTCCTTGAGTTCATGGACCGTCACGTGATGCACGGCGAGCGCACGGTTGCGCGCGATGACCATCACACGATCAAGAACGGTTTCATTGTTGAGCGCGACCGGATTGGTGGTTACGACCGGTTCGGCCCCTGGCAAGTCCTCTCGCAGCGCCTTTGCGATTGCATCCTTGATTGCGCCCACACGTTCGAGGGGCAGCGTCCGACTGACGGAAACGCCCAGGTCAATGAATGTCTGCTCCCCGACGGCGCGTGCACGCACCTGGTCAACTGCAACGACACCCGGGACGCGTGCGGCAATTGCGGCAATTTTTCTTGCTGCGCCGGGCGGAGCAACGTCGGTGAGCGTATCGATGGTGCGTTTGCCAAGCCGCCAGCCGGCAACGCAAACTAAAACCGCGACAACCAGCGCTGCCACCGAATCCGCCCAAGCCAGGCCGAAATGTACGCCGATAAGACCGATCAGCACCGCGGCTGACGACCAAAGATCGGACGAAAAATGCAGCGCGTCGGCCTCCAGCGCATGGCTCGACGTCTTTTCCGCGGTGTGCGACAACGCGCGCGCGCGGAAAAAGTCGACGACAATCGAGAGTATGACCACGCCGAAGGCCCAGATCGTGGCCTCGACGACATGCCCTTCGTGCTCGACGAGGCGTTTTATCCCTTCCCAAACCACAATGCCCGACAACAGGAACAGCAAAGCCGTTTCGGCCAGCGCCGATACCGCCTCGATCTTTCCGTGTCCGTAGTGGTGTTCCTCATCAGCCGGTTTGCCGGAAATGCGCACCGCGAGATAGGTCATGACGGTGGCGCCGAGGTCGATCAGCGAATGACCGGCCTCTGACAGAATTGCCAGAGACCCACTAGCAAAGCCAACCAATGCCTTGGCAATTGTAAGTCCGGCTGACGCCAGGATTGAGGAAAGAGCGACCTGTTCTTTTTCAGTCTGCATGCTGCGCCGGTTTAGCGCATACGGCATAAAATTTCGAGAACAGCGGTAGGTTTTACAGCGAAATGGGGTTTCCGCCGGTTGCTGCCGAACGCGTAACCGCATCGAGAATGCGGATATTTGCCAGAAGTTGCTCGGTTGTAAACCGGTAGGGCGCCGCACCCTCGACCGCGTCAGCCCAGGCTTCGAAATTCATTCGAACGGTATTGGCGTGATTGTAACTACGCGCCTGCCGGCTGCCATCAGGCCGACAATGAACGAAGCTCGAAGGAATACCTTTGTCGACATTGCCGCCTTCTTGCGTCTCGACCCATCCCTGATCGCAAACCAGGGTGAATCGTCCATAGAACGGCGGTGTCGAAAGACATGTAATGCGCCCGCGTGCGCCGTTCTCGAAATCGATCTCGGCGCTGACGAAATCCTCCAAGGGAGTTGGAAAGATCTGCGAAGCCGTGCTCGCGGCCACGCGAACCGGCTTTCCCGCGAGCGACACGAACATGTCGCCGAGGTGAATTCCAAGAGCAGTCCAGGCGCCGGCCGGAGCGTGTCTGGGATCGCGGCGCCAGTTGGAGGGATCCATTTTCCGGAAATTATTGTGGCTCACATTGGCGTCCATGTGAAGCACGCGGCCTAACTGGCCGCTTTCGAATAGCCGCCCCATTTCTTCCATTGCCGGCTCGTAGCGCCGTTCATGACCGATACCAAGTACGCCGCCGGCCTTCGCCGATGCCGCGAGGATGCGCTCGGCGCTGGCGGTCGTGAGGGCGAGTGGTTTCTCGCAGAACAGCTGTTTGCCGGCAGCAAGACCGGCAATCGCCATCTCCTCATGCAGGAGGTGAGGCGTCACGACGGCGACCGCATCAACATCCGGGCGTTTAAGCAGCGACTTGTAATCATCGATCAGATCGAACTTATGGGCCGCCGCAAACGGCGCCGCCATTTTGATATCGATATCGCAGCCGGCGACGACCTTGAAACGCGGACTCTCCGCGAGACAGGTGACAATCTGCTTGCCCCACCAGCCGAGCCCTATAATTCCGATGCGGATCATCCCATCAGCCCCCTGCGTGTTGCTGCCTCGACGATGCGAGGCGCCCCTAAAGCACACCGTTTTACCATTTGACCGGAATTAGCCCATCTTGCGGCAGAAGCTGGACGAACTTGTCCAAGCTTTCCCTCAATGGTGGCTTGGTTTGGCCGCACCGGAAGGCTTCCATCCTGCCAGGGATGCGGACTCAAACAACCATGACGCGCCTGGCGTTTGTCCTTCTGCTGTCCACGATTCAGTTATGCGTGGTTGCGGTTGCAACCGTCTACGCCGTAGGAATGCAGGGTGCGGTCATCGTTGTCACCGGAAACAAGCACATGGATGCTGAGCTGATCCGGTCGCGCTTCCATTTCAAGCATGGTTTTACTTCTGAAGATATCGATGATGCGGTCAAGGCGCTCTACGCAACGCATCTCTTCAGCAATGTGACCGTCCGCAGGACCGAATCGGGGATCAACGTAAACGTCACGGAAAATCCGAGGATCGCGCGGATCGCCTTTGAAGGAAACAAAGCCGTCAAAGATAAGGAACTCAAGCCGTTGTTGTGGTCCAAGGAAGCAGGGCCGTTGACGACAGCCCTGGTGCATGACGACGTCGAAGTCATGCTTGAGCTTTATCACCGCCGCGGCCGCTTCGATGCGCGTATCGTACCTAAAACAATCGACAACAAGGATCGGGGCTTCAACCTCATCTATGAAATCAGCGAGGGTGAACGCACGGGCATCAGCGAGATCGGATTCGTAGGCAACAATGCGTTTGCAGCGGACAAGCTGAGGAGCGTGGTCAAGACCGGTCGGACCAATATTTTGAGCTTTCTGCTCGACAATGATTTTTATCATCCCGACAAAGCCGGAATCGACTGCGATCTTCTGAGACGGTTCTACCGCGCGCATGGCTATCCCGATGCGCAAGTCGTCTCCGCAAAACCTCAATATGATGCGAAGAAGCGGAAGCTGACTCTCACGTTTACGGTTCGAGAAGGAGCGCGCTATCGGTTTGGCACGGTCGCGGTCAAATCGGATATCCAAGGCATCGAAGCTGACTCATTCCGCAATATGGTCACGACTGATGAAGGCAATATTTACAGTGCCGATGCCATCGACCGTAGTGTTTCGGCCGTCCTCGCAAAGTTGGCAAGTCGCGGTCAGTCATTCGTGACGGTCAAGCCCGAACTCGAACGCTTCGCCGAAAGGGGGACAATAAACGTAACCTATCGTCTTGAGCAGGGACCGCGCGTTTATGTTGAACGAATTGAAATTCATGGAAACAAGAAGACGAGGGAAAACGTCATACGACGCGAAATCGGTGTTGGCGAAGGCGCACCCTATAATCGCGCCTTGGTCGAAAGCAGTGAGCGCCGTTTAAAAAAGCTGGGCTTCTTCAAGAGCGTCAAATTCAGTCAGCGGAAGGGTTCGGCGCCAGATCGAGCTGTCGTCGATGTCACCGTTGAGGAGCAAGAGACAGGGCAATTCACCGTCGCCGGAGGATATTCAGACACCGATGGTTGGGTCGCGAATGTGAGTCTGGGCGACAACAATCTCTTCGGCCGGGGAGAATCGGCGAAAATTTCCGTCGACTACGGACAGTATGTCAGGGGCTTCACTGTCGGGTTCACCGAACCTTATTTGTTTGGACAGAAGGTAGCGCTTGGCCTTGATCTTTTTGCGCGACAAACCGAGGCCAACTCAAATCAATCGTATGCAAGCACCGTTTATGGCGGAAAAATCGGCTTTGGTGTGCCGCTCAACGATGAGCTCGGCGAGAACATTCACTACGGGTTGACCAATCAGACGGTCACACTCGATCCGACGCGTGGTCCGGTGTCGATTCCGGTGCAACAAGCGGCAGCGGCCGGCTCGCAGTGGGTTTCGACCATCGGATCCACCACCACTTACGAGACACTCAATGACAACCGACATCCAACCAGCGGCATTTGGGCCAGCACGAACAATGACGTTGCCGGACTCGGTGGTGATGTGAAGTTCCTACGCAACACCAACGACGTACGATATTATTTTCCACTCAGCGAAGACCTCACCAGCATTACCCGCGCGCAAACCGGCTATGTGACGCCTTGGGGCGGTCAAACGCTGCCGCTGTTGAATGGCTTTTTCGGCGGACCGAGCCTGGTTCGGGGATTTGCGCCGAACGGATTTGGTCCAAGAGCCATCACGCCCGGCACGACCATGGACAATCTTGGCGGCAACGCTTACTGGGCGACAAGCCAGGAGCTGCAAGCGCCACTTCCTATGGTGCCGCCGGAATTTCAGTTCAAAGGTGCACTGTTCGCCGATGCCGGAAGCGTCTGGGGAACCAAAACTGCAGGTTATGCACCAGCGCTCTCTCAGTCACTGCAAGTGGACAACTCGCGCGCCATTCGGTCGGCCATGGGGGTCGGTCTTATCTGGGATTCGATCCTCGGGCCCTTGCGTGTTGACTATGCCTATCCCATCACGAAGGGGCCATACGATATCACGCAGCGGCTGCACTTCGGCTTCGGGATGTTCTGAAGCCTCTCGCGTTGGTTGGTCAGTCCGAATGTGACCAGAGTTGCAGGCCGCCGGTCGTCACCGCTCCGCCGACAACACAGGGGATGCCGACTTGCACTTGGCCGGCGACGGCCGCGGCGATGCAGCCGACGGCAAGCGCGCCTTCGCCGAGTTGCCCCCACCAGGATATGTTGCGCCGGCTTTGCGAACCCTTGCGGCGCAGTGTGTCCAAGGCCGCAAGCATTTCACGGCGGATGCGTGAAACATCGACGTCATCGGCGGCATCAATGACTTCTTTTAAAACCGGCTGTACTTCTTTTGGCTGACTGGCCCGCATTGCTTTGATGGTCATGAGCAGGGCCGGATCGCGCGACGCGTTGGATGCCAGCGTATATTTCGCCATGCCTCCCAGCGTGAGCTTGTCGATATCGTCCTTGTTTTCGGCCCAAGGCAGCATGCCCAGGATGTTTTCGATCGGCATGCGCGCCCCGGTCGCATAGTAATAGCCCCAGAACATATCGAGCATGTCGGGGCTTGCCTCAAGCACAACCGGTTTTGCTTTGGCACGTCGAAACGAGAAATTGCGAGCGAACCAGCCGGGCTTCGGAGCCTCCAACTGATATTGGCTGAGAAGCGGCAGCGCACCCTCGAGATATTTTTGCAGCATGGTTGCACGGGCGGAAACCTGCGGTCGGATCTTAACCAGAACGAATCGCCAGCGCGGAAGCCCCGAATAGACGATCGCTCGCACGACCAGCCACTGGTCCTCGGCAGGCAGTGGTAGCATTCTGGCGACAAGATCGTCGGCCTTATCCGGATTGGCCGATAGAATGCCGGCTGCGAATCCAAGGTAGACTCCGGCCGATTCCGGGTTTCGTAACTCGCCAAACGTGCTCAATTTGTGAATCGCGTCCGCCGCCCTGAAGGGATCGGGCGAGTTTCGGTAGTCGTTCATCCATTTTAGAATTTCGCCGGATGAGTTGAACGGCGCGGTCTTGGCTTGGGCGGTCGGGACTGCGAACGCGAGGACAATCACCGCCAGAACGCAAACTCTACGCATGTTCGCGACCTCGACTGTTTGCGAGATCAGGGACAACAATGGCGTTATTTTCGAGGATCTTCCGGGGTGAAAGTTTGGCGCTGGAATGGCACACTTCGCGCAGGTGCCGGTAAGCAGGGGCATTTTAGAAAGGTGGCGCTACTCGTCGTACCGTTTGAGGAAAATTTCAGCGGCAGACATTTGTCTGATAGTGTCCACTTTTGAACCTAAAGTGGCCGTTCTCCCGGCTATATCTGGGTGCGACTGTAGGCATGCTTGTGAATTATCGTCGCTCATTGGCGGTAGCCGGACTTTGCCTCGCAAATCTGGTCGGGGCCCCCGTCAATGTCGGTAACGTCGGATTCATCTCCGTAGCGCTGGGTCAACCCGTGACACTCACGAAAACACAATCCGATGCACTCGATGCATACGACAAAACACTACAGGCTTTCAGGTCGATCCTGGGCGAGCGGCGCGCACAGATTAATTCGAATCAAAAGCTGCCTGACTTGCCCGGGCAGGCACTCTATCTTGCTCGCATCAATATGATGGGCGCGTACAAAGACCTTACCGACGCGCTGCCGTCAAAAATTGGCAGGCCCAACAAGTATCGAATTCCTCCGGCATACTTCGATGCCGACAATGAACCGCTTATCGACGAGTACAAAAATCTTTTCGACATTATGCAGGCGCCACCCGCCAATGCGCAGAAATCCGAGACGCCATTTAAAGATGTTGTCGACCTGGGGACGGCAATCGGTCGGGTCGAGGGCCTCGATGAAGCGCATGCCGAGATCGCAGGTCGTATCAGTCTCGCTGTCTTTTTCGCCGAGACCGGAGGCAACCAGAACATAGGAAACGCGCGCTCGAATGCTTACAAAGGAAGTTTTCAGACAGGTGTATCTGAGGATCGCAATGGTCAAAAGAAATGGGCGGCAGTCAAGAAGTCGATCGCAGCCCTTGATCCAAAACTGAATGCTCGCGACGACAAGGAACAAGCGCGGGTTGATCACTCAGACCAGCGATACAATCACTGGACTGCTGTCAGAAATGGCCTCATGAACGCCCACGCGGAGCTTTTCCCGAAAATACCGGCGATTATGAAAGCCTTGCCGAACCCGATTGATCAAATGAGATTTTTTGAGCTTATCCAGATCATTCCCAGTCCGGCCAAAGCCGCGCTCAATTCAGGCAATCTGCTTAATTACAGGATTTCCGAGCCGCGAATCATGGGATACTTGCGCAACAACAGCATGTTTGCTTTTGGGAAAGCTGACCGGGCGAGGACATCCGCGACCATGCGCGAAATTCTGGATTCGATGTGGCTGTTCAATGATACATTCGAGCGGGCGCTGACCAAGTTTGGCGAGATCAAAGCGCAGCAAAAAAGTTGAGCATCAGGCAGCGGTTCTTTAGCGGGGGGACAATGTCGATCCTATCGAGAAGAACATTCACCAAGGGCTTGCTGGCCAGCGCTTTGGTGCCGGCCAGCTCGGCGGTTGGGCAGCCGAACGATCCTGGCGGCATTGCCATTATTGATACTCCACATAATGCCGCAAAGGTCGCGTCGAAGTTATCTGCCCAGAACGTAAAGGCTGTCGTACGATTTTTCGCAAGAAAGCCTCAGCCGGGGCTGCGTGAGAAGATCATGTCGGCCGACAGCAACATGATCGACGGCGTCCGTGAACCCACCATATTGGTCAGAAACGGCCTTTCGATCGTTTCTCTCTACCAGTATCGAAATAATCTTACTGAAAAATTTCTAAAGGGATTGGAAGATACCGGTTCGGCAAAGGCGGAAGTCGCCGCTGACGCGAAAGCCGCGCTGGAGCAGGCCAGGCTGGTCGGGCAGCCTGAAGGATCGGCAATCTATTTCGGAGTGGACTTCAATGTGACTCGCGGTACCGCGGATCCTGTTCTCGAGTACTTCCGGGCGATCGGCCGGATGGTCGGCAACCACTATGCTATCGGAGTATATGGCAACGGATTGGTCAATCGTATCCTCCGCGAAGAAAAACTCGTGTCGTACAATTGGATAAGCGCATCGCGCTCACACGAGGAAACCGTTGCTTTCTACAACAGCGGACAATGGCACCTTTTTCAAAATCAGGTTGACCGTCGCTGGTTTGGTCCGCGGGGCAAATGCGCAAATGGCCTCGATGTTGATACGAATCTGCAGAATCCCAACGCGTCGAGCATAGGTGCATGGGGGGCGGGAGAAATCGACAGAAGCCGGAACCAAAAGATTTTTGAGCAGCGTCGCTTCGCGATCCGCGCAACGCCAGTCGTTCAGGAAGGCGACGAAGGCGGCGCGGACCGTCAAAGCTGTAAATCAGACAACCGCGTCCCCCGAAACGCCAATGTCAGGATCCTTGTGCAATCCGGTGCCTGGTCGAGCGTGGATACCGACGAAGACGGCAACCCCGACGGTCATGTAAAGACCTCTGATTTAACGTCGGACCTCGCGACGATGCCTCCTTGGGCGCCAGCGTCATAGGACAAGCGCAAATTCTGATCCACCCAGCTGCCGGTTCGTGATGTCCAAGGCCGATGGATCAAGAGTTTTTCAAGTGCTGCCAAAAGATGATCAGCGGGGGATGAATCTCGGACGGCCTGACATAGATCAAATACGGCGTCCTGATTAGCGTATACAAGATAAGCAGCCATCTGGAGGTAAGCTCGATGACTGCCTTGCGTGTGCACGAAACTTTGGATGCTGTCAGCAGCGTTGTCACTGGAGCTAGTGCTTTGATTTTGATTATTGTGGCGGTGCTGATTGCTTCCGCGGCCATTGTCGATGTCGAACGTCGCGCCTTCCGGGCATTCTGCAGGCTAACTTAGTAATACCCTCCTGAGGCCGACACCTGAGCCGAAGGGTACGAAAACAAGCTACGGCAGAAGGGATCCTTGCCGAGCGGATAAAAGGCGCGAGTGTCCCTTTTAACCGCCGCGTTTACGCCGCGAAGCCCGGGCCACTCGGTACTATTCTGGCGGTTTTGATCGCGGGGCTGCTGTTGGCTGTGATGCGATTATGTTGTTGGGCGCGTTCCCGGCTATTGCGGATTTATTTTCAGAGTCCGCCCCTGAGGCCACGCGAAGCATCTCCCCTTAAACCGAATTCTGCAAGTCACAGAATGCCCCGTTTGTGACCCGGGCTGGCCATGTCTGCTTATGATGCTGTAAACGGCACGTCACATCTGGTCGCCACGAGCCGGGGTCTTCGTGCCCGATATCGAAACATCCATTCTGCTGTTCGCCGCAGGTTGTCTGAGCTGGACCATTAGCACCTTTTCAGGTGCAGGAGGCAGCATCGTTTTGCTTGCTTTGACTACTCACTTTATCCGCGTGAAGACAATCGCGCCTGTAATAACAGTTGCCAGTCTTATCGCCAGTCCAACCCGAATTCTGGTTTCGTGGCGGCTCATCGAATGGCCCGTCGTTCGCTGGTATCTGCCCGGCGCAATCAGTGGGGCAGTGGTCGGAAGCTGGATCTTCACGTGGGCTAGCTCAGTTTGGCTCGGCGTGATTGTCGGGCTTTTCCTTGTTTCAACGCCTTTCCAATATCATCTCGGTGTTCGTGCCCGTTCGTTTCCGATGCGGCTGCCTTGGTTCATACCCGTCTCAATCGCCGTTGGTCTTATCTCCGGGATCGTCGGAGCGAGTAGCCTTGTTTCAGTACCCTTTTATCTCAATTACGGTTTGACAAAAGAGCGAATGATCGCGACAGGCGCGGTGCACTCACTTTTCATTCAGCTCACGAAGATTGCGACCTATGGATCACTCGGCGCACTTACATCCAATTCAATCTTAGAGGGTGCATCTGCGGGGCTGGGCGCTCTCGTAGCAATCTGCTTGACGCAAAAATGGCTCGAGCGTTTCCAGGTGTTGTGGTTCCGTCGGCTCGCAATTCTATTGATGCTAACCAGCGGACTTTCAATATTGGGGCAGAGCTATCGGTTGTTTTGATGGTTTGTTAGACATCCGTTAATAATCGTGCCCTTTACGCGCGCCGCGCAAAATCCCGATTAGTGGGAAAACATCTGATATACGGTGAAGATGACTTCCAGGAGAATAAGAGCGATGATTATTCGCTCCAGGCGCAGGGAACGTTCAGTGTCAATAATGTCTGCCAAAGCCTGTCCCGTGTCGGAGATAACGGTCAGCTTTCGCGTCAGGAGATCGGCGCGCTCTTTTAGTTCATACTCGTCCTCGAGCCTCGCATAAAACCGTTCCAGGTCCGGCCGTTCCCAAAGTATGTCGGGTTTTTCTGTAACTGCAACGAGCCCCGACATGCGTTGCTGCACCAGTAACGCATTTCCGATGTGTTTCAAAATCGTGCGGCGGCCACCCGGGGTGCGCCCGTGCTCCGCTAACTCACGTGCCAGGGGCTCGATAACATCAAAGACGGTACTCACATTCCGTTCGTCATGTGCCAGGATCAGGTTGGTGGCAATGGCATCGGCAATGATAAGCACATGTTCCGGCAGTAGTGCTTTGAGCGATATCGTGCCGGCAGGAGTGATCTGCTCGTCTTTGTCTGGTGCGATCTCGACTTGTGCGGATTCTTCCTCGCGCATTGCAAAGCGCCCAATGACGCGTTCCTCGAGACTTCGCAATATTTCGTCTTCTTGCTGAGGCGCCAAGCCAAAAAGAACAGCGACGCCGTAGCGGAAGAGCACTACAAATGCGCCCCCTTCGACACGGAAGGCCGTGGGGGTCGTTGACAGAACCTCGTGACGCTCGAGTCCCGTAGTATCGATGCGATCGCCCAGCAATAAGGCCTTGACGCTGATCCGGGTGCTGCCTTGGGTCGACAATTTTTCACCAAACAAGAAAGGTCGCGCAAGCGGTGTGCACTTGAGTTGTCCGCTAAAGGCCAATAGCGGAAGTTTGGGACTATTGCACCTCGGACATGTTGCAGTGCGATGGTTGTTTGTCCGCTTTACCCACGAAGGCAGAGATAATGTAAAGCTATCAATAAAAATGTCTGCCCAGGAAGGCCGGGCGTCTTTGACCTAACTCAAGGACACATTGCTCGACGTTGTTGTTCTATCGAGCCAAAAGGGTGGATGTCATGAATGAGTGGCGGGGCTGGTTGATCTCTGTCGATTCAAAACATCCCGGTGACGGCCAGCCGGTTAGTCAGCTCTACGCCGCTCGAATAGCCAATCCTGAAGAAGCAATGACCGCTGTAAAAGAGTACGCGAACGTAAGTAACGAGCATATGCGGGTACTGGTTGAGATTTCGGTGTCGCATTTAAGGGCACTCAAAGTGCCCGATGGGAAGGTCGGACGGATTGAGTCCGTCTCAAAACACTAAAAGAACCAGCATTCAATAGACCGAGCGCTACCTGTGTGGAAGAAAAGATGATCGCCTTTAGGCTACCGTTGGTCAGCTTTGGCGCCGCCTCGGCAATTGTAACGAGCATGGGCATCATTGTCGGTTTCGGAGCTGCCAGTATATCCAAGCCGACAATAATCGCGGGGCTTCTGGTTGTTGGTCTTGCCGACAACGTTACGGATTCATTGAGCATTCACATTTATCAGGAATCTGAAAAGCTCGAACAACAGGCTGCGTTCAGAGCAACGGTTGGCAATTTTGCTACCAGACTTATTATTTCGCTTAGTTTCGTGCTTCTTGTACTGACTTTTTCAAACTTAAAAATGTTGTCGGTTTGCTTGATATGGGGCGTGCTGCTGCTCGCAGGACTCACATGGTTTGTGGCGAAGAATCGAAGTGCCAACGTAGTGACCGAAGTGCTTAAGCACCTGGCGGTGGCGGCTGTTGTGATCGCCGCGAGCCTGGCTACAGGCACGTTTATCACCAGCTATATCAAATAGGCGAGGGAGCCGCGCAGCATTAAAAGTCCGCTCTGCCAGCAATGGAACGAACAATGGACGAGTTTGCTAACGAGATTTCCCGTCACATATGGCAGACGAAATACAGGTTCGCCGACGACGCCGTGCGCGAAGCCGATATCGGCGCTACTTGGCGTCGTATTGCGCGGGCACTTGCCGCAGTCGAACGCAAAGATGTCCTGACTTGGGAAAATCGTTTTTTTTCCATCCTGCAGGATTTCAAGTTCCTTCCTGGGGGCCGCATTCAGGCCGGCGCCGGGACTTCGCGCAACGTCACGTTGTTCAACTGCTTCGTGATGGGAATGGTCGAGGATTCGATCCAGGGAATTTTCCGCGCCTTGGAAGAAGGTGCGGTCACCATGCAGCAGGGCGGCGGAATCGGCATTGATTTCTCGACGCTTCGTCCCCGCGGCACCCAAGGCAAGACGGTTGGCGGCATCGCATCGGGCCCTGTATCGTTCATGCAACTTTGGGATGCTGCGTGCGGTACCATCTTGTCGACCGGTGCGCGGCGTGGCGCCATGATGGCGACGCTGCGCTGCGACCATCCTGACATACAAGAATTCATTACCGCGAAGCAGCAACCCGGACAGCTACGGCGCTTCAATGTATCCGTCCAGGTAGCTGACGCTTTTATGACCGCCGTGCGTAATGGCACCGATTGGCCGTTGGTTTTTCCGGCCGCAGTGGTTGACGGAAGCGGTCAAACGATTGAACGCGAATGGCCAGGCTCGGATGGGCCGATCCCTTGTAGAGTTACGAGGCATATTCCCGCGCGCGATTTGTGGAATCTGATCCTGCGGGGCACTTACGATTACGCCGAGCCAGGAGTGCTATTCGTTGATCGAATAAATAGACTCAATAATTTACGGTATCGGGAGCACATCAGTGCCACCAACCCTTGCGGTGAAATTCCATTGCCGCCCTATGGGGCTTGCGATCTCGGCTCGCTCAATCTTCCCAGTTTCGTTGTATCACCGTTCACTTCCGACGCGTGCATCGACTACGATCGTCTGACCGAGACGGTCAGAGTCGCCGTAAGGCTGCTCGACAACGTTATTGACGCATCGCGTTTTCCACTGCAGCAACACGCGGAGAATGCCCGTGGATCTCGGCGTATCGGGCTCGGGATAACCGGCCTTGCCGATGCTCTTGTAATGATGGGTATCCGTTACGGCAGTGATCAGTCGTTTGCGACTGCAAGCCAGACGATGCGCGCGATCTGCTATGAAGCCTACCGAACTTCAATTGATCTCGCGAAGGAAAAGGGATGCTTTCCGTTTTTCGACCGCGATAAATATTTGCAGGGCCCATTCATTCGCAGTCTTCCTCACAACATTCAAGGTGACATCGCAGAGCATGGAATCCGGAATAGTCATCTGCTGGCAATCGCACCAACGGGGACCATAAGCCTGCTTGCGGGAAACGTCTCCAGCGGGCTTGAACCGATCTTTGCGGCTTCATACCGCCGGAAAATTCTGGACGGATCCGGTACTCTAAGGGAATTTATGCTCACCGACTTTGCCGTGGGCCTCTGGAAAACAAAAGCTACAGATGGTCTTCCCATCGGATTTGTCACCGCGGGCGAACTTCCCGTCCGCCGTCATCTCGAAATGCAGTCCGCGTTGCAGCCATTCGTAGACAATTCGATTTCCAAGACGATCAACGTTCCGCAGACTTACCCGTTTCAAGATTTTAAGCAGATCTACGATCTCGCATACGACATGGGACTAAAAGGATGTACCACGTTTCGACCAAACCCGGTGACAGGCGCTGTTTTAACTGAGGAAGAGTGGGGAAGTGAGGCCCCGCACTGTTGCGTCCTAGAACGGGAGGCCGATTAGGCAGCCAGTTCCAACAGAGTTCCAACAATATGTGACTGAGCGTTGATTCACATCAAAGCAGACCGTCGCGCTCCAACGTACAGATGCCCGCACGGAGGAATGGGATGATCACGCGACGAACAGCCAGCACTGGCCTCGTCTCCAGTGCGTTCCTTACTGCTGCTCCGGAATGGGCAATAGCCGAAACAAAGATACGCGAACTGCCCCCGCCGAGAACCAGCGGAGGTAAGCCTCTCCTCGACGCGCTGAGATTGCGCCGGTCGACGCGCGAATATTCTGAACAGATGCTTCCGGCTCAGGTGCTCTCCGATCTCCTGTGGTCAGCGTTCGGAATCAACAGGCCTAGTGGTGACCGGACCGCGCCCTACTGGCGTCACATAATGGTAATCGATCTTTATGCGGCGATGGCAGACGGCGTTTGGCTGTATGAACCAAAACGTCACGTCCTTTTGCCGCATCTGCAGGCAGATATTCGCGATAAAACCGGCCTACAGGATTTCGTAGGAACGGCCCCGCTCAACCTTGTGTACGTGGCGCACGGCGAACGGATGCACGATATTTCGGAAAACGATCGTCGTCTCTTTGCATCCGTTGACAGCGGCTTCATCGGCCAGAATGTCTATTTGTTTTGTGCGTCGGAAGGCTTGGCAACAGTCTTTCGAGGCGCTGTCGACTACGGCCTTTTGAATCGTACAATGGCACTCGGCCCCGATCAATTTGTGACGTTTGCACAAACGGTCGGCTACCCCCGCGGATAGGACGTATACCCCGCCGCAATTTAAGCGATTTGCCGGTTGACGCGATTTCAACGGCAGTGGTCCCGAAAAAGCCTCTTTTTTTTGACCCGCATCAACGCGGGTGATGGCTTTCGGGGCAACTTTTTTGCATTGGGAGCGCGCCATGGAAATCCATTCGACCGCCTTTTCCGACAATTCGTCGATGCCCATCGAATACACGTGCGATGGCAAGAACATTTCTCCTCCGCTGAGCTGGACAAATCCGCCGGGCGCAACCCGGAGTTTTGTACTTCTTTGTGATGATCCTGATGCACCCGGAGGAACATGGCACCATTGGGCGGTCTACGATGTGCCCGCAAACGAGAGATCCCTCGCAAAAGACGCGTCAAAACAATCGAAAGTGTTCAAGCAAGCCGCCAATGATTTCCGGAAAATCGGTTATGGAGGTCCCTGTCCACCCCACGAGCACGGCTTACATCACTACCATTTCCGCCTGCTTGCGGTCTCAGTCGACCGATTGGCAGTGGGCAAGAAGCCAACCTGTGAAGACGTCGAACGCGAAGCCCGCAAGCACGCAATCGCGGAAGCAAAATTGATCGCGGTCTATGAGAGATAGTCTCATCGAAATTGCCCGCTTGTCGGCCACGGGCCGCCCAACGGCAAATTCGATTGTTGCAGGTCAGTTTGATTCACATCAATGACGATGGCCGGTATCGGTCGCATGATTTTTCGCTTTGGCGAGGATGGCACATGAGTTTTACCGGGCTTCCGATCTTCGATGAGACGGTTCAGCTTTCGAACGTTTGGCTGAACGAACTCATGAGCGAACTGGGTTGGAAAGACAAAAAGCGGGCTTATCGCGTGCTTCGCGCCACTTTGCATGCATTGCGGGACCGGCTGGCGCCGCACGAAGCGGTCCACCTTGGTGCCCAACTTCCTATGCTCATCCGCGGGGTCTATTACGAAAATTGGCACATGCGGGATACTGCTCCTCCCGAGCACACCAAACAGACATTTTTTGATCACGTGCGCGGCGAATTCCGTGACGAGCCGGGCATCGACGTGGAACGGCCTGTGCGCGAAGTTTTTAGTCTATTGGCACGGAAAATTACGCCAGGCGAAATTGAAGACGTAAAGAATATGTTGCCAGGCGAGGTGCGCGCACTATGGCCTAAAGGCGTCATCACGGGGCCGGTCAATGCTTAGAGAACTCAACGTTGACCAGGCTCGCTTCGTGGCGCTTCTTGCCAAAGCGGCACGGGCGCAACGCGATGATGTGCTTGGTAATGTGGCGGAGGCAGATCTCACTGATCTGAAGGCGGCACGCGGCGAGCATAACCCCACGGCTGCGTTAGGATTCGACCCAGTGCGCGTGAACGCACCGCAAACTGCAGCCTTACGCGAGGCGATCACCAGGCTGTCGCCGACCGCACGTGCTGAATTGTACACGCTGATGCGTATTGGTCAGCGCGACCTCGCAGCAGAAAAGTGGCATCGTGGCCTCAGCGAAGCAAAAATGCTGGGCGACGAAACAGTTGTTGGCGCCATGGTCGAGGACGCAGACCTGCACGATCATCTCATGAAGGGCCTCTACGAGGCCGAACTCATGACCTAGTCGCCGCCTCGAATCAATTCGTGGCGACGATGCCAGGTTTGGTTGATTGTGCTCTCGACGGCAGCCAATGTAAGCGGCGGTGCATCAGGATGTACGCTGTAGAGCCAGTCCAGTAACTGCACTGCAAAATCGGCCAAGGTCGCGGGCGCCCTGCCGGCCATTATTTGACAATACGCCTCGGTTTCGATGACCTGCAGCGCTTTCTTTCGTCCAATGGAGCCTGTCACGAGGCGTATCAGACGCGGCTTTGCGGCCCGGGTAGTCTTGTGAAATCGAGCCCGAGCTCGTCGCAGACGCGGCGCACGATGCGGGGATCAAGTGCATGGTGTGTGCCCGTCAGCGGCAGCTGCGCCTTGCGGCCTTCGCGGTGCACAGTTACCTCGCCGTGACCTTCGTGGCCGTGCGGATGCTTGCCTGCATCAATACGGCACCCGTGTTCGACCAACCAATTCCGAAAGGTTCCCGCTTCCATTTCGATTCTCCGTTAGTGGAGGACAATCCGCTATTAACCCGGCCCCGGTAGCGTTCGGATAATTTCCTTGAACCTGTCCCATTCCGTCGCCGTCCAGATCTCGGTTTGTGCGTGCCCGAAAGTTCGGATTAATGCGGACACTTTCGCGGCTGTTTCGACGCTATCTGCGATAAAGATATCGAGATAGTCGCACGGCCCTAGCACCGCGTAGCTGTCGAGCCACTCGACGTCAGGGCACTGTTCGCGGATGCGCTTCATCACATCGCGCTCCAGTTGCTCAAGGGAACGCGGTGAACGAACGGCGTCGGTATTCAATCGCGTCAACATGATGAATCTTGGCATGACAGCACCTCCCATAAAATGATAGTGTCAGCACCGACCTGCCCGCTTGATGTCGATCAAACGCGGCTATCAGGAGCCTTACACGAGAGTTTTCTTGAAAATCTGTGGCGCCCCGGGCAATGGTATCAGGGTCGCCCCCTCGGGTAACCGCTCATGGGTTCCGATTGCAAGATAACCGCCGGGCAGCAACTGATCGGCCAAGCTCGTCAAAACCTTTTTCTGCAACAGTGGCGCAAAATAGGTAAAGGCGACATATCGACAAAGAATAAGATCAAAAAGCTGCGCTGGCACCTGCAACCGTAGATTCTGGCATTGGAAGTCGATACCGGCGCGATGAAGCGGCTTGACGCAGAAGAGTGGGCCCCTGCGCTCGAATGCTTCTTCAACAAGTTGCTGTGGCAACTCGTGCAGACTTGTCGCCTTAAAGCATCCTTCCCGTGCACGTGCGAGCATCGACTCGTCGATATCCGTCGCTACGATCGACAAGGAAACGTCTGGATAAAGCTTCGCTAATTCAAGATCCCAAAGAATTTTCAGTGTGTAGGCCTCCTCGCCGGATGCGCAGCCGGCGCACCAAACACGGGCTGCCCTTTGTTCGCGGCCGGCTCGCGCTGCGATTTCGGGAAGCACACGCGTGCGCAAAAAACCAAATACCCCTCTGTCGCGGAAGAATCTCGAAATGGTGATATGGCAGCATTCGTCGAGCGCTTGCCACTCAGCAGGATTGGCGGTAAGCCGCAATTTATAGGCGGCAAAGTCGTCAAGGCCGAGTTCGCCGATACGTTTGCGCAATCGCTTGCACACCTGGCCGCGGACCTTGCGAAAGCCCGGCCAACGCAGATCAAGTTGTGGCAAGGCCCACTGCAAAAAGGCTGGTGCAATCCATATCGGTCATCTTGAAACCCTTTAGGCATAGGCCTCAACCGTTGCCCGTCAGCCGACTCCCGTCGCCGTTTTCAACCGAATCCGCAATTCGATACGTCAAAGTCACTGCCATAATCCCGTATGGTGATCTGTAAGAAAAATCAGGCGCCTTTGACCCAAATCAACCTACCTCCTGCCTTTGTGAGCGAATTTTAAATTGTTGCTGCGCTCCATTTGTTTGGCTGAGGGAGTCTTGTCATGAACAGTTTATGGATCGTCATACTTAGCGTTTTGACCGTTTATTTGGCCTACAACTTCTACGCCAAACGCATTGACCGCACGGTCATTCAGCCCGATCCCAAACGAGCTACTCCAGCCCGCATGTATATGGACGGCGTCGACTTCATGCCGACCAGCCGCAACGTACTGTTCGGTTATCACTTCAAAGCCATCGCGGCCGCCGGACCGATAGTGGGGCCCATCACTGCCGCAAACCTTTGGGGTTGGGCACCATCGCTGGCGTGGCTGATCCTCGGTGTCAGTTTTATCGGCTGGGCGAGCGACTACTCCGCGATCATGGTTGCGGTGCGCAATGACGGAAATAGCCTGTCGGCGATCGCCCATCGGTTGATCGCCCCGCGCACGCGCACGATCCTGTTCGTCTTCATATTCTTCTACCTGATGCTGCTCGCCGGCGCGTTCATTGGAATTTTGGCGGCAACGCTGTCTGCGCGTCCCGACGTGCCGTTCGGCATCGTGATGTTAGGTCTGATGGGTCTGCTCGCCGGCCAGATGATGTACCGTTGGAAAATGGGCATCGCCGGCGTTACCGGCATCGTTGTTGCAATTACGATTGGCGCCATGGCGCTCGGCCCTTGGGGTCAGCACCGTGACGCTGGCGGCGCCCTCGTGCAGGGCCCGGTCGGTGCCGCGGTGACCTTGGTGAACAATGCCATCGACGGCATTACGGGCAGCCAGGCGCTCATTGCGGTTCAGGATCCGACAATGGCCGATCCGCGCATCCCGGCGCCGGGCGCAGACGGCAAACGTCCGAGCACGTCAGCTTACGACGCGGTCACCGGTCAACTCAAAACGCTGCCGAATTATCTCTTCTGGATGCTGTTCCTGTTTGCGTTCAGTTACCTCGGCGCCAATCTGCCAATCTGGCGGTTCGCGCAGCCGGTGAATTATATCGGCTTCTGGATCACGTTCATGACTGTACTTCTTAGTGCAGCCGGAATGATCGTCGCGCCGCTCCTTGGCACCAAGGACA
>Ga0187776_10000300_pt1 | contig 24124 bp, 24 predicted proteins | sample 0216_BV02_MP12_2_FD_132426 | JGI IMG/M metagenome (GOLD analysis project Ga0187776, IMG submission 132426) | Tropical peat soil microbial communities from peatlands in Department of Meta, Colombia - 0216_BV02_MP12_20_MG | ecosystem: Environmental > Terrestrial > Soil > Wetlands > Peat | place...
CGGGCACGTAGGCGCCGCCTGCGGTGCACGAGCCCATGACGACCGCGATCTGCGGGATGCCCTTGGCGGACATCTGGGCCTGGCTGTAGAAGATCCGGCCGAAGTGGTCGCGGTCGGGGAAGACCTCGGCCTGGAGCGGGAGAAAGGCGCCGCCCGAGTCCACGAGATAGATGCACGGGAGGCGGTTCTGCTCCGCGACCTCCTGCGCGCGCAGGTGCTTCTTCACGGTGAGCGGGAAGTACGAGCCGCCCTTCACGGTCGCGTCGTTCGCGACGATCACGCACTCGCGACCCTCGACGATGCCGATCCCCGTGACGACGCCGGCGCTCGGCGCGTCACCCCCGTACATCTCCCAGGCGGCGAGGGCGTTCAGCTCGAGGAAGGCGGTACCGGGATCGACTAGGCGGTCGATCCGCTCCCGCGCCGGCAGCTTGCCGCGTGAACGGTGCCGCTCCATCGACGTCTCGCCGCCGCCGCGTGCGACCTGCGCCGTCCGCTCGCGCAGCTCCGCGACGAGCTCCTCCATCCGTTCGCTCCGGCGCGCGAACTCCTCGGCTTCGCGGTCGAGCTGGGACGTCAAGACGGCCACGGCCGGAGCCTAACGACGGTCAGCCATTGACAACCTCGTCACAAGTCGTAGATTCGCCAGAACGGAAAACACGACAGGGGAGGGACCGATGCAGGGCTAGGCGGCGAGTGCGGTGGATGTCGGTGCCAGCGAGGATGCGCGGCTCGAGAGCCTCGGCTGCAAGCCGCAGCTCAACCGCGTCCTCCCGTTCTTCTCGAACTTCGCGGTCGGGTTCACGTACCTGTCGCCGATGGTCGGGATCTACTCGCTCTTCGTCTTCGGCTTCGGCATAGCGGGGCCGGGGCCTACATCTGGCTGACCTTCATCCCCCTCATCGGAATGCTGTTCGTGGCGCTCGTCTTCGGCGAGCTCGCCAGCCACGATCCAGTTGCCGGGGCGCTGTTCCAGTACAGCAAGTTCTCGGTGGGGCCACGCTACGGCTGGTTCACCGGCTGGTTCTACGGCTTTGCGCTGCTCATCACGGTCGCGGCCCTCGACACGGGAGTCGTCGGCTATGTCACCGCGTTGACTCACAACTGGTTCGGCTGGAACCTCGACCCGACCGGCCACGGGACGATCCTCGTGATCACACTGATCCTGCTCGCGATCCAGTCGACGGTGAACATCACCGGCGCTCGGATCATGGCCGACGTCGCGAAGCTCGGCGTCTACGTCGAGATCGTGGGAACGCTCGGGATCGCGATCATCCTCGGGATTCACGGCTTCCACCACGGTCTCGGCTTCCTGTTCTCCACCCAGGGCGCGCAGCACCACGCCACCAATGCCTACGGCTTCAACTTCCACGGGAGCTGGCTCGCGGCCGCACTCGTCGCCGTGCTCGCGCCGGTCTACATCTTCTACGGCTTCGAGTCTTGCGGGGATATCGCGGAGGAGACGAAGGAAGCGGGCAGGCAGATTCCGCGCGCGATGCGCCACGCGCTGATCTGGGGCGGGATCGCATCGTTCATCCTCACCGCCGGTCTGCTGCTCGCGACGGCGAAGCACGACCCGGTCGGCACAACCGTCGCCGGTGGTATTCCGGGGATCCTCGCCCAGCTGCCGAGCTGGCTGCAGGACTGCCTCCTGCTCGTCATCATCTTCGCCTTCTTCTCGTGCGGCTCGTCGATCCAGGGTGCGGGCAGCAGGCTCGCTTTCTCCTACGCGCGTGACGGTGCGCTACCGGGATCCGGCTGGGTCTCGCGCGTCAATCGGCGATTCAAGACACCGGTCAACGCGCTGCTCCTGGGAGCCGTGATCACCGTGCTCTTCGCCCTGCTCGTGTACATCAACCCGGGCAGCAACTACCACATCTGGTTCGTGACGTATCCGGCGCACGTCAACGCGCTCACGGCCCTCGTCTCGTTCGGCGTCAGCGGCATCTACCTCTCGTTCCTTCTGACCGTGATCGGCGCGATCGTCGCGCGGGCCCGCGGCTGGAAGCCCGAAGGCGCGTTCCGGCTCGGGAAGTGGGCCTGGCCGGTCTTGATCGTTGCAGCCGGGTACCTCGGGGCAATGTTCGTGAACGTGATCTACCCGTCGGGGCTCACGAGTGCGCGCGCGACCTTCAACATCGACTGGATCACACTCTTCATCATCTTCATCATCGCCGTCGTCGGCGCTCTGTATCTGCTGATCGGCCGGCCCGACAAGAACGTCGAGAAGCACCTGCACGACCCGCTGGAGCCAAGCGGAGCGGAGCTGCCCGGAGCGGCGCCGACGACCACGTGAGTTCGCGGGGCGCCGTCACCGGCGCCCCGTACATTTGTTCGGGTGATCGTCGCGCACCTGGACCTCGACGCGTTCTACGCCGCCGTCGAGGAGCTCGGGAATCCGGAGCTCCGCGAGCAGCCGCTCGTCGTCGGCGGCGATCCGCGCGGCCGGGGCGTCGTCGCCACCGCGAACTATGTCGCGCGGCGCTTCGGCATCCACTCGGCCATGAGCTGTGCCGAGGCGTCGCGCCGCTGCCCGCAGGCGGTCTTCGTCCGGCCGCGCCACTCGCTCTACCGCGAGTGCTCCCGCAACGTCTGGGAGACAGTGCGCGGGATCGTGCCGACCGTCGAGCAGACCGGGCTGGACGAGGGCTACCTCGACGTCGGCGAAGTTGCATCCGACTTCCTCGCCGCGCGCGTCGTGGCCGAGGCGGTGCAGACCGCCGTGCGTGCCGCGACCAGCCTCACGTGCTCCCTTGGCGTTGCGCCGTGCAAGGTCGTCGCCAAGGTGGCGAGCGATGCGCGCAAGCCGGGCGGCCTCGTCGTCGTCCCGCCCGGCCGGGAGGCCGCGTTCCTGGCGCCCCTCGCGGTGCGCCGGCTGCCGGGTGTCGGGCCGAAGGCGGAGGAGCGCCTCCACGCGGCGCGCGTCGAGACCATCGGCGAACTTGCCGCGCTCACCGACGACGACCTGCGTCGGCTGCTGCCGGGCAGTGTGGGGACGATGCTCCGCGACCGCGCCCGCGGCATCGACCCGCGTGAGCTCGAGCTCGACGCCGAACGGATCTCGATCAGCGTCGAGAACACGTTCGAGCGGGACATCGCGGACCGCGACCGTCTCCACGACGAGCTGCGCGGGATGGCGGACGAAGTCGCCGCCGCGCTGCAGCGCCGCGGCCAGGTCGCGCGGACGGTGACGACCAAGCTCCGGTATGCGGACTTCTCCATCCGTAGCCGCTCGACTTCGCTGGCCACGGGAGTCGACACCGCTGAAACGATCGGTGACCTTGCGTGCCGGCTCCTCGACCGCGGCCTCGGCGACCGCCCGGGCGCGCTGCGGCTCGTCGGCGTCGGCGTCTCCGGTCTCGCCGACTTCCGCCAGCTGGCGCTCGACCCGGTCTGACTCGGAAAAATGCCCGGGTACACTGGGAGTCCGGCAGAGGGGCGTAGCTCAGTTGGTAGAGCGGCGGTCTCCAAAACCGTAGGTCGGGGGTTCGAGTCCCTCCGCCCCTGCTGGAGATGGCAATTCGCATAGCCGTGGGACCGTCCTGAAGGCATGAGGCCCCGATTCGCTCAGCTGATCGGTGTGGCCGTCGCGGTGACACTGGCGGCCGGGTTGACGGGCGCGGGAGCCGCGACGGACGGCGTGCCGCTCGTCGGCGTCAACTACTCGAACTCCCAAATCTTCGGCTGCGATCTCAGCGGGGGAGTCGTTGCGAACGGGAACTACGACCCGAAGCTCATCCGCCAGGAGCTCGCAGCGATGCGCGCCGCAGGGATCCAGACGCTGCGCACCTTCATCTGGAACACTCACGACGCGAGCGGCCAGACGTGGGGCGCCGTCAGCTCCGCCGGCGGACGCCTCGACTCGACGGAGACCCAGAACCTGATCGACTTCGTGCGCGACGTCCGCCGTCTGGGATTCGCGAGCCTGAACGTTTCCTTCAGCCCGCAGGGGCCGAACGATCCGATCGGCTACCCACAGAATGGCTACGACCCGTCGCTCTTCGACGAGAACTGGCAGCTCATCCGCTATGTGCGCGGGATCGTGAAGCAGTACGCGGGCTCCCTCGACACGCGGTTCGACCTCCTGAACGAAGGAGCGCCGAGCGACTATCTGACGACGAAGACCCAGCTCGAGGACTACATCGCGCACATGTACTCGAACTACGTCGAAGCCTTCGGGAACAGCGACGTAACCGTGTCCTCGATCGTCGGCGCGGACGATCAGTCGCGCATCGCGAACCTCGTCGACACTCTCCGCTCGACCGGGCTGCCGCTCCCCACCTGGTTCGAGGTTCACACCTACAGCACGGATGTCCTTGCCGACCTACGTGCGACCGACGCCACGTTGACTGACAAAGGGTTGTCGCAGCCCATCACGCTCGGCGAGACGTACTACGACGATCCATCGGCGGCGTCAGCGGTCGAGGCCTTCGTCACGACGTCCTCCCGCCGCCTGGACCAGGCGCTCACGTGGCCGCTCGCGCGAGGAAGCACGTGCCCGGCGATCTCGGTGCCGCCGCCGTACAAAGCCGATGCATTCATCACGGCATTGACCGGTTCTTCGCCACCCCGCGTGGTCGCGGTGACAGTCGGCCCAGGTCGAACCCTCAAGCTGTCGACGCCGTACGGTCAGCCGGTGACCGCACTCGAGGCCGGTACCTACTCGTTCAGGGTTGCCGATCGGTCGAATACCGACAACATCCACATCACCGGCTCCGGCGCGAACGTGGCGACCGGACGGCGCTTCCGCGGCGACAAGGCGTGGACGATCCGACTGAAGCCGGGGACGTACCGATACCGGTCCGACCGCGTGACCTCGCAGCTCAAAGGCAGGTTCGCCGTGTTAAGGGCACGCTAGAGGCGCGTGCAGCCGTACGCGCTGGCGGGCCTCTTCGCCGTTCTTGCGGCGGCCCTCGCCGCCGTCGCCGGCTACGCATTCGCGGGTGCGGACAACGGCGGCCGGGTCGTCATCGGCATCGCCGCGGCCTCAGTCGCGGGGTGGCTGGCCTCCCTGTCCGCAGCCGCTTTTCGCCGTGCGAGGCGCCAGAAGCTGAGGAGTTAGCCGGAAAACGCCGTATTCTCTCCGACGTGACGCGGGCCGACGAGACGCAGCAGCTGTGGCTCGAATATCGGAGCACTGGCGATCAGAGGCTGCGCGACCGCCTCATCCTCACGTACGCGCCGCTCGTGAAGTACGTCGCCGGACGGCTCGGCTCCGGGCTACCGGCCCACGTCGACGAGGGCGACCTCGTCTCCTACGGTCTGCTCGGCCTGATCGGCGCCATCGAGCGCTACGACCCGGCCCGGGACGTCAAGTTCGAGACGTACGCGATGTCGCGCATCAAAGGGCAGATCATCGACGAGCTGCGCTCGATGGACTGGGTGCCCCGCTCCGTCCGGGCCCGCGCCCGCCACATCGAGCGGGCAATCGCCGAGCTCGAGTCCCGCCTGGGCCGTGCGCCGACCGACGAGCAGATCGCGAAGAAGCTCGGTATCACGGAAGAGGAGCTCGAGGAGAGCCTCGGCGAGATCGGCCGCTCCTCGATCGCGGCGCTCGACGAGCTCTGGACGGTTCAGGGCGGGAGCGGGGACGCTGTTGCGCTCATCGACACGATCGAGGACGAGAGCGCGCCCGACCCGCAGGGCACGCTCTCCGTGACCGAGCAGAAGGAGGCGCTCGCCGACGCGATCGCGCGCCTGCCCGAGCGCGAGAAGCTCGTCGTCACTCTCTACTACTACGAGGAGCTGACCCTGCGCGAGATCGGCGAGGTCCTGGGCGTCACCGAGTCGCGCGTCTCGCAGCTCCATACGAAGGCGATTCTTCGGCTCAAGGCACATCTCGCCTCGGCCGGCGCCGCCGCCACCCTGTAGAGCCACCAGTCGCGAAAGCGGCTCGCCGGCAGGGATACGATGCGGCGCGAAGCCAACGAGGAGGACACGCCCGCAATGCCTGTCACCGAGCCCACGAAGATCCGCAACATCGCCGTCGTCGGTCACCGCGGCGTCGGGAAGACGTCGCTCGTCGAGGCGCTGCTCTTCCAGGCAGGAAAGACGAACCGGCTCGGCAGCGTGGACCAGGGCACGACCGTCTCCGACTGGGACGAGCACGAGCAGAAGCGCGCGATGTCCCTCTCCGGCTCGCTCTGCCACCTCGAGTGGAAGGACCGGAAGATCAACCTCGTCGACACCGCCGGCGACGCGGGCTTCCAGGCCGACACGTACGCGGCCCTGCGGGTCGTCGAGGGAGCCGCCGTCGTCCTCAGCGGGGTGATGGGCGTCGAGGTCAACACACTCCGCGTCTGGCAGCGCGCCGAGCAGCAAGAGCTCTCGCGCGTCCTCTTCGTGAACATGCTCGACCGCGAGCGCGCCGACTTCTTCCGCGTGCTCGAGGCGGCGAGGCAGCAGCTCTCCGACCGCTGTGTCGCGATCCACCTCCCGATCGGCAGCGAGCACGAGCTCACAGGCATCGTCGACCTCCTGCACATGTGTGCGTACATGGATCCGTCGGGCGGGCGCGAGGGTGGGCCGCAGCCGATCCCAGACTCAATGGCCGATCTCGTGGCGGAGCACCGCGAGAAGCTCCTCGACGCGGTGGTCGAGACGGACGAGGATCTCATGGCGCGCTACCTCGAGGGTGAGGAGCTGGACGCCGAGGCGGTCGCCGGCGCGCTCAAGGCGGCGGTGACACGCGACGAGCTGTATCCGGTCGCGTGCGGCGTCGCCTCGAAGAACCTCGGCACGACGGCGCTCCTCGACCTGCTCGTGGAGGGCGTTCCCTCGCCGGCGAAGAAGGGGACGACGATCGAGTTCGGCGACGCGAAGCAGGCCGTCTTCGTCTTCAAGACGATCGCCGACCCGTTCACCGGCCGCATCAGCTGCTTCCGCGTCCTCGCGGGCCCGGTCTCGGGCGACACGACGCTGGTCGACCCGCGTACGCACGCGAAGGAGCGACTCGGCCAGGTGCTCGTCCTGCAGGGCAAGGACTCGGAGGCGGTCGACGCGCTCGGCGTCGGAGATCTCGGGGCCGTGGCGAAGCTCAAGGACGTCCTCACCGGCGACGTCCTCGTCGACCACGAGGTCGCGGTCGAGCCGCCGCGCATCGATTTCCCCGAGCCGGTCATGAGCTTCGCCGTCACGCCGAAGGCGAAGGGCGACGAGGAGAAGATGGCGACCGGCCTCCGGCGCCTGAGCGAGGAGGACCCGACGCTGAGCCTTCGCCGCGACCCGCAGACCGGCGAGCAGCTCCTCTCCGGCCTCTCGCAGATGCAGGTCGAGGTCGCGGTCGACCGGCTCAACACGCGCTTCCACGTCGACGTCGAGCTCCACCCGCCGCGCGTGCCATACAAGGAGACGATCCGCAAGGAGGCGCGCGCGCGGCATCGCTACAAGAAGCAGACCGGCGGCCGCGGCCAGTTCGGCGACTGCGCGATCGTGCTCGAGCCCCTGCCGGCCGAGGGGGGCGAGCTGGGCTACGAGTTCGTGGACAAGATCGTGGGCGGCGTCATCTCCCAGAGCTTCCGCCCGGCCGTCGACAAGGGCATTCGTGAGGCAATGGAGCACGGCGAGCTCGCCGGCGCGCCGGTGCAAGGTGTTCGCGTCCTGCTCGTCGACGGCATGGAGCACTCCGTCGACTCCTCCGAGATGGCATTCAAGATCGCGGGCTCGATGGCGTTCAAGGAGGCGTACCAGCAGGCGGACCCCGTGCTCCTCGAACCGATCATGGAGCTCGAGGTGGCGGTGCCCGACGACGCCGTGGGCGCGGTGAACGGCGACCTCAACTCGCGCCGCGGCCGGCTGCAAGGGATGGAGCCCGCGGGCGGCATGACGACGATCAAGGCCGAGGTGCCGATGGCCGAGATCCTCACGTACTCCCAGGCGCTGACGTCGATGACCGGCGGCCGCGGCGATTACTCGATGCACTTCCTGCGTTACGAAGAAGTGCCGACCCACGTCGCGCAGAAGATCATCGAGCAGACGAAGCGCGAGCGCGAAGAGGCGAAGGTCTAGCCCTCGCCTCTCCGGGGCTCCGGTTTACGCCTGCTGCTGAGGCTGAGTGTCGGCGGGGTCGCGCAGGTGCGCGAGAACGTCGCTGACGTCGGCGAGCTGCTGCTCGAGGTCGCGCTGGAAGTTCTCCAGCCGCTCGATCAGCTCGGTGCGGTTCGGGAACGGGCCCCGAAAGAACATCCGCGGGCCTCGTCCCCAGCCGTGATGACGGTGATGCATGTTCACCTCCTCTCCTCGTAACGCTCGAGAAAGCGTGCGGTTCGCTCCTGCGACCGGCGCAGCGCATCGACCCACTGGCCGAGCAGCCGTTCGCCGTCTGCCGTGATCGCGTAGCGGCGCTTGGCCGGGCCTGCGGAGGAGTCGTCCCACTCCGACGAGACGAGTCCCTCCTCCTCGAGCGCCCGCAGGAGGCGGTAGAGGTTGCCCATCTCGACGCGCGCCTCGCCGGTGAGCTCGGGCAGGCGCTCGAGGAGGTCGTAGCCGTGCGCCGGCCGCTCGCGCAGCAGGAGCAGGAGCGCCGGCTCGGCGAACCGCTCGACGCGGGCAAGGACGCGCCACCGGCCGTGGTGGTGGCGGCGTGCCCGTGGGCCCCGTCCTCTCACGATCGCGCTATATGTAAAAGACACATGTAAGACACATTACGCGATTTGGAGGAGGCTCGGCAAGCCTGGCTAAACTCGAGCCAGATGAGGGTCACGACGGTCGGAACGACGCGAACGTGCGCGGTATGCGAGCGGACGCTGCTGATGGGCGAACGAGCCGTGCGCTTCTCCCCGGCCGAGGGAGCCGATCTCGTGGATGTGTGCCCGCTTTGCCAGGAGCTGGCCGTCGAGGCGGGGTGGATCAAGGAGGGAGCGCCGACGACGCCGACCGTCGACAGTGGCGGCCGCCGCCGTCGCAAGCGCAACCTCGTCGAGATGCTCGGCCTGACGAGGGCCCCCGAACAGGAGGCACTCGCCCAGCAGGAGCCGATCCTTCGCAGGTTGTCCGAGGGGGAAGTCGCGCTGCTCGAAGCCGCCGACCTGTTCAACGGCAGCGCGTACCGGCGTACCGTCGGCGGCATCGCGAAGAGCCTCGGCGAGCCTCAGGCGAGCATCGTGCCGCTCTCCGGGACGTCGGGCGAGCTCGCGGTGACCGTCGCGTGGGAGCTCTCCTGGTACCAGTACCGGGTCAGCCCGGACTCGGCTCAGCCCGTCCGTCTCGAGCGTCGCGGCCACGAGCTCGATGAGCTCGACGAAGGCTTCAAGGACTGGAACGCGCAGATCGAGGACGAGGGCCGCCTCGTCCCCGAGATCGCCCGGATCTAGCTAGCCGCTGCCGGGGAACGTTCCGAGCGTGACGCGCACCGTCTTGTGCGCTCCGTCCTGCGTGACGATCGCCAGCGAAACCGCGGTCCCGGGCTTGAGCTCCGAGCCGACGCTCTCCAGGTCGTCGACCGTCGCGGTCGCGTGACCGTCGACCGAGGTGATCACGTCGCCCGGCTTCAGTCCGGCCTTCGCAGCGGGGCCTCCGGCCGTGACCGTCTGGACGAGGACCCCGAGGCCGTTCGTGTCGCCGACCCCGACCCCGAGGTAGGCGCGGTGGGAATTGACGACGTGGCCGTGCCGGATGATCTGCGTCGCGAGATCCCTGACCAGGTTGCTCGGGATGGCGAAGCCGATCCCCGGTGCGGAGCCGCCCAGCTCCGGATCCGTCGCCGCCAGCGTCGGGATCCCGATCACTCGGCCCTCGAGGTCCGCGAGCGCGCCGCCGGAGTTGCCCGGGTTGATGGCGGCGCTCGTCTGGATCACCAGCGGGAGCGCGACACCGTTCCCCTCCGAGACGCCCTGGCGGAAGGCGCTGACGATGCCGTCGGTGACGCTCGAGCGCAGCCCCAGCGGGTTGCCGATCGCGATCGCGATGTCTCCCACCTGTAGCGCGCTCGAGTCGGCGAAGGCGGCGGGCGTGAGGTGCGCGCCGGCGACGCGGACGACGGCGACGTCGTCCGGTGCGAAGCGCCCGACGAGCGACGCCTTGTACGTGTGCGCTCCGGCGGTGACGGTGAACGGGCCGCGTGCGGCCACGACGTGGTTGTTCGTGACGACGTCGCCGTTCGTGTCGAAGACCACGCCCGAGCCGAGCCCCTGCGGGCTCTGGATCTGCACGACCGACGGCGAGAGCCTGTGGACGACGGCCGTGATGGCGCTCTGGAACGCGAGCGCCGCGGCTGCGGGGCGCAGATGCGCCTGAGTCGTCTTGGGTTTCGACGAGGACGAGCCACCGCCGAGCGAGACGGCGGCGACCACCCCTCCCGCCACGGCCGCGCCGGCGAGCGCCGCTAGCCACCAGGCGTGCCGGCGCAACATGGGCTTCTTATACAGGCGCGAGCAGATGCAACCGCCGATCTCCGCCCTACAATTCCGTCGGCGATGATCTACTGCGTCATTCCCCGCGAGCTCGCCGACGAGCTCTACGACAAGATGGTCGATTACTACAAGGACAACCCGAACGTGACCGTCATCGTCGACCGCCGCGAAGGCAAGGACCGGCGCAAGGGGTCGGAATCCCGTCTCGAGGACCAGGAGCAGCGGACGGTACGCGATCGCCGCCGCGCTCACCCGGGCACGTTCCCGGACGTAGACGAGCCGCCCGAGTAGCTGCGCCCGCTAGTCTCGCCCGCATGGCGACGACTACGACGCAGACCTTCAAGAACTTCATCGGCGGCGAGTGGGTGGACGCCGCCTCCGGCGAGACCTTCGAGAGCACCAGCCCGGCGAACGGCGAGACGATCGGCGTCTTCCCGCGTTCCGGCGTCGAGGACGTCGACCGCGCGGTCGCCGTTGCGAAGGAGGCATTCGCGGCCTGGCGGCTCGTGCCGGCGCCGAAGCGTGGAGAGATCCTGTTCCGGCTCGCACGCCTGCTCGAGCAGGAGAAGCCCGCGCTCACCGACCTGATGACGCACGAGATGGGGAAGGTGAAGGCGGAAGCGGGCGGCGACGTCCAGGAGGCGATCGACATCACCTACTACATGGCCGGCGAGGGCAGGCGCCTGTTCGGCCACACGACGCCGTCGGAGCTCCGCGACAAGTGGAACATGAGCGTCCGCCAGCCGATCGGCGTGGTCGGCGCGATCACGCCGTGGAACTTCCCCGTCGCGATCCCGTCGTGGAAGCTGATCCCTGCGCTGGTCTGCGGCAACACCGTGGTTCTGAAGCCGGCGACCGACACGCCCGCGCTCGCCGAGCGCTTTGTCGAGCTGCTCGCCGAGTCCGGCATCCCCAACGGCGTCGTCAACATCGTCCACGGCGGCGGCGGCACGGTCGGCGAGGGGCTCGTTCGCCATCCGGACGTGCGCGTGATCACGCTCACCGGATCGCGCGAGACCGGCGTCGAGGTGCTGAAGTCGGCGGCCGAGACGCTCACCCACGTCCACCTCGAGCTCGGCGGCAAGAACGCGATCATCGTGCTCGACGACGCCGACCTCGAGCTCGCCGTCGACGGGATCCTCTGGTCGGCGTTCGGCACCTCGGGCCAGCGCTGCACGGCGGCGTCGCGTGTGATCGTCCAGCAGGGCGCCTACGACTCGCTTCAGTCCAAGCTCGTCGAGCGCGTCGAGAAGCTGCGCCTCGGGCCGGGCTGGGAAGACGACACCGACATCGGCCCGGTCATCAACCGTGCAGCGCTCGAGAAGATCGACTCCTACACGGCGATCGGCAAGGACGAAGGCGCGAAGCTCCTCACTGGCGGCGAGGTCGCGGGCGACGGCGACCTCGCCAAGGGCTTCTTCTACCGGCCGACCGTGTTCGCCGACGTCGACCCGCAGATGCGGATCGCGCAGGAGGAGATCTTCGGCCCGACGACCGCGCTCATCCCGGTGCGCGACCTCGACGAGGCGATCAGCGTCTCGAACGGGATCAGGTACGGGCTCTCCTCCTCGATCTTCACGCAGGACGTGAACACGGCGTTCCGCGCGATGAGGGATCTCGAGGCTGGGATCACGTACGTCAACGCGGGTACGATCGGCGCCGAGGTCCACCTCCCGTTCGGCGGCACCAAGGACACCGGCAACGGCCACCGCGAGGCGGGCCAGGCCGCGCTCGACGTGTTCACGGAGTGGAAGTCGATCTACGTCGACTACTCCGGCCGCCTCCAGCGCGCCCAGATCGACACCGAGTCGTAGGTGAACCGGAAGCTCGTCGTCTTCGTGCCGCGCGAGGCGCTCGACGCCGTGCGCGACGCCGTCTTCGCCGCCGGCGCCGGACGAATCGGCGACTACGAGCGCTGCTCCTGGTACACGGAGGGGACGGGCACGTTCCTCGGCGGCGAACGGACGTCCCCGAGCGTCGGCCGGCCGGGACGCGAGGAACGCGCGGCCGAGCTGCGGCTGGAGACGGTCTTCCCGGCGGCGCGGCAGGACGAGGTGCTCGCCGCGCTCCGGCAGGCGCACCCGTACGAGGAGCCCGCGTTCGACGTCTACGAGCTCGCCGGGTGAAGGTACGGCTCTTCACGGACGGCGGAGCGCGCGGCAATCCCGGCCCGGCCGCGTTCGGTTTCGTGCTGGAGGCCGAGGACGGCACGGTTCTCGCCGCCCACGGCGAGGCGATCGGCGTCGCGACCAACAACGTGGCGGAGTACCGCGGCCTCGTCGCCGGCCTCGAGCGGGCTGTCGAGCTGCAGGTCGGCGAGGTCGAGGTCGTTTCCGATTCCGAGCTGCTCGTGAAGCAGATGAACGGCGAGTACCGCGTCAAGAACGAGGCCCTGAGGCAGCTCTCGCTCGAGGCCGCGCGGCTCGCGCGGCAGGTAGGCAAGGTGCGCTACAAGGCCGTGCGGCGGGAGCAGAACGAGCTCGCCGACCGGCTCGTGAACGAGGCTCTGGACGCGGCCGACCTTGGCTAGAATGCACCTCCCACGCGGATGTAGCTCAGTTGGCTAGAGCGTCTGCTTGCCATGCAGAAGGTCGTGGGTTCGAGTCCCATCATCCGCTCTTTCTTTCCTCGCCTCCGGAGGCGGTATGAGAAGAGTCGCCGTTGTAGTGGTTCTGCTCGCGGCTGGTGCCCAGGTCACCGCGGGAGCCGCCTTGGCCCGCACCGCTCCGAGGCTTAGCGTGGTGGAGCGCAGCCCGCTCGTCGTGCGCGGCGCGCATTTCCAGCCCGGGGAGCGGGTCACCGTCAAGGCGCCGCACCTGAGTCGCGTCGTCCGCACGACTGCGCGCGGCACGTTCCGCGCCGACCTCGGCACCGTGACCGGCGATCGGTGCTCGATGCGCATCGTCGCCACGGGCGCGCGCGGCGACACAGCCACGGTGCTCCCGTGGCGCGCGTTGTGCGCGCCGGCAGCCACGCCCTGACGAAACACGTGGGGCCGCTTGCGCGGCCCCACGTTCCTGACTGTTCGACCCCGCCTACTTCGTCGGGACCGGCATTCGTGCCATGTACGAGTTCTCGTCGTTTGCCTGTAACCCGGTGTTCTCCGTCGCCGTGCAGAGACCCGGCGGGTTGCCCGGCGTACCGGTCCCGGGGCAGAGGAACAGATCGGGGTCACGGGTGTCCGACCAGATCGGCAGGGCGTCGTTGTTTGCCGTGTCCAGCCAGATGTAGTCCCCGTAGAACTGGCCACCATGCGGCCCGCCGAACTGCGTCGGCGCTGGCATCGACGACGACGTGACCCGCTTGCTGCCGAACTTCACGAGGTCCTTGCTGCCGGACAGCGTGAAGTCGGACGAGCCGGTCGTCTCGTCCTTGCCGTACTGACGGTCGTAGTAGTCGACCGCGAGGTTGCCGTTCTTCGTGAATGCCGCCCACTGCCAGAACTGGTCAGTGCTCGCCTGGGCGGGATCCTGGTTCACCGTCACTTCGTTGCGGGGGTCGGTCGACGCTCCGGTGAAGCTCGCACCGCCGTTGTTTGAGACGCTGAGCAGGATGTCGTTGTTGCACGCGCCAGGCGTCTTGACGCCGGTGAAGGTGTTGATCCCGTCGCCCGCGAAGCCGGTCGGGACGCAGCCGTTCGACTCGTTGGAATGTTGATTGATGTACGAGCCGAGCGTCACCACGACCTGGTTCGGGTTCTTCGGGTTGACGGCGCCCGACGCGTAGTTCGTGGCGCGGAAGACCGAGACCGCCGACGATCCTTTCTCCGGCACGCAGGCCCGGAACGGATCGGCGCCGGCGCCCTGATAGGTGTCGCAGTCGGGCAGGTCGTAGTAGTCGCTCACCTTGACCGGCGTCGAGAACGAGGCCCCGCCGTCAGTCGACTTGGCCAGCAGGATCTGGTTGCGGTTGTCGGCCCCCGCCACAGCGTTGTTGAAGTTGTTGTAGGCGACGTAGAGGGAGCCGTCAGGCCCGACGAACGGGTCGGAGAACTGGTTCTCGTTGCAATTGCCGAGCGGTGTCCCAGCGCCGTAGGTGACCGGGCACATCCCGTTGTCCGCGCTCACGAGCACGCGCGGCGAGAACGACTCGCCGTAGTTGTCTGAATGGGTCTCGTAGATGTATGCGCTCCCGTCGGCGGCGAACTCCGTCCACGTGACGTAGATCCGGTCACGGAACGGGCTGTTCCGATTGTCGTCGATCGCCATCAGCGCCTTGTCCTCGAGCACGGTGCCGTTGCCGGTCGGGTCGAAGAAGACGGTCGTGTAGCGGCCCGGGAAGTTGAACGACCCGCCGTCGTTCTGCGTCGAGCGCATGACGACGAACGCGCTCGACTGGTCCGGGTTCGGTGAGACTCCGCTGCCGCGGTTGAACAGCTGGCAGCTGATGTAGGCATTGCCCCTCGTGTCCCAGGCAACGGATGTGTCGCCGCCAGCCTGCCAGTACTCGCGCGCAGTGCTGGATCCTCGTGTGAACGACATCGGCACAGTCGAGTCGTTCCATTTGTTGCCGCCGTTGAGGGAGTAGGCGGCGTAGCAGTTGCCGTCGCCGCGGCGATAGTCGTTCTGGCTCGCGACGACGTGATTCGGGTTGTTCGGGTCGACCGCGATCGATTCCTCGTTCTGTGCCTGGCCTCGACCCTGGAGATCGGGGTCGGAGACGGTGAGGCACTCCTGGTTGACCTTGACGTTGTTACCTCGGTTCTCGGAGCAGCCGTCATTGCCGGAGGGCGAGTAGTTCTGGTCGGCCCCCCCGCTGCCGCCGCCGCCGCCGGAGCCGGGAGCGGGTGTGTAGCTGTCTGGCGGACACGACGGGGCCTCGTCGGGCTCGTCGCCGCCGCTGTCCCCGTTTCCGCACGTTTCCGTCTCCGAGGTCTGGGCTGTCGGCGTTGTCCCAACGAGCGACATCGCAAGGCCTCCGGAGATGAGCCTCTTCTGGATCTTGTTGAGGCTCTGGTAGGAGATGCCGTTCGCGTGACCCGGAGTTGCCGCACCGGCGATCGCGGCGACCACTCCGATCACGACCACAGCACGCAGCACTTGCAGTGACCGCTTGCTCATCGTTCCCCCTCTCTGTTCGATGGACGGCGGGATCCTTACATGCCAGGGCTGCGGCGGCGGCCGATCACACGCGCACCGGTGGCGGGCAGGTCGCCACGGGCGATTGCCTCCTCCTCGACTCCGCGGAACGATTCGCCCAGCTTCCAGCGGTGGAGCCAGGGGCCGCGCAGCGGCGGGCCGAGCTCGAACTGCGGCTCGAGCGCCGCGAGGATCCGCTCGAGGTGGTGGAGGTGCTCGCGGTGCTCGGAGACCAGCTCCTCGGCGGTCTGCGGCTGCGGCTCTCCGATCGCGTGACGCTGCTCGAGCCACCAGGCTGCGGCGGCGAGGTCGAACGAGCCGACGTCGAACTCGTCGAGCACGAGCGTCCCGCCCGCCTCGACCACTTCGCCGAGCCGGCGGCAGGATTCCTCGAGGGGATCGACGTGGTGGAGCGACACGACCGCGACCGCGGCGGCGAACGAGCCCGCCGGCTCCTCCAGATCGGCGAGCGCGACGGCGCGAACGTCGTCGCTCTTCGGCTCGCGGTCGATGGCGACCACGTCGTACCCGGCCGCGCGGAGCGCACGGGCAAGGCCGCCGGCGCCGGCGCCGACCTCGAGCAGGCGGGCCGGGGGCTCGGGGAGGTTCGCGCGCACGAAGGCCCTCAGGTCGGCGGACGCGCTCACGACGGCGCGGCCGTTGCCGTCTCCGCCGGTAGCACTCCCGCATCCACCGGCTCGTCCTGCTTCTCGATCCGGAGGTCGAAGTAGAGGTAGGTCGTCGCGATCGCCGCGTACGGGACCACGAGCGCGTCGATGACGCTCGCGGCAAAGTTGATGAAGTCGAACGACGTATTCGTCACGAAGAGCAGAAGCGTGCCGCAGAGCGGCCCGAGCACGAGCGCGATTACCGTGACGAAGAGGATCAGCGACGCGGCTCGCCACCAGTTGCCACGTACGAGGTTCGCGCTCCTGCGCAGGGCGGCGAGGCCCGAGGTGTTCTCGAGCGCGTGCACCTGCGCCAGCATCGACCAGCGGACGGCGAGATAGAAGGTGAGGAGAGTGCCGAACGCCGTCAGGCTGACGAGTACGAGCGCGACGACGATGATGAGCATCGCGGTCAGGAGGGACGGCAGCGTGGGTAGCGCCTTCCGGTAGGCGCCGAGTGCCGTCACAGGGCGCCCCTCGTCGAGCTCCACCATCGCGAGCGCCGTCGCGGTCTGGACGACTGCGAGGGCGAACACGGTCAGGAGCAGGCCGAGGCCGAACGCGAGGAAGTCGACGAATGCGTTCGTTCTTCCCGCAGACGCGACGAGCCCGTTCAGGCCTCCGGCCTCGAAGATCAGGTACTGGACGCCGGTCATCACGGCGCCGAACGGCAAGAAGATCAGGCCGATGCCGAGGAACAGGCGCAGGTGGGAGAAGTACATCCGCCTCGACGCGGCGACGATGCAGCCCCAGGGTCGGCGGCGTCCGACGCGAAGCGGCGCCGAGGGCCGCCACGTGGTGCGCGAGACGAGCCAGATCAGGAGGGCGAGGACGACGCCGCACACGATCAGGAAGGGCGATGGATTGCCGGCCAGGGCCGTGAGCAGGCTCGATCCCGTCCCGACGAAGCCGCAGAAGAACCCGGTCGCACCTGTGAAGGTTCCGATCGGCACGGTGAAGCTCTTGTCGCGCCAGTCCTTGTCCGCCCAGGTGATCGGGTGCGTCCATTGCAGCTTCGTGTTGGGCCCGGTGGGGCCGTCGTAGAAGCCGCTGTGATCCTCGCCCCAGTGGCCCTGGTACCCGAGCCACGGGTATCCGCGCAAGTAGGAGGCCTTCCCGGTCGGGATGACGTCTATCTCGGGCCGCAGCTGGCGGGACGGCCCGGACGTGTCGTCGCAGCCGACCCCCTGGGCGGCGCTGCGACCGAGGTGCAGGGCGGACGTGAAGTAGTTCGCGTGTGAGCCGAGCGCCGCATAGACGACCGGGTGCGTTCCGCCGATCAACTCGAGCTTCGGACCGCCCCACTGAGCGCTTTCGGCGCCCTGGTGCTGGCTGTAGCCGACGATCGCCGGCCTCCGGCGGAGCGCCTGCGCTGCGGTCGCAGCGTCGAAATCGAGCTGGATCATCTCCCAGTCGCCTTCGTGCTTGTCGTTGAAGTTGTTGAAGACGTAGAAGAACCAGTACTGCAGCGCTATCTGGTCAGGATGGAGCGAGTCCGTCGCAACCCGCGCATACGCGAGCGGACGGTGTCCCTTGTTCAGGCGGCGTGACCACTTGTCGTAGGAGCAGTTAGGGGTGAGCGCGCTCCCCGGGAAGTCGAGGTGGTAGCCCCAGAGCCCTTGGCCGAGCTGTGCGCCGGTCGGGGCGACCTTGATCAGGTTGGTGCCACTCCAGGGCCCGCGCAGGGCAACGTCGGGATTCCCGAGCAGAAGGCTCACGTTCGTCGGCACGAACGGCTCGCCGTGACCGCACGGCTTTGCCTGCTTCACGAGACGAAGAACCGGCGCGTAGCGCCGCGCGAGCTCCCGCGGCGCGTCGGCGGCGCGCGCGGCGGCGGGCGCCGCTGCGGCGGCAACCGCCAGCACGGCGAGCACGGCGGGGAGCCTCATTCCCAGCTTCGGCCTCAGACGAGTAACTATGAAGGCAGCGCACGCCGGTCGTTAGGGTGGGAGCTCCGATGGCGCGGTACATCCCGGACGAGATCGAGGCCTACTCCGAACGCTTCACGAGCGCCCGCCTCGACCTGTTCGATCGCCTCGGCGCCGAGACCAGAGAGACGCAGACCGCGCCGCAGATGATGGTCGGTGTCGTCGAGGGCGCGTTCCTCTCCTTTCTGGTCGCCTTTGCCCAGGCGAGGCGGGTCCTCGAGGTCGGCACCTTCACCGGCTGGTCGTCCATCGCGATGGCGCGCGCCCTGCCCGCAGGTGGCAGCCTCGTGGCCTGCGACATCGACGAGGAGACGACCGCGATCGCCCGCCGCTACGCGGAGGAGGCGGGCGTCGCCGACCGGATCGACTACCGCGTCGGGCCGGCTGTCGAGACCCTCGCCACGCTTGACGGGCCGTTCGACTTCGCCTTCATCGACGCCGACAAGCCGGGCTACGTCGACTACTACGAGGCTATCCTGCCCAAGCTCTCCGAGCACGGGATGATCGGCGCAGACAACACGCTGTTCGGCCTCGACGGCGACGGTGAGAACGCACGCGCGATCACGCGTTTCAACGAGCACGTCCTCGCCGACGACCGTGTCGAAGCCGTGCTGCTGCCGATTCGCGAGGGCCTGACGCTGATCCGCCGGCGCTAGCGGCGTCAGCCGTTCGGGTGGAAATAGGCCTGGTAGATCATCTTCGCCGTCGGCGCGGCAGCCTGGGCGCCGTAACCGCCGTGCTCGATGTTCACGACCACGACGAGCTTCGGGTGGCTGTACGGCGCCCATGACGCGTACCACGAGCTCACCGGGTCCGGCTCGGCGGTTCCCGTCTTGCCTGCGACCGGGACCGGGAAGTTCGCGAACACCGCAGCGGACGTACCGGCCGGGTTGTGTGCCGCATCGAACAGACCCTGCTTGATCGCCCAGGTGTAGGGGGAAAGGTGCAGCTTCCGGACCGGCTTGAAACGGAGGACGTGCCGGACGCCGTCCCGGATCACGGCCTCGCCGACGTGCGGGCGGATGACCTTGCCTCCGTTGACCAGCGCTGAGTACGCGACTGCCAGCTGCAGCGGGCTGACCTGGAGGGCACCCTGGCCGATCGCGAGGTTGATCGTCTGGCCTTCTGTCCAGGGGAAGCCGAACACCTTCTGGAAATACGAGCCGGGCGTCGGAAGGTAGCCGGCGGTGGCGCCCGTCAGGTCGATGGGCGGCTGCGCGCCGAGCCCGAGTTTGCGAGCCCAGCGCTGGATCAGCCTCCCCTGGGCGGCGGGGTCGGACGCCCAGACCCGGTCGCCGAGCCGATAGAACCAGGTGTCGCAGGACTGCTCGAGCGCCGTCGGCAGCGTCATGTCCTCGTTGATCCCTGCCTCGACGTTGTGGAAGACCGTGCTCCCGAGCACGAACGAGCCTGAGCAGAGCTGCGGCGTGAACGGCGTAATGATCCCACCGCTCAGCGCTGCCTCGGCAATGATCGGCTTGAAGGTCGAGCCCGTCGGATAGGCGCCGCTGATCGCGCGGTTCAGAGTCGGTGTGGCCACCCTCTCCCGGTAGAGCTGCGCGAGGTAGCCGGGTTTGTTCGCCGCGAGCTTCTGGTTGAAGGTCGGGTAACTGACGAGCGCCTTGATCGCGCCTGTCCAGGGATCGATCGCTATCGCGGACGCTCCGGTCGGCGAGTAACCGTTGAGGCGCGACTGCCCCATTCCGTAGATCAAGGCGTTCTGCGCCACGCGCTGCAGTCGCGAGTCGATGGACAGCTGGAGTGTCGGGGGCTGCTTCTGCCGGGGCACGCGGATCGCACCGGCGATCCGCCCGAGCGAGTCGACCGGGATCTTCGCCTGCACGAAGCCGGCGTTGAGAATCGAGTCGTACGCCGCCTCGACGCCGCTCGTGCCGACGACCTCGCCCGGCTTCGCGTCCTTGTACGCGCCGGACTTGAGCTCCGGTTCGCTTATCTGGTTGAGCAAGCCGAGGAACTCGCTCCCGAACGCGCCCTGCGGGTAGCTCCGGGTGTCCTCGTACCCGACCTTGAACCCCGGGTACTTCCCGCTCCGCTCCTGCATATAGGTCGTGAGCGCCGCGCTGGGGTGCAGGATGACGACGGCGGGCGCGAACGGAGACTGGAGGATGTCGTGCTTGATCCGGGAGATGAGCGTCCGCGTCCGCGTGCCGGTGAGGCGTGCGAAGCTGCGTAGGGCGCCCCGTCCGCTGGCGCTCGGCCACCACCGACCGTGCGCGTCCCGGCTGCCGAACGAGGCGGCGTCGGCGTCGACGACGACGTGTCCCGTCGTGCCGACCAGAACATGGCCCTGCGAGTCGACGATCGCGCCCCGCGAGCCGAGCAGGTCGACCGTCCGGAACGCCTGGCGATGTGCCGCCTTCGCGTACTGCTTTCCGTGCAGGACCTGGATCGACCAGGCGCGCAGCAGCAGGAGCGAAAGGCCGGCCGCGACGATGACGGCGAGGCCGCCGACGCGGACGTAGAAGCCGGGACTGCGGAAGTACGGCGCATCCGCGCGCGAGTACGGCTGCGGGAGTCGCCGCCCACGCGGGAGCCCACCGCGCGGCAAGCGCGGGACCTTCCGGCCGTGTCGCGTCGGCCGGGCCGACGCGACTCGCAGCCACCACGGGAGCTTCAACCGGCGGCGAGGTTCCGGTGTCGAGATCGCCACTGAGTGCGTTCAGGGTAGTCGGTTTTTCGCGAGCTACAGGCGGTCGAGCCAGTCCGTGAGGGCGCGCGTGTATTCGGGGCTGATCGCATCGCGTTCGTGGACGCCCCCGAACGTGGGCGCGTGGTCGGTGCCCGCGAGCCGGACGACGGTGAGGTTGGCGCTCCCGGACGCCTGCCAGGCCACGATGCTCGGCTCGATGGGTGTCCATTCGTCCTCCTCGCCGTACACGAGGAGGACGGGACAGCGAACCTCGGCGAGGGTCGGGGCCGGGTCGTAGTCCATGTCCGCCCAGTCATCGGCCGGATCGAGCGTTCGTGGGACGTAGGCGAGCTCGAACCAGGGTCGGTCGGCGTAGCGGTCGACTACCGCCTGCGCAGGGGCGACGCGGCTGCGGTCGCGGAGGGATTCCTCGAACGCCGCGCGGAGCTCGGCCAGCTCGCTCTGCGCCGGGTCCTCGCCGAAGCCGTGCCGCCGCAGCTGCTCGGCGGTGCCGTAGCGCATCTGCACCGCCGGGCTGACGCCACACGCTGCGAGCAGGACGAGGAACGCGACCTCGCGGGAGCGCGCCGCGGCCTGCGCCGCGGCCCAGGCTCCCTGGCTCCAGGCCCAGAGGCCGACCGGCATGTCGCCGGCCTCTGCGCGCAGCGTGTCGAGCGCGCGCAGCGCGTCGTCGGTCTGGACGGCGAACGGGACGTCCTCGTCCGCTGGCGCGGGCCGGCGGTCGTAGCGCAGGACCGCGAGGCCCCGTGGGACGACCGTGTCGGCCAGGTGCTCGAACAGGAACTGGCGGCGAAAGCCGTCGCCCGCAGGGTGCAGCGGAACGAGGCCGCCGCGCACCGGCCCTTCGGGAAGGGTGAGCGTCGCAGGCAGGTCCCGGACCGTCAGCTCCCGCTCGGGCATTACTCCTCGGCGAGCTCGTCTGCGATCAGCGAGAGGGCAAACGAGCGCCAGGCGAGCTCAGGGTCTGCGCAGAGCGATTCCGCGGCGGCGGCCACGGCCGGGAGCCCGTCCGCGGGCAGCTCGTCGAGCGCCGTCACGAGCTGCGCGACCCGCGCGGGCGTCTCCAGCTCGTCGGCGAGTCGCTCGGCCGCGACCGAGTCGGGCCCGATGCCCCGGTGCGGGTCGCCGCCGGCCGCGAGGACGAACATGGCGCGGCGGCGGGCTCCGTTCAGCTCGGTTTCATCGATCGATATGTGGTCTCGTACGAGCCAGCAGAGAATGACCGCCAGCTCGCCCGAGCGCGGGTCGTGTCCGAAGCGTTCGAGCTCCTCGAGCCTAGCCCGGGTCCCGGCAGTCACCCGTCTCGCCTTCGCAACACCCGATCTTCAGTCGGCATTTCGGGCACTGGAGCGTCCCGTGGCGCCACTCCATCTCGGCGCTGCAGCGCGGGCAGGTCTCCTTCGTCATGCACCGGAGCGTACGGACTCGAGCCGACGGAACTGGAGCACCTGCTCGAAGCCGAGGCGCTCGAGGATCGGCTGCGACATGGGGCCGGCGCCGACGACGAGGGCCGGAGTGCCGCGCCGCACGGCTTCGTCCCAGCGCGCCCGCACGACCGCCCGGTACGCGCCTCGTCCGCGCGCCCATTCGGCGGTCGAGCCGCCCATGAGATAGCAGCCGGCCCTGGTGTACACGCCGCGGCCGACCGATGCCATCCGCCCGTCGATCCACGCGGCGAACCGCGGGTCGATCCGATGTTCCCATTCAGTGGCGAGCTCGTCGTCGCTCGGTTGGCGCTGGCGCGGGTCTGCGAACGCCGCGAGCGCGAGCCGCCGCGACTCGACGTACTCCTCGACGTTCTCGATTTGGCGCACGTCGAGTCCTTCGACGGCCGCCGGCTCGGAGGTCAGGACCATCGCGGCGAAGAGGTAGTCCTCCTCGAGCCGCTGCAGCCCGGCGGCGAGAAACGCCTCCTCGCCCGGCGTCGAGCGCTCGGTCAGCCACCAGCTCGCGCGCGCGGCGCCGCTCTCGTGCATGAAGCCGTCGACCTCTGCGATCGCGTCCGGGAGATCCTCCTCGCGCAGCCGGATCCGCTCGACCTGCGCCCACGTGTCGCCGACGTCGGCGCTGAGCCCGTAGCGGTCGGTCACGCGCACGAGGCGACCGGGCGCCGGCTCGAGGAACGGGCCCATCCCCTCCGCGAAGTCGATCAGCTCAGCCCGCGTAGTACTCGTCCGCGATCGAGAGGACATCGTCGAGGATCGCGACGCCCTCCGCGAGCTCCTCGGGTGTGATCGTGAGCGGCGGGCAGACCATGACGACGTTCCAGTGCGTCATCAGGTAGAGGCCGCGTTCGAGTGCTGCCTTGGCGATTCGGGCGACTGGGACGGCTGCCTCGCCGGTCGCGTTGAACGGGACGAGCGGCTCGCGCGTCTCACGGTCGCGGACGAGCTCGAGCCCCCAGAAGCAGCCGAGCCCGCGCACCTCGCCGATCGACGGATGCCTGTCCGCCAGCTCACCGAGGAGGGATGCGAAGACCGGACCGAGCTCGGCCGCGTGCTCGACGACGTCCTCCTCCCGGAACGCCTCGATCGAGGCGACCCCGACGGCGCACGCAAGCGGATGCCCGCTGTACGTGAGCCCACCGGCGAAGTACTCGCCCCGCACCCATTGCGCGATCGGCTCCCGGATCGTCATCGCTCCCAGCGGGACGTAGCCGGAGTTGATGCCCTTCGCCACGGTCAGGATGTCGGGGACGACGTCCCAGTGCTCGCTCGCGAACCACTTGCCGGTGCGGCCGAAGCCGGCCATCACCTCGTCGGCGATCAGCAGGATCCCGTGCCGGTCGCAGACCTCGCGAATCGACTGGAGGTAGCCGTCGGGCGGGACTATGATGCCGTTCGTCCCGGTCACGGGCTCGAGGATCACGGCGGCGACCGTCTCCGGCCCCTCGTACTGGAGGATCTCCTCGAGGTGCGGCGCGCCCGAGCAGACAGGGCAGGGATCGGGATGCCCCGCCGGGCAGCGGTACGTGTACGGGTCGAGCAGCCGGACGACACCGGGAATGCCCGGCTCGGCGGGCCAGCGGCGCGGGTCGCCGGTCAGTGTGATCGCACCGGCCGTGGCGCCGTGGTAGCTGCGGTAGCGGGCGACGATCTTGTGCCGGCCCGTGTACCAGCGGGCGAGCTTGATCGCGTTCTCGTTCGCCTCGGCGCCGCCGTTCGTGAAGAAGGCCATGGAGATGTCGCCGGGCGTGACCTCCGTGATCAGCCGCGCGAGCGTCGAGCGGGGCTCGGTCGCCATCGGCGGGCCGATTGTGCAGAGCTTGTCCGCCTGCTCCTTGATTGCCGCGACGAGCTTCGGGTGCTGGTGCCCGATGGAGACGTTGACGAGCTGCGACGCGAAGTCGAGGTAGCGGTTGCCGTCGTAGTCCCAGAAGTACCGGCCCTCCCCGCCCGCGACCGGCAGCGGGTTGACCGCGTCCTGCACC
>Ga0187776_10000301_pt1 | contig 24104 bp, 17 predicted proteins | sample 0216_BV02_MP12_2_FD_132426 | JGI IMG/M metagenome (GOLD analysis project Ga0187776, IMG submission 132426) | Tropical peat soil microbial communities from peatlands in Department of Meta, Colombia - 0216_BV02_MP12_20_MG | ecosystem: Environmental > Terrestrial > Soil > Wetlands > Peat | place...
GGCTCGATACGGGGCTCCATGGCTTTGCCGGCGAGATGATAGCCACCCAGCACGACGTCCACCGGCGAACCGGGGAAGCTCCTCCTTGCACCCAGGCAGACGTTGACGATGCCGGCATGCGAGCAAGCCGAAAACACCGTGACGCCACGGCCTCGCACGCAGGCGGCAACGAAGCGCTCATCCAGGATCAACGGATCCGGTTCACCGACTTCGCCGCGAAACGTATGGTGACCCGCGAGCCCGGTCTCGTAGTCGGTGACGCGATCGATCGCCCCGCTGCCGAAGAAGAACCCGCCGCAGATCGGATGGGCATCAGCGAAGGTAACGATCTCGCCGCCGGCCTTCGTCAAAGCCGCGAAGGTCGGCTCGAGCGGCAACATGATCATGACTCCGCTCGGCAGCAGGATCCCGCGCTGGTCCGGTCGGCTCGGATGCAGATCGACCCTCGGTTGCGGCAATCCCGCCGAGGCGCGCGCCGCGCTGACTGCGGCGACCACCTGTGGAAACCCGCCGCTGTGGTCGAAATGCCAGTGCGAGAGAAAGATGCACTCGATTCGCGAAAGATCGATCCCCAGGCGACGGGCGTTGTCGAGCCAAAGACCGGGGTACGGTCCCACGTCGAAGAGCATCGTGCGTTGCTGGCCGTCTCGGCGCCCGGTGATCAGCACCGAAAGCCCGTGGCAGGCACAGCAGAGCTGATCGAAGACGGTCTTGCATTCGTGCCCCTGGTAGTTGCGGCTCGGGCGCGTGCGCGCGGCCAAATGCGCGACCTCCGGAATCTGGGGTATTCCGGCGTCGACGCTGGACAGCGTGTCGGTCTCGTTGTCCACGACGACGAGGATTTCCAGCTCGTCGAGCGGCGATACGCCCGCAGGAAGCGAATCGTGTGGACTCATGGTCGTTCAGCCCGCGTCTCCGCGATGCTTGTGCCGGCGCAGGCGTTCCGCTCTCGAGTGGTTTACGGAACTGCCGAGGATACAACTGCCGAGGATACGCCAGGCCGACGCCGAGTGCTGCACCCGTTTGCAGGCCTTCCGACGGCCGGCCCGATCCCAAGCCGCCTGGTCGGCTCGACTGGCTCGATAGCCTCCCGGCCACCATGGCGTCGAGGCTCGCGGCTGACCGTCGCCGGTGCTCGCCTGAGCGCCCCCGCGATCGACCGGATCGAGCGCCCCGCGACCACGGCGCCCGCGAGATCTCTTCGCGCTCGCCCAAGGTCAGCGCCCACCTCGAATGGCGCCGTTCGGCCGGGCGTACCCCGCCCGTCTCGGCCACGATGCGCTCGATCGATGGGTGGCAGCGATCAAATAACCGTGCGATCGGGTGACGCGTCTCACCCTTCCGCCAGCGGTCCCAGATCAGTGCCGTCTGGCTCGCCGAGCAGTAGATCCGTTGCCTTTGCTTCATCCGCAACACTCCTTCCGCTTCGATAGCGTCGAACGTGTTGCATCCACTCGTTGAATCCGCAACCAAAAGCGGACAGCGACGCTTACTGATTCATTCTCGAGCCGAGCGTCTGTCGTCGCTCAGTGGTACGCGGGCCAGAACGGCGCGCGGCGCGTCGGGCGGGTCATGCCCCGGAGCTCACGCGAGAAGCCTTGCTCCCGCCAGCGCGAGCACTGCGACCAGCAGTACCCGCAACGCCCGGATCGGTACCCGACGGCAGAGCAGGCTCCCCAAGACGATGCCAGGAATGCCACCGCAGAGCAGCGCCGCCAGCAAGCCGAAGTCGATCGTTCCGACCCAGACGTGCCCGGCAGCGGCGACCACCGTGAGCGGCATTGCGTGAGCGATGTCGGTGCCGGCGATTCTCATCGGCTGGAGCCATGGATAGAGAATCGCGAGCGCCGCCGCGCCGATCGCTCCGGCACCGAGCGAGGTAAGGGAGACTGCGACGCCGATGAGCACTCCAACCAGCACGGTCGCCACCGGTCGGAAGCGCCGCGCCGCACGCGCAGTCGGCGCTCGCGCCGCCCAGCGCGCGAGCCAATCGCGCGAGAGAACCATAGCAATGCTCACGAGCAACGCAACGCCGACGCAGCGCCGGATCAAGCGGTCAAAATCATGCGCGTCAAAATGCGCCGCAGCCACAAGGCCCAGGGTTATCATCGCCGCGGGAACACTGCCGAGCGCCAGCAAGATGACTATCCGCGTCGCTACGTTGCGGACGGCGTGGTGCGCGAACGTTCCCGCAGTCTTGGTTATCGCGGCGCAGGCGAGGTCGGTGCCCACAGCAACGGGCGCCGGGACCCCGAACAGCGTGATGAGCATAGGCGTCATGATGGCGCCTCCGCCGATCCCGGTTAGGCCTACGATCGTGCTGACCAGTAGCCCTGTGCTCGCGAGCAGAACGAAGTCAGAGATGCTCAAACCGTTCGCTTAGCCGGCTGATGCGACAGATCCGCCAATCGCGCCTCGGTCGCGAGTACAGATCGAGGCTCTTCGACCACTCTCGGCATCGGTCGTACAGGCCGACGACGAGACAGCCGAACCCGACCGCGGCGGCGACATGCCCATTGCGAGCGTTAAGGTTGCCGCCATGGACGCTGCTTTTTCCGGTACGGACGATTCTTGGGTTCAACTCTGAACCAGTACCATCGGCATCCGGCGACGCCGCCAAGCAGGAATGCCAGCAGCAAGGACCAGTCCGGAACCATTTGTCCTCCCTTTAGTCCGCTACGACGATGCGATAAGGCTCGTCGACCGGATGAATGCAGCGCTGTCAATCCAAACAGGAGCAACAGCAGCGTTGCGGCTCTGCATCTCATTCATTCCGGCAATTTCTTAGCGTTCTCTGCGCTCTGTACGGGCGCTGGCCGAGCGGCGTGAAGTGAGCGGTATTCGACGTTCTTGCCGTGAAGGATGCGCCGAGCTAACGCGCGAGTGTTTAACGTGCGTCAACTCAACTGACTGTCGCATGCAACATGCGGTGGCTTGGAAGGCTTCGGGGCCAATCGACTACGCAAGGGCGTACTGCTCCCTTCCGGCGTTCTTTGCCTTGTACATCGCTTCGTCAGCAGCCAGCAGAAGCCTCTGCGTGGTCGTTCCGGATTCCGGATAAACGGCAATACCGATGCTGACAGAGATCCTCACGTCCAGCGCGCCGATTTCGTACGGCATGGAAAGATCGTGCACGAGCTTGGCGGCTACTCTTGCCGCGCCGTCGCCTCCCGTGTCGGTGAGAACAACTGCAAACTCGTCGCCACCCATGCGGGCGGGTATGTCGGACTCGCGAATGCCTCCCTGGATCCGCTCAGCGACCGCGCACAGCAGTCGGTCACCGATTACATGCCCGTACCGATCGTTGGTGCTCTTGAACATGTCGAGATCGATATAAAGAAGCCCGAAGCTTCGCTTGGTTCTGTGGTTCAGGTCGGTTTGCTGGTCGAGGAACTCAGTCAGTAGCGTGCGATTGGGCAGATCTGTCAACGGGTCGTGAAGAGCCTGATGCTGGGCGCGCTGCAGTTTCTTCGATGTCCTCACCAGAGCCGCTGCAACCTCGTCAGCCTCCTTTAGGCGCAGCGGTGATATCGCGACTTCGTTGCCCTCGCCGAGCGCCAACGCAGGCGCCGCGAGGCCCTGAATCGACGCCGCGATTCTGCCTCCGATGAGCCACGCCAGACCGAGACCGGCAGCGAGCAAGATCGCCGTACCCAGCATGAGCCAACCAACCGACAATACGAGGGCTTTGATCAGCCCGCTCTTTGGGATCCCGATCGCAACCGTCCAGTTGGACACACTCGATCGGCTGAAGACGTAGACCACCGGGATCCCTTCGCGGGTATTGGTTTCGAGCGAGTCCTCTGCAACTTGTGACATCCGCTGCACCAGCGCAGGTGCGCCTTTCGTCCCCACGAACCGCGCCATGTCGCGGGTACGGGCGACGATTGACCCGGTGCCATCGAATATGGCCCCTATCCAACCTTCGGGCAAGCGCTGTTGTATGAGCACACTGGCCAGGCGATCGGGCGAGATACCCGCTTGCAGGCCGTAGACGAGTTTGCCTCCTCGATGCACTGGCACACCAATGGCAATCACGGCCTGGCCCGTGACGCGCCCAGTGAAGATGTCCGTCACGACCGGACGGTCCGCGTCAAATACGGGCTGCAGTTGAGGCAGGTTGCCAGTGGCGGGGAGCGGCGCGCCGATCGGGGTGAGCGTATCGAGTATCTGGTGTCCATTCTGATCGATCAGCACGACGTTGTTCGCGTTCAGGTCTTTGAGGGCCTCCTCCGCTTGAACGCGAAACGATGCCAGATCGTCGTGGCTAAGGGCCGGTGACGTAGCGAGGGCTCTCAGCGCCGCCTGCACGCCCGCCAGGTCCTTGTCCACCGCAAACATCATTGCGCGAGCCGTCGCGATGGAGCCGCGCACAAGAGCAGATCGCCCTTCCTGGTAGTTGTATGCGAGCGAAGCCACGACAGCCAACGCTGCCGGCACGATGCAGGCAAGCGCGAGCAGCGCGAGCCTCGAGCGTATCGTCGGGGCCCTCGACAATCCTCGTTCGTGGTCCTCGTTATCGATCGTCGCCACCACGATGCGAACCTACGGCCCTCGGCATTACCACTGTTGAGTTTCTGGGCACGCCGGGCTCTCCATTGCTCGGCCGCCGCAGAGCCTGGGCAGGTCGAACGGAAGCACGACGATCGGGCCGCGCGCGTTCTCAGGCTCTCGCTGGCCTCGGGACTCCAGCTGCCGGCCCTTCAGACCGTTCTCGCCGCCGCTCGGAAAAAGCCCCCTGCCGTAACGCTGACCGTTACATGCCGGCATCGCCCTGAAAGTAACCATTGGCGTTACGACAAACCCTTTCACCGTCGACCCCGCTGTCGCATCCGGCTACGCAAACTATTGCGTTCGTCGGTGACGTCGTTCCTGTGTTCGCTCCGGTTAACAGCACAACCCATCCCGGATCCAAAAAAGGCGCCCCCCTAGGGGGGCGCGGGAGGACCAGCCGGGTTTGGGATGACCCGTTAGGGTCGGGGGGGCCCGTCTGGATTCGGAAGCCTAGCGAACGCCTGAATCGGGACTCCGACGTCCGAGTTGCGACCGCGGATTGTCGCGACGAGGACGCTCACCGTCCAATCGAATCGACTCATGGGTCTGATAACATCGCCGCATGGATTTCGATCTCCGGCTCCTGCAGCATGCACGGGCCCTGGCGGAAGAGGGCAGCTTCGCGCGCGCCGCGATCAGCTTGCACCTGACTCAACCTGCGCTCTCCCGCAGCATCCAGGAACTCGAACGCCGGATCGGTTTCAGTCTTTTCGAACGCAATAAAGGGCGGGTCGAGCCGACGGATCTCGGCCGTGTCTTCTTGACGCACGCTCGCGATCTGCTCGCTCGCGCGCAAGCACTGGAGTGGGAGGTTGCAACCCTAAGAGGGTCTGGGACGGGAAGCCTCGTCATCGGATCGAGCACGTTCCCGACAGCGATGTTCATGGCTCTTGCGGTAGGCACTTTTCTTCGTAAGCACCGCGGCGTTGGCGTTCGGATCGTCAGCGACAGCTCCGTGTCACTCGTCGCGGCCTTGCGCCGGCGGGAGCTCGATTTCGCCGTCGCCGCGAAGCCGGTCACGGAAGAATCCGCGGGTCTTGCAACGCACTCTCTCTCGCCGCGGCAAGGTCACTTCTTTGTGCGACTACGGCACCCGCTGCTCTCCAAGGACAATCTCTCGTTGGAAGACATTGCGGTGTGGCCGATCATCTGCACCGCGCGGCTAGCTCCCGGCGTGATGCAGAACCTGCTCGCGGCCCGCAAGCGCCGTGACGCGAAGGGCCCGCTACCCGACTTCGCCTGCGAGTCCCACGAGATGATGTGCCGCATTGCCGCTGCAAGCGACCACGTCCTGCTGTCGTCGCTTTCCGCCTGCATGACGGCGATCGCGGCACAGGAGCTAACCATGCTCCCCTTCTCCGATCCCCGAATCAATGTCGTGTTCTCGATCCTTCGCCTCGAGGCCCGCACGCTGCCCCAGATCGCTGACGAGCTAGTTCGAGAGGTGATCGCGGCGGACCGCACGACGCTGCAGGCCGAGCTCGAACTCGCGGCGCGCCTGCTCAAGCCACGTTCCGAAGTCCTGCCGCCGAAGACCGGCGCGACGACGATAGGAAAGCGTGTCGCCAACAGGCATCCGGTGGCGGAGTAAGCCGCTCTTGCTAGAGCACACGTCTTGATCTGAGCCCAGAAAGCAGAGGATCACCTCTCCCCGAGCCGCGTGCATAGGCTGCCGCGCCTCGGCGCGCGACGGTACGCGAGGATCGTCGACTCCTGGGTGGAGGAGATCGGCCTTGACCCAACGGCGTACGGCACGCACTCGATGCAGCGAACGAAACCGACGCTGATCTACCGGCGGACGAAGAGCCTGCGCGCCGTCCAGCTACTGCTCGGGCACACCAAACTGGAGAGCACGGTCCGCTACCTTGGGATTGAGATCGACGACGCGCTGGAGATCGCTGAACAAACCGAGGTCTGAGAATCAGTGTCCGGACCGTGAGGCTCGTCTATGATCGCAAAGCGCCTGCGCTCGGACGGGCGCTTGCGGCCAGAAGCGGTCTTTGCGTGAACCGTCCCGAAACGCTGGCCGTTAGGTCGCGCGGAAGCGGCGTCGAAGTTTCGTCCTGCCTTGTTTCCTCCTTTCAAGTGGCCGTTGGAAACGCCTCCGGAAGCGACGCAGTCAGATGCGCACACCACCGTGCACCTCTCGGACACTAGAAAAAACTGTCGAGAAATCTTACAACCGAAGAACAAGAGCGGCGGTGTGAATGATGCAAGGTTCTGATTCCGCGCGTTTTCGTCTCATGGCACATTTGATGCGGTTCGTTTTGATGGGGAGGCCGGGATGCAGCGCCATTTCCTCAATGTCTTGCTTGACTCTCGACGGACCGCGCGCGAGAGGGAATCCCATGCTTCAAGCTCGCACGTCCGGTCGCTATTAGGAGCGCTGGTCCCGGCTCTGTTTGGTCTAGGCGCCGCCCTCCTGCCACTGCCTTCCGCCGGAGCCTTGACGTTCGTCGATGCCGCCGACACGGGAACACCCGTTCCCGGCCCGAGCGGAACTTTCTCGTCGTTCGGCACGGCCGCAATTACCGACTCGATCGCGGTATTCTCCGGGGTGCCGCAGGGAATCTATGCGAGCTACGCGACTACTTCCGAAATCGTGTGGATTTCCAATTTGGCCAGCACAGCGACCTTGGTTCCACCGCCGACCTTCGCCTTTCCGCTGACCTCGTTCGGGCCGCCGTCGACCGATGGCAGCGTCCTGGCATTCAGCGCGCTGGACAGCAACGGAGGCTCAAATCTTCTGATCGTGCGCTTCAACCCGACGACAGGCGTGCCGGGCGTGGAGACGTTCGCAGCCTGGTCGGGCTCGCTGGCTCCTGGAGGTTCGACGTTTAGCAGTATCGGCAACCCGTCGCTGTCCGGATTCGATGCCGCCTTCCGCGCTTCAACGGGTACCGGCAACGGACTCTTCGTGATTGCAACCAATGCCGTCAACGGCTCAATGGTTTTTGAGTCTAGGCTCGTAGCCATAGGAGATCCGGCACCTGGTGCTGGCACCACGTTCACCGGATTCGGCAATCCTTCGCTTTTTGGAAATACGCTCGTGTTTACCGCGACCACCGCGGACGGAGCGAGCGGCATATATCAGGTGACCTTCGACACAAGTACCGGTCTCGCTTCTAGCACGACACAGCTCGTTCGTACCGGCGACCCGGCGCCCGGCGGTGGAACGTTCTCATTCCTCGGTGACCCTCTGATCGATGATAGCGGCAAGGTCTTCTTCTTCGCGTCCACGTCGGCTGGTCGATCCGGGATCTTCAGTGCGTTCTGGAACGGTAGCTCCACCGTCTTGCAAACGGCGGTCGACACCAACACGCTCATTCCGGGCGGCAGCGGGACGTTCGCCCTGTTCGGCAACTTCTCCGTCAATGATGGAGCCGTCGCGTTTGCCGGCGCCGGCCTTGGAGGTACGCACCAAGGAATCTTTTATCTTGCGTCGGACGCAAACTTGTCGTCCATCATCGATGTGGGCGATACGTTGTTCGGCAAATCGATCGTGGATTTGCAATTTGGCAACGACGCCTTGGGAACAGGATCGCTCGACTTCGTGGGGCAATTCGCCGATCGCTCGTTTGCGGTCGTGCGCGCAGATTTTGGAGCTGCGACGGCTCCAGAACCCGCGACACTTGCGCTGCTTGGATTCGGGCTCGCCGGACTCGTCTTCTCGCGCCGAAGTCGAAAGCAGTAAACAACTCAGGGCCTGCACAGGCGCCGCCTTGGCGGGGCTTGTTGTTCGGCCCTGGCGCGGGGCGGCGAGGTTAGTTCTCCAGCCGATTGGGCTCGACCTCCGAGCTGTGCATCAACCCCAAAGTTATGGAACCGTCGATGGTCATCGTTCGACGCTGACGACGTGAGCCTACGGCGGTGGGCATTGGCACATGCACTTCAGCGACGGCAACAACGCGAGGTTCGCCTACACGGTGAACGGCGTGTTGCGAGTGAAAGCGATCACCCCCCAAGTGTTTCAGGGTTCAGCTACGGTGTTTCAGTAGCGCGTGTGTCTCCTTTCGAGGAAGCTGAACGACCGGAGAGGGTCGCGCGCTGCCGTTCAAGCGGTTCCGCATAGCCGTCATTACAAGTGGCACAAACGGCCACGACCGGGCATTCGCGCGCTCCTGACGCGCCATCCGGTATGACCGGTGACGACGTGGAGCCAACGTTGCTCGTTGGCCAGAACGAAAGGACCCGTCATCGCTTATCCGGCGGCAATCAGTATCGCGTAGGCAGGGGCGATGACCGGCGCTGCTGGCCGACCGACGCTGATGTTCTCCAGCTCGCGTCGGGGTGTCGGCCTTCTTTACATTGCCCGACGACAATGCGCGCATCCCAAGGATGCATGCCACGAAATCAGTGGCTTGCGAAAGATAGGCACAATTCTTGCCGCCATGATTTGCCAACGCCACTTCTCAGCCATTTGATCAAAGCAGATTTGACCCGTCGGGTATCGGCCGAATGGGGCACGTCCGTACGATGCAAATCGAATTCATTGCTTCGCGGGAGGTACGCCAAGCCCTCGCCAGCCTGGGGCGCACGGAAGACGTGAAGTTTTCGCCGAGCAGCACCCGCCTGGCCATTGCCGGGTTCGCGAGGAACAAGATCCTGGTGGTCGACGTGCACATCGCTGCTTCCGAAGTCAGCAAGAGCGTGGAGTTGACCGACTGCCTGGAAGTGGAATCATCGAGCCTGCGGGCACCGCACGGCCTTGCCTTCATCGACGACGAGACCCTTGTTGTTGCCAATCGCTTCGGCATGGTCCCCATTCTAAAGGTGCCACCGAAGGGGTTAGGAGGCAGAAGCGTTTCGGTGTCGCCTCTGCGATGCATCCCCGGAAGCGCTCTTCATCGGTTGCAGTCGCCGGGCTCGGTCTCCGTCTTCCCGATTGGAGATGGCTTATACGAGGTGCTCATTTGCGAAAACTATGTGCACTGCGTGACCCGACACATTCTCGACGGGCGAGCGGCCTTTCGTGTCAGGAGCAACGAAATCCTGTTGCGCAAGGGACTGAGCGTTCCGGATGGAGTAGCCGTCAACCCTGACAGGCGCTGGATATCCGTAAGCAACCACAATTCCCATAGTGTCCTGCTGTTCGAGAAGACGCCGCGACTGAATCGTCGCTCCGAGCCACGCGGCGCCCTGAGCGGTGTGAACTATCCGCATGGTGTGCTTTTCAGCCCGGACGACAGGCTTGTTTTCGTCGCCGACGCCGGCACCCCGAACCTGCGCATTTACGCAAAGGACGGCGATAGCTGGCAGGGACTGCGCTATCCGGTCAAATCAGTCAGAGTGATGGACGACGAGACATTCCTACGGGGCCGGAAGAACCCGGAAGAAGGGGGTCCAAAGGGCATCGACATTGACAGCGATGCGAACGTGCTCGTGACGACATCTACCGAGCAGGCGTTGGCCTTCTACGACGTGCCCCGGCTGCTGAACGCGTGACTCGTCGCGGCATCGCGGCAGGGAAGAAATCGCGCCTCTCGAGCGGGTACCAGATGAGCACAATGCCTGCAGTGAGCATCATCTTGCCGACGTACAACAGGCCGCATCTCCTGAGCGAGGCCCTTGCCAGCGTGATCGCGCAGAAGGAGAGTCGCTGGGAAGCCATCATCGTCGACGTCAAATTTTTGGCGCGGATCGCTGCTTGCACCTTCAGGAGGCTTGCCACGAGGAGCGACGTATCGCCAGATCGAGCTCAGGGCTCTTCCAGGAATGCCCCCAATACGTCACGAGCCAGGATTTCGGAAACAACCACCGCTTGGTCCGATCGCCGAGCCTGACCGTGCTGTTGCGAATTTCCCAGAGGAGTTGGTCGTCGATGACATTGGCCCAGTTGATCGGATACCAGCAGTTCGGCTCCCGGAGCTCGACCGTTGACACCGTCGGGTCGGGGCGAAGATTGGCGGGGAGGTGTACGGCCACCCTGCGGATCATCGCGCAGACGGCTTCCCGCTTGCCGGAAACGTAAGTATCGTAGGTCTGCTTGAGCAGGATGGAGCCGGTCGTCGCCTCGGGTCCGGCAAGAACCTTCCGGTGCGAGCCAGCGGTCGTCATCGCGTTTTCCACTAGGAGGTGCATCGCCAACAACCAGAATTCCTGACGGGGCCTCGAAGCCATGACCGCATTCGGGATGGAATGCGGGAAAGTTGCATCACCGCCCATCCGTCCCAGCCAGACATCGGCTGACGACTCGAAAAGGAGCGCCAAGGGCTTTAGGCATTCCGTATCCATGTCCACATAGACGCCTCCGAATTGATACAGGAAGAAGTATCGGATGGCGTCCGCGCGGTAGATCTCTCTCGGATAGGTATCGTAGATCGCCAGGAACCAGGGGTAGTACTCGGCGATGAATCTCCTGTTGTCGAAGTCGTCCCACAGAAAATGCTCGAAATCCGCGTTGCGGGTCCTCACGCTCTCACTCCAGCGAGCGTAATCCTCCGGCACCTGGGTCTTGCTCTTCCAGGTCTGAAAGATGTGATGTGGAAACGGACGGCGTGCGGACGAGGCTGAAATCGAGGCCGAAATCGTCGGAACGCGAAGTGCTTCGCCATCGTCCCGACATCGCCTAAGGTCAATTCCGGAGGTCTTCGCCGCGGCGCTTCCGTCGTCGGCGCCCCGGGCACTCCCGCCGCGCCGATGTCCCACCGCGCTGACTCGGGTCGCCAACGCTGCGATAGCACGCAGCAACCGCAACGCGACGATACCCGCCACATAGCGAAGGTTGAGGCGTGATCGCAACGCGCGCGCGACATCCGCGTGGCGTGTCGGTCGGATTCCCATCAGCGATCCGACGCAGGCAGCGATCAGACGCCACCGGGCATCCGGGGCGGGTGGCAGAGGTGGGCGTCCACCATTTCCGGCCATCGTGATCTCCGGCGGAGCACCCAGCATGGGGCTGCGTCGCCGCTTCTGCTGGCAGAACTCAGAATAGCAGGTCTTCCTACGCTGCGTCGCACCCGGGCACAAGCTCGGGCTGACAGGACGGCATCGATCGGTCAGGGCTCGTCGGACCTTGCAAATCGCGCCGCAGCGTACCCGGTGACGCAAACGTCCGCTCTACGGCGCGTGAAGGACTACTTTGGCTGGGTCTGCGACCGTCGCTGACCGGCCAACAACGGACATCGAAAACCGCTAATGAATCAGCTCATCCCCATACAGCGATAGCGGACGCTGCGGCCATTTTGGCGACCTCTTCCGGTTGTGGCGTAGCGCTTACGTAGACGCTTTCAGCGAAGCGGCGACTGCCGACGGCGCAAGATAGTGGCCGCCGTGAGTGCGATTCCGGCCAGCGCGAAAGTGCCAGGTTCGGGCACGGTCCCGCCACCGGTCCCGCCATTGCCGATGCCGTCGCTCAGAAAGATCTGGAACTCGCCCGCGTCCGAAAAGTTGGGATCGAACGAGACCACGGGGTCGATCGCAGCGAAGCCGGTGGCGAGGTCGGAACCAGTATTCTGGATCGTGACGCCATCCAAAAAATACAAACCGAACTCCGTATTGGAAAGGACGTTGAAGTGCAGAAGTGTCCCGGCGACCGTCTGGTCACAGAGGCCGATCGAACACTCTGCAAAGTTTGCTAGACCGGAGGTGATAGAACACCCCGTGTTCAGGCAATCAGCCCGTTCGATTTGGGCGACACTGTCCCCGGTAGCCCCGGTCAACATCACCGTTCCGGCCTCCAGCGTTCCCGTAACGACTACCGGAACATCGGCGCCTGGAGGACCGACCACCTCGTAGTAGACCGTCAATTCGGCGCCCGACCCTCCGCTTGTCGACGGGTCCACCGACACATCGGCGAAAAGGGACGGCTCGGGGAGCCCGAAAGCTTCTACGCCGAAGCCGAACCCGAGAGAAAGGCTGCCCAATTGGTCTGAGGAGTGGACGACCCCCGGATCAGGGGGGTAGCCGTTGTGAGCGGCGCGGACCTGCATGGAGACCGTATAGTCGTCGACGGTAACTGGCGGAACAATCGTGATGGCATGCGCTCCGCTCGCAGCGAAAAGCGTCAGCAACGCCGAGGTCGTTATCCACCGCATGGCACGACGTCCACTGGTCATGATTCGCCTCCTTTGTCGGGCGGGGACTTCCATTTTGGATTTCGCGAATGGCACGTACCGCTCGAAATGCACTTGCGAACTGGGCCGGCGCTCATCGACTTGACTGCGTCATGCAGCGTGCAGGCGCTAGGCGCCGACGGATCGGCAGTCGTGTCAACTGCGAGCGTGGCGCCTGCGCGGATACTGCACGCAAATATGCCCAAGACCGGCGCGCGAAACTTCGCGCGCGAAGGGCCGCACCATGTTTCCTCCCCGACCTGGTTTGGTTCTGCTGCGAACCTACCTCAAGCTAGCGCCATTAGCAAACCGCGCGCGAAAATCGATTGGCTCTTACTGACGGAACCCTGACATTCGTCGCCGCGACCCTATCCCGCGGCGACGCGAGGTCGACGACGCCCTTGAACTGGCAGAGCAAACGAAGGCTTGATCCGACATCGCCGCGGTTTGGGACAACGGTTCTCCGACCCATAGGCGCCCATCTCCGGCCGGGCGCCTATTGCTCCAACCCGCCACAACCAGTCCTGGAGCGACGGAAGTAAGAGCAGTCCTCGCGCGGCGCGCCAGCGCCGCCGACAATCGGTCCGCTTGAGCGAGCGGTTTAGGCGGCATTGGTTCGGTGACGATACGCTCCGGTCGCCTCGTCAATGGCCGGTTGCTGGAAAATTCCACGGCGATGCCGACCGGCAGGTGCGGGGCGTTCGATCCCACGCCCAGCCACGAGCGCAGAGTACGCTCAGCGCCGGCCGCTCAGTCGCTCGCGCAACACTCGATGCAAGACCTTGCCGGTGGCGGTGCGCGGAACCTCGGCCTCGGCCATGAAGGTTATGGACCGCGGCCGCTTATAGCCCGCCATCTTGTCCTTGCACCACTCGAGCACCTCAGCCTCCGTCGCGGTGGCGCCACTGTGCAGCACGATGACCCCGTGCACGGCCTCGCCCCACTTCTCGTGCTGAATTCCGACGACGGCGACGTCCTTGACGCCGGGGAATCGGGCAAGGATGCCCTCGATTTCGGTCGGGTACACGTTCTCGCCGCCGCTGATGATCATGTTGCTCTTGCGCTCAATGAGATGGATGTACCCGCGCTCGTCGCGCCGCCCCATGTCGCCGACGCTGCAGTACGCGCCGCGCAGCGACTCGGCGGTCTTGGCCGGATCGTTCAGGTAGCCGTCGAACGTGTACGGCGTGCATGAGAAGAGTTCGCCGACTTCGCCGTCGGGCACCTCGCGACCATCGGGATCGAGCACCTTCACCGGTCCTGACCCGGTCCACTCGCGGCCGACCGACCCCAGGTGCTCGATCTGCTCTTCGGGGCGCAGCAGCGTCACCCAGCCGGCTTCAGTCGAGCCGTACAGCTCGTAGAGGCGTGAGTTCGCGAAGTACTCCATGATCCCAAGCTTGGTCTCCCTGCGCGCGGGCGCCGACGATAGCATGAGCTTTCGCACTCGCGAGACGTCGTAGCGCGACTTGACGGCGGCGGGCAGACCGAGCGCCATGATGTAGTGTGTCGGGACCAGCGACGTGAAGGTCACATGCTGTGAGGACATCGTTGCAAGCAGCGCCTCGGGGTCGAAGCTCTTGTGGTCGTCGATCACGCACGCGGTCCCGAGATACGTGAACGTGAAGGAGAAGTACAACGAGTTCGCGTGGCACATCGGCATCACGAGCAGCCCCGTGTCCTCGCGGGTAAACCCCATATCAAGCGCGGTCACGAGGGAAATGAGCGCGCTCCCCCGATGGTTGCGGATCGCGCCTTTGGGCTTGCCGGTCGTCCCCGACGTGTACATGAGCGCCCAGGTGTCGGTCGGGGCCACGGCCGCGTCGGGCTCGCGGTCCGTCGCGCGGGCGATCAACGTCTCGTATCTGGTCCACCCGGCGGGGGGCGCGTCGCCAACCTGAATCCAGGCATTGGCTGCGATCGCCAGCTCGCCTCGCAGCGGCTCCACGCGATCGGCAAGCTCATCCTGCACGATCAAAGCCTGCGCCGCGCAGTGCTCGACGATATACTTGATCTCGGGAGTGACGAGACGGAAGTTGATCGGCACGGCGACGAGGCCGGCCTTGGCGAGTGCGACGTATATCTCCATCCACTCGACGCGGTTGTACGCGAGCAGGGCGACGCGATCGCCCTTCCGCAGACCGAGGCCGAGCAGCGCGTTGGCGAGCCGGCACGCGCGGGTGTTCAATTGCGCGAACGTGAGCGATCGGTGCGAATCGCGCACGGCGGGCTTGTCGGGACGCAGGCGCGCATGCGCCGCAACGATCTCGCCGAGGTTGAGGATGGCACTCATCAGCCTGCCCTCCCGCCGCGCCATTTCGTTTCCGCTTCCTCCCAGGCGGCGATCGCCTGCAGGTCGGGCACCCACGCGAGGCCGGATTTTGCGTCCGAGGACACCGCCTCCGGCGTGACGACGACATCGAGCAACGCTGGCCGATTCGCGAGCGCGCGCCCGATCGCGCTCGCCAGCTCGTCGACCTGCTCGACCCGCTCGCCGTGCAGCCCAAAGGCGCGCGCCATCGCTGCGTGGTCTGCGTATTGGAGGCGCGTGCCGACGACCTTGCCGTGCGTTTCCTGCTGGTCGCGCACCTCGATCGCCCAGCCGCCGTTGTTCGCGACGACAATCAGGACGGGGGCCTTGTGCCGCGCCGCGGTGTCGATCTCCATGGCGTTGAACCCGAACGAGCCATCGCCGGTGAGGACAGCGACGACGCGGTCGGGGTACGCGAGGCTCGCGGCGATGCCGAAGGGCGTGCCGATGCCTATGCAGCCGAGCGAGCCGGGATCGAGATACGTGCTCGCGGGAATGCCCACACGCGCGAAGCTTAGGAAATCGCCGCCGTCGGCGACTATCACCGCGTCTTGGGGTAGCGCGTCGCGCAATGCAGCCAGCAATCGGTTCGGATGCATGCGGCCGTCGTTGCCCGGCGCCGCGCCGCGCATTGAGTCGAGCAACTTGGCCGTGCGCTCGAGGTGCTTCGCGCGCACGCTCCGTGCCCACGCGCGGTCCGCCGCGGACGGGCGCTCGCCCGCTGCTTGCAGCAGCGCGTCGATCGCGAGCACCGGCGTCGCGTAGAGCTCGACAGCGCCACGGCGATTATCGCGCAGCTCGGAGGGCACGTCGGCGATGCGCAGAAACTTGGCGTTGCCATATACGGCGGGCGAACCGTACGCGAGCTGGAAGTCGAGGCGGCGCCCGAGCGTGACGACGACCTCGGCTTCGCCCATGACCGAGCCACGCATCGCGGCGACGACCGCCGGATGATTCTCGGGGATGAGGCCGCGACTCTCGCCTGTGTCGAGATACAGAGCGCCGAGCCGGTCGAGGAGCTTGGCGAGCGAATCCCCGGCGCCCCGGGCGCCGCGGCCGGTGATCACGAGTACGCGCCGGGCTGACCAGAGAAGATCGACGGCACGGTCGACCTGTGCCGGGTCGGGAATGACACGCGGCCGCGGCTTCGCGGCGAAATGCTCGACGAGCTGCACGGCCTTGGGCACCGGCGCCCGCAGTGTGTCGACCGGGAAATCGAGATAGACGGGGCCCGGCTCTCCGCCCTGCCCAAAAGCTCGGGCCACCGCCTCGTCCAACTCCTGCAGGATCAGCGCGGGCTCGCGGACCGTGCGGGCGTAGCGAGTGAGTGGTCGCACAAACTCGGTGTGCGCCATGTCCTGCAGTGCGCCGCGGTTCTCCTGCCCGCGCGGCGGCACGCCCGACAGCAGCAGCAGCGGCGCACGAGAAACGTGCGCATTCGCGATGCCGGTCATCGCGTTGGTAACGCCCGGTCCGGCCGTGATCAGTACGACCCCGAGCTCGCCGGTCAACTCCGCATGAGCATGGGCCATGTAGACTGCCGCGCGTTCGTCGCGCACATCGACGATCCGGATGCGCTCGGCGTCGATCCGCATCCAGATCGGCATGATGTGCCCGCCACACAAGCCGAACACGCGATCGACGCCACGCTCGCGGAGGAAGCGAGCGATCACAGCGGCACCGGAATCGGCCGTGATTGGCGGAGCAGTGAGGCTCATGATCTCGCTCCTAGGAATCGCTTAGAAGTAGGCCCATGAGTCCGCGCTGGCTATCGGCCGACAGACCAGCGAAAAGCCTAATGCCTGCCACACGGAATCGCAAGCATTGAGCAACTGTTCCGTGAGAACGGAGCTGATCCGATAGCCCGGACAGCAAATCAAGGCCGCAGCGGCGATCCGGATGTGCGTTGCGGGTCTCGTTGCGACCGTCGCCGACGGGCCAGCAGGGGTCGTAGCACAACAAGTCGACCATCGCGAATGCTGCGCGCGGATGAGCCGATCAGCAACGTTGAACTCCCCTGACTCCACGGACCAGGTTCCGCTACCATGATGGCCGCGCGAGCCCACGGGCGCCCGCGCTGACAATCTAAAAGGGGGACTAATGAATCCGATCACGAAGGCGGGGGGAGTTCTCTGCACCATCGCTGCAGTAGCGGTGTTCGGCATCGAATCATCGGCGGCAGGTTCGGCGAAAGAAACGGCGGCACTTCAGGCCGTCGATCAAGACTGGGTCAGGGCCTATAACGCTGGCAACGCCGACGCCGTCGCGAGCCTCTACGACGAGCAGGCAGTGCTCCTCCCGCCAGGTGCGCCCGCCGTGAGCGGACGGGCCGCGATCAAGGCTTTCTTTGCGAAGGACACGGCAGAGTCGCAGAAGGCGGGGGTCAGCTTCAGTCTCGGGCCCAAACCCGCCGGCGGCGTGTCCGGCGATATGGGCTGGCAGTCTGGGACCTACGCAGTGAAGGACAAGGCGGGAAAGATCGTCGAGACCGGAAAATATCTTTCGGTCTCCATGAAGAAAGGCGGGAAGTGGCTATACGTTCGTGACACGTGGAATGCCGACGGCGAGCCGATCCCTGCGGATAGTGCCGTGCCTGCGAAAAAGTAGTGCCGGCTCGAAACGTGCACCGGCGCGACGTGGGGATGCCGCGCCGCCATCGGGATAGCCTAACCGTCAAGCGGCATTCCACTGCAGTGGTCTCCCTTCGCTGAAATTGAGAGCGAGCCATGTCGGATTCCGGTCGGTCATAGTTGCGCGTAAGTCCTGCCTGCAATCGCCTGCAACGGCCGACGCTTACGCGTTGACCTGGCGTCGTGGTGAAGACAGAAACGGCAACACAAGGGCACGCGCATTAACTCTCGCGCCGATGCGCGCGAGCACGAGGAAGGAGCCCGCCAGCTTTCGATGCAGGAAGATCGTCTCGGCGGGTGGGGCTCGCAGCAGCCGTCGGCGAACCGCCAACTCGAACCCGAGGTCACGCGCCCGCGCCGCAAGTCCCGAAGCTGCGAAGTCGTAGCGTCCGCGGTGCCGCAGCGGTTCGCAGACGAGGAGGATCATCTCGACCGCTGCGCGGACGCGCTCGGGCGGATCCTCTGCTGCAATATAGCCGATCGCAACCGCTTCTTCTCGCAGCGCGTCAAGGTCGTCGTCGATGACGGCGCGGGTGATGCGGGCGTAGTGCGCCACGAATTCCGCGCTGAAGGTCCTGGTTGCGCCGAAGTCGAGGAGCGCGATGCGCCCGCTCTCTGGCTGGTAGAGGTAATTGGCGAAGTTGGGATCGGTCTGCATGACCCGGAACTCGAAGAGCTCGCGGAACAGCAACTTTTCGAGCAGTGCACCGACGATATCACGCCGTGCCTGAGGGGTTTCGGGCCGGGACAGCGTTTCGAGCGGCAAGCCTTCGACGTAGTCCATCGCCATCACCCGCGTCGTCGTCAGGTCCCAGTGCACGCGCGGAACCACGAACGCCGGCTCGTCCAAGATCAACCCGGCGTAGCGTTCGAGGAAGCGCGCTTCCCGAATGTAATCGGCTTCCTGTGCAAGCTGGCGCTTTGCCTCTGCGGCGATGGCGCCGACATCGAGGTCGAGCGGCAGCAGGTTGAGCAGCCGGAGCAGTGCCGCGACGTTGTCGACGTCGCTTGCGATGGACCGTGCCACGCCCGGGTACTGGATTTTGAGCGCGAGGTCGCGGCCGTCGCGCGTGCGAACACGATGAACCTGACCGATCGAGGCGGCCGCGATCGGTACGAATTGAAAATTCGCAAAGCGTGCTTCCCAACCCTTTCCGTATTCGCGGCCAAGAACCCCGTGCAGCTGCGCGGTGGGCATAGGCGCTGCCTCGGTGCGAAGCACGGCTAGCGCCTGGGCAAACTCGGGCGGCAGGATGTCTTCTCCTTGGAGCGAGATGATCTGGCCGAGCTTCATCGCTGCCCCGCGCAATCGAGCCAGCCGGCTTGCAAGGCGCTGTGCGTTGCGTGCGGAAAACAGCGCGCTGCTTGGCGAGGCCGAGCCGGCTCGCGCCAATCCTCGCAACCCTTCGACGGCACCTCCCACCGCCATTTCGGCGGCGGCGAAGCCGATGCGGGCAAGCCTACCCAGTCGGCTTTGAGGAACGGGCGCCGGTTTGGGCTTACTTGTCATTCGGTCACGTCTACGTAAGAAGAGCACAACGGGAGTTTGCTGACTCAAGCGCTCCGTCGTGGTGTGTCACAGACTGTTCGATCTGCGCGCAGGCCCGTCTGTCAGCCACTCTACAGGCTCGGCCTCTTATCTGGAATGCTTATCTCATGAAGAAGATGTCCGCTCACTTGAGAGTCGGTGAGCGCGTCGCGACACCTAACGGCTTCATTGCAGAGATCGTGCGTCTCAGGGACGAGCGGGCGTTGATCCGCTATCTCAGTACACCGCCCGGGCCCGGAGAGACTGAGCTCCCGCTCGATCTGCTACGGCTCGCGACCGCGCGCGAGTTACTTCTAGCCGGGATTGCAAAGTAGGCCAGACGTCGGCTGCGAGCAGGTCACCCGGCGTGCTCAATGTCGACCAACGCTCGGTCGGATCGCGGTGTCGAACAGTTTGCCGGCGGTCATCCAAGCAGCCCCGAAGGTACAGCCCCGGAGCGGCCGGCCACGGTGCATTGCTCGCCGCATTGCAACTCTTCACTCGATCACTTCATCGGCGCGGAGCATGATTGTCGGCGGGATCGTCAACCCGATCGCGCCCGCAGTCTTGAAGTTCACGATTAGCTCAAAGCGCGTTGGCTGTGCGATAGGAATATCGGCTGGCGAACGTCCCGCGAGAACCTCGCCGGTGCCTTTGCAGCCACGTCATAGCCGCTGGCAACAATGACATCGACCTTCATGTGAACCAGATCAGCGGCAAGGTCCGGGAGTCGATCGTAGCGATCCTCTGCCCATCGATACTCGATGGCAACGTTCTGGTCGTCGACATGGCCCTTTGAGCTGAGGCCCTGTCGAAAGCCTTCACAAAAACGGCTTAATCCTCGGCCCGCGTACTGGCAAGAAAGCCGATGACGGGCATCTTCCGCTGGGTGCGCGTACCGATAGACCATGTCATCGCTACCGCTAGGACGCCGAGGCTCGGGGTGCCGGCGTTTCCCGGACGTCATCGGCCTCGAATCCCGGAGAGAGTAACATTCTTGCGGTGGCCTGCCCGACGCACGCGGGGCGCGGCGGCAGGCGCATGACCCCATCGAGGAGGAAACATGGCCGACAGGATGACGGACCGGTATCTGGCGAACAACAAGCAGTACGCGAGCGGCCAGGCGATGCACAAGCCCGGCTACCCCGGCAAGCAGCCGATCAACCCCGCCAAGCACGTGGCCGTCCTCGCTTGTATGGATGCACGCATCGACGTCGAGGACCTGCTAGGCCTGCAGACGGGCGATGCGCACATCATTCGCAACGCGGGGGGCGTGGTGACCGACGACGCGATCCGCTGCCTCATCATCTCGCACCATCTGCTCGACACCAACGAGATCATCCTCATCCACCACACCCGCTGCGGAATGCTCGCCTTCACGGACGACCTGCTCAAGGCCGGCTTGGAGGGCGACCCGGCGGCCGAAAAGCTTCTCGGCCAGGCCACGAAGCGCGCGTTCACGAGCTGCAAGAAGTGTTCGTCGACGCCGTCCCAGTTCCACGCGTTCCGCGGCCCGCTGGAGCCGCTCGACGCGGCGCCCAGCGACAAGCAGATGGAGCGCCTTGTGTGGGACGTTCGGCGCGGGATGTCGGCGATCCTCAACCACCCCTGGGTCCCGACCAGCGGGCCCGACGCGGTAACCGTGCGCGGCTTCATCTACGACGTGGACACCGGCAAGCTGGAGGAAGTGAGCTACCCCGGGCCGATGGGTTCGATCGGTTGAGGCCCATATCCGTGAGCGCGTGTAAACGACGCCCCGCGGCATCGATCCTCGGGTCGCCGTCGATCGCCTCGAGGTTCTCGTGGTCTGATCCGAGTTTGAGATGCGGCGCCCGTGTCCCTGGCTAAGCTGCATAACGGCACGGCAACGATGGGAGGGAAGCGATGGCCGGTACGTCCTGGAGCATCCGCGGCGAGTACATGGAAAGCTGCAACTGCGACTACCTGTGCCCGTGCATCTACACCAACCCGCAGGGCCGCGCCACGCACGAGCACTGCTACTCCCTGCAGGTTTACCGCATCGACGAAGGCAAGTACGGGGAGCTGCCTCTGAACGGGCTAAAGTTCGCACTCGTCATCCGGTCGGGCCGTGTCATGGCCGAGGGCAAGTGGGTCTTCGGCTGCGTCGTGGACGAGGCTGCCGACGGCGCGCAGCGCAAGGCGCTCGCAGCGATCGCGAGCGGCGAGGCGGGAGGCCGCCTCGCGGTCATCCGCCAGAAGCTGGTCGAGGATTTCCGCGGCGTCGAGTTCCGGCCGATCGTTTTCGCGAGCGACGGCCTCGGGCGGCGCACCGAGATCAAGGGTGTGCTCGAGTACGAGATCGAAGGCGTCGCCTCGCGCAACGGCGGCGGCGAGCCGTTCTACATCGACAACACCGCGCATCCCGCGAACCGGCGCCTCGCGCTCGCGCGCTCGAAGCAGACGCACCTGCACGCCTTCGGGCTCGACCTTGACTTGGCCGGGGTAGGCAACAACGGGCACTACGCGCCGTTCAACTGGTCGAGCTAGGTAGTGGTCTTCCAGGTTTGCATAACGGGCAGAAGCGGACCTTGTCGTGCTCTTCTAAGCAGTCCGATCTCATGCGGTAACCCGTCCATCCACGTGGATCCAAATATCGGTTGGGTCACCGTTGGGTAGACTCCACTTGAAACTCATTGGAGCCTTTCGGCGCGTGACCGGCTTGTAACGCAAGGAGCCCGAATGATCGACGCGCGTACGGGTAAGTCTCTTACTACCGATAGCCCTGGCGCTGCGGAGCAGTATCAGCTCGCTGTCGATCGCATTCTTGGTTCCGAGACAGGCGCCGCGGAAGCCCTCGATCGGGCATTGGCGCTCGACAGCAAATTTTCCCTGGCCCTGGCCGCACGCTACATGCTTGCTAAGGACGGCAAGTCGGCGGACGCTGATCTGTTCAAGGAACGTGCATTACGGGCAGCCGACGCTGCGCTGCCCTGGGAGCGCGCGCATATCTCCGCGCTCTTTGCCTTGCTTGAAGATCCCTGCGCCAACCTTGCGGCTACCGAGAGCTACATCGCCACCAGTCCCGGTGACCTGTTGGTTATCTCGCAACTCTGCGGTTATCTGATCTTCTATGGAGGTCCGCGCAAGCTTCAACGCGTTCTAAGCATCATGGAATCGGTCGATCCCGGTCTGCATGATGACTGGGCATATCTCGCGCGCCTGGGGTTCGCGGCCAGCGAGGCCGGCGATCAGCACCGTGGCCGTTTGCTTGTGGAGCGGGCACTGCAGCGGCGACCACAGTCTCTCTACGTCATCCACAGCTATGCCCATGTATTGCACGACCAGGGTAAGCCTGACGAGTCGCTGGATCTGCTGGGCAACTGGCTGAACGAACACCGCCGGTCCGCCGAGGGCGGCGCTATGTATGGGCACGTGCAGTGGCACTTGGCATTGGCGGAATGGCAGTTGGGGCTGACCGAGCAGGCATGGCGGCGCTATGAGCGTTACTGTGCACCCGAGACCACTTCCTGCGGTCCTGTGCTGACTCTGGCGGACTGTGGCGGCTTTCTGTTGCGTGAATATTTGCGCACAGGAACCACCCGTCCGGTCTCGGCTGCGGTTTCTTCGCTGTTCGAGCGCTTCAGCTCGATGCTATCGCACCCGTTCATAGCGCTGCATCTTGCGGGTATTCAGGCGTCGGCGGGCGATCTTGCTGCGCTCGAACGAAGCAGGGCGGCTATTGCGGCCAAGGAATCCAGCGACCAGACGCGGCTGTCACTTAAGCTGGTCGATGCCCTCAGTCATTTTGCCAAGGGGCGGTACGCTGATGCCGCCGACACATTGAAGCTGGTGCCAGCGGATCAGCGCATAGCCGTGGGGGGAAGTTACGTGGAGCGCGTACTGATTGATCTGCTCCAGGTCAGAGCAGCAGAGCTCGCCGGCTAGTCTCGGCATTTCTGCACTTGCAGCTTCGCCCTTGTTTGAACGCCCTGGTGTGCATGAACTTCGCTTAGGCAGTACTGCCCGCGATACGACGAAGTCACGCCGTTGGAAACCGGCAGCGGCGCATCGTGGCGCCGTTCGGACACCTGACGCGGTTCCCCCGTCTAGTGAGGCATCCTCGGGAGCTTCTTTCCGTCCTTGGGAACCGGGTACTGTGCCGCGTTGAGCTCCATGGCAAGAAACGTGTAGTAACCCACGATTCCAGTCATATCGACGACTCCCTTAGTGCCGAATCTCGCCTTGGCACGTTCGAATGTCGCATCGGAGATCTGCTTGTTCTTCAGCAGTTCGCTGGCGTAGTCGTAGACGATTTCTTCGTCAGCGCTCATTGCGCTCGGGCGCCGGCCGTCGGCAATAGCGTCGGCGACTCCTGGCCGAATGCCCGCTTTCAGCGCGATCGGATAGTGCACGTACCATTCGTAGTCCTGAGTCCACTCGCGGGCGGTGATCAGGATCGCAAGTTCACTGAGCGTATTGCCAATCGCCGATTTGTACCGAAGATAGTCTCCCATGGCCCGGGCCTGCGACATTACCTGGGGGCTGTGCATCAAGGGTTCGAACGGGCCGAATACCGGGACCTTCCGCGCTGCCTCGAAGTCTGCCGCTGCCTGTTTCTGCTCCGTCGTGTACTGCGGCGGAGGAATGGTCGGCAGCCGTTCGTCGGCCTGGGCTCCCAGAGCGGTGAATGCCAACAGACCGGCAATCGTGACGCGACCTAAATCCATGTGCGGGTCTCCTCTGGCGTTCGCGGGGCGCTTATTATCGCGCGGAGATCGGGGTTGCCCAACTGACCGCGTCGGTTACTGCCGCCCCACACAGGCGGCAAATGTCATGCGGCGGCGTTCTTGAACGTCCGCTATTCGCAAGTCGGACCGCCCGCTTCGGGTCGCACGCCGGCGTTCGAGTAGTTCCGGATTGCCGTCATTGCAACGAGTGCTCGCGGCCGAGGGTGTGTGAAAACGCCCTGATGTCGTAGAGTTCGGCAACGCTTAACCAGCGGGTGCCGGATGAAGCGCTATATCGAAGGTGAGGATCGAAGCCAGGCGACGCTGCTGCCCGAGTAC
>Ga0187776_10000303_pt1 | contig 24037 bp, 20 predicted proteins | sample 0216_BV02_MP12_2_FD_132426 | JGI IMG/M metagenome (GOLD analysis project Ga0187776, IMG submission 132426) | Tropical peat soil microbial communities from peatlands in Department of Meta, Colombia - 0216_BV02_MP12_20_MG | ecosystem: Environmental > Terrestrial > Soil > Wetlands > Peat | place...
GCGGGACGCCGGTGACGCGGGCGCCCGAAGTCTTAATGACGACAAGTTCTGAGGCAATTCCGCAGTTCTTTTGCAGTGCTTCACGGACGTGATTGGCTTGCCAGAGCGCGAGCGCGCTGCCGCGGGTGGCGATGCGCAGCGGCTTCAATCTTTTCCCTCATCGAGGCCGAAGAGGTGCCGCAGGGCTTCGATTCCGGCCAGACGCCCGCGGACCCCGCGGCCGTGCTGCAACTTCTGAGCGGGATGCTCTAGGAGGCGGTCAATCAATTCTTCGGTGATGTGAGCAATGCGGGCGCGCTCTTCGGGAGAGACATCGTGCATCTCGGCGAGCTTTTCGAGGATGAGCTTTTCGCGGTGCTTGTGAAAGCGCACGCGCAAATCGTCAACAATCGAGCCGGCCTCGATAGCCGCGCGCCAGGCTTCGAATTTGGCCAGATGCTCGCTGACCAAGGCTTCGGCGCGAGGGATTTCGGATTCGCGCGCTTTCTTGTTCTGCTCCACCACTTCCCCCAGCTCGTCAATGTTGTAAAGGTAGAGGTTGTAAAGGCCGGCGGCATTGGCGGCCACGTTGCGCGGCACGCCGAGATCAACCACGAACATCGGTCTTCCGCCGCGGGCGGCGATGGCGCGCTCGAGCATGTCGCGAGTCAGGACGGCACCTGTGCCTCCGACGGAGGTGACGAGAATGTCCGGGACGCCCAGCGCTTCTTCGAGACTTTCCCAAGACACCGCTTCCCCGCCGATACTTCGCGCGAGCGCTGCCGCGTGATCGAACGAGCGATTCACCACTTTCAGGCTGCCGATGCCTCGGTTGCGAAGATGTTCCACCACTTGTTCCGCCACTCCGCCGGCGCCGACGATCAGGGCCGAGCGGCCCTTCAGATTGCCGAAGACGCGCTCCGCAAGTTTCACTCCGGCCAGCGCGACCGACATGGGGCGCGCGCCGACTTCGGTTTCTGCCCGGATGCGTTTTCCGACTTCGATGGCGCCTTGAAAAGCGCGATTCAGGACCGGGCCGGTGGCACCGTGGTCGAGCGCCTGGCTGTAAGCGCTGCGGAGCTGGCCGAGGATTTCAGCTTCGCCGAGCAGCATGGAATCGAGTCCGGCGGCGACGCGGAAGAGATGCCGCACGGCATCTGCGCCAAGCCAACGATAGAGGCGGCCGTTCCATTCTTCGCGGGGAATCCGGTGGAAGGACGTGAAGTAATCTTCCATGGCTTCGGCCGCCTGCGCGCCGGCTTCACCCGGCACGCCGTACAGCTCGCTCCGATTGCAAGTGGAGAGAACGACGGCTTCTTCCAGAATTCCGCGGTGTCGGAGCTCGTCGGCAGCGTGGAGAGCCTGGTCGGGCGTAAACACCACGCGTTCGCGCAATTCGACGGGCGCGGTGCGATGATTGCAGCCGATGAGCGCGACCTGAATTCGGACTGCGCCAGGGCCCGCCGACTTGGCTTGCGTCGCCATCAGAAGAAACGGTGAAACTTGGTGAAGTAGAGATTCACAATCGTGTAGCTGAAGAGAACGATGACGAAGTTCACCGTGCACAGCAGCGCGGCGCGGGCACCTCGCCAAGCAGCGCTGCGCGAAAGACGCAAGTAAGCGACATACACGCAGAGAATTGCAAGTGTGACGATTACTTTCGGGTCGCTCCAGGAGTAGGCGCCGCTCAGCCGATGACGCCAAATCAGGCCCATTACTACGCCCAGAGCAAGAGCACAGAGACCTACATAAACGCTGCTTCTCGCCATCCGGTCGAGCACGTCGAGCGCCGGGAACCGCCAGAAGGGTGTAGCCAGCCGCCGGGAGCGCAACAAGCGGTCTTGCACGAGATATACCAGGCTGAGGATGAATGACAGCGCAAAGGCAGCATAAGCCCACGTGTTGAGAGTTACGTGAAAAGCAAACAGAGCTCCCCGAGCCGGGGGAGGGGCAGGAACTTCCGCAGGAGCGAGCAGACCGAGCAAAGCGATCCAGATTACGAGCAACAGCGTTACGAGCGCTCCCACAGACCGCTGGCGATGAAACACTTCAAGACCCAGATAAGTGATACCCAGCAGCCAGGCAAATAGCGACATCGAACCGTATAGATCGTTGTACGGGACGGTGTGAATCCCGCGCGATCGTTCAAGTAAGTCGAAGTATTGGAGCATGATACCGCCCGCGAGCAGGGCGGAGGCGAGTCTGCCCAGCCAGACGTGCGGTGCGTAAAGAACTCGGGCGTAACAGAGGAAGCTGGCAGCATACAAGGCCAGTGTCCATGCACCCAGGTGATGTGTCGTCAAGACCGTAGGCTCCAGCAAGCTAGCGCCATTATAGCGCCTAAATCGCGCGCAGACTGAGCGCGAGGCGCCACATTTACCTGTACTTGCGGCCAGTGCTGATGCGGCGCTGGCGCCCATCTGCTATGATGACACAGAAGTTCCCGTCTCCCCACAGACGGGAAAAAAGCCACTTATGACCCGCGCCGGGGAGAATCGAAAAGACCTGCTCTTGCGTGCCTGCCGGTTTGAGCCGGTTGAGCGCGTACCGGTTTGGATCATGCGGCAGGCGGGAAGGTATCTTCCTGAATATCAGGCGGTTCGCGCGCGGCATTCGTTCCTGGAAATCTGCAAGACTCCCGAGCTGGCCGCGGAAGTGTCGCTCCAGCCGTTTCGGGTGCTGGGAGTGGACGCGGTCATCGTTTTCTCTGACATTCTAATAGTCGCAGAAGCGATGGGCATGCCGCTCGAGGTGCCCGATTCGGGGCCGGTCCTATCAAACCCGGTGCGCGACTCAGCCGGCATGCGGCGGTTGCATGAGTTTGATCCGGAACACGAGACAAAGTTTGTCGGGGACGCGATTCGAACGATTTGCCGCTCGGTTGGGGCGGATGTTCCGGTGATTGGATTCGCTGCGGCACCGTGGACGCTCGCTTGTTACATGATCGAGGGACAAACGCGCGGCGATATATCCCGTGCAAAGAGCATGCTGCGCGAAGAGCCGCGATTGGTGCGCGAGCTGCTGGAACGGATTGCGACAGCCACGGCGACTCATCTCAAGGCACAAGTCGCAGCGGGAGCGGCAGTGGTCCAACTGTTCGACACCTGGGCAGGGGAACTCTCGCCAGAGGAATACGAATCGTTCGAGTTGCCGGCGATAGAGATGATTTTCGAGGAACTTGGTAAGACCGCTGTGCCGAAAATTTTGTTTGCCAAGGGATCAGCGCCGCTGCTTGAATCCCTGGCCAAGACCGGGACAGATGTCCTGAGCGTGGATTGGAAGACCGATCTCGGCGAGGCACGACGAATTCTCGGAGAACGCGTGGCGCTCCAGGGAAATGTCGATCCCAACAAACTGCTGGAATCGGAAGAGGCAGCGCGGGAGGCGGCTCGTGCGGCGGTTGAGAAAACGGGCGGCCTAGGGCACATTCTGAACCTGGGGCACGGGATTCTGCCGACTACTCCGGTGGCGAATGCACGAGCGTTCGTCGAGGCCGGGCAAACAGCGCCGTTGGCGGCGCGGGTACAAAGCGGCGGAGCGAATTGAGGGTCAGGCGCGCAATTTGAAGCGGGATTGAGAATGCCAGACGGAACAGCCAAAACGTCAAACGGGCTAGAAATCGGGCAAGTCTCCGACACGTTTCTGGAGAAATACAATCGCCCGGGCCCGCGTTACACCAGCTATCCAACTGCTCCGGTGTGGAAAGACGATTTCGGTCCGGAAGATTTCGAACAATATTGCGAGCGGGCCGAGGAGCGCGCCACACCTGTTTCGCTCTATATGCACCTGCCATTTTGCGAGAGCCTGTGCCTCTTCTGCGCTTGCACGGTGTCGATTCAGAAAGACAAGCGCGTGGCGATTCCATATCTCGCGGCATTGAAGCGGGAAATCGAGCACGTGGCGAAATATGTCTCGAAGACGCGTCCGGTGATTCAATTTCACTGGGGCGGCGGGACGCCCACCTATCTTTCGCCGGCACAAATGGAGGACCTCTTCGGCCATACACGCGACCGATTTTCGATAGCGCCCGACGCGGAAATTGGCATCGAAGTGGACCCGCGCGTCACCAACTGGGAGCATCTCGAGACGCTTCGGCGCCTGGGATTCAACCGCCTGAGCATGGGCATTCAGGATTTTGAGCCGAAGGTGCAGGAAACGATTCATCGCGTGCAGCCGTACGAGATGACTTGCGACCTGATTCTTGCGGCAAGGGAACTCGGATTCGACAGCATCAACGTGGACTTGATTTACGGGCTGCCTTACCAGACAGCCGCGAGTTTCCATGCAACAATTGAGCGGACGCTGACCCTCGCACCGGATCGTGTGGCGATGTTCAGCTACGCGCACGTGCCTTGGTTGAAGAAACAACAAGGCTCGTTTGCAGTGCACTTGCCGGCAGGTATGGAGAAGTTCCGGATCTTTCGCGCCGGGCTGGAAGGCTTTCTGCGCGCGGGATACGTGTACATCGGCATGGACCATTTCGCGAAACCCGGGGACGAGCTCGCTACGGCGCAAAGCAATCGCACGCTGCACCGGAATTTTCAGGGCTACACGACGAAAGCAGGCGCGGACCTCTACGGCATGGGCGTGAGCGCGATTAGTTCGCTGGGCGACGCCTATGCGCAGAACCGGCGCGAGGTGCCCGCTTACGAATCCGCAGTGGCGGAGCGAGGCATTGCCACGATGCGGGGTTACCGGCTCTCCGAGGACGACCGCATCCGCCGCGGCGTGATCGGCCGGCTGCTCTGCCATACGATGATTCCCAAGCGCGAGGTGGAGAAAGAATTCGCAATTTCGTTTGATGAATACTTCGCTCCTGAAATGGAGCGGCTCGAGGATTTCCGTGCGGATGAGCTGATCACTATCACGCCCGATGAAATTCGCGCCACGCCGCTCGGCAGAATTTTTATTCGCAACGTGGCGATGACCTTTGACCGCTACCTTCAGGAACAGCAAATGGACCGGCGGCCGCTGTTCTCGAAAACTCTCTGACGGACTCCTTCATGCCGCAATCCAACCCGGCGATCGTAATCGGCGGCGGAATTTCCGGGCTGGCTTGCGCCCTCCGCCTGCAGCAATTGGGCCTTCCCGCTATCTTGCTCGAAGCCGAAGATCACCCCGGCGGGCTGGTCGGGACGGTCGAGCGGGACGGCGCGCTCTTCGAGAGCGGGCCGCAGAGCTTTCAGGGAACTCCTGCGATCCTCGATCTGGCGAAACACGTGGGAATGGAGGACGAGCTTCTTACGGCCGATCCGAAGGCTCCGCGCTTCGTCCTGCAACGCGGAAAGCTCCGTGAGATTCCGATGTCGCCGGCGGCCCTGCTCACTTCTTCCCTGCTCACGGCCGGGTCGCGATGGAAAATCGCCTCCGAGCCGCTGAAAAAAACGCGGCCTCCGGTGCAAGAAGAATCGGTGGCGGATTTTGTGCGGCGGAAATTCGGCCACGAAATTCTGGAGTACCTCGTGGCCCCTTTTGTCTCCGGCGTGTATGCCGGCGATCCCGAAAAACTGAGCCTGAAGGCAGCCTTTCCGACGCTGGAAGAATGGGAACGGGAATACGGCAGCATCCTGCGGGGAGCGATGAAATCCCGGCCAAACAAGGAGAAAGATTCCGGGCCGCCGCCGCTTTGCTCATTTCGCCGCGGCCTTGGCAGCCTGACGCGCGCCGTTGCAGAAAAGCTTGGTGATAGTCTCAGGCTTGGGTCGCGGGTTCTCGCCATTCACCACTCCGGGAATGCGGTTGCTCGCTCGTTCGAACTCCGCGTATCGAGCGGTGATCGTGAGGAGACCATCAAGGCGGAATCCATCGTCATCGCGGCGCCTGCCTACGTCGCGTCGCGCCTTGTGAGCGGCGTCTCCGCACCGCTTGCGCAGACACTCTCAGGAATCGCCTACGCGCCGGTAGCTGTCGTGGCCGCGGAGTATTTCGATAAGCAGATCGGCGAGCCGCTGGAGGGCTTTGGATTTCTGGTGCCTCGCAGCGAAAAGCTGCGCACGCTTGGAACGGTGTGGAACTCTTCGCTGTTCTCCGGACGCGGCCGCCCCGGCACGGCGGTGATGACCAGTTTTGCCGGCGGGGCGACCGATCCGGAAATTGCGGGGGAACCGGACACGGAAATTGCCGACACGGTGCATGGGGAAAACGCGCGGGTGCTGAAAATCTCGGGATCGCCCATCGCATCCGCGGTGTTCCGCTACCCTAAAGCGCTTCCACAGTACAATCTCGGCCACGGCCACATCGTCGCGGCAATTCGCGATGCGGAACGCGAGATTCCCGGCTTGTTCTTCGCGGGAAATTATCTAGAGGGTCCGGCGCTGGGCAAATGCATCGAGGTCGGAAACCTCAGGGCCGAAGCGGTGCGTGACTACCTGCGACCGAGCAGTTAGCCATTGGGCGCGTCGGCAGCGGGCTATGCACCCGGGTCGAGAGTCTTGTGCCGCATCCTCATGCGATGGCGGCGGCGCTCGGCAGCCTCCTCGAAGCGCCGGCGATCGTCATCCGTCTCCAGAATCAGCGGCGGGACAGCCTTCGGCTGACGGTATTCGTCAATCGCCACCATTGTAATGTAAGCGCTGCTGGTGTGCTTCCGTTCTCCTGTAAGGACATTTTCCGAGAAAATCTTGACGCCTACCTCCATCGAGGTGCGAAACACGCGGTTCACGCTTGATTTCAGGACGATCCATTCGCCGACGCGAATGGGAAACCGGAAATCGAGGTAGTCCACCGAAGCCGTCACCACATGGCTATTCGAATGGCGCTGTGCCGCCAGAGCTGCGGCAAGGTCAATCAGGTGCATCACGCGGCCGCCAAGCATGCTGCCGAGCAGATTGGCATCGTTTGGCAGGACAGCTTCGACGATTTCCGAACGGGCAGCGCTCACCGGTTTCCCCGCCATGCCCAAAGGCGAGCCCCGCTTTTCTTTCGGCTGCACTTTCCGGTTCACGACCCTACCTCTGCATCTAGATGACGCTGCGCGCCAAAACGTGCCGTGCCTTGGCGCCCATGCACAAGCCCGATATAATACGCGTTTTCACACCATGGCCCAAAGTCAGAAGTCGCGCCGGGAAATGCTGGAACAATTTCTGGCGGAGAAACCTTCGGATGCCTTTGCGCGCTATGGCCTCGCGCTCGAATGCGTCAAGCTGGGCGACGACGCGGCCGCTGTCGAGCATTTCCAGAAACTCCTCGAAATGCATCCCAAATATGTTGGCGGCTACTTCCAGTTCGGCCAGCTTCTCTCGCGGCTGGGGCGGCTGGATGAGGCCCGGAAAATACTTTCAGACGGAATCATAGTGGCCCAGCAGGCGGGCGATATGCACGCTCGCGATCAAATGCAGGCGGCCCTGACGCTTCTGCGCTAGACTCGGCTCGCCCACGAGGCAGGCCACCGTGAAACCGACCCGCATTCCGCTTTTCCCACTCAATGTCGTGCTCCTGCCTGGCATGGCTCTCCCGCTGCATATTTTCGAACCGCGCTACAAAGCGATGATCGCGCGCTGCATCAGCGAATCGATCGAATTCGGCTTGGTACTGGTGTTGGAGAACAATCTGGCTCAAGTCGGGTGCACCGCCGAGATCGTGCAGAAGCTGAAAGAGTACCCCGACGGCCGGATGGATATCATGACCGAAGGCCGCAGCGTATTTGAGCTCAATGAATTAATCCAGGAGAAGGAATACTACGAAGCCAGCGTGCGTTACCTGGCCGACAACCCCGAGCCGGCCGTTTCGGGGAAAGAAGCCGCCCTGATGCAAGCTTTCCGGCAGGTGCATTCGATTCTCACCGGGCAAGACTGGGACGCGGCAAGATCGGATCCGGAGATTCCGCTGGCCTATCGCATGGGGGCGCGGCTGCCTCTGGAACTCGCGGAAAGGCAACAACTCCTTCAAATGCGGAGCGAGAGCGACCGGCAGGAATTTCTATTGAATTGGATGACCGAATTTCTTCCCCGCCTGCGACACCGCCAGCGCGTCCGCGAGCGCGCCCGCGGCAACGGTCACGGCTTGAATTGAACCCGTGATTGAGTGTTTCCGCGCAAGCAGCCTTCCACTATAATGTTGCCGGTGCCCGCAAACGCGGACGCCGCTTTTTCTTGCACGAATCGGGGCCCTCATGACTTCGCTTCCGAAAACCCTCGCAGAGCTTCGCCGCAGTGAGTGGACAGAAAAAAACATCGGCCAGCGCTCCGTGCGCCAGGAGTTACGCGAAAACCTGCTGCACAAGATGGAAAGCGGCGAGCCGCTGTTCCCGGGTGTGCACGGGTACGACGACACTGTTGTCCCGCAGATCATCAACGCCATTCTTTCACGCCACCATTTCATCCTTCTCGGCCTGCGCGGTCAGGCGAAATCGCGCATTCTCCGGGGGCTGATTGCTTTTCTGGACGAGCGGATCCCCGCGATCGCCGGCTGCGAGATCAATGACAATCCGTACCATCCGCTTTGCCGCGCCTGTCGCGAACGGATTGCCGGCGAAGGCGACACAATCCCGATCGCCTGGATTCCGCGGCAGCACCGCTACGTGGAAAAGCTGGCCACGCCGGACGTGACCATTGCGGACATGATTGGCGACGTGGATCCCATCAAGGCGGCCCGTGGCGGCCGAAATCTTTCCGACGAGCTGACAATTCACTATGGCCTGTTGCCTCGCGCGAATCGCGGGATTTTTGCCATCAACGAATTGCCCGACCTGGCCGGAAAAATCCAGGTAGGCCTGTTCAACATCATGCAGGAAGGCGACGTCCAAATTAAGGGCTATCCGGTTCGCCTGGCGCTCGATGTGTTGCTGGTCTTCACGGCGAATCCCGAAGACTACACCGCGCGCGGCAAAATCATTACGCCTCTCAAGGATCGCATCGGTTCTGAAATTCGCACTCACTATCCGGCATCGATCGCCGAAGGCATGTCCATCACAGCACAGGAGTCGTGGACCGATCGCGAAGGCAAGCGGCGTGTGAACGTGCCGCAATACGTGCGCGAAGTGGTGGAGGAAGTGGCGTTCCAGGCGCGCGAGGACAAGCGCGTGGACCGGCGCTCCGGAGTAAGCCAGCGGCTGCCCATCAGCGCGCTCGAGAATGTGCTGAGCAGCGCGGAGCAGCGGGCAGTGCGCAGCAAGGATTCGACCGTAGTAGCGCGTGTCTCGGATGTGTATGCGGCCATCCCGGCGATGACTGGCAAGTTCGAGCTCGAATACGAAGGCGAGCTGCGCGGCGCGGAAAATATTGCCCGCGAGCTGATTCGCGCGGCCGTTGGCAAGACCTTTACCGGATATTTCTCCGAAGCCAATTTTCAGCCGGTGGTGCAATGGTTTGAAATGGGCGGCGAGCTCAAAGTGCCCGCCCACGCATCCAGCGCGGAATTGCTGGGCCAGCTCAAGAAAATTCAGGGGCTGTTCGACCATTTGGGCGCGCTCGACGTAAGCACGAAGGACGATCCCGCCATCGTATCGAGCGCCGCGGAGTTCATACTGGAAGGGCTGTGGGCGCATAAACGAATCAGCCGGAGCGAAGAACGCGGGTATTTTGCCGAGCCGCGCAAAGCGCCCGAACCGCGGGAACCGCGTGAGCCTTCCGGCCGGTTGCCGCGGCGGCAGTTCAATTGAGGGAGCCGCGCTCCACTCTATGAAATACGTCCGCTATTCCCGATATTCACCCGAGGCTGCCGGCGACATCGATCTCCACGAGCTGATGAGCCGGCTTTCCGACTTCTTTTTGCAAAGTGGCTATGAATCGCAGTACGGGATCTACGAGCTCGACATGCCGGGCTCGCGCGAGCAACGCATGGAGCAGCTCCGCGAGGCCATCCTTCGAGCACTCCAGGAAGGCGAACTCCTCCCCCCCGAGCTGATGGAGAAATTGCTCGAGAATCCGGACCTCTCGCAGAACCAGGCACTGCGCGACCTGATTGATCAGATCATCCAGCGCATGGAGGAGGAGGGCTACATCTCCGGGGCGCAGCAGCCCGCGCAGGTGACCCCGCCGCCTTCGCAGACGCCTGGCGGGCAGATCGGCCAGGATCAGCAGAACGTCGAGGCGCGCTTTGAAATCACCGACAAAGCTCTCGACTTTCTTGGCTTCAAGACCCTGAAGGACCTGCTCGCGTCGCTGGGCAAGAGCAGTTTTGGCCGGCACGACACGCGCGACCTGGCGACAGGAGTGGAATCGGGTGGCGTCTCAAAGCTCTATGAATTTGGCGATACTCTAAATATGGACATCAGCGGCACTTTATTCAACGCCGTGCAGCGCAACGGAGCGGGGATTCCCATCGAGCTCGACTACCCGGATTTGATGGTGCATCAGTGCGAATATCAAAGCTCCTGCGCGACCGTGCTGATGCTGGACTGCAGCCACAGCATGATCCTGTACGGCGAGGACCGGTTCACGCCGGCCAAGCGAGTGGCCCTGGCGCTTTCGCACCTGATCCGCACGCAATACCCGGGCGATTCCCTTCACTGCGTCCTTTTTCACGACAGCGCCGAAGAAATTCCGCTGGGTAAGCTCGCCCGGGTGCAGGTGGGGCCGTATTACACGAACACACGCGAAGGGCTGCGGATGGCGCAACGCATCCTGGCGCGCCAGAAAAAAGACATGCGCCAGATCGTGATGATTACCGACGGGAAACCTTCGGCGTTGACGCTCGAGGACGGCCGCATCTACAAGAACGCGTTTGGGCTCGATCCCTTGGTCGTCACGCAAACCCTCGAAGAAGTGGCGAAGTGCAAGCGGGCGGGGATTTTGATCAATACCTTCATGCTGGCGAGCGATTACAGCCTGGTGCATTTCGTGCAGAAGATCACCGAACTCTGCCGGGGAAAAGCCTACTTCACAACTCCTTACACGCTGGGACAGTACCTGCTGATGGACTATGTGGGACGCAAGACCCGCCACATCCACTAAGCTTTTCTACTCGTGTTCTTTAGGATTACGGAATTCCTCAAAACGGGGCGCAGCACGCAAGAAAGGCGTAAGCTTCTACCGTGAGTCTAAAATCTGCGGTGGGCAATCTATTCGGGAGACGAGCCATGGGTGCGTTGCCTGCCGGGGCAGTTGCTCCGGCATTTTCACTTAAAAGTGTAGATGGCCGGCCGACGTCGCTGGCCGACGCACTGAAGAAAGGGCCGGTTCTAGCTGCCTTCTTCAAAGTGAGTTGTCCGGTATGCCAGTTCACGTTCCCTTTCCTGGAGCGCCTATTTGAATCCTACGGCGGTTCCAAATTCACATTGTGGGGCATCTCACAAAACGGGCCCGCAGACACCCGCGACTTCTGCAAGGAATTCGGCGTCACATTTCCGTCCCTGATAGATGAGAAAGGCTACCCGGCGTCAAATCAGTACGGGATCACTCACGTCCCAACACTCTTTCTGATTTCCCCTGACGGGAAAATTCAGCGTTCCGCAGTTGGGTTCGTGAAAGCTGATCTCGAAAAGATGGCAGCCGAGGCAGCGCGCGCCAGCGGCAAGAAGGCCAGTCCCCTGTTCAAACCGGGCGAGGTAATCCCGGATTCAAAGCCAGGTTGAGGCTCGTTGAACTAGGTTCCGTGGGAACCTGCGAGACTCGAATCAATCACTCCTCGTCACCCGAATTAATTCTTTTCTTGTGCTTGGGCGGTCTGAATCGCTTGTTGACTATGACGCGCGAGGCGGGCGGCATCCCCACGCCTAAGCGTGCCCGACGCCGAGCTTCCTTTTCCACGCGGATCCGACGTTGTTTCTTACGAGGCATTGCTCACCGGTCAATTAACCTAACACATTTTCTGACCGGAGGCTTCAGATCGCGCGCACCAACCGCTGGATTCGAACAGCAGCCCTAGCGCGGGCGTTCATGTAGTTTGGTGTACCCGAAGCCGAAGAGATTGCCGGCAATGGAGCACGCCTGCGGAACCCACCACACGCGATGCAACCTCTGTGAGCGGGCCACTTGCAGTCCTACCCAGTTGATGCCGGTCGCAAACGCCGCACCGGTGATGTAGTAAGCCGGGGCCGGCAGCGCTGCAAATGGACGCGCAAGCGGGTCCTGCTCCCGAAATCTGGGCCGCAAGGAAACCGATTCCTGCATGTCCAGGAAGGCCGCCGTGTACACGCCGATGCTCATTAGCAGGAAGCGCCGCCGGCTGTGATCTTCCAGGGCTCTCCTGATAGGCCGCGGCCTTACAGGGTTGATTGGCTCGACGGGAATATTAGGAGTGCGAACCTCAGTTGCGAGGGCAGATTTGATGGCCACGAGGGCGTCTTGCGCGCGAGCAATCCGCGCTGAGGATAGCAGTACAATCATACCGCCAATCAGGAGCAGACGGCGGAGCAAGTGTCGGTGCAGACGCATCGGTCTGCTGCGCCTGCTGCACGTCCACCGCCTACCGCCCTAAGAGGAAACTAATGCACTTACCCTCCCGCGCCCACCCTTTTCGGGCGCACCCGTGCCGATTCGATATTTTTCGAGGCGCGCAGCGCCGATGTGCAGTGCGCTGGCTTGACACCACTTTGTTAAGGCGAAGCTTGACTCGCCCGTCTTGCGCTTCCCTGACGCCGGCGTCTCACCGGCTCTTCGCTCCTGGCATTGTTAGCGGTGGCATCCGTGCGGGTCGCCGGCCTGCGACCAGAACGGCCGACGCAGTATTTTGCCGTGCGGCGGACTAAAGCCGCAGCTTTCCTTCCCGAACTTTTCCAAAAATCCTGTCAATCCGTATTTGTACGAATATTTTTTCGTCGCGGAACGTGCTACCCTGGGCCGTTTTCACATGACCACGCGCTGCTCACTGTCACCAGTCACGAATCGCGAGCCTGCCCGCCGTGGCGGGTCACCAGTCACGGCTCTCGCGTCGCCATTTTCTAATCGTTACACGGCGGGATTAAAGCCCAAGCCAAGTTGTTCAAAACAAAGGACGGCGACCCGGTCTAATCGTTACAAATTGCAAGGTTGCGCGTGCAGTCCAAGGCGAAACCCCGGCGAAGTTCCGCGCGGGGGTGCCGCGCCGGTGCCGGCCAGGTGGGCGCTTGCTCCGGCATTTGGTTGGTCCACGACGGCGGATCAGGACTTGGCGGAAGCGTGTGGGAGTCGAACCCACCTTCGAAGCCCGCGAAGGGCTCGAACGGCAGCTTTGAAGGCTGCGAGGACCACCGGGCCCCTTGCGCCTCCGCGATCGACAGGCCCATGCAGCAGGCGTCCGGCGCGCCATTATAGAGGCGCGGCCCGGCGCGGTTCAACTCTTCTGGGCCGCACCGGCAAATTTCTTGCGGGCAAGTTCGAGGAGCTTCGGGTCCGTGCAAACCTCGTAGTAGGCGCGAGTCCCCTGCGCGCCGATTTTCGCTCCAGGCAGCAACTGGCGGACGAACCCTTTCCGGATCACGATGGGCTCGAGCGATTCTCCCAGCGGGACTTCGCCAAAATACATCTGCACGCGCTCTTTTCCCCAGGGCAGCGGGAAATTGCCGCCCATCGGCGCGAGCGAAATTTCTTTGCTCAGTTTCTGGAATCCGTCTTCGTTGAGCTCGATGCCGTTGAGATTGTAGCGGACCAGCAACTCTTCGCCTTCGTCCTCGACCGCGTCTTCCATCAGGGTTTGCAGGAGGAAGACGTTGAATGGCGAAGGATTGGTCTGAAACAGGCGCTTCGCGATTTTCGAGCAGCTCGACAGACGGTCGGAAAGATTCAGCGCGCGGGAGATCATGATGCGCGAATCGCCGTCCATCCAGATCGACGGCGCGGAGTCCTGAAACGCCACGCCGACACCGAGCTCAAGTGGCGGAAGGCCGGTGGTTTTCGCACGCTGGTTGTACGACTGCGTGACGGCGAGAATTTCGCGCGCGAGAACGCAGGCGCGAGCGACGGCACGCTGCGTGGCGCGCGTGGATTCGGTTTCGTTGATGGCCAGAATGATCGCGTCACCTTCGATAAAGACCTTCGCCGCGCCGTAGCGTTCGAGCATGCTCTTCACCGGCTCGTGCAGATTCATGCTGAAATGCGATGCGGGGTTCATGCCGCGGCTGAGCAGGTCCTTGGTAATGCCCGTAGAGCCCCGCACATCGGCCTTGATCACGGCATGGGACGTGATCGGATCATCTGCGGGTCGGCCTTCGTCGGGATGCAGGAATTCGTAGAGACTGCGGTTCGTGCGGGAAAGTTCCCTGGTCCGCTCGGAGCGGACCAGGTTGATGCGTTCCATCCAGGCGGCCACGTGTTGGTAATTGCGCCGGTCGCGGCGGAGGTGCATCAGGTCCTCGGCAAATTGGCGAGCGATGACCAGTGTCTCCTCGTGCGAGCGGCGGCGGATGGCGCGAGCGGCATCGTCCAGCCGCTTCAGCGAAATTTTGCGTGCCGGGAACTGTTCCACCACTTTCTCGACGCGCTTCTGTTCGTCGCGGTTCACCAGAGCTTTTTTGAGCTGCTGCAAGTGGACCGGCGGGCAATACTCGGAATAGATTCTTCGCAGCTCGTAGCCCGCCAGGACGTGGAAGAGCACGTCGCGCTCTTCGAGCCGGTGCACCCATTCCTCCAAAAGCTGTGCCCGGTTCGCCTGCGGCGCGTCCTCGCCCTCGTGCGGCGAGGCATCAAAGAGGCGCGCGGCGTTTTCCGGCCGGTTCAGGTAGTCGCCGAGCCGATTGCGGTATTCCTCGGTCAGGAAGTCCGTGCGCTGCTTGGCCGCGTCGATCTGCGGAGCCAATTCCTCGAGGCTGACTTCGATGGAAGCGTATCGCGTTCGCAGATCGGCGAGTTCGCCTTGAGTCTCCGAGGGAATGCTGCTCTTGCGTTTGAAGAGCCAGGGAAACAGGTCGTCGCCGCTGTTGGATCGCCCGGCGACCTCGGACTGTTCCTCTTCAATGCGCTCCAGTTCCGAACGCAACAAGCGCGCTTGCTCCAGCAGGCGCTCGTAGGTTTTGCGCGCCTTGCTCAATTCTTCCGGGTTGTCGCCGGCAAGGATAAAGTCGCGGACAAAATCGAGCAGGAGGGTGTCGAAGACCTCAAACCGGTCCGGGTCGTTGACGAAATTTCCGAGCAGCACGTAATGCTGAAGGAAAAGGTGGTCGTCGTTTCCGTTTTCGACGAAGAGAAAGCGGTTCAGCAAGAGCTCGTAGGTTTCGCGGAAATCCTCGCCGAACAGTGCGCGGCGGGATTTGGCCAGAGTTCCCTCATCAACCTCGGTCCAGATGCGATGGAGCGTCTCGCCCACGTGGCGGTACACATTTTTCTTGTCCGCCTGAATTTCGGCGATGCGGGCGCGCATCACGTGCGCCTGTTCGCTGTGCTCGAAAAGCTCGCCGCGGGCGCGGATCCAGTCCTTGCATTCGACGATGAGCGTGGAGAACTGGCTGGAAATTTCGGCGGTGAGGAATTTGAGCAGCGCGAGATGATGAAGGAGATCCGTCTCGACGGACTGCTGATACTTCGCGCGCGTGAGAGATTCCTGGAGGATTTCCGTGAGCATCCGGCGGAACACGCCGTGTTCGGGGGCGCCGGATTGTTTGCGATCCTTGCCGTAAAACAGGTTGATGTGAACAGCCTGGCGGATCAGGTCGAGCAGATATTTGTGCGAGAATTCGACCAAGCGCGGGCTGAGAAAAACATCATAGTGAACGTTGTCGAGTCCCAGGGTCAGACCGGGCATCCGGATTTCCGCCGAATAGGGCTCGAGATTCACCCGTGAAGGATGGGCGAGCGACGACGCGATGGGAGTTTCCGGCATACCTGGCCCGCAAGGGGGTAAGATTTGAATGTAGCCGAGCCTAGAGGCAGGGGCAATGGACTGGGACCAAAGCGTTAATGCTGACGATGAAATCGAGCGGCCGGTGAATCCGCCCCGCTCGCCGACAGCCAGGCAGGAGTCCGCCTCATACGGGCCGTGCCTGTACCTAGGCCCGGCGGGGCAACGATGTAGCCAGCCTGCGACGGCCAACGGCTTCTGCTTGCGCCACCAGCCAGATGGTGAGGCCCCGTCCCTGCCAGCGCGATCGTCTCGACGAATCGCGGTCGTCATGGCCATCCTCGCGCTGCTCTGGCCTGTCCTGGTGGACCTAATCCGCGCGCTCATCCGTCTGTTCCGCTGAAATCGGGAGAAGTTAGTAGCATCCGCAATTTTCAGGGTAAAATGCCGGGCCATGTCGAAACTACTCGAAGGCAAGACCGCCATCGTCTTGGGAGTGTGGAACAAGTGGAGCATCGCCTACGCAATCGCGCAGGCGTTCGTGCGTGAGGGAGCGGTGCTACTGCTGACCTATCAGAATGATCGAGCCAAGCCGCAAGTGGAGGAATTGGGAAAGGAACTCGGCGCCGCGGCGTTTTTCCCCTGCGATGTGCAGCAGCAGACGGACATCGACAATCTCGCGGCGGCGCTGATGGAGCAGGGACGCAAGCTCGACGTGGTGGTGCATTGCCTTGCGTTCGCGAACCACGAAGACCTGGGCAACCCGTTCGTGCAGACCTCGCGCGCCGGCTTCCAGCTCGCTCTCGACGTGAGCGCCTTTTCGCTGGTAGCGATTTCGAAAGCGCTGAGCCCGCTGATCACGGACGGCGGAGCGATCATGACGCTCACGTATCTCGGGTCCACACGCGTGGTGACAAATTACAACGTGATGGGCGTTGCCAAGGCGGCGCTTGAAGCTTCGATGAAATATCTCGCGAGCGAATTGGGGCAGAAAAAAATCCGCGTGAACGCCATCTCCGCCGGCCCGATTAAGACGATCTCCGCGCGCGGGATCAAGGACTTCTCCAAGGTGCTTGACGCGGTGGCGCAGCACGCGCCGCTGCGGCGGAATACCGACCCTGCGGAAGTAGCGGACGCGGCCGTGTTTCTCGCCAGCGACCTGGGCCGTGGCGTCACCGGCAACGTGCTCTTTGTGGACGCGGGCTTTCAAATTATGGGCCTCTGATCCACTGCTGCGGACGGATTTCCCAGCGCCTCTAAAATTCCCTGGTTATCTTCGATCGTAATTTGGCGCATGTCTTCGCCCGCGTGCTCAAGCTGAATGCGCAGCACGGGCCACGTCGTGCGAAGCGACAATTTCTCGGGCCATTCCACGATGACGATGGCCTGCTCGGTGAGAAAATCCTCGAGGCCGAGCGTCTCGAGATCGTGAAAATCGCCGACGCGGTACAGGTCCACGTGATAGACCACCGCGCCTTGATCGTATTTGTGGACCAGTGTGAATGTAGGGCTGGTGACCTGGTCCTCCTCCGCCGCGCCGAGAGCGCTGACGATCCCTTTCGTCAGTGTGGTCTTCCCTGCCCCGAGTTCCCCCGCGAGCAAAACCAGGACAGGCGGCTTGAGCCGTGCCCCGATTTCGCGGCCGAACGCAAGCGTTTCCTCAGGAGAGTGCGTGACGATCCGCCGGCTAGCCACGGGCCAGCTCATAATATAGGTGTTGGAAAGCGTCGGGAATGGCGCGGATCAAATCCGTCGCCATCAAGGGAGCCTGGCCTAGATCGGAGGCAGCCAGGTCGCCGGCAAGGCCGTGAAGATATACGCCGAAAGCAAGCGCCAGTTCCCAGGAGTGCCCACCGTATTGTGCCGTCAGGCCCGCGAGCATGCCCGTGAGCACATCGCCCGTTCCGCCGGTGGCCACGCCAGGGTTGCCGGTGGAGTTGATCCAGGCGCGGCCATCCGGAGCGGCGACGATAGTTTGGTGGCCCTTAAGGATGACGCAGGCGGCCCAGTCGGCGGCCGATTTCAACGCGACTTCTAACCGGCGGGATTGGACATCGCGAGTGTCGGACCCGATCAGGCGCGCCATTTCTCCAGGGTGTGGAGTGAGCGCAAGCATCCGTTTCGAGCCGGTCAGCTCTGAGGCGCGGCCATCGAAAGCGTTCAGACCGTCGGCATCGAGAATGATGGGAACCAGCGGGCGCTTGGTAACCACGGTGCGGACGAACTGTTGCGTCTCGGTGTGCGTCGAAAGCCCGGGACCCATGGCGAGAGCGCGCTTGCCTTCTAGCAGCTTGTCGAAGCGCTCGTACTCGAGCGCTCGAAGAGAGATGCTTCCCGTCTCGGTTGCGGGGAGCGGCTCGGTCATCACCTCCGGGATTTGTGCGGCGACGATGGGGAGAACCGGCTCGGGCGTAGCGGCAGTAACGAGTCCTGCACCGACGCGTAAAGCCGCCCAGGAAGCCATCACGGCAGCGCCGCTCTTGCCCACGGAGCCGGCGACGATGAGCACGTGACCGTAGTCCCCCTTGTGTCCCGAGGCGTGGCGCGGAATGGCAAACTTAGTGAATTCGCGGGGTTCAAGCCAACGCAATTGCCCCTTCCCGATTTCTTCGATCAATTCGTGCGGCGAGCCGATCTCGCGGACAAACAACTGGCCAACTTGCAAATAAGCTGTCCCGAGGAAGAACCCAACTTTCGGCGCTGTGAATGTGACGGTGTAATTGGCCGCGACGGCGGCGCCTTGAATTTCGCCGGTATCGGCAGAAAGGCCGGAGGGTATGTCCACGGCCACGACGGCGCATTCCGGCCGCCGGCGATTGATGTCGTCGATGGCTTCGCGCATCAACCCTTCGACCGGGCCGCGGACGCCGGTGCCCAGCAGGGCGTCCACGATGATGTCCGTGGAGGCGAGCGCGGCCTTGCCCGCCTGCCATTCGGCTGAGCTGCGCACGACGTGCAGCTCGCGCGCTGCGTCCTGCCAGCGCTTGAGATTCGTGGCTGCATCACCCCGGATCTCCGATGCTTCCGCGAACAAGTAAATCGACGGCCGGACGCCCATTTCGAGCAAGTGGCGCGCAACGACAAATCCGTCGCCGCCATTGTTTCCCTTGCCACACAGAACCACGATGCGGCGGCGGACGAGTTTCGTAAAGCGCTGCTTGATGAAGGCGACCACGCTTTTCCCCGCGTTTTCCATGAGCGTGAGGCTGGGAATTCCGTGGCGCTCGCTGGTCAACCGGTCCACGTCTCTGGTCTCGGCGGCGGTAAGGACTTTCATGGGCGGGCGCTCATAGTGGGCGGAAGCCGCTGAACATCGCGCGGACGATCACAGCATCCATCCTCCGCTGACATTCAATACCTGTCCGGTGATGTAATCGGCCTCGTCGGAGGCGAAGAATTTGACGGCAGCAGAAACGTCTTCGGAGGAGGGAGGCCGGCCGATAGGAAATCGCGTATCGCGGAGGCGGCGCGCCTCTTCTATGGTGAGGTCCTTTTCGTCGATATTCGAGGGATTGATCACGTTGACGGTGATGCCGTGCTTGGCTTCCTCGATAGCCAGGGATCGCGAGAAGGAGACGACAGCCGCCTTGGCCGCAGCATAAGAAGAAATAGTGCCCTGCCCGAAGGCGCGCTCAGCTCCCACCGCGCCTAGGTTTATAATGCGTCCCCAGCGCTGGCGGCGCATCGCCGGCAGCGCTGCTTTGCTCGCATAAAAAACGCTGAAGAGATTGGATTCGAAGGTGGCTTTCCATTCCTCGAGCGAAGCTTCGGCGACTGGCTTCCAATTGAATTCGCCGACGTTGTTGATGAGGATATCGAGGCGGCCGAAACGTTCGAGGACTTTGTCGATCAGGAATTGGACTTTTTGCGGGTCGGTGGAGTCGGCTTCGACGGCGAAACATTCCGCACCCTGGGATTGCAACTGTTTCAGAGTGTTGTGCGCGGCAGTTTTGTTGGCGCGGTAGGAGATGGCCACGCGCAGCCCTTCGCGAGCGAGCCCCTGGGCGATGCCCTTGCCGATGCCGCGGCTGCCTCCGGTGATGAGAGCTGTTCGCTGTTGCAAGGGCACGGTCGAGCCTTCCGGGAAAAACACGTAAGTATAATGAAATCTGTGGGCGCGCCCTAGCCTTGATTTGATATGAAGCGCGGGAGGGCGCGGCCGGGGGGAGCTTAGCAAGAAATCCATCGCTGAACTTCGCTTCGGGACGGCCATCCTGGTCGTATAGTCGAATGTGTGACGATTGGAAAATTTTAAGCCTCCTGTTTTCATACACCTGGCTAGAATCCTACTTCCGGGATGTGACGAGTAGGCGAAAGGAAAGGCGAAAGCGGCGATACGAAGTGGGTTGGCTAGCGGGCGGCCTCGGTCCATGAAGCCCGCGGCGAGGACAGGATCGGGACAAGGATGTTCACGTTCCGAAGGCTAGCACCTATTGGCTAGAAAGTCAACATCTTACCGTAAACCTAGCATCGGACACCGGATTCCGGGCACAGCGTCACATGGTGACCCTCCGCGCGCGCCGGCCGGATTGGCGGCGCATCAGCGGGTGTGGACCTCTTCGGGGGCGAACTCTTCGCGGTGCAGATTCTTCTCCTGTGTCTTGGCGCGCTTTCGTTCGTGATCGCGGATTCCAGGGCCGTGAGCAGGGCAACGACTCCGTCGGCCGCACTGCAATCGGAGGAAAATTGCCGCGCCGCCTCGGACGATTTTCCACCGTGCTTAAGTTCGACCATGCCGCGCAGTATGTCGTGCATTTTCTTGTGCCGCGGTTCGAGGCGTTCGAAGGCGGGATATTGACCGCAGCTGGAACCTCCGGCGCCGTAGAGCCACTTCCCCAGCTCGCATTCGCGGTGGGCGAAGAGTTTTTGCGCGGCCAGTTTTTCGCGGCCGGTACGGCGAGGTGTATCACTTTTCCCCGCTCTGCAACCTAACTCCCTGGTGCGTTGACTTGGGCGGACGGCCAACCTAATATCGCGCCAATGCCGGACGCTCAGACGCTGATCGGCCGCACGATCTCGCACTACCGCATCCTGGAAAAGCTCGGCGGTGGAGGGATGGGCGTCGTTTACAAGGCCGAGGACACGCGGCTGCACCGTTTCGTCGCTCTCAAATTCCTGCCGGACAACCTGGCGCACGACGCAGTCTCACTGCAGCGGTTCCGGCGCGAGGCAGAGGCGGCCTCGGCGCTGAATCACCCGAATATTTGCACCATCCACGACATCGGAGAGCAGGACGGACTGCCGTTTATCGCCATGGAGTTTCTGGACGGGATGACTCTGAAGCACGGCATTTCTGGTAAGCCGCTGCCGCTGGAGAGCGTGCTGGACCTGGCGATTGAGATGGCGGATGCGTTGGACGCGGCGCACGCGGCGGGGATCGTGCACCGGGATATCAAGCCGGCGAACGTATTCATAACGGTTCGCGGTCACGTGAAGGTTTTGGATTTTGGACTGGTGAAGCTGACTCATCTGGAGCAGGACTTTGATGCTTCGTCGACACAGGCGGCCACTCCGGGGGAGCTGCTGACGATTCCGGGCATGGCGATGGGAACCCTGGGCTACATGTCTCCGGAGCAGGCGCGCGGCGAGGAAGTAGATGCGCGGACGGATCTGTTTTCCTTTGGAGCCGTGCTGTACGAGATGACCACAGGCCAGATGGCTTTTCCGGGAAACACGCCAGCCGTCATCCTGGAAGCAATTCTGAACCGGGCGCCGACGCCGGCGCGGCAGTTGAATTCGGCAACGCCTTCGCAGTTGGACGGAATTATCGCCAAGGCGTTGGAGAAAAATCACCAGGCGAGATACCAGCACGCGTCCGAATTGCGCGAAGATTTGCAGCGACTGAAGAAGCGCACCGGAAGCGGAAACACGGCGGCGGTGAGAGGCGTGCACCGCGCGTCGGATTTCATCGCAAACGCTCCTTCCGTCGCCGCTGCTGCGGTGGCGACAGTCGGGGCGCAGAGCGCTTCCCTTCCGAGCACGAAGGCAGCTCGACGCTCGCTGAAGTGGGCTGCAATTGCTGGCGCCAGTGCGGTAGTGGCCGGGCTCGCACTGGCGAGCTGGCTCTACTTCGCCCGGCACGCCCGGGCGCTTACAAACAAAGACACCATTGTGCTCGCCGATTTCGACAACAAAACGAGCGACGCTGTATTCGACGATACGCTGCGGCAGGGGCTGTCGGTGCAGCTCGAGCAGTCCCCGTTTCTCTCCATGATTTCCGACGGCAAGGTGAATCAGACATTGAATCTGATGGGACTACATACTGGAGACCGGCTGACGCCTCAGGTAACACGCGAGGTCTGCCAGCGCACAGGGAGCAAGGCGATGATCGCCAGCTCGATTGCCAGCCTCGGCAGCCAGTATGTGATTGGGTTGAAAGCGGTGAACTGCCAGAGTGGCGACGTGCTGGCGGAAACGCAGGAGCAGGCGGCGCGCAAGGAAGGAGTGCTGAAGGCCTTAGATGCCGGCGCGGTGAGTTTGCGGAGCAAGCTGGGAGAGTCGCTCAGTACCGTGCAGGAATACGCCACGCCGCTCGAGGACGCAACCACGCCGTCACTCGAAGTGCTGAAAGCTTACAGCTTGGGGAGGAAGATGGCTGATGAATATGGCGAGACCGCTGCGGTGCCATTCTACAAACGCGCGGTAGAACTCGACCCGAACTTTGCCCTCGCCTACCTGGGCTTGTCGGTCAAATACACCAATCTGAACGAAGCAGGACTGGCGGCAGAGTGCGCTCGCAAAGCGTTCGAGCTGCGGGAGAAAGTGAGCGAGCGGGAACGGTTCAGCATCGAGGGATTCTACTACGACCATGGGACAGGGGAACTGGAAAAGGCCGCACAGACTTTCGAACTCTGGCAGCGGACCTACCCGAGAAACGATCAGCCTCACATAAATTTAGGGATAATTTCCATGAACCTGGGGAACCACGAATCAGCGTTGGAGGAGTTCCGCGAGGGGATGCGCCTGGAACCGACTCATGCGGCCGTGTATGTCGATCTGGGCGGTGCCTACGTGAACCTCAACCGGCTGGATGAAGCGGAGAAGGTGTACAAGCAGTCGGAAGAACGCAAGCTGGTGGACGAAGGGCTGCTGGTCAACCGCTACTATCTGGCGTTTTTGACCGGGAATGTGGAGCAGATGGGTACGCTTGCTGCTTCGGCCATGGGTAAACCAGGAATGGAAGCCGTCTTACAGGACGCGCAAGCGAGCACGCAGGCGTGGCACGGAAAAATGAAGGATGCGCGGGAACTAACGCGCCGGGCCATCGATTCCGCTGGGCGCAACGACGCCAAAGAGACGGCCGCGTTCTATCAAGCGGAATCTGCATTGCGCGAAGTGGAGGCCGGTAACCGCGAGGAGGCGCGCGCCGAAGCGAATGCCGCAGTGAGACTGGCCCCCAATCGGGATGTAAAAGCTATGGCGGCACTCGCCCTGGCGCGGGCAGGCGATACGGCAAGGGCAGAAAAGCTGGCGGCCGAACTCGATAAGACATTTCCGCTGGATACGCTGGTGCGGAGGTATTGGCTGCCGACAATTCGGGCGGCCCTGATCCTTGAACACAAACAGCCAGATCGAGCTGTGGAACTCCTGGAGAAGACGAGTGCGATAGAGCTTGGCGTACCCACGATCTTAGTGCCAGAGGTGCTGCTGCCGATCTACGTGCGTGCGGAAGCCTATCTCGCACTGGGAGATGGCAACCATGCGGCAAGAGAGTTTCAAAAGTTCATAGATCACCGTGGACTAGTAGGGATCTTCCCCTGGGGCGCGCTCGCCCGCCTAGGTCTGGCGCGCGCCTACGCGTTGCAGGCGCGATCCGCAAAGGGCGCCGCCGCAGACGCCGCCCGCGCCAAAGCCCGTACTGTATATCAGGAATTCCTTACACTATGGAAGGATGCCGACCCCGACGTCCCCATCCTGAAGCAAGCCAAAGCCGAATACGCGAAATTGGAAAAGTGAAAATAGAAAAGGGAAAGCGGACTCTGCCGCGCGTGCGGCGTTCGCGATGGCTAGCGGATGCGGGCGACGACGAGGGTGATGTCGTCGGCCTGTTCGGCGGCGCCGGCCCATTGTTCGGTGGCGGCGATCAGGTTTTCGGCCAGACGCTGGGCTGGGGCATTGCCCTGGCGGAGGATTTCCGCTTGCAGGCGTTCCATCCCGTATTCTTCACCGTAGGCATTCTCGGGTTCGGTCAAGCCATCACTGAAAGCGACGAGGAGGCTGCCCGGTTCGAGCTTAATCGTCTTCTGCTCGAATTGAGCTTCCTCGAACAGGCCGACGACAGTGCCGCCGACGTCGAGGCGCTCGATGCGCGAATTATCCACGTAAAACGGCGCCAGGTGGCCGGCGTTGGTGTAAGCGAGGGTCTTGGCGGCGGCGTCGTAAACGGCATAGAAGAAGGTGGCGTAGCGATCGTCGGAAGTGTTTTTGA
>Ga0187776_10000304_pt1 | contig 23904 bp, 23 predicted proteins | sample 0216_BV02_MP12_2_FD_132426 | JGI IMG/M metagenome (GOLD analysis project Ga0187776, IMG submission 132426) | Tropical peat soil microbial communities from peatlands in Department of Meta, Colombia - 0216_BV02_MP12_20_MG | ecosystem: Environmental > Terrestrial > Soil > Wetlands > Peat | place...
ATCACATCTAACACGAAGTCAGGCTGGGACAACATCGGTACGTGGCTGCTATCGGTCTCGAAGGTTGTTGCTCCCATACGCTTCGCGACGAAACGCTCCAACTCGGGCTGGATAGTACGGTCCTTCGTAGCTACGATGTACCAGCTGGGCTTCGATCTCCAAGCAGTACCTTCCACCTTTTGTTGGAACAAATCTGCTACAGGCGCGCCCTGAGTAGCCCAGATCAGCTTCTGCTCTTCCTCGGAAAGATCACCTGCAAAGGACGGGACGCCATCACTTTTCAGCCAAACCCGCCCGTCTGCAACCTCGATATGGGAAAAAATATCGGTTGCCGGAAACTTCTCTTGCAGACTTTGTGAAGTTTCGTTGGCATCCGGGGCAAACGCCGCGATGTACACAAGCGCTGCAACTCGTGGATCAGCTCCGGCCGCGGTGATGACCGAACCACCGTAGGAATGACCGACCAGGATCGCGGGGCTGCCGACACGCCCCAGAGTTCTCTTCACGCAGTCGACGTCGCCGGCGTGTGAATCAAGCCCGTGCTGAGACGCGATCACTTCAAATCCTTCTTTCTGGAGAGTTGGGATCAGTTTGCTGAAGCATGAGCCGTCGGCCCATAGGCCGTGGCAGAATACGATGCTTGGTTTGGTGCGCGTAGATGTCATTTTCAAAATCTCCTTGTCGTGAAAGTGTCCGAAATGGTGAAGGGAACAGATCACTTGCACGTGCATCCATCACACCTCGTGTGAGAGCACGCTGCATCACCATATAGAAGCGTTGTTTTCTGCCCCGCTCAGGGGAGGGAAAAATACCTCGATAGTGGTAACGGTCTAGCCATCACACTTGGTAGGTAGCGGGCTGGTACGATGTTATTTTTTTGCTCGTCTTCATTTCAGGGTTGGCTAGAAGGCTTTTCTGGCTGCTCCTGCTACAGTTGGCGAAAAATCCCCATTGCACTCATAATCCAGGGCACTTTTGACCGGGTGGCCCATCGTTTCGCCCGCAGTTTGGCGAAGGGTGGGATTCGCGAATGCCTATCTTCCTTCACCCGAGGAGCGATCGCAGCGCATAATAGGCAGCGGCTCATCTCGTGCGTGAATTCCTCATAGCAGTTACCTTGACCGCCGTCCTGTGCTTCTAATCCCCCTGCTCGGGACAAGCAGCGAAGCCTGAGTCAAAGGCTGCCAATACGCAAAGCGCCGAAATCCAGACACCAGAAAGCGATGCTAGCTGCTGGTTCCGAGGGAGTGAGAGCGACTCTCCGAAGTGCGTTTTGCGAGACGGCCAAGGAAAACTGTTCATTGCGCAGGAGTATGTCAGCGAGCTTGAATTCGATTCTCATGGCCTGGCGCAGGTATTCCGTAACGGCGGCGAGCCCCGGCACGGGTGGATGTACGTCGACCGCAAGGGGCGGGTGATCGTACAGGGCGTTCCGATAATCGACAATTGGGCTGATGAGTTCTCTGAGGGACTGGTGCGCACCGTCATCAATGAAAAATACGGATTCGCGGATCGGCAAGGGAGGATTGTGGTTGCGCCCAGGTATGACTGGGCCGCTCCATTCGAAAAGGGCCATGCCGAGGTCTGCATAGGTTGCCGTGAAGTATGCGTAAAGCCAGACAACATGGGGGCGGACTCCGACGGGGATTGCGAACACCACACCGTGACGGGTGGTGAATGGTTCAAAATCAACAAGTTGGGCCGGGTTGTGGCGAGAGTGCGGCGGTGATTGGGACGAACTGAAGTCCGGCGGGTTCAAGTTCCACCCTCCGCCAAAAGAGGGCAGAAGGGTGGGGCACCCCCTTCTTGCTATCAAATGCAGAGATGCTTCACCCGCTGCGCGGGCGCGGCGTGATCCCCAAAGGTTTCGGCAGCACGGCTAGATAGCCCATCTGACTACTTCAACTGACGGTTTGACAGCTTCCCCTAATGGGGATAGATTGCATGGAATTATGAAGCTTTGCTGCCTGAACGCCTGTTGTTGTCGCGCGATGCACATGCGTGCGTCTTCGGCGTCGGCGGCTGGTTCATGAGCTAGATTTCAGAATTTCCAGAGTTCAATCCGCCGCCGGAGATGATCCGAGCGGCGGATTTGTTTTGGGACGAAAGTTGCAGCGCCAGGGCTGCACACACAATCTAAAGAAGAGGCCAACAAAATGGTTCCCGAGATTGAAGCCGAAGAACTCAAGCACCGTCTGGATGCCGGCGAGAAGCTATATCTGCTGGATGTCCGCGACGAGTACGAATACGAGATCTCGAACATCGGCGGTCACCTGATCCCGCTGCCCGAGCTGCCCAAGCGCCTGCATGAACTCGACGCCAGGCGCGAAATTGTAGTGCTCTGCAAGATGGGGCCGCGCGGCGCGAAAGCGGTGCTGATCCTTCGCCAGGCAGGATTTAAGCGAGTCCGCAATCTGAGCGGCGGGATTCATGCCTGGGCTGATCGCGTGGATCGCAAGGTCCGCAAGTATTAAACAGGCGTGGGCTCGGGGGATTTCCACAGGCTATCTGCACAAGACCCGATGCCCTTGCTAATCATCCGTCGAGCTCCCAGCCGGCAGATGAATCATTTCTTGATTCTACTTTCCCACAACCTCCTGTACTACAATCCAGGGCATCCGATTCCTAAAAGGAGACGCTATAGTGCCTGAAACCGCTACTCGCCTATCTTTAGGTGAACAGGCCGCATTTCAACTTGCCAACGTAACCAAAACCCCTCCGCAATATGGAGCCATTACTCCCCGCTGGCTGGTCCGGCTGCTGGACTGGAAACCGCTGGAGGCGGGAATCTTTCGGCTCAACCGCGTAGCCGAAGACAAAGCCGTCGAAGTGACTTGCGGGCATGTTGACGAGTCAGCCCTGGCGACGACTTATGTCGATTATCAGGAAAAGCCGCGCGAGTACACGCTGAGCAGCATCAATGCGGTGCTTAACGTTCACACGCGCATTTCTGATATTTACAACACCCCGTATGACCAGGTCCGCGAGCAACTGCGCCTACTGATCGAGAACGTGAAAGAGAAGCAGGAAAGCGAACTGATCAATAACGCGGACTACGGCTTCCTGAACAACACTCCGGATGCGCAGAAGATTTCGACCCGCAAGGGCGCGCCCACGCCAGATGATCTGGACGAGCTGCTGACGAAAGTGTGGAAAGAGCCATCGTTCTTCCTGGCGCATCCGCGAGCGATCGCAGCGTTTGGACGCGAATGCACGCGCCGTGGCGTGCCTCCGCCGACCGTGACTCTTTTCGGCAATCCATTTCTTACCTGGCGCGGAGTTCCCCTGGTGCCGACTGATAAGTTGAATATCAGGGCCCGGGATGGAAAGACCAAGATCCTGCTGCTGCGCGTAGGCGAGAGAAAGCAAGGAGTGATCGGGCTATTTCAACCCGGATTGCAGGGCGAACAGAGCCCGGGTCTTTCGGTGCGGTTTATGGGAATCAGTCCGAAGTCGATCGCTTCCTACCTGATCTCGCTCTACTGCTCGGCGGCCGTGCTTACGGATGACGCCATTGCGCTGCTCGATAATGTCGAGGTCGGACACTATCATGAATACAAGTAATGGCGACAAGGGAGCGCCCGCCGCAAGTGGAAACGTCAACTGGCCCAGTGAATGGAAACAGGCAGAATCGTTAGCTGGTCTGCCCGATCCGGCTCAGCTGGCGCGTATGGCCAGCGAATTTTTCACGGCCTTGCCGGGTGTGGAGCCGGCCATTCCTTCAGGATCGTGGGGGCAGTGGCTGCCGAGATCACCCTTCAGCACAACGCTTCCGACATACTCACAAAAGCCTGTTTCCGAAGGGCAAATCGGTAGCCCGATTCCAGGCCAAGTTCAGCCCGATGCCCGCTCGTCGAGTTCTGCCGCAGCCGCGGTACCACCGATGCCCGCTCCGGTTCCTCAGTCTGCGGGAGGCGCGGCCCCTCTGGCAGGACCTGCTCCCGACCCCGCGCCTGATCTGGCGAGTGTGCCGGCTTTCGGCTTCTTACAGGATGCGAGACCGTTGTTCGCAGAAGCGCCGGTTGAGAATCAAAGCACGATAGAGACGCCGGCATCAGGGCCGACTTCCCTTCCCGGCGAAGCTGGTTTCGGAGCGGTTCCGTGGTCGCTGGACGACGAAATCCTGAAAGGGCAGCTGGCCGAAATTCCGCAGCCGCCGTCACCTACGATTCCTGGCGCCCTGGGTGCGGTGGACTCATCGGCTTATCCCACGTTTTCTTTCATGGAAGAAGCGCGGCCCCTGTTTTCGAGCCCGCCCTCTATGCCGGGACCGGTTCCGGCGAGCGAGCCTCCGTCGGAGGCTGATGTCGGAGCTTTCGCACAGAAAATAACTCCGCAGGAAATGGATTGGGCCCCTGACCGCTGGGCGCCGCAGGCACCGGGCACGGTGACGCATACGCCAGACCTGCGCGCCCCGGCGACCTACGGTTTTCTCGATCAGCTTCGGCCGCTTGCATCAGTGGACACTGTGCCTGTGCTTGAGCCAATGGCGGCGGAAGCACCGCAAATTCCGGGTGTGAGCCTCTCTTCGCAGTCGTTCGACGCCGCGGCCCTGCGGCGGGATTTTCCGATCCTTGAAGAACGTGTGAACGGGCGGCCGCTGGTGTGGCTGGATAACGCCGCGACCACGCAGAAGCCGCAAAGCGTGATCGAGCGCCTGAATTTTTTCTATCGGCACGAGAATTCCAACGTGCACCGGGCGGCCCACGAGCTGGCCGCGCGCGCTACCGACGCCTATGAGTCGGCCCGCGAAAAGATCCGGCGCTTCCTCAATGCTTCCGCAGTTCGAGAAATCATCTTTGTGCGGGGCACGACCGAAGGGATCAATCTGGTGGCGCAGAGCTGGGGCAGGCGCTACGTCCAGAAGGACGACGAAATTGTGATCACCTGGCTGGAACACCACGCCAACATCGTGCCCTGGCAGATGCTGTGTTCGGAGAAAGGCGCGCGCCTGCGCGTGGCTCCGGTGGATGACAGCGGGCAGGTGATTCTGGAGGAATACGAAAAGCTGCTGGGGCCGAAGACGCGGCTCGTCTCGGTTGCCCAGGTCTCGAACGCCCTGGGGACGATTACGCCGGTCAAGGCGATGATCGACTCCGCGCACCGGCATGGGGCAAAGGTGCTGGTGGATGGCGCGCAGGCGGTTTCGCATATGCCGGTGGACGTGCAGGCGCTGAATTGCGATTTCTACGTTTTGTCAGGTCACAAGATGTTCGCGCCCACCGGGATTGGCGTGGTTTTCGGCAAATCGGAAGTGCTGGACACGACACCGCCGTGGCAAGGCGGGGGCAGCATGATCCAGGATGTGACATTCGAGAAAACGGTTTACCACATGCCTCCGCAGCGATTCGAAGCCGGCACAGGCAGCATTGCGGATGCCGTGGGGCTTGGCGCAGCGGTCGATTATCTCGAACGCGTGGGCATGGCCAACGTGAGCCGGAGCGAACACGAGCTTCTGATCTACGCGACTGACTTGCTCGAACGCATTCCCGGATTGCGAATCATCGGGCGGGCCAAGGAAAAGGCCGGCGTCCTGTCGTTCGTGCTGGATGGCTTCCGCACGGAGGAAGTCGGGGATTTTCTCAATCGCCGGGGCATAGCGGTTCGCGCCGGACATCACTGCGCGCAACCGATTCACCGCCGCTTTGGGCTGGAAAGCACGATTCGCGTTTCTTTTGCCCTCTATAACACCTGCGAGGATGTGGACGCGCTGGTAGCGGCGCTGTGGGATCTGAGACAGGGAAGGAATCCGGGGTTGGTGTGAGGGGTATCGTCCTCGTGCGCAATCACGTGCTACTGCCTCAACCCGGTGACCTATTTAACTTGTTCAACCCTGACCACTCGGGTCACAAATGTCAGAGATGCGTCGGCGACCCTGCCAGTCACCTCCCAACAGCCCTCGGTGGGAAAGATGAGGCCACTGGCCTGAATCCCTGTTCCGCGATAGCCGTCGGGAATACTCGCGCGTAGGGGCGGTGCCGAGGCGTCAAGCCTCTTGCCTTCGATCCTCAACCTCCCCGCTATAGCTCGAAACCAAAGCCATTTCATGGCCAGCGAGCCATCCTCGAGTATGAAACCGGACCCACCTGGTCGGAATATCACGGTTCCATTCGGCCAGAGCACCGTCCAGATCTTTCCATTGCCGTAGGAGTTTGGAGTTGGAACATCGCGCGGACCCGTGTAGTCGGGGGAGTATGTCACTGTTCCACCAAAGTTCTTGACCGGTGGTTGGCTCTCATTCGGGACTGTCACTGGACAGCGGAAGGAGTCGGCCGGAACTGTCGTCTGGGCTTGCCCCTGCAGGGTGTTGAGTTGGAACGCGACCGCAGAGAACAGAATCAATGAAAGAGGGCCTCGCAGACTCATACGTACCCCCTATTGGAGAGCATCATCTATGGCAAGTAGGAATATACAGCAGGTTGCGGCTCGGGAGTGTTGATCAGCGATTTCACTCCGGCAACCAGTGAAGGCACGAGCGCCGCGACGGTGGAAGTCAGGTGGGTGCCGTAGCCGAAGTTTTCACCGGTTACGGTTATCACGAACGCTTCGGGAGAGTGGCGGTAGAGTTCCCACGAGCAGGCCAGCAAACGCGCAGGATCGAGCTGGTGCGAGAAGCTGCCCGGGGAGTACGGAACGGAGGCGACGTTCTGCACCTCGAGCATGCCTGGGGGGTCTCCGACACTGGCATCGATGAAGATCACGCGCTGAGCTTCGGCGATGCGGTCGGCCAGTTCGGGCTGAAGCTGGTGGCAGGTGAGAATTTCGATTTCGGAATCTTCAATCTGGTCGCGCAATTGATCGGCGGCGATCCAGCCCACGCCATCATCGCAACGAAGCGGATTGCCAAAGGCAATGATCAGGACCCGCGCCATCAGCGCATCACCTCCGAGATAACGGTTCCATCGGCATCCAGCAGTTGAATCTGTAACCGCATTTGTCCCAGGGCGTGGGTGGAACAGCTCAGGCAGGGATCGAAGCAGCGGATTACGGCTTCTACGCGATTGAGCATGCCTTCGGGGACCACTCGTCCCTTGATGTAGTGGCGCGCCACCTGCAGGACGCCGCGATTCATGGCAAGGTTGTTGTGGGCGGTGGCGATCAACAGGTTGGCCCAGGTGACCAGTCCGGTTTCGTCGATCTTGTAATGATGAATCAGGGTGCCGCGGGGAGCCTCGGCCACGCCTACCCCCTCGTAATTGTTGGGGCCGGCGTAGGCGCGGACGTGCTTGCCCAGAATCTCGGGATCGTGCAGCAGCTCCTCGATGCGCTCCACTGAAAACAGGCATTCGATCAGGCGCGCGTAATGGTAGTAGAAGGAGCTGAGCACGAAACGCCGCTCCAGTTCGCGGAATTCGGCCAGTTCCTGATCGGCCAGGGGAGTGCCGCAATGCCTGGCCATATTCAGCCGGGCCAGCGGGCCCACGCGGTACATGCCATGGGGATAGCCCAGCGGCTTGTAATAAGGTGACTTGAGATAGGACCAGGGTTCCACGGCTTCACCGAGAAATTCCTGGTAGCGGGCAGCATCGAGGTTATCGGCGACGATGTCGCCGTCGGCGTTCACGATCCGCAGCCAGCCTTTGTACAGGGCCAGGCCGCCGCCTTCCTTGGCCAGTGCCATGAACAGCGAAGGAAAGTTGGCGAAGGTGCGAATCTCCTCGCGAAAATTTTCCAGCTGGCGCTTGAACCACAGAATGCTGCGCAGGATGATCTCGCGGGCCTCGGGTATCTCGCGCAGAATGGTGTCGCGCCGCTCCACGCTTAGCGGCTCACTGACTCCACCGGGCACCACCCAGGCGGGATGAATGCGCTTACCTCCCAGCAACTCGATGATCTCCTGCCCGAACTTGCGCAGGCGAATCCCGTCACGGGCCACGGAGGGACTGTGCTCCGCCACGCCAAAGAGGTTGCGCCGCGCGGGATCGGAGTCCATGCCCAGCAGGAAATCGGGAGCAGAAAGAATGAAAAGGCTGAGAGCATGCGATTGCACGACCTGCGCCAGGTTCATGATCCGGCGCAGCTTCTCCGCGGTCTCGGGGATGCGCACCGCCAGAATGGCGTCGCACGCCTTGGCGGAGGCAATCAGATGCGCTACCGGGCAGATGCCACAAATGCGCGCCATCAGCGCAGGCATCTCGTAGAAAGGCCGGCCCTCGCACAGCTTCTCGAATCCACGGAATTGGGTGACGTGGAAGTGGGCGTCTTCCACTACTCCGTGCTCATCCAGCTGGATGGTTATTTTCGAGTGGCCCTCGATGCGGGTGACGGGATCGATAACTATGGTTTGCATCTTTATCCCTGGGCTCCCTTCTATGCGCCGAAGCGGCAGCGCGTGCTCATGTCAGGGGTGCGGCCGGCGATCAGCTCGCTGATGGCAAAGTGGATCAGATCGCGATGCGGCGGGCATCCGGGAATGAACAGGTCCACATCCACCACTTCGTGCACCGGACGGCAACGCAGCAGCAGCCGCGGGACCACCCGCGATGGCACCTGCGGATTCAGCGTGTGATCCTCGGTGTAGCCGCGAGCCAGCACCGAGTCCAGCGGAAAGGGATTGCGCATCCCGGGAACATTGGCGGTGACGGCACAGTCTCCGAGCGAAACCAGAATGCGCGTCCGTTTGCGTATGCGCTCAATTTTTTCCAGGTCCTCTTCGCTGCTGACCGCGCCTTCCACCAGGGTGACATCCACATCGGGAGGAAATTCCTTGTTGTCCACCAGCGGGCTGTAGACGAGGTCGACCGCCGGAGCCAGCTCCAGCAGGCGCTCGTCCATATCGAGGAACGACATGTGGCAGCCGGAGCAGCCGTCCAACCAGACCGTCGCCAGACGAACTTTACTCATCGCCATTCCTCCCGCATCAGCTGCAGATAGGGGAGGAATTGCTGACGCTTGGTCATCTCTCCGGCGGAGCGTCCTTTCTCCGCCAGCGCTCCGGTGGGGCAGACGTGAATGCATTTGCCGCAACCGGTGCAGGTTTCCGAATCTCCCCAGGGCTGGTTGAGATCGGTAATGACGCGACAGTCGATGCCGCGGCCGGTCAGGTCCCAAGTGTGCGCGCCTTCGATTTCATCGCAGACGCGCACACAGCGAGTGCAGAGGATGCAGCGGTTGTGATCAGCGACGAAGCGGCGGCTGGAGGCATCCACGGCAAGCCTCGGATTCAAATAGGGCACGCGGACGTGGGTCATCCCCAGCTTCATGGCTAAGTCCTGCAGCTCGCAGTGGCCATTGGAAACGCACACCGAGCAGATGTGGTTGCGTTCGGAGAACAGCAACTCCAGGATCATCAGCCGGTAATTGCGCAGGCGCTCGGAATGTACCGTGACTTCCATGCCTTCCTGCACGCGGGTTACGCAGGCCGGCAGGAGCTTGTTGCTGCCTTTGACTTCCACCAGGCAGAGGCGGCAAGCGCCGACGTCAGAGAGGCCATCGAGATGACAGAGTGTGGGAACCTCGATGCCGTTCTCGCGGGCTACTTCGAGGATGGTCTGGTCTTCGCCGGCGCCCACTTCCCTGCCGTCGATGGTGAGCGTACGGATCTGAGGAGCGGCGTTTCTGGTTGCGCTCATATACCCACCCCCGCAGGCTTGGCGGCAGGCTGGAGGTGGCCTGCTTCCGCCGGTTGAGAAGTTGGCGGTTGAGGATGACACACCCCAGCCGGGCAGCGGTGATCACGGAGGTGCGCGGCGTATTCATCCGCGAAATACCGCAGCGTGCTGCCCACCGGATTAGGAGCGGTTTGACCGAGGCCGCAGAGGCTGGTATTGCGCACGACATCGGAGAGGCGCTTCAGCAACTCCAGATCCTGCTCGCTGGCCTGGCCAGTGGTGATGCGGGTGAGCAGATTGAGCATGTGGGTGGTGCCGACGCGGCAGGGGATGCATTTTCCGCACGACTCGGTAGCGCAGAAATCCATGAAGTACTTGGCCACATCCACCATGCAGGAAGAGTCGTCCATGACGATCAGGCCGCCCGAGCCCATGATCGAGCCCACGCTGGCCAGCGACTCGTAATCCACCGGCATGTCCAGGTACTGCTCGGGAACGCATCCGCCGGAAGGGCCGCCGGTTTGCGCCGCCTTGAATCTGCGGCCCTCAGGAATGCCGCCCCCAAGCTGGAAGATGATCTCGCGCAACGGCATGCCCATGGGAACTTCGATCAATCCGGTATGCTTCACCCGGCCAGCCAGCGCGAATACCTTGGTGCCTTTGCTTTTCTCCGTGCCGATCTTCGCGTACCACTCGCCTCCGCGGTTAATGATGGGAGCGATATTGGCGAAGGTCTCCACGTTGTTGATCAGAGTTGGGCATCCCCAGAGGCCCGACTGGGCGGGATAAGGAGGGCGAGGGCGGGGCTGGCCACGTCCGCCTTCCACCGAGGAGATCAGCGCCGTCTCCTCTCCGCAGACAAACGCTCCAGCCCCTAGCCGCAGGTCGATGCGGAAGCTGAAAGTGGTATCGCAGATGTTGCTGCCCAGCAGCCCCAGTTGCTCGGCCTGGCGAATAGCGATCTTCAGGCGCTTGATGGCCAGCGGATATTCGGCACGGACGTAGATGTAGCCGCGATCGGCGCCCACGGCGTACGCGCCGATGGCCATGCCTTCCAGCACGCGCTGGGGATCGCTCTCGAGCACGCTGCGGTCCATGAATGCGCCGGGATCGCCTTCGTCGGCATTGCAGATCACATACTTGGTCCGCTGTGTGCGGGCCTTGGCTACCGTGCTCCACTTCAATCCGGTGGGGTAACCAGCGCCTCCGCGCCCACGCAAGCCGCTCTTCACTACCTGCTCGATGACTTCGCTGGGCTTCATCGAGGTGAGTGCGGTAAGCAGGGCCTCATAGCCGCCGGCCGCGATGTAGTCTTCGATACGTTCCGGGTCGATGCGCCCGGAGTTTTCGAGCACGATCTTGCGTTGCGCGGTGAAGAAAGGAAGATCGGTCGGGAGACGGAGACGATCTACGGAGCTGCCACTGGCCAGGGCGGCGACAATCTCGGCGATGTCGGAAGCGGAGTCCGGCGGCCGTACACCTTGATAAAGCGATCCGCCTGGTTCCACCGCGACCAGCGGACCGGCGGCGCACAGTCCCATGCAGCCGACGCCCTTCACCTGGCAGCTCCTCTCGAGTCCCCGTTCCCTGACCTGTGCTTCCAGGCCGGCTTTGACCTGATCGCTGCGCTGCGACAGGCAGGCTGCCGCCGTACACACATGGATTTTCTGCGGCAGTTGTTCCTGCTTTTCGCGTTCGACGCGCGCGATCTCGTGAAGTTCTTCAAGCGTCATGGTGGATCCACCTTTCGACGCGTTGCGTCAGTTGCTCCGGCATGACCTTGCCGGCAACTTCCCCATCGAACACCACCGCCGGCGCCAGGCCGCAGGAGCCCAGACAGCGGGCAGTGAGCAAGGAAACCTGATTGTCCGCGGTAGTTTCTCCGGGATGAATGTGCACCTGCTGTTCCACCGCACTAAGCAGGGCTGGGGAACCCTTGATGTAGCAGGCAGTACCGGTGCAGATGACGCAGGTGTGCGCGCCCTTGGGCTTCAGCGTGAAAAAGTGGTAGAAGGTGGCGACTCCATAAACCTTGCTAAGTGGCAGCCGCAGGCTGTGCGCGACAAAGCGGAGGGCCACATCATCCAGATATCCAAATGCTTCCTGCACGGTATGCAGGACCTCAATCAAGGCGTGGGATTGGTGGCCATGGCGGCGCATAGTGCCTTCCACGATGCGCCACCGCTTGTCGTCGGACGGCGGACTGACCGAGGCCGGATGAAGCGTCATTGCGGGTCCTTGGGGAGCTGTTCTGCACTCGCACAATTGCGAGGCGGACACGTGTCCGCCGCCAGCAGGCAAAGCCTCAGCTGGATCAATCATCAGTGTGCTACGGCTGCGAAGCTAAGGGTGTGAGAGCGGTCACGGGTGGGAGTGAAACGAGTCACCAATGGGAAACAGAGCTCTTTTGGGAATCCTGGAAGGGTGGGGAGCACCCTGACCACAAGCCTGCGACGCAAATCACAGTCAAGCGTAAGGGGGGCGAATAGCCTGAAGCTGTGCAGCGGAGGAGGTTTTTCCGCGCACCTCGAGGACTCCAGTGTTCCCTGGCAGAGTCCCTTGCGTCCGAACCGATCCCGGAGGCTCTCGCCAGGGAAGGGAGGCGGACATGAAAAGCTTCAGCGTGTTTTTCGGAATGTTAGTGGCGGTGGTAGTCATCGCCGTTTTGTTGCTGATCTTCGGCGTAAGTTTCCGCCCGCAGCCGACGGTAGTGACCTATAACCCCGCGACCGAAACCACCATCAGCGGAGTAGTGCAGGAGCTGCAGGATTATCGTTGCCCGGTCAGTGAGGGCGAAATCGGGAGCCACCTGGTGGTGAAAACCGACCAGGGTTTGGTGCACGTGCATCTGGCGGCGGCGCGCATCATGCGCAGCCAGGACTTCAAACTCGCGGTGGGCGACCAGATTACGGTGGTGGGTTCCAAGATCCGTGTGGGCGAGGGATTGAATCTGATGGCCCGCGAGATCACACGCGGCAACGAAATCTTTACCCTGCGCAATCCTAATGGGGTTCTGTTGCTGATGCAGAGGTAAAGGGGCAGAGTCTGATCAGTCGCTCGCCGAACACTGATTGGCTGGGTGAGGGGTCATGCCCAGGCCCTAAAGCCACAAGCTGCCAAGCCGGAGCATTATTTGCTCCCCAAGCACGTGTCGCGGATCGCGCACGGTGAGCATAATATGGCGGGGACGACGAGACTCGAACTCGCGACCTCTGCCGTGACAGCCAAGCATTTACTCGTAACTAACAGAAAATACGCGACGCGGATGGCTCCCTGAGTCGCCCTCAGAACCCAGGGGAACAGCTTATCGAAGCCTTCCGAACCCACAATTTGGCTATTGACGCTTGACAGTAGTAACGCGCCACGATAGTATCCACCCAGCGTGATCAAGACATTCCGGGATGCTGAAACCGAGCGGCTGTGGAAGGAAGAACGCAGCCGCCGCATCCCGGCGAGTATCCACAAGACAGCGCTGAAGAAATTGCAGATGCTGAACGCGGCGGGAGCGCTGGGAGACTTGCTGCTGCCTCCCGGCAACCGTCTGGAACGGCTGAAAGGCGACCGGCAGGGCCAGCACAGCATTCGCATCAACGATCAATATCGCGTCTGCTTCGAGTGGCGAGAGGGCAACGCTTACGAGGTCGAGATCACGGACTACCATTGAGGAGAGTCACAGCATGGCTCGACGGAAAGCGAGAACGATTGCCGCCCATCCTGGCGAAATCCTGCGCACGGAATTCATGGAGCCGCTGGGCATTACCGCCTACCAGCTCGCCAAGGCACTGCACTTCCCCGGTGTATACGAAATAGTCCGCGAACAGCGGGCTATCAGCGCCGACGTCGCCTTGCGGCTGGGAAAGTACTTTGACATGACACCGCAGTTCTGGTTGAACCTGCAAACGGATTACGATTTGCGGGTCGCCGCCGCGAGCGCGCCATTGGGCAAAATCAAGCCGCGCTCAGCCGCTTAAGAGATGTCCCGTAGAAACACAGAACGCGCCAATCGTTCATGCCCCACAATTCGGCGCCTCGTGCCAATTAAGAAACAAGGTGTGTGGCGCACGTTGAAGGCTCAAGCTGCATATTTGTTGAGTCATGGCAAGCGCGTTACCCCCGCACAGCTTGCGGCAATGCTGGTCGAGAAGAGCATGTTGGAGATGCGGGACGCGCAAGATGTGACAGCAACGATTCTGGTCGTAACCAATTGAAACTTGGCGATACGGGTGGCGCTGAAAGCCGGGGAGTGGTCTGCACCGAGCAGGAGTGACGATGCTGTCTTGTGGGGTGATTCTAGAACTCCCTTCCATCAGGAATCAACAACGGGAAGGATTCTTGTACGTTCAAGGTGTGTGAGTGGACGGCTACTGAGTGGACCGGCCACTATGATCGGGGCGGTGCGCTAGGCAGCTGCCGGTCCTGGCGCATCAGCGCTGCTCATTTCTTGGCCTGACTTTGAGATCGCGGCGAGCTTGCTTGGTCTCAGGAACCACATGATCTCATTGATGCCTTGCGCGGAGGCATCAATGGTAAGCCCAATGGGAACGCCATCGCGCAATATGAGAACAGCCGCCTGTCCATTTGTCTCGACCCAGTCAAGCGTCACGCCCTTCCAGCACCATGTGGAGACACCGGCAATGAAGGTGGCCACACGTTTGCGACCAGTAACTGGGACTCCCGCAGCGCGCACAAGTCCCCCGCCATCAGAGTAAGAAACAACATCCTCTGCGAAGAGGCCTTCCAGAGCGGCCATGTCGCCCTGCTGCGCGGCAATGATAAAGGCCTCCAGAAAGCGCCGCTGCTCGTTCGAACTGACGGAGGTGCGCCGGCCATCTTCGATATGTTTGCGGGCGCGGGAGACGAGTTGGCGGACGTTGGCTTCCTCCATTTGCAGGATGTCCGCGATCTGGCGATAGGGGTAATCGAATGCTTCGCGCAGAACATATGCGGCGCGTTCTGTGGGAGAGAGTTTTTCAAGGAGCAGCAGAATCGCAAGCTTCAATGCTTCACCTCGCTCCGCGCCAATTCCGGGATCGGCGCTGGTGTCCACCGGTTCGGGAAGCCAAGTTCCGATGTAGCTTTCGCGGCGCGAGTGGGCGGACTGAGCCAGATTGATGCACAGCCGTGTAGTTATCGTCGCCAGGTATGCGGGAGGGTTCTCTATCGCGTTCCGATTTGTGGACTGCCAGCGCATCCATGCGTCTTGCACGACATCCTCGGCTTCCGCCGCACTTCCGAGCATGCGGTAAGCGATGCCGAACAGACGCGGACGCACTGGGGCAAAAGCTGAAAGACCATCGTCGTGTTCGCCGGTCTCTACGTCGCGAATGGGCGGAGGAGCTTGCGGGAAAGGTTTTCCTGCCGTTGCCATATTCGATCTCCTTTTCACGGGAACTGAGCACACCAGAATGGTGGAGTCTGGGATTTACAGCGCGATATTCTCCCGAACAAACAGAGGACGGACATTGCACTTACCTGATGGGGAATTGAGATCGCAAGGACATCATGAAGCAAGGGGCGGGGAATGGATCGAGATTGGAGCCTGGAAGTGGGTCAGGCGGTCAAAAGGCTGATCCATAATAACCACGCGACCCGTTCTTAAAGCCAGGATGGGAGCACCTGCGGCTGAAAACGCCTTGATCGACAAATCTACGAGCGACCCGCGCTGCGCAATTTTCGTGTGCGAAGACACAGTTGCGGAGGGAGGCGTTGGGCGAATCAGTTCCTGCTGAAACGCATCATCATCGGGAGATACAATCGAGAAGAAGAGAGCAAGGATGCCCACTCCGCCAAGCCAGTTAAACCATCCCATGCGGCGAGGCATAGTGAAGCCGAAGGTCCAGCGAGCGAAAGCTGCCAGCGCCACCAATAATGCGCAGATATTTCGCATGCCCCCCATCAAGACCTCGGAACAAATCTGACTCTGGCGGGCGCCTTTGAGAGTTAGAAAAGGCTATGCCGAGGGGCAATTTACTGTCAATACAAGGGGGCGAAATGGTGGTGCAGGCGGGCTCGACGATCGCAAACCCTCCCTCTTCCCTGCCGGGGGAAAGGAAAGAGCAATTTCGGTCTGCATATAACAACTTCTTTTCGCCGTCCAACATCATTATTGCGACTCGTCAACAGGCTGAGCGATCCGTTGTGTTTTTCTTCAGAGCGAACGAACCTCGTGTCACAAAGCGCGACTCAATTTTGTCTTAGCGATAGCAAGAGACCAGTGGGGGCCCGAAAAGCCTTGGTCGAAGATGACGGAGAACAATTATGAAAATCGTAGTGATCGGTGGTACCGGTCTCATTGGATCAAAGCTTGTCAACAAGTTGCGCGAGCATGGACATGAAGCCGTAGCCGCAGCACCCAACACAGGGGTCAACACCCTGACTGGCGAAGGACTGGCCGAAGTGCTGAAAGGCGCCTCGGTAGTTGTTGATGTATCCAATTCTCCTTCCTGGGAAGACGCAGCGGTGATGAATTTTTTTCAGACCTCAACGAAAAACCTCCTCAGCTATGGAGCAGCCGCAGGCGTACTGCACCACGTCGCGTTGTCGGTGGTGGGAACTGACCGGCTGTCGGAGAGTGGTTACTTCCGGGCCAAAATTGCTCAGGAGAAATTGATCAGAGAATCTTCAATCCCCTACACCATCGTGCGTGCGACGCAGTTCTTTGAGTTCCTCAAGGGCCTTGCCGACGTTTCTATTGTCGACGGCAAGGTGCATTTGCCACCCGTGCTTTTCCAGCCAATGGCTGCAGACGATGTCGCCACTGCCGTGGCAAGAATTGCAGTAGGCCCGCCGGTAAAAGGCATGGTCGAAATTGGAGGTCCAGAACAGTTTCACCTCGACGAACTGGTGCGGCGGCGTTTGGCATCACTCAACGATCCACGCGAAATTATCGCTGATCCAAAAGCGCTTTACTCTGGCGCGAAAATCAGCGAAAGAACACTAGTTCCGGGCAATGACGCACGACTCGGCGAGACGCGTTTCGAAACCTGGCTCGCTCAGTCGGCGGCAAGCACCCACGCCGCGTAATCCGCGTACATAGGGACACGCGGAAATACTAAGGAGTCCGACGCCGAATGACTGGCGCGAGCACCAAAGGAGTTCCTTAACGGTGAATTTGTGAGTACGTCGACTACAACTTTAAAGATCGGCGCAGTTTTCTTCACTGTCTGGGGCTGTCCTGTTACGCGTGTGGCAGTACCGCCCAAACACACGACGCGTTAAATGCGTCATCAAAGGAAGGGATGATTGTTATGAAGTTCACAAAAGCAATTCTGGCACTCGTATTTCTCATGTCCGGCATGCTGCTGCCACAGGAGGCGAAGGTAACTGACCTTATGTCGAAAGACCTGCCCAACCTGCCTGGCAAAGAAGGTCTGATGATCACCGTGGATTATCCGCCGGGCAGCGCGGATCCCATCCATCGCCACAATGCAAGTGCATTTGTTTATGTGCTGGAAGGTACGATCGTGATGCAGGTGAGAGGCGGAAAAGAAGTTACTTTGAAGCCTGGTCAGACCTTCTATGAAGGCCCCGATGATGTTCACATCGTTGGGCGAAACGCAAGCAAGACCAAACCGGCAAAATTCGTCGTGTTCCTGGTAAAGGACAAGGGCGCTCCGGTGTTTGTGCCCACCAACTAATTCGAAGCAAGCATTTCTGTATCACAAAAATTTAGGGAGAAGTTTATATGAGCACAATTACGGTGAAAGGTGGCACGACAAGCCAGAAATGGACTAGAAATCGGTAGCCAGGATCGGGGACGGAACTCACTACTGCCGTCGTTTGCCCCAGCTGAATCAGGCAGCGACGGCTGCCGCTTTCGGCGGCTTCGCCGGCACCCTCCTGCTTCTGCCGAGCGTCTTAACGTTCGTGGAGAAATTGAAGATCTCAGTCCACACCTTATTGAACAAGGTGCTGTTGAACCTCGGCGTGGATTGGAGGGTATCGTAAGCCCAATACATGCGGGCGGGTTGATAGCCTGAGCCGCCGTGCTGATGTGGTAGTGCTTTGATCAGTTGATAGTGACCGACAATGTCTAAGTGATCGCCGGGCACGAGCACGATTTCACCTCTCGGCCAGAGCATGGAAGCGGTGTTGACGATGCCATCGTTGTCCCATATCTGGAGTGGCAAGGGCGGAGTGGGATCCAACATGAGGCTAATTTTGCCCGCGAGGCGTGGCCAGCGGAATGGGCCACCCGCACACGCCCGGTAAACCAGGCGATACGCCAGATCGGTTTTCGCGCTCAGTTTCAGGTCCCTCGCAAATTCAGGATAAGAAAACGGGTTGGCGAGTTCCCAAACCGGCGCGGGCACGCCCGCTGGGAAGCAGAACGGGCGGCCGCCTACGGTGGCAAACGACAGCACTCGGATCTGCGGGTCGTCCCACAACTCCAGTTCTGTTTCGCGCTCTTTATCATCGAAATGCGCCGGACTTTTTGTCGTCGGCTCGTGCGGCTGGGAAGTGAGGTCGTTGATCACGTGGAAATCCGTACTCATCTGGCGAAAATAGAAGGTGAGTTCGGACGCCGCTTCCAGCGCGTCGGCGGTCCTGGTTGGGCCGGGCTTGCCGTAATTTTGGTTGGCCTCGGTAAGTGCGTCCTGAAGAGCGAGAAAAATCTCGGCATTGGTCAGGGAAGCGGCGCATCCCGTGATGCCGCTCTCAATCTGGTCGAGCAGGTAGAGTTGGGAACCTGTCACAGCAGCGCGCAGTTTTGCGATGATCACAGCTCGCCAACCCGGGTGCGAGCACACCCAGTCGGCAATGTTCGTGCCCCAGTGTGGTACGGAAAGGAACACCACACGTTTCAGGCAATGGCGAATGTGCTCGTCCGAGACGCTCTCCCCACCGTCGACATAAAGCGGTTCAGGGCGGGGACTGTGAAGGTCACAAATCAGCCGACGAATGTCGAGCCCACCGGTCGAGTGGCCGACCAGGACGATGCTGTCGTCGTCCAGAATTTCCCCACGCGCCATGCGCTTTGCGATGTAAGCCCGCAACCGCGATGCCCGTGTGGACACTGCCGCGGTGGGTAAGTTGTCGAAATAGTGGAGCACCACGGGAGAGCGTTTTTGTTGTTCCCGCCAGTGCCGAAAAAGAGTGGTTATGCCCGAATAATATTGGACTTGCCCAAGCGCATCGAAGGCTCCGAAACCCGGTACCAATATGATGTGAACCTGGGGGCGGCGAGCGAATCCAGACCTCTTAGCCATGGCACGCTCTTGGGTTTTCACACTAAAGCGCGCTTTAGTTTAGGTGTTGTTGTGATTGATTGTCTGTGACAAGCATCCCCCCTGCCTGTGAAGCAAGAATTACTTATGAAATCGCGCCGGGCGCTTCATCTGCTAACTGACTAGAAAGGCTGGTGGGTTGGAGACATCAAGCGAGGCAACGGCGAATCGGGGTCCTGTGCAAAACGGGTAGTTCCTCAAATCGTAACAAAACTCAGACACAATACACGGCTCAAGTAATTTTGTGCTAGGAAGCCATGGGTAAGAAACCATGGGTAAGAAACCATGGGTAAGAATCGAACTAAGCGGTGTGGTTGCAGGCAAATTCACTTTGCATGGCGGAAACTGCTTTGCTGAACCGAAATGGTGTTTAGCGCAGCTTCCAGTTCAAATGGACGTCACCGGCACGGAACCCAGATCGTGCATTTACTCTGAGTCGTGTCTCGAAGAGAGAGGCGGTGCGATTGTGTACGAGCAGTTTGGTGGTTTGGTAGATCAAACAGCAAAAACCGTAACGTTCAAGCTCTTCGTTCCGGATGGGGAACGAGCACCCTATCAGTACGAGGGTGGGGGGCTACCACGGCTAACGGATGTCTTTGTGGTCGGGAGCTTTCAGAAGGCAGGCACGCGAGAATGGGATTTGTCCGCTCCGATTCGCATGGTGAGAAGCGACTACGTGGATCCGGCGAGCGGTCTTCTTAAGGGATGGGTGTATTCCTTTACGAGTGCACCCCTTAGCGATGGCTTTTACGAATACAAATATCTCCTGAACTTCGAGGACAGCCGACCGCGCCTGATCACAGACCCGTGTGCCCGTTATGGCGGCTCTGAGAATCAGAACTCCGCTTTCGTACTGGGAGGCCATGTTGAGAATGTGAGTCCACTCGCCACTGCGCGTTTGCCATACAGCGATTTGATCATTTACGAGCTGATGATTGACGACTTCACAGCCAAAATAAAAGGGCCGAATGAGGCACCACTCGAAACAATCGTGCGGAAGCTCGACGGCCTCGTAGCCCTGGGCATCAATGCCATTGAATTCATGCCCTGGACAGCATGGACCTACGCAGACGATCCGAGCAAGGATTTCAGTTGGGGTTACAACCCTGTCCAGTACTTCTCGGTAGCCCATAAATACACGTTGAACCCCACCACGGAAACGGACAAGCTGGTCTATCTCAAGCGACTCATCAACCAATGCCATGCGCGCAACATCCACGTGATTATGGATGGTGTCTTTAACCATGCGGACGCGACGCCTCCCGATCGGGGCTTTCCATACTATTGGCTATACCAGGATCCGGCCGACTCTCCATATGTAGGTAACTTCGCGCAGGCGGCCTTCTTCAAAGATCTGGACTATGCAAACCAATGCACGCTCGAGTACATCCGAGATGCCTGCCTCTACTGGATTGAGAAGTTTCAGATCGATGGGATTCGCTTCGACAATACCCTTGGCTTCTACAAAGCCGACGACCGTGGCCATGGATTACCCAAACTTCTCGGCGAGCTACGCTCATACTTCTCCCAGAAGAAGATCAGGAACTTCGCGATGATTCTTGAACATAGCTGGGACTATGCTGCGGTCGACGTGGTAAACAAGGTCGGTGCTACGAGTTGTTGGCTGGATCCCTTTCGGAGCCAGAGCATGGACTATCTTGGAAATCGGCCGCGCGGCGTCCCGCAGGTGCAACCGAACATTATGCGGATGCTCAATTCGGGACGCGACTTCGGTGCCGATCACGTTCCCACCATCTACATTGAAAACCACGATCACCTGAGGTTCATGCTGAAAGCAGGAGGTCGTGCGTACTGGTATCTGACGCAGCCATACATCATTGCACTATTCACTTGCCCCGGCGCTACCCTGATCTATAACGGGCAGGAATTCGGGGCAGACAATGACATGCCGGAGTCAGGCGATGGCCGGGTGGTGGCGCGTCCCCTGGATTGGAATTGGTTGATGCAGGATGCGGGTCCCACGGTGTTCGCACGTTATCAAGCTATGATGGCGATTCGCAAGCAGCATCCCGCACTCCGGAGCGGCAATTTCTACCCACCGGACTGGGACGAGTCTGTTACCCAGCGCGACCCAAATGGCTTTGGAATTGATCGTGACCGCAACATCGTCGTCTATCATCGCTGGGCTGATGCTCCTGGCGGACAGATCGAAAGGTATTATGTCGCCTTGAACTTCTCGCAAAGTGATGAACCAGTCTCATTCGCGGTGCCAAATAGCGGTCAGTGGAAGGACCTCATCAGCGGTAGCGTACTCAACGCCGTAGGGGGGAGAATCTCAACGACGTTGGGGTCGAACTGGGGTGCGATCTACTACCAGAAAGCTTAGGCGAGGAAGGAGCGACCACCCCGTGGGCTCGATGTTATTCATGGCTACCGACTGAATCTCATCAAAACGCAGAAGACTGTCGCGCCGGAAATTTTTAGGGTTGAGAAGTTGGAAATGCTGGCCTGGTTCATCACGCGATTCATGGATTGCAAATTCTCGTGTTGCGAGCCTGGGGTGTATTGCAACCGGTAAACGACTGGGGGACCAGATCGGCTGCGATGGAATGTGTCAGGCTGCCCGATTTTCCTGTGATGCTCACCAGGTGCTCATCGTTAGAGGCATGGCACAGCGTGGAATGTATGGTCAGATGACTGGTGGTGTGAGTGGATGTGGGGCTGAAGACGGCGCTGGTGACTCCCTGGCCAGAAGCGCTGAGCTGAACGGCATCCGTGAATCCAAACAGCGGATTGACAGTAATGGTGGTCGAGCCCACGCAGCCATTAGCCGTGTTGGCGAGATGAATCTCTACGGGATTCGCCGAGAGCGTGAAGTCGGGAGGAGGAGGAGTTGCTTGTACCGTTACTTCCAGTGGCTGAATTGCGGAGGAGATGTTCGGTTTGGCAGCGTCGCGAGCGACAACGCTGAAGAAGTTCAGCCCGGGAGCGGTAGGGGTTCCGCTCAGCACACCGCTATTCTTGTCGAAAGTGAGCCAGGGAGGAAGGTTGGCGGCGGACCACTGAAACGCCGAAGCGCCTTCGGCGAACACGCGCGTCTGGTAGGGAAAGTTCATGAATGCCTGGGGAAGCGAGGTGGTTACAATGATGGGTCCCGGTGGAAGCGGTTTGGTGGAGCCGAAGGCGACGGTAAATCCGTCCTTGTCGCCGTCCGGATCGGAGGGAATGGAAACGACGTTGTTGCCTTGAGCCATGGTGATGGATTGGGAAGGCGTCAATCCTGGCGAGAGGCTGTTGGCCGTATCAAAGATGTCGAAACTGAGGGAGCCATAATCAGCCAGATCGGTGATGGAGCACCACCAGAGGAAGCAAGAGACTGGCGCTTCCACGATCCACTCGGCCGACTGCAAGCTGCCGGAATAGGAAACGCTTTTGGAGGCGGTCCAGTTTTTGGTTACGTTCATAAGAAGGATGAGCCAGGTCATGGGCGAGCCGGGAGCGGGATCTCCGCTGAGCGAAATCACCGCGATCATGTGATCGCCGGGGGACACGGGATTAGAAAACTGCTGTTCGCCGTCGTCCAGGGAGTTTTGCCACCAGGCGTAGTACTCGGGCCCGCCGAAAAGACCGGTTCCCAGAACGCCGGAAGAGTAGTCTTGCTCGGTACCGGCCTGAATCAGGTGGTCGTCCATCCAACCGTCGATACCGATCCAAGTGGAGGAATGATCGCCCGCATCCCCGTATACCGTGGGGACTGTCCATTCGCCCGACACGGAGAGAAAAGGCGCTCCGGAAGAAATCTTGTAGCCGGACCAACCGCTGGAGAGATCGCTGGCGATAATGGAAGCGGCTTTGGTGCGAGGAGGAACTCCGTGCACGGCGATGGTGGCGGTGCCCGGACCGACCGCGCGCAGCAGACCGATGGTGCCGTGAGGAAGGTGAACGATACCGCGAGGAGCTTCCAGGACGCCGCGCGGGGTGACCGAAAAGCCGCGCGCGCCTGACTCCTGGCTGAAGCGGATGAGGAGAGCAGTTCCTTGCGGAGCTTCGATCCGTTGCCCGGTCATTTCCGGGGTGATGCGCATGAAGGGCTTGCCATTGACCAGCTTGATTTCAGGACGCCCCTTGGTAGCGGCTCGCGCTTCCGCGCGTGGCGGAGCCGGAGTGACATCGACGGTGTATTTCGCCAGCTCGATGGTGGGAAGATTCGGCGTTTTGCATGCAGGCCGCTCCTGGGGGAAAGCCGAGACGATCAGGAGAGAAGCCAAGGATGTGGTCAGAGAAAGGGAACGCATACGAAATCCTCCGGCGCGACCCATTCTGACACAAACTTATTCTGGATCACTTGAATCGTTGAACAGCACGGTGAGCTTGATGCTGCCATGGCCGTACTGCGGAAAATTGGATTTCGTCGGATCGCCTGGGTCAAGGTTCGACGCGGTATCATCCGGCGGGAACAACACCAGTGAATTCATGAAAGCGATCAAGGCCTGCGAATCCTGCGCGCCCAAGGCCGCATAGGCATCGCGCGACGCCTGGGCTTCGCCACCATGGCGCAGGATTACGTCGTCCAGGGTTATGCTGCGCCCGTCGTGACCGTAAGGGCCCGCGGAACCAACTCCCCAAAGCGGCCGGGTCAAGAACATTGTCTGCATGGTTCCGTTCCAGTTGCGTTCGTAGAAGGCCGGACCGACATCGTGCCGTTTAAAGTCGGTGAAAATGTCGCGTACCAGGAATGGATTTCCCAGGGGAACCTTGAGCGCGCCCAATCCGTTTCCATCGTCCACAGTGCGAATCAGTGGGGTAGCGGTGGCAAACAGGGAGTTGAAGATGCCACGAGTCGGGTCATAAACCGTCTCGACATCGGCGACGCGGCGGTGATGATCGATCGTGAGATCGGCGATGTGGCAGGAGTCGCAGCCGATCCTGGAGAAGACCCGGCGGCCGCGCTCGGTGGTCTGGTTTTGCTGGTGATGAGCCGGCTTGAAGTAGTTCAGCAAGTAGAATTCGAGATAGTCCACGAGTGCAGGATCTATCTCGTTTCCGTTCTGGCCATCCGGTAGCGGGGGTTTGCCAATTTTGTCCTTCGACCCGTGGCGACATTTCCGCCTGCTCCCGCCGACCCGTGGGGCCGACCGTGGCAGAGAGCGCAACTGTCGGACAAG
>Ga0187776_10000305_pt1 | contig 23893 bp, 23 predicted proteins | sample 0216_BV02_MP12_2_FD_132426 | JGI IMG/M metagenome (GOLD analysis project Ga0187776, IMG submission 132426) | Tropical peat soil microbial communities from peatlands in Department of Meta, Colombia - 0216_BV02_MP12_20_MG | ecosystem: Environmental > Terrestrial > Soil > Wetlands > Peat | place...
CGAGTATCTCCTCGACCAGCGGCCGCCAATCGAAGCTCAACTGATCGACCTCACCGACGAGATCGCCTACAACACCGCCGACCTCGACGATGGCTATGAAGCCGGGATTCTCAACGTGCGCTGCATGCGTGAAGGCGTGCCGGTCGTTGATCGCTTCTATGGTGAAGCCGAGGGCCAGTATCCGAATGCGCTGGAGAAGCTCAAGCTGAATGAAGCCCTGCGGCGGGTGTTCGATCGCATGGTCAGCGACCTGATTCGCAATACCGAGGCGCGCATTGCCGCCGCTGGCGTGAGACGTCTCGATGAGGTGCGCAAATTCCCCGAGCGTCTGGCAGCGTTCAGCCCGGAAGTGGACGCGGAACGCGGCGCGGCGAAGCAATTTCTATATGCCAACCTTTACTACAGTCCCGAACTGCAGCCCGAAAAGGCCAACGCCGAGGTGGTGATCCGGGAATTATTCGAATACTGGATGCGCCATCCCGGCGAGCTTCCTCCAAGCTATCAGCAAAAGGCTCGCGGTGAGGATCTCGCGCGCGTGATCTGCGACTACATCGCCGGCATGACGGATAACTTTATCCTTGATCAGTACGCACGCTTCTGCGGGAAGAGCTGAGCGCGCGCGGGTTCACTCGCACCTCGCAGCTCACGCTCCCAGCGAACGCCGCGCCTTCAATTCGGCGAGCAGGCGATCGATATGCTCATCTCGCTCGAGGGCGGACAGCCGCTCATCCACGTCGGCGCCAGCGATTTCGGCCTTTGCCTGTCCGATGGCTTCTGCCTGGCGCACCTTGCTCTCCATGCGGGCAAATGCAGTGCCTTTACTCTTGTCGTTGATGGCCATGCGGGCGTCACTTGCCTTCCCTACAGCCCGCGAACGACGGTGCTGGGCAATCAGCAGGTCACTCTTGGCGCGCGCTTCCGCCAGCTTCTGTTCCAGTTGGCGCAAGGCAGTTTTTAAGGCCTCCGCCTGTACTTTCTGATCAGCGATCTGCTGGTCGAAGCTTTCCGCAAACTGCTTGTAGGCCATCGACCGTTCGAGAGCGGCGCGCGCCAGGTCATCCTGTTTCTTGTCCACGGCCAGCTCGGCCTTGTGCATCCACTCGCCCTCTTTGTCCTGGTTCTCGTTCTTCTTTTTCTCCAGCAGATGCAGATCGGCGATGGCAATCGCCACCTGCGTTTTCACCTGCATGAACTGGTTTTCCATGTCGAGAATCACCTGTTTGAGCAGCTTCTCAGGATTCTCGGCCTTGTCGATCAGGTCGTTGAGATTCGCCCGCACCAGGGTGGCAACTCGTTCCAGTAACGCCATGGTATGACTCCTTCCGCAGCAGAATTACTGCGCTCCGTCCTTGCCTTGAGATTTGTTGGAGGCAGGCTTCTCGGCCTTGTCGCCGATCAGCCGCACCTTGGATAAGAGATCGCTCACCTGCATCCCGGAGAGTGCTTCGAACAACGCCGGTACCTGCGCCGCCATCTTGGCGATATCGCCGGTAACCTTGTTGGCGCCGGCGGCGTCGCCGTTGCCGGTAGAAACGATCGTGATCTTGTCTACCTGGCTCAGTGGGCTTGCCAGAGCACGAACTACGTCGGGCAAGCCGGTGATCAGTTTGTCGACAACGGCTGCCTGGTTGTACTCCTGATAGGCCTCCGCCTTGACGTTCATGGCTTTGGCTTCCGCTTCGCCCTTCTTGAAGATGATGTCGGCCTCGGCTTCGCCCTGCTGCCGGATGGAAGCGGCTTTGCCTTCGGCTTCCGACATCAAGCGCTGCCGCTCGGCATTGGCCAGAGTTTCGATCCTCTGGCGCTCGATCTCGGCCTGCTTCAGCACGGTCGCGATCAGTTCTTTCTCGCGGCGCAGGATCTCGGCTTCCTGAACTTTGATCTGCTGCTCTTTCTCGGCCTGCTGCACCTTCACCGCCTCAACCACCACCTGCTGCTGCATGACATTGGTCTGGATCTCATAGGCTTTGTCCGCCTGCGCCTGCTGCTTCTTGATCAACTCCTGGTAGCTGGCCTTCTTGACGTCGAGATCGCGCTGCGCTTCGGCTTGCTTTGCAAGGGAGAGAGTTTCGGCGGCGACGCGCTCCTGATCCGCCTGTGCCTTGGCGATCGCGGCTTCGCGCTGCGCGAGCGCCCGCTTGATCGCGGTATCGCGCTCCGCCTCAACCGTGGCTACGTCGGCGTCGCGCTTGATGCGCGCCACGTCTGGCCGCCCCATGTTGCTGATGTATTCGTTCTTATCCCTTACTTCCTTGATGGTGAATGAAATCACTTCCAGTCCCATCTTGCTCATGTCATCGGCGCAGGTGGAGCGCATGCGGTCCCCGACCATCTCGGGTTGCTTCACGATTTCTTCCACCGTGAGCTGCCCGATGATGCCGCGCAGGTGGCCTTCCATTACCAGACGAATCAGCCCTTCGCGCTCGTTGTCAGGCTTGGTGAGGAATTGCTCGGATGCGGTAAGAATCGATTCCGGATCTGACTTCACCTTGATCTGCGCCACCGCTTCCACAGTGACCGCAACACCCTGCTTGGTGTAAAGGTCCTGCTGAGGAGCTACGTCGAACGACATCAGTTCGAGCGAGAGCTCGTGACAGGTTTCGACCATGGGAAAGATCACCGTCCCGCGTCCCTTCACCACGCGAGTACCGCGGAAGCCGTAAACCACCAGGGCTTCGTGCGGTCCCGCTTTGCGGTAGAGCCTGGCGAACATCCCCAACAGGAAGAGGACACCAAGGATGAGAAGTGCAGCAATGATCCAAACTTCGGGTGCGACATGGAGATTCATACGCCTCCTTACGACTTCGTTGGCCTTCCCAGTTATTTCTGGACGGGCTCCGATTGCGAGCCCATCTCCGTGCCCGCCAACTCCTCCCAGCGGCGGACGTAAGCAATTCCTTTCTCGTAGCGGGTCACCACTACCTCGGTGCCACGCGGCAACGCAGCCCCATCCTCACTGCGCGCACCGGTACTGCGTCTTGTCCCCTGCTGCGAATAGACGATCTCGCCGGTTCCGCCCGCGCGGATGGGATTGGTAATGGTGCCGATCACTCCCACCATGTCGTAGTCCGCAGGGTCTAGTTCCTGTTCGTGAGCCAGGAGCAGCTTCGCAACAAGCAGGAAGACAAATGCCGCCCCGCCCACTCCGCTCAGAGCTGCCAGCGCCAGCACCGCCAATGTCCATAGCGTGGAATATTTCGTTAGCAGATAACCGACGCCGCCAAACCAGGTCAGGAAGACGACAAGGGTGCTGAAGTTGAACAAAGGCATGCTCGATTCGCTGTGCGGCGTGCCTCCCGTGACGTGCCCTCCGGCGCGACCGATATGCGGCAAGTGAAGCTTGCCAGAGAAGTGAAAATGCGGCCGCGCACCGCCGCCAAGAAACGAGAGCAAGCTCAGCACGAAACCCACGATGAAACACAGCAAGTAGAAATCGGTGAGCGTCATCGCCATTCCTCCTGGGGATGTCGCGCCTGCGAGTGCCCGCCAGCATTAACCAGCGAAGGTTTCAGGACTTCCAGCAGCCGATCCACGAGATGAGGAGTTTCTAGAATCGCGCCCAGCAGCATCAGGCAACGCCGCGAGTCTTCGTGCTTGGCCAATTCCAGCAGTGCCTTGCTGACCTCAGGATCACGCCGGAAGCGTTCCGCACCGTTGATCAGCCACAAATCGAGCGTATCTTCCATGATCCGTAGGTCGGAAAGAAGTTCGGTATGAAATCCCTCGGGGTCATCCACCAGGTATCCGGGATGCACCTTGAAAAACCTGGCCAGCAGCATTCGGGAAGAGTTAGTGAGGTGCGGACGTGAGCCGCTCTCGATCTGCGAAAGGTAGGATTGGCTCAGGCTGCGGCCCATTTCCTTCTGCATCGCGCCAGCAAGTTCCTGTTGCGTCATTTCCCGACCCAATCCGCGGAGGACACCCTCCACTTCCCGCAAGTAGCGTAGCTTTTCGCCTAGTCTCATTTATTTCTGATTGCGATATTAATATCACAAATTGCAATTATGTCAAGAACTCGATCAGGAGGGGAATCAATGATTTGGCAGGGCGGAGACTCTACTGGGGTTCGAGCAGTTCGTCTAGCGTAGCGGTCTGGCCCTTCTGGACCTCGACGGTGCGCGTTGCCGGCTTATAGCCATCGGCCTGTAGAGTTACACGGTAGCTACCGGGATTGAGTGGAAAGCGGAAGGGGGTGCGTCGCGGCAGGACCATTCCATTTACAGCGATGCTTGCGCCCTGGGGACGCGTGCGCAGCTGCACCATGCCCATGGTTTCAGGGGTGGGCGCCAGGCCGTTGATGGCATAGAACTGCTTCCAGAAAGCAAGACCGGCAGCGGGCGCCTGGGTGTTCATCACTTTGCCTTGCTGGGCGGATTGCGGCTGTGTTTGGGGTGCGCCTTCGTTCTGAGGGTGAAGCGGGGTAGAGAAATTCAGAGTCTGGCCCGGACCAGCATCCGCCAGAGTTTCAGCGCGTTTAAAACCCCCTTTCAGGAGAACGATGCGGTGCTGGCCAGGATCCACCGTGAGTTGTGCTGGCGTCGTCTGCGCGGTGGGAGAGCCATCCAGCACGATCCAGGCCCCCTGTGGACTGCTATCGATAATAAAAGAAGCTTTGAGCTGCTCCAGGGTAGCATCCACCGTGGTTTTCTTTCCCGCGACCACCTCCACCTTTTGCTCTGCTGGTTTGTATCCATTCAGTGTGAACACCAGGCTGTGATGACCAGCTTTGAGCGGCGGCGTAAGGAATGGCGTGATCCACTTCGCCTGGCTATGTCCGTCGATCTCGACCTGTGCACCTGTGGGAGTCGAAGTCAGGTGGAGTTCGCCGGTAGTCACCGGCGGAGGCGGCGGGGTTTCCTTAACCGCGATTTGCGGCTTGTCCGCCGCCTCGGGCCGGCTTGCTTCGGCCTGTAACTTGACTGCATCCTGCTTGGTCTTTTCGAGTTCGCGAGTGCCGGGGATAACCGCTGGCGGCACATCCGCCACGGGAGCGGTTACTGGCGCCATTTCCGGCGCAGGCGTAGTGACATTCGCAGGTTCCTCCACTTGAGGGACTGTAATAGCGGAGACTTCTTTTTCACGCGCTTGCCGCTGATGCTTGAGATTGAGTTGCTTCAGACCGGCAAGGCCCAAGCCCAGTGCCACCAGCGTGAAAACCACAGTAAAAACCTTCGAACCCTTCTTGGGCTCGGGCTCAGAATTATCTATGGAATGTCGGGTGTACGCGGGGATCTGGATGCGTACGGTATCTTCCTGCGCCAGTTGGGTTGCCGTCACCAGCGACTGGCTGTCGAAGACCTGGGTCAGCGGCATGGCCGGCTGAGCTGACACGATTGTCTTTCGCGCTGACGGCGGTGCGGGCGGGTTTATCCCGATTGGAACGTCAAGCGCAGGCGCCTTCACCCCGACAGACCCAGCTTCGCGCGCGGTCATGCCCAGGGCAGTCACACCGGCGGCAGGTAGAGCCGACGCCAGCTGCGTATGCGAGTTGGCATGCTCGGCCATGGCGGCGGGAACCTGCACGGTGCCGTCAGCCGCGAGACCAGAATTCTTGTAGTTCTTCAGAGCGCGCGCCAGTTCCGCGCCGGTCTGATAGCGGTCGTCCGGCTGCTTCGAGAGCGCCTTCTGGATCACCGCACTCAATGCCGGATGAATCGTCACATCTAATTCCCGAGGCGGAATCGGCGTCTCGTTAACGATCTTGTAAACGACGGTGGTAATACTCTGTCCGTCGAACGGCTTCTCGCCGGTGACCATCTCGTAAAGAATGACGCCGGCCGAGAACAGGTCGCTGCGACCATCGATCATCCGCCCACGCACCTGTTCCGGCGACATGTAATTGGGCGTGCCCAGGATCTCGCCGGTATGGGTGAGCCCGGCGCCGGCCTTGGCGATGCCAAAATCCATGATCTTCCCGGTGCCATCGGGCATGATCATCACATTGCTCGGCTTGACGTCACGATGCACTACGCCGCGCGAATGCGCGTAATCCAGTCCCATGCAGATCTGGCTGCCGATATCCACCACGCGATCGATAGGCAGCACGCGGCGCTGGTTCAACATGGCCGCCAGTGTGGTGCCTTCGATGTACTCCATGGCGATGTAGAAGATTCCGTTGTCTTCGCCGGCGTCGTAGATGACCACTACATTGGGATGGCTGAGCACGCCCGCTGAGCGAGCTTCGTTGCGGAAGCGGCGAAGCATTTCTTCGGCTTCGGCGCCGTGCACGTCGACCCGCATGGTCTTGAGCGCCACGGTGCGTCCGATGTTGGGATCGACCGCCCGATACACGACGCCCATGGCGCCCTTGCCCAGCTCTCCGGTGACCTCGTATCGCCCGATTTTCCGACCGTTCATCAACTACCTTCCGACAAACCGCGACCGCCTAAGGCCGCAAGGGTGGCTGCAGTGCAGTTACTCGGTGGTAAATACACTGCGCCCCGGCCTTTTTCGTGTAACCCTCGGCCCAAAGTGTAGTCGTGATGGGATGACCAGAGGAGGGCACCAAGGTAACAGCACCTTTGGGTCGGCGAAAGGCGTTCGAAACGGATAACTACATGCCCGGCTTGCCGGTGTTCACGTCGCCGGAGGGAAGTGGTGGAGAGGGCACGGAGACGTGCTCGTGCACGATCAGCCAGCGGTCGCCCTTCTTTTCCCAGACTACGGTCCAGCGCCCGTCCATGGCAGCCTTGTTGCCAGTCTTCAGCGTTCCAGTGAGGCCCCAGGTGGCGGTCGCCCAGGCCAGACTGCCGTGGAGATGAACCTGCGCGTCATTACCGAGAGTGAATGTCAGGCTGCGAAAGCCGGCCAGCACATCGGCCGCGCCCTTGGCATAGTTGGCGAAGCCGCTGTATTTCATGGGCAGGATGTCAAAGAAGACATTGTTTGACGACTGATCGTAGTAGGGCGCAGCGTTAGCCGGATCCATGGTCGACCAGGCGGCAAGTATTTCCTGCATGAGGTTGACGCTCGGCGGCTTGAGCGTGCTGGGAGCAGGGTGGAGTGACGGAGGCGTCTGCTGCGCATAGCAGAAGCCTGCCGAGACAACAACCAGAGCAGTAAGAATCGTCGCGACGGTGTGGTTTCGCATGAGAATTATTTTGCGCCTAGAACATAGAGCAGATTGACGCGCAGGCCTAGATTACAACCTGTTCTGTGGGAAGTGGGAAACTGAATAGGGAGCCGTTTTCCACCCTGAAATTTGCCGCCGGCTTGACCTTGTCCGAAAAGCACGCGGACCGTCATGAAGAAAATCAGTGCGGTTACGGCGGGGGCAGTGACGACACGCGCAGGAAGAGATGAGCGTCTCTCTGTATCCATAAAGCGTTCTCGAAGTGCGCGCTGTACTGTGGTTGGCGGTTTTAATCGAGAAATAGACTGTTCACTGCGCAAGAACCAGCCGAGGCTAATTTGATTGAGCAGTGAGGTCAAGCGCGTCGGGCGTGTTGAAAATTGACGCTGCTCGTTCGAGCACGTTACAATCACAGGGTTTGCCTGTACTGCCAGACCCCGTCAGGGGATCCCGCTGCCGTCCTGGCAAGCGGGGGAGTGCAAGCGCTCTAATTCAGCTTGGGCTGCGCCGTCATGCGGCGTTGTGGGAGGCATTATGTATGCGGTGATCCGCACCGGGGGCAAGCAGTATCGCGTCGCCCCGGGAGATGTAATTCGAGTAGAAAAGCTGGCTTCCGGCGAGGGTCAGGGAGAGAGTGTCCAGTTCAAGGACGTGTTGGCGGTGTCCGCCAGCGAAGGCGAGGTGGGACGGCCAAGTGGAGAGACGCTGGTAACGGGACGGGTGCTGGGCGAAGGCCGCGGCGACAAAGTTCTCGTCTTCCACTACAAGCGTAAGAAGCAGTACAAGAAGCTGCAGGGGCACAGGCAGCCGTTCACCGCGGTGGAGATCACCGAGATCTCGGTTGATGGGCAGAAGTTTACGTTTGACGGGTCCCGTCCCTACTTCATTCCCGGGGCAAAGAGAGCCGCGGAGCCGGCAGCCGCGCCAGCGTCAAAGAAAAGCCGCAAGGCGGCAGCTCATGCTGGCGAGACAGAGGCAGCGGTGGAGAAGGCCGAGAGGAAAGCTGCACCCACCGCGCGGGCAAGCTCCGCAGCCAAGAAAGGCGCGGCCAAGAAGAAGGCAGCCAAACCAACTTCGCAGGCAAAAAAGAAATAGTCAGCACCGACACCAGAGATCAGGAATAAGTCATGGCACACAAAAAAGGATTAGGCAGCTCACGTAACGGCCGCGATTCGAATGCGCAGCGGCTGGGCGTCAAGGTTTTCGGCGGACAACTGGTTCCCGGCGGCTCCATCATCGTTCGTCAGCGCGGTACCCGCATCAAACCCGGCCTGCACGTAGGCCGCGGCAAGGACGACACGCTGTTCGCGAAGGTGACGGGGACGGTGAAGTTCATCGACAAGGGCACGTCGGGCAAGTTTGTGATGATCGAGCCGGCGGAGACGGCGAAGTCGTAAGCCGGCATCTGCTTCGCGGTTGCAAGAAAAACGCGAAATCTTTCGACTCGGACGAAGGGGACAGGCGGGATTGCCTGTTCTACACAAGCCGACCCGATCCTCGGTCAAGATGACATTTGTGAGTCGCCAAAATCATTTAGAGGACTCCGATTCTCTCTGGGTCCCGACGTCTTCCGCTTCGGGATACTTCAATTTCTGGCGTTCGTAGATCTCGCGCACGCGATCCAAGGTATCAACTTCCTCCGGGCGCTTGTCTGGACGCAGGCGGACGATGCGCGGAAAACGCAAGGCGTAGCCGCTGTTGTGGCGGTCGGAGACCATCACGGCGTTGAATGCCACCTCGATCACGATTTTCGGCTCGACTTGCCGCCGGAATCCTTCATCGCGAACTGTGTGCTCCAGGAACCATTGCGTTAGCCCGGTGATCTCCGCATCGGTCAATCCGGAATAAGCTTTGCCAACGTTGAGCAGAGTGTCGTCCTCATCCGCCGCGCGCACAGCGAAGGTGTAGTCGCTGAGCACGCCAGCCCGCTTGCCATGACCGAACTCAACAGCGGTCACCACCACGTCCAGCGTCGCCAGTTCGCGCTTCAGCTTCAGCCAGGAGCGGCCGCGCCGGCCCGGCGTATAAGCGGACTCGATGTCCTTAATCATCAAGCCTTCGTTGCCACGTTCCATGGCCTGCTCGAAGAGCTCTTCCAGATGCGCGCTGGAGTCTGCGGTAGTCGCAGGAGCACGAAGTACCTGCGTCTGCGCGGTCGCGATCACGTCGTCTTCGGATACGCCCCGCGAATTTTCCTCGGATCCAAACATCAACTGTCCCTGCGCTTCACGCGAATGCATACCGATCCGGAGACGCGGATTACGGCACGCTTCGGCAAAGATACGATCCAGAACGTGTGCCCGCTCCCGAAGCGGACGATCGATAAGCAGCTCCCCATCCGCGTAAAGCACATCGAAGACAACGTAGGCGACCGGGACCTGGCGCATCAGGGCGGCGGAAACCTTCTTGCGTCCCAGCCGCTGCTGCAATTGCGAGAAGGGCAGCGGTCGACCTCCATCCGGGCCGGCTTGCCAGGCCAGAACCTCGCCATCGAGAATCAAGCCATCGGGAAAGCTGGCCAGCGGCTGGTTTAGTTCGGGGAATGAATTCGTGATCTCGCCCAGGGTCCGCGAATAGAGCCGCACGTGATCGGAAACGTGGGCCTGCGCGCGAATGCCATCGTATTTGTCTTCCACCACTGCATGCTCGAAATACTGGAAGGCCTCGTCGGCGGTTTCCGCCGGGCTGGCAAGCATGAAGCCGATGGGGTGAAACAGCCTCAAGTGCGCCTGATTCAGTTTGACCTCTGCCGCCAACCGGAGGGTCTCCCCGATATCACCCAGCAGCATGTTGGCGCGTTGCACCTCGGGAAGCGCCGCCCCATAGGCCTTGGCGATGGCTTCTTCCACCAGGCTTTCGCGCAGGCCGATACGCAGATCGCCGGCGATGATCTTGACCAGGTACTTCACTTCCAACGCGCTGGCCTGGGAAAGGAGCTGGCGAAGCAGCGTTGCTTTGACCGCAGCCCGGCGCGTCTCCGCAATCTGCCGAAATTCGCGGACCACTTCGATGACATTGAGACTGGTTTGCGCGGGCGCCAGGTCCACCAGAAGATCGTAAGCGGCCGCGCCGGCATCGCCGTGGCGGCGATAGGCTGCGGTCATCTCGCTTTCGCTCTTTTGCGAGATCGTGCGGAGGGCCTCCCACAGCATGCTCCCGCCCACCTGAAGCGTGGTTTCGTCGTAGGTGGGAAAAGCGCGTCCGGAGAGAAACACGGCGGAGATCGCAGCTTCCTCTAACTTGCGGGAGCGGAAATAGTCGCTGAGCAGGCGGACCTTCTCCGTCTTCTTGGTGGTAGCGGCGATTGCTTCGCAGATGGTGGAAAGCGGTCCCATTAGGTTTAGACTGCATTATTCACCAGCAGGAGGTGTTTTAGGTGGGGCTTCCAGAGTGTGCGTGACAGTCTTTCTGAGAAGCCAGTTTTTCCGCAACCTGTGAAGTTACGCCCCCTCCAGAGCTCTGACTCTCCGGCGCCACAAGGCAGAAAATCAGAATCTCGGAACGATGCCCGTCTATCACTTGGAGCATGATGGAACAAAACCTGGAACACACCATGTCGCTTCTCGCTCGGACGCCCGCTGCTCTTAACGCACTCTTACGTAATCTGCCAGAACCCTGGATTTCTTGTAATGAAGGCGATAAAACCTGGAGCGCGTACGATGTCGTCGGTCACCTGATCCATGGGGAACGCACGGATTGGATGCCGCGGGTGCGGATGATCCTGGAATTCGGTGAGACCCGGACGTTTGAGCCCTTTGATCGGTTAGCCCAGATGCGAGAAAGTAAGGGCAAGTCACTAGGGCAGCTATTGGATGAATTTGCCCGGCTGCGGTCAGAGAATCTGGAGGCGCTGAGGGCGTTGAATCTGCAGCCGGAGGATCTCAACCGTCGTGGACGGCATCCTGCTCTCGGAGCAGTTACCCTATCGCAGTTGCTGGCGACCTGGGCCGCTCACGATTTAACTCACCTGCACCAGATCTCAAGAATTATGGCCCACCAATACCGCCAGGCTGTGGGTCCCTGGAGCGCCTTTCTTGGGGTGCTGCAGTGCGCCGGCCACAGCTCCTGATCGCTTGTGAAGTGAGGGGCAAGCGGCGGATCGCAGGCAGGTAGCGGTCTCCAGGCAAAGCAGAGGACCTCCAATTCCCGCTTTGGGCGCGGGTTACCAGCGAGTGCGTTAGACACAGACCTTGGTGATATAGGTCACGGTTTCCCCACCTTTCCGGCTGGACAATCAGGTGTTAACGGGCAGGCTTGGGGGGAGGAGTTCCGCCCCCGGCATGCGCTTGCGGAGAACAGGAGGGGGTGCGCCATGATGCTCGCCTATCGGCTCGTTCGTCTGATCGAGACCCATTCCACCCAATTATCGGAAGGGCTGCTGGAGAAGCTGCATAACTGCGAAAAGTGCCGTGATTATCGTACCCGGGTCCCGTCGGACGACTTCCGGGCAGCGGTATTTGAAATCTACAACCATCTTGGCGAGTGGCTGTTGGGCAAGTCGGAGGGGGATATCGAGCGCCGCTACGTCCAGATTGGGATGCGCCGGGCGCAGCAGGGAGTGCTGCTGAGCGAACTGATGTACGCCATAGTGCTCACCCGCGAACACTTATGGGATTTCCTGAAGAAGGAAGACACGATGGAACGGCCGGTGGAAGTGTTTGGAGAGCTGGAAATGTTGCAGATGCTCGAGGGCTTCTTCGACAAGGCCATCTACTACGCCGCCGTGGGATATGAGAAAGCTGGCGCTGACGAGAAAGTGAAGAATCACGAACTGGCTCACACAAAGTAGTTCGGTTTTTGGGCAAGAAAGGCCGTGTCATGTCTGACTGGTTGCTCAGCTACAAGAACAAACTGATGTGCGCCCATGATGCCTTGCGCTGTGTGGAATCGGGCATGCGGGTGTACATCCACCCGGGATGCGCCGAGCCCGAGACTCTGGTCGAGGCGCTCATGGAGCGTGCACCTTTTGTGCGCGATGTAGAGATTGTCCACCTGCTGACGCTGGGAACCGCGCCTTATGTTGCGCCGCAGATGCAGGGGCATTTCCGGCACAACGCCATGTTCATTGGCGAGAATGTGCGGGAAGCAGTCAACGACGGGCGAGCCGATTACACCCCGGTGTTCCTGGCCGAAGTGGAGTCGTTGTTTGAAAACGGCACCATGCCACTGGATGTAGCGTTGATCCAGGTTTCTCCGCCCGACGCGCATGGGTACTGCAGTCTGGGCGTTGGCGTGGACACCACCATGACTGCAACCCGGTGCGCCCGCCACGTGATCGCACAGGTCAACGATGCCATGCCGCGCACCTATGGCGACAGCTTCCTGCATATCAGTCAGATCAGCGCATTCGTCGAGAGCAGCCGGCCTTTGTGCGAGCTGCCTAAGCCAGAGATAACGGATCTGCATCGCGCTATCGCCAAGAACATCGCCGCCCTGATCGGCGACGGGGCGACGTTGCAGCTGGGAATCGGCGGGATTCCCAATGCCGTCCTTCCTTTTCTGACAGACCGCCAGGATTTGGGCATTCATACCGAACTGGTCAGCGATAACGTGATCCCGCTGATCGAGGCGGGTGTAATCACTGGGCGCAGGAAGACGCTGTTGCCGCGCAAGATCGTATTGGGCTTCCTTTTGGGAACGCGCGAGCTTTTTGACTTCGCTGATAACAACCCTATTTTTGAGTTTCGTCCTAATTCTTTTACCAACGACCCTGTAACAATCGCCCGCAATGACAATATGGTGGCCATCAATGCCGCCCTGCAGATCGATTTGACCGGCCAGGTGTGCGCCGATTCCATTGGAGCGAGCTTTTACAGCGGCATCGGCGGGCAGGTCGATTTCCTGCGCGGATCCTCCAAGTCCAAAGGCGGCAAACCTATCATTGCACTTCCCGCTACGGCTAAAGGCGGGCGCATCTCACGCATTGTTCCCATGCTGAGCCCCGGCGCCGGCGTCGTTACTTCCCGCGGCCTGACTCACTACGTCGTGACCGAATACGGCACTGCCGACCTGCATGGAAAATCCATCCGCCAGCGCGCCGAGGCGTTGATCCAGATCTCCCATCCCGATTTTCGCAACGAACTCTACGAATATTGCGAGCGCACTCGCTGGCTGCAGCGGGCAGACGCGCTCGCCGCGAGGTGAATATGGCAGCCCGGGGAAGCGTCACTATCGATGTCAACGAATGCAAGGGTTGCGGTCTGTGCGTCGATGCCTGCCCGCCCAGGAAGCTGGCCCTCTCTTCCACGCTGAATTCCTACGGCGTCCATCCTGCGATTTATCTGGGCGAGGGCTGCACCGGGTGCGGAATCTGCTTCTACTGCTGTCCCGAACCCGGGGCCATCACCGTGTACAAGGCGATTACGCCTGCCAAAGGATCTGTCATCAAAGAGGAGGTCGATTATGCGACAGTTGTGTAAGGGCAACGTCGCAGTGGTGAAGGGCGCAGTGCTCGCCGGTTGCCGCGCCTTCTACGGATATCCCATAACCCCCGCCAGTGAGATCGCCGAATACGCAGCCCTCTTCCTACCCCAGATTGGTGGCACCTTTGTGCAAGCGGAGAGTGAAGTCGCGGCCATCAACATGGTGTATGGCGCGGCTGCGGCGGGCATGCGTGTCATGACCGCTTCCTCCGGCCCGGGGGTCAGCCTGATGCAGGAGGGGATCTCCTATCTGGCAGGATCAGAGCTGCCCTGCGTGATTGTGGATATCATGCGCGGCGGTCCTGGCCTGGGAAATATCGCTCCCGAGCAGAGCGATTATTTCGCCATGGTGAAGGGCGGAGGCCATGGCAACTACCGCAATCTGGTTCTGGCTCCGTCTTCCGTGCAGGAGATGGCGAGCCTCACCATGCTGGCCTTCGAACTGGCGGATCGCTATCGCAATCCAGCGGTGGTGCTCGCCGATGGCTTTGTGGGCCAGATGATGGAGCCGCTTGACCTGCAAGTCCTCGAAGCAGAAGGCATCAGCATTCCAGAGAAGCCCTGGGCGGTGAAAGGAACGGCAGAGACGCGCAAGAACCTGATCTGCTCGATCTATCTCGACCCCGATGAGCTGGAAGGGCATGTCCGCAAGTTACAGGCGAAGTATCGCCTGGCGGAGCAGTTAGAGCCCCGGTTTGAAACCTATCTCGCTGAGGATGCCGAACTGCTTCTGGTCGGATACGGAATCGTGTCGCGGGTGTTGCGTTCTGCCGTCGAGCAGGCGCGGGCGGAGGGGCTGCGGGTCGGGCTGTTCCGGCCAATCTCGTTGTGGCCGTTCCCGTCCAAGCCGCTGCTGGAAATCGCATCGCGCTGCCGCTCGGTTCATGTGGTCGAGATGAGCAACGGACAGATGGTCGAGGATGTGAAGCTGGCCGTAAACGGGCGAGTGCCAGTGGAGTTCTACGGACGTACGGGAGGGAACGCGCCCTTGGCAGAAGAGGTGCACGCGCAGCTCCTGGCACACGCTTGAGCTGTCAGGCATCGAGCAAGGAGGGCAGCTTGGAATACGAAACTGTGCATTCGAAGTCACCGGTCTTCTATGACCACTATGAGCGCAAATCGGAGCTGCAGCACCAGACGCACTATTGCCCAGGCTGCGGGCACGGCGTTGTCCATAAGCTGATCGCAGAGGCCATCCAGGAGCTGGGGCTGCAGGATCAGACCATCTTTGTCAGCCCGGTCGGCTGCTCCGTGTTTGCCTACTACTATTTCGATGTGGGCAATGTTCAGGTTGCTCACGGACGCGCGCCCGCGGCTGCCACCGGCATCAAGCGCGCCTGTCCGGACAAAATCGTGATTGCCTACCAGGGAGACGGCGACCTGGCCGCAATCGGCACGGCGGAAATTGTCCACGCTGCCAATCGCGGCGAAAACATCACTGTGTTTTTCGTGAACAACGCAACCTACGGCATGACCGGCGGTCAACTCGCTCCCACGACTCTGGTCGGGCAGACCAGCACTACTTCTCCCTGGGGACGCCGTCCTAATAACGAGGGCTATCCTCTGCACATCTGCGAGCTGCTCTCGAGTCTCCAGGCACCGGTGTACATCGAACGGGTGGCGCTGTCCGACACCAAGAACATCATGCGGGCGCGTAAAGCCGTTCACAAAGCGCTGGAACTGCAGAAAAAGGGCGCGGGATTTACTCTGGTGGAAATTCTCTCTCCCTGTCCAACGATCTGGAAGCTGGATCCCGCCGAGGCCAAGCACTGGGTGGCAGAGAAAATGATCCCGGTATTTCCGCCGGGGGTCTACCGCGACCGCGCTGCGGGGGAAGGTGCCGATTCGCCGAGAATCGCTGTTCCGCAAAAATCCGTTACCGAAGTGCTGGAGTTGATGCCCGCCTCGGATCAGCAGCCGGCACGACGCGCCAGCGGAAAGGCGGGCGACAGGAAGATCAAGGTCGCAGGCTTTGGTGGCCAGGGCGTGTTGCTGACGGGAATTATCCTGGCCGAGATGGGTATGCGCGAGGGTCTGGAAGTAAGCTGGCTTCCCTCCTATGGACCGGAGATGCGAAGCGGCAGCGCGCACTGCCACGTCTGTCTATCGCACCAGCGTATTGGCTCTCCTCTTACTTCCCAGCCGGATGTCCTGGTAGCCATGAATGAAGTCTCGCTGCGCAAATTTGGGCCTCAGGTCGCATCCGGCGGACTCATTCTCTACAACCGCGAGAGTCTGCCTCCTGACTTCACGCCCCCCCAGGCCCGGGTAATCTGCATTCCTGCGTCAGAAATCGCCGACCGTCTGGGAAGCGCCAAGGTCACCAATTCCGTGATGATGGGAGCTCTGCTGGAGGAGACTGAGTGTTTGCCCTTCGAGAGCGCGCTGGAGGTTCTCGAGGGGATGGTGAAAAAGCCCGGGTTGGTCGAGATCAATCGCAAGGCCCTGGAAGCGGGAAGGAAGTTTATCTGTGATCAGGTAAGGGTCGGCGCGGTCTCCCAGCCTGATGGTTTTGCGTATTGAAGCGTGTTTCTGGTCTTGAGGAGGCGATCAGCCCCCAGTCAAACCAGGTGCTTTCCACCTAGTTGCTGTTTTTTCTACCGCCCAGCAACGCCGCGCCCAGTGCTCCGCCGACCGCGGAAAAGATCACGAAGGCAAACAGGAACATGACCATGGCCAGCGTGACCATTGTCGCCAAGCCTTCTGGGGACAACAGGCGCTGCAACATCTGCTGTACCTGAGGATCCGCGTTGCGCGTCGCTGATTCCTCCACCACCTTTTGCACCATGTCGCGAAACTGTCCCGTCTTGCGCGTTACCAGGAGCTGCAGAGCCGTCAGGACGGCAAAGATCACCCAGGCGAACAGGCCTGCCACGGCTCCAACCTTCGCGCCCATGCCGGCAGTTACCTCCTGCCCAGGATTTCGCCGGCGATAGAGCGCCACACCCAGGGCGCCACCCGCCAGAATCCATAAACAGAAAGTCGAGAAGGGGACAATCCAGGAGAGTCCGATCAGAACTCCTGCGATCAGCGCACCCGGCAGGGCATCGGACCAATTGAGTGGTCCCGCACCTAAGGGGGGCGCCGGAGAGACTGAAGAAGGCTGCGTGAGCGGAGTCGAAGCCGGTGCTGGCACGGTTTCGGGTTCAGAAGAAGAGACCCTGATTTGTGGAGCGCCGCACCGGGTACAGAAGGCAGTACCTTCCTCCAGGACAGCGCCGCATTGATGACAGTTGGTTTCCACTAGGCTAGCAACGTAACAGTAGCGGTACTGGCGGCGCAAGTTGAAGACTATTTGGCGCGCCTCTACATTGTCTCCCGGTTGCGGACCTGCACATAAACCAGCGCGAACTCGGTGCCCGTCCCTTTAGGTTTTACAGAGACGATGCGCTGACGGTCCGGCACCCCCACCGCCAGATCGAGTTTTCCAGGCTGTTCACGGCCGGAGTCGGAACAGGCAAGCTCCTTCTGATCGTGGCGGTGATTTTCTTTGACCCCTTTGGGGCACTCCAGCACCTTGCCATAGCGCTTCAAATCGTTGCGGTAAAAGTCGATGATCTTCTCCGGAGCATCGTTGGATTGAAATTCCGCCGCCACCACACGCACTCCGAAATTTGCGGACCCGATGTTTACATTCGCTCGATGCGAATCGTCGCCATCAGCTGGCTTGGGTTGCGCCCCGGGATAGAGGCTCAGTCCGGTATCGCTCACGTTGGGTTGCGTTCCGACATGAATGCTTCCGACCACCGTGTCGATGTCGACCTTCTTATCCCCGTCCTGCTTATTTGCGCGGAGCTCGCCCAGGGGACTGTTGATCGTGACCTTCTTTCCGTCCTCTTCCTTGCGGACAGTACAGCCGGCGAGCGTGAAACCCGCAACCAGAACGGCGAGAACGAGCGCTGGCATCGCGCTCTCCGAGAACTTACGGAAGCGTAGCTTTGGCATTGGAAGTTGTCCCTCCTGGCACTACCTGAGCATGCATTATTCCCGCGCCACGCCGTGCGATGTCGGGGATCGTGACCGGCAAGTGCCCGCCAATGGGAATTTCTCCGAACAGCGCCTTTACCGCACTCACCTCTGAAACCGAAGCGCTGGAAAAGGTGCACACGTAGTTCTGTACCTCAGGAAAATCCGCGCCGACATATGGGTTCCCCATGGCGACCACCACCGTGCGCGGTCCCGCCGTTTCCAGGACACGATGCAGCAGATTGCCAGTCGCATCCGCCAGCGAAACGGTATTCTTCAATTCGTTGCCCGCCATCACCGTCTTTCCCGGCGTGGGAATCACATACACAGGAACAATAACGTTTTCGGCTTTGGCAACCGCAGCCAGCACTTCCTGGCTCATCGCCGCGGCGATGCGCGGATCTACGTAGAAGACGGTCGCCTCAGGAATACGCGTGCGCAGCTCGCGTTCGAAGCTGCGGCCGGAGTCCATGCGGAGATCGTCGCTGAAAATGACCGCGACCACCCGGCCCGTCGTTTCCTCTGTCACGGTATACGGATTCCGCTGGAGGTTGGTTCCGGGAAAGGAGGTTCGTTTCAAAGGGAGGACCTGCCCGTCGTCGCGAACCAGAGTGACCGCCGAGTCGGCGATCTTCTGTCCCAGGGCGACATTTTCCGGCCGGTCCACCTGGTGGGCGATCTCGTCGATATCCACCAGCCTGGCGTGATGCAAACCCAGGGATGCCTTTAGCCGTAGGATCTTGAGAACCGAAGCATCGATCTGCGCCTGGGAAATCTCTCCACGTTGCACGGCAGCCAGCACTCCTTTGTAAGCGCCATCCAGGTCCTGGGGGATCAGCAACACGTCGTTGCCTGCCTTCAACGCGGCCACCGCCGCGCCGGCCGAGGAATTTCCGCTGCTGGAGTAGAGCCGCATCAGGCCATTCATGTCCATGGCATCGGTGATCACCACGCCCTTGAAACCGAGTTGCTGCTTGAGCAGTTCAGTAATCACTTTCTCGGAGGTAGTGGCTACCTTGTTGCTGTCAGGTTCAATTGCCGGCACGGTGACGTGAGCCACCATGACCGAGTCCACTCCTGCTTCGATTGCCTTCCTGAAAGGAGGCAATTCCACCGTCTGCAAGCGATGCAGGTCAGCATTTACGCTGGCAACGCCCAGATGCGAGTCGGTGGCTGTGTCGCCGTGTCCGGGAAAATGCTTGGCGGTGGTAAGCATGCCGCCCTCATGCGCGCCCTTGATGTAACGTGAAATCAGTTCGCCCACCTGCTGCGGGTCTTCTCCGAAAGAGCGCGTATTGATGATGGGGTTCAGGGGATTGGAATTCACGTCGGCGATGGGGAAAAAATTCCAATGGATTCCGAGCGCCCGCGCCTCTTGCGCGGTGGCGCGCCCGAAGGCTTCCACGTAATCAGGGTTGCCCGCAGCACCGAAGGCCATGGGATGGGGAAAGACGGGCGTGCCATTGAGCCGCATGGAAACACCACGCTCGAAATCCGCCGCCATGATCAGCGGCAGCTGAGAATCCCGCTGCAGTTGGTTTACCAGCATGGCCATCTCGTAAGGCTCGTTCTTCAGCAGGAATGGCCCATCTACGGGAACGCTCACCGCGAACGAGCCGATGTGGTATTTGCGCATGGTGTTGCGCAGCCTGAGGTAGTCGGGTCCGTCGACATTCATGAACGTGACCCGCGCCCAGATCATGAACAGCTGCCCGACTTTTTCTTCCAGCGTGAGTTTCTTGAGCGTCTTTTCGGCCCACTTCCCGCCCTCACGATCTACCTGAATGGGGGCGGGCTTGAGAAACTTTTCCTTATTGCGGGCGAATCCGCTGGGAGCGGCCAAGGCATAGATCAGGACCAGCGCCCCTGAAAGCTTTAGGAATTTGCGCATGGTCGAAAGATAACAAAAGCAGCGCGCAATTGCAGGATCTGCGGCAGATCACCTCAGGCCGCCAGAGGTCTGCGGTTCCCCTTTGGCGTCATGCTGACCCCTGCGGATTGCATTGCTGAGGGTAGTCTGTTCAAGCGTAGCGGGAGTCCCCAGGTGTCTCATAATGAACTGAGGGGTAAACGTCTGTTTCCCTCAGAGGCTAAAGGCAAGGATTTATGCGGCTTTGGACGGGAAGGCTGAAGCCGCGCCCTTTCAAAACCGATTACCAGATAGCTTATAGCTTCTGATTCTCCGAACTAGTTCAATTCGCCAGATTCGCTTTCCACCAACTTGATCGCCTCTTCTGCGATGGCGGGATCATCGCCAAATCCCCGCAGCCACTGAACCTCAAGCTCGCGGCGGAACCAGGTCATCTGTCGCTTGGCGTAGTTGCGATGTGCTTGAGCTACTGAGGCGAGTGCCACTTCTCGATTCAATTCCCCGCGAAGCACTTGCCCGGCCTGCTTGTAGCCAAGCGAATTCAACACGGGAGAGTTCGGGTATTTCCACATCAAGCGCTGAGTTTCCTCCACCAATCCCGCCTCAAACATGCGCAAAGCACGCCGGTTGATGCGCTCATAAAGAAGCTGGCGATCCGGGTCAAGGCCGATTCGCAGAATTGTGAATCCACGCAGAGGTTCGCGGCCTTCTCCCCAGAGTTCGGTCATGGGCTGGCGGGCCAGGAAGCAAATCTCGAGGGCGCGAACGATTTTCGGGAGATCGTTGGGATGAATACGTTCCGCGGCGCCGCGGTCAAATCGCGTCAGCATCCGATGCAAATACGCAGAGCCTCTGGCTGCGGCGATAGCTCGTAACCGTTCGCGAAGTTCTTCTGACCGCTGCGGTCCGGCGAAGAGCCCGTCCAGCAGAGCTCGCAGATAAAAGCCCGTTCCGCCAACGACTAGAGGCAGCTTGGCGCAGTGCTTGAGGTCTTCAACCACCTGGCGTGCGCGGCGCGCGTAGTCGCCAGCAGTCATCACTTCATTGGGAGAGACGATATCCAGCAGGTGATGGGGGACTCGGCGGCGTTCTTCCTGCGACGGTTTGGCCGTCCCAATTTCAAACTCGCGATAGACGGCAACCGAGTCGCAGCTCAAAATCTCTCCGCCAAACCGTTCCGCGAGAATCAGGGACAGGGTTGTCTTTCCGCTCGCGGTAGGACCCAGGAGAGCAACCAGCAGCGGGTCAGCCATCGCTCAGCGAAGACTCCAGGGAATCAGGCGCCCATAGCGAACCAACAGGATCACCAGGATAATCAGTGCGACTAACAGCAGCCCCTGGGCTTCCACCCGGACAACCGGCTGGTGCCAGCGAGATTTCCATGAATATCGCATGCCGAGATCAACTGCGAATGCCGGGTGCAAACTCCTGCAGCGGCGCTCGCCTGATGCTTTAGGTGACTCTCTCTACTACAACCGCGGTGCCATAGGCGAGGACCTCGGTCACACCCTGCATGATTTCAGTAGCGTCATAGCGCATTCCGACCACCGCATTAGCGCCGAGATCGGCCGCATGCTGCAGCATCAACTCAAAGGCGTCATTGCGGGTTTTTTCGCAGAGTTCGGTCAGCAGGGTGATATTGCCGCCGATTAGCGTCTGCAGCCCCGCGCCAATAGTTCCGATCAGCGAACGAGAGCGCACGATGATTCCGCGCACGATTCCCAGATTGCGTGTCACACGGTAGCCATCCAGTTCAAACGCAGTGGTAGTCATGGAATGCTGGATTCTTGTTTGTGTGGCCATCGGTGTCAGAGGAAATTCTCCTAGTCAGTCGGTTCCTGGGGTTGCATCGCTGATGCGAATTGTATTCTCAGGCTGGACGCGGCTCACAGCCATGCAACGGGGCGTAGTGTATCACTGCTCAAAGCGGTTCTTTTACGGCAGGTCGCGCCGGTCGGGGTTGTAGTAGAAATGAAACCGCAGGGCGAGATATTCACCACGAAACTCGGGCGGCAGCGGCGCAAAGGGATTCGAAGCGGTGATGCCGCCCCAGGCGGCGCGATCCAGGGAAACGTCCCCGGAAGTTCCCGCCAGTCTCATTCCGGCAATCTGACCATTTTTGGTGATAGCAAATTCGATAGACACCTTGCCGCGCTTCATAAGCGGGGCACGGGCTTCTTCCGGAATCAGGTTGTACCAGTTCATGCGCACCGCATGCAGCACGCGGGACAAGTAGGGCCCAAAGTCTACGCCCATGGTGTCGCTGAGAATGTCCAGCTGGCTCTGGATGTGGCCCTGAGTGCCGCCAGGGCCAAGGCCGTAATCGCCAGCCACACCCCCTCCCATCCCGCCACGGTTCGCAGCAGCTGCGCGAGTGGCTTCCGCGATCTGAGCTCCGGGAGACAAACCTGCGCTGAAGGCTCCTTTGCTTGACGATCCTCCACTGGGCGGCACTGATAGGCCAGTCAAGGGATTCTGACTGGGCGGCGGAGAAAGCGGCGATTGCGGACCGGGCTGGTTGTGCGCCACTTCTGGTGGCGCCTGCTGTTGCTGCTGGCTGCCCTGTTGCGCACTTGCTTGTTGCTGCGGAAGGGGCGGAGAGGGCGGTGCGGTCACGCCTGGTTGTCCGGGCGCTCCTGGCCGGGAGGAGTCGCGCAGCCGCTGCAGAGTTTTGCGGTCAATCGACGGCGCACGGGAACTCGAAATGCGATCCTTGTCGGAAATGATGTCGGAATCGGGGCGCTTTGGCACCTTCTGAGCATCGGGCGGCAGCTCCAGGAAGGTTAACTCGCGCTGTCGGATCAGATCCTCTGCCGACGCTACCTGCACCGGCCGCAGGCTGGGAAAAATCTTGGTGGTGTTGATCAGGAATATGACCACCAACAGGTGCAGGACGACCGACATCCAGAAGGCTTCACGCAAGCGGGAGCGAGCTAAACCGTCCTGCAGCTTCAGCAGCAGGACCGGCTCGTTCTCCAGGCCGACACCCGGAACATACTCAATCTGTTCCAGTTGTTCCCCGGCTGGGGGTGGAGCCGTCGATGTTTCCGTTGAAGCCATGAATTGCTAGTTAGACGCCAAAGAGAAAAAAGACGCTACGCTGGTTGTCACCGGTGATGTTTGCGCTGGATTTTGCGCAATTACTCATTTTCTCATTATCTTGTGGTCCTCGCATGCTGAAAACGTCACCTTGGGACTAGTAACGACACATCTCCCTGTGCTCTTATACCCGTTTTTCTGGGGCAAGAAACTAGCGATCTCAATGATTTACGCAATTCTTACAGCGGGACCGCGGTCGGGAGTCTGAGGGGCTAAGAATGGCAGAGATGAGGCTAGGATTCCTCAACCGGGGCGGTTTCAAGGTAAATGAAGCCGAACTGAATTAGCCCGTTGATATCGCCCTCCTGAGCCATGCGGAATATTGCCTCGAGCAGGTTATCTGCCTCTTCCTGAGACATGCTTTTTGTGGCTGCCCAGAATTTTCCCGGATTGATACGAACTCGGTAGTTTGTCGTAGGAGTGTTCATGGCTAGTCAGATGTCGCTCGCTTGCCCACGCCCTTCTAGATATGTCGGTACCAAAGCTGCATTCGTGAGGACAGGCAAGGGAGGTTAAACGATTAGTCCCCGATTGCCAAGCCTCCTCCGGTTAGAACCGTTATTCCTGGGACCCAAGTGTCCCTCGCAAAGCCGCCGCCGTGGCTGTTTCCGCTATTTCTTCGACGGCGTAATGTCTGTAACCGGCAGATCCCAGTGGGCCAGCAGAATTTCAAAGCGGCGCTGTTCCTCGCGCTTGTATGTTTCCTGATCCGGCCAAAGCTGTTGGATCACAGATTGCTCGTCAGGGTTGGCCGAGGTGGCGACGGTTGAGTTTTTGAAACGGATGGTGACGCGGTAGTCCCAGCGAGCGTCCTCGGTCATGTGGTAGGCGGGAGTCTCGATCTTCACCGCCAGCATGCGTCCGTTCTCGACTTGTTTTTGCAGCAGCGGGTAATGATTCTTCAGAAACAGCCGCAGAAATTCCTGCTGATGTCCCCATTGCACCTTGTAGTAGTACTCCATGGTGTAGGGCTGGTCCACGGCAGCCTGTGGCGGCGCACCTTGCGACATTGCCGGCAACGCTGAGAGCAGCAGGGCAAGCAGAATTTTGCTCACAAGTCCTCCATGTGGGTGTCAATTCTAAAATTTCGTGAGGCGGGCGAAGCTGCAAGGAAAAGTTGTCCGCAGGCGGGATTAGCGTCGGGGCTGAAACCGCCATAGGAAACAGAATACCGCAGGTCCAAAAGCATAAATGCTTCGCCGGCGATGCGGGCTCAGCACAACCCCCCGCGGAGAACTGCAGATCCCTCGCTGGCTTTCGCCGACTCGTGATGACAATGTTTGTCAGGGTTGTAAGGGCAGAAATTGGAGGCGCGGGTGAGAATCGAACTCACGCATAAAGGTTTTGCAGACCTCTCCCTTACCACTTGGGTACCGCGCCTTCGACTTTGGAAGGAAACCCGGAAACCCGCGACAGGCGGGCTCAGCCGTTCATGAACTGGAGCGGGAGACGGGATTTGAACCC
>Ga0187776_10000306_pt1 | contig 23892 bp, 24 predicted proteins | sample 0216_BV02_MP12_2_FD_132426 | JGI IMG/M metagenome (GOLD analysis project Ga0187776, IMG submission 132426) | Tropical peat soil microbial communities from peatlands in Department of Meta, Colombia - 0216_BV02_MP12_20_MG | ecosystem: Environmental > Terrestrial > Soil > Wetlands > Peat | place...
CAGGCGAGCGGCGCCGCGGAAATCGGCGTGCAGCTCGCGCTTGAGCACGGTGCGCTGAATCCGGAGCAGGGTTTGTATGAAGTGACGCTGACGGTGACCAGTACCGCCAAGCGCGAAAACAAGAACATCTTTCTCGTCGAGGTGAAGCAGGCGGGCATTTTCCGCATCGCGGGTGTGCAGGGCGAGACGCTGGAACGGGCGCTCGAAATCAGCTGTCCTTATGTGCTGTTGCCTTTCGTGCGCGAGGCGGTCAATGACCTCGTCGGCCGGGGCGGATTTCCGCAGCTGCTGATCAACCCGATCAATTTCGAAGCTTTGTACGAACAGAAAAGGCAGCAACAGGCAGCGCCGGCAAGTCGACCGAGCATCAACTGATAGATTGAAACGCGAGGGGCAAGGCATCAGCGATGATGCGTAAAGCGTGAAGAACGAACGAAAATGGCACAAACGGCCTTTTACTGCTCACGCTCCTCTCCCTTCGCCTCGTGTTTCAGGACATGACCGCCGCTACCAAGCCTGCCGTCACCGTATTGGGGGCGGGGTCATGGGGCACCGCATTGGCGTTGCTGCTGGCGCGCAACGGCCACACAGCGCTGCTCTGGGGCAGTGACGCCGCGCGCCAGGCGCGCCTCGAGCATGAGCGGCAAAACAGCGCCTACCTACCGGGTATGCCGTTTCCCGCGAATCTGCATGTTCGCGACTCGCTCGCCGAGGCCGCCAAAGCCTCCTCGCGTTTTCTGATCGCCGTTCCGAGCCGTGCCTTCCGCACCACACTGACGGTGTTGCAGCCGCTACTAACGGCCGACGCCGTGTTGGCGTGCGCGACCAAGGGGCTCGAGCCGGGAAGCGGGAAGTTGCTCAGCGAGGTGGCGCTTGAATCGCTCGGCGCCGAGCGCTCTCTCGCCGTGGTGTCGGGACCGACGTTCGCGCGTGAAGTGGCGCTCAACATGCCGTCGGCGCTGACGGTCGCATCCGATAACGTCAACGTAGCCAGGGAAGTGGCCTCATGGTTGCGCAATGAACGTGTGCGCGTGTATACCAGCGGCGACGTCGCCGGCGTGCAACTCGGCGCAGCGATCAAAAACGTGATGGCCATTGCCGCCGGCATCAGCGACGGTCTCGGCTTTGGCGCCAATGCGCGCGCCGCGCTCATTACCCGAGGACTCGCGGAACTCACACGTCTCGGCGTGGCGATGGGCGGAAAGTCCGAAACCTTCATGGGTCTGACCGGCGCCGGGGACCTGATTCTGACCTGTACCGATGACAGCTCGCGCAACCGGCGGGTCGGGCTGGCGCTGGGTCGGGGACAGAAACTTCCGGAGATTCTCGCGGCGCTCGGTCAGGAGGCCGAAGGCGTGGCCACCGCGCGCGAGCTTTATCAACTGGCGAAGAAACTCGAGGTCGACATGCCCATTACCGAACAGGTCTATCGCGTGCTGTATGAAAACCTGGCGCCCCACGCCGCGGTCGAGGCGCTGCTCAGGCGCGAACCACGACAGGAGAACCATTAGTCCTATCTCTGCGCTCGTTCGTCCGGACATTAAGAAACGCTATTTTCCGCCCTCGAATCCGAGTTGACGCCAGGCTTCGTAAACCACCACGGCAACGGCGTTGGAGAGATTCAGGCTGCGGTTCCCGGGTCTAAGCGGCAGCCGCAAACGATGCGCTTCCGGCAGCGAGCCAAGCAGCGTCTGCGGCAGGCCGCGCGTCTCGGGCCCGAAGAGCATGACGTCGTTATCCTTATATTGTGCTTCCGTGTACAGCCTGGAAGCACGGGTGGTGAATGCCAGCAAGCGCTCCGGTTTTGCCATTTCGAGGAAAGTCTCCAGGTTCCGGTAAGTCAGCACCTCCGCCCACTCGCGGTAATCCAGTCCGGCGCGCCGCAGTTCCCTGTCCTCGAGTTTGAAGCCGAGCGGCTCGATCAGATGCAGACACGCGCCGGTATTGGCGCACAAACGCATGATGTTCCCGGTATTGGGCGGGATCTCGGGCTGATAGAGCACGACATGAAGCATTGGGCGAGTGGTCGGTCGGCAGATGAATTTGGAAAAAAGCACGAGCTGGCGTTTCATGAGGGATTGTATAAAGTAGGAAAGTAATCTGCACGTCACGAGTCGGCGCATCAAGGAGGATCATGACGGCCGCCGCCGGAAAAGGGCCGACGCTCCCGACCCTTCATATCAGCTCGCTGTTATTCGTTTGTGCGCTGTTGCCGGCGATATTGTTCAAGGGGCCGCAGCTTGAAATTTTTGCCATCGCCCAGATCATGCTGGCGATCGCCTGCGGCTGGGCCCTGTGGCAATCCTATGATAGCGGCCTCATCCTGCCCAAGACCGCGCTGGCCCTTACTCTCACGCTGTTCTGGGCATGGCTCGCGGCTTCGATCCTGTGGAGTCGGGCGCCGGCCATCAGCACGATCAATTTCTGGTGGATCGGCAGCCTGGTGCTGGTATTCTGGCTTTATACCTTGACGCCGGACCGCCAGGTACTGTGGTCGCATGCCGCGGCCGTTCTATTGGTGCTGGGCCTCGTGCTGGCATTGATGGGCATCTATCAAGCGCTTGTGTTTGGGCAGGATGCCCGGTCGATTTTCGAGACCCGCAACACGCAAGCCGCGTTCCTGAACCTCATCGCGCTACCCGCCTCGGCGCATTTTTTGCTCATGATCGGGGATGATCATGCTCCGCGCAAATACCCCGCTTTGCTGGGGGCGGTCTTGTATGCGCTGTTCTCCTCGATTTTCCTCACGGCGAGCCGCGGCGCCGCACTGAGTCTTGCCCTGAGCATGGGCGTATTGGTCGCGCTCACGGTGCGATATACGTCCAGGCGCGGCACCATCGCGCTTCTGGCGCTGCTGGCGGCGGCATTTCTGACCACGAAGATTACTCACGACGGATTGGACCAGCGTGTGCTTCATCTGGCGCAGGATTATTTCAACAGATGGGTCATCTGGGAATCTTCCTGGAGTTTGTTGAAAGCTTCACCGTGGCACGGCATCGGCCCGGGGCTTTTTTACCTGGCCTATCCGCCGTACCGCCATCCGGCAGACAGTTCCGATGGATTTTTCGTCCACAATGATTATCTGCAAATCTGGATCGAAGCCGGGTTGCCGGGGCTGCTGCTTCTGGTGTCGGTGCTGGGCGCCACGCTGTGGCTGCTGGTCCGCGTCCTGCGTAAAAAAAATCTGAACAAAAAGATCCGGATCGAGCTGGTAGGGCTTTTCTGCGGGTTGCTGGCGGTGGCGTCGCATAGCTTCGTTGATTTCAATCTCTACATCCTTTCCATCATGATGATATCGGGCTTGGTGATGGGGCGATATCACGAACTCGCAAGACGGGAGCTCAAGTCACCCACCATGCAAATCCGATTTTCACGGAACATCGGCAGACAGGCCTATCCGATAATCGTGGTCGTGCTGGTTCTTTTGCCCATGTTCCATTTTGTGATCCTCGGACTGGCAAATTCCTATTATGACAAGGCACTGAGGCAGGAACGGCAGGGAAAGCTTCAGGAAGCTGACCAGAGTCTTGCCGCCGCGGAATGGCTAACCCCGGCGGATGACCGTATGCTCATCGCGCACGCCGATCTGTATCGGCATGCAATCACGCTGCTTCCGCCGGACGTTGAAAGCAGCAAAAAGCTTTTATTTGGAGAGGCCCTCGAATTTCTCGACAAAGCGCAACAAGCCAATTCCCTGCGGGGATTGACGTTCGTCATTCGCGGCAGGATCTACCAACTGAATCCGGCGCTCGCGGGCGACAACGGTTATGATCTCGCCGCCGAATCCTTCCGCTGCGCGCTGAGGCTCGACCCCAGGTTGTTTCAGGGACGGACGGATTACGCAATGTTACTGCTGCAAAGCGGAAAAAAACAGGAAGCACTTCAGATCTTGGAGGAAGGGGTGAAATACGACTATCCCGATACGCCCGGTCTGATCCCCTTTTATTCCCTCACGGCCAGGCTCAGACGTGAAGCCGGCGATGCGGAGCGGGCCAAGGAACTGGAAGATAAAGTCGCTTCGCTCAAAAAACGAACAGCGGACAGTTATTTCCTGACGGGCTACTAGTCACTTGCGAGTTTTTCCTACCGCAGCTCCTGGTCGATCTTGATCTCGCCGCCGCCGAGAAATTGCAGGGTGCCGCGGGCACGCATCGGCGGTACCAGATCGAAGGCCGGCGTCTTGCCTTCGCCGGACGACCAGTCCATCGGAATCAGTTTTACGCCGCGCGCCGTGTTCGGCAGGATCACGGATTCGTCGGCGACCAGAACCACTTTGTGGTGATTCGCGTCGATCGCTTCGAGATGGCCGGACACCCGGCCGTGCGCGTCGCCAGTGTTGCGGAAGGTGGCCACCGGCTGGAGTTTCCCATTTATTTTTTGCATGGCGATGTGCTCGAGCTTCATGGCCGGTTTTGCGTCGCCGATGGTGACGTAGACGATCACCGCCACCCGTCCAACGATGGGAATCTGAATGAAACTGGCACCGCTCGGCGTCACGGTTCCGGCGTCGGAGGAAACCAGCAGCGCGAAACGGCATTCGCCTTTCTTGGCATCCTCCGGGACATGCACCTCGAAGCGGTACGAGCGGGTGTCTTGCGGAGCGATGCTGATCTCATGACGCTCGAGTTTCACCCACGGGCGGCAGGAACCCTCCTTGGGCGCGCCTTCCTGCATCTGGGCCTCGCCGGAGGCGCCGAGTTCCCAGTCCGCGGTTTTGGTGAGGTAGCGCCCGGGGTCGTTGCCGAGATTGTTGATCGAGATGGTCTGACGGACGGTGTCCCCCGGCTTGGCGTGCAGTTCAAAACGCGGCGGACTTACCGAGACATCGAAGCCCGCATAGGCGGGCGTAGCGCCAAGCAGTGCGGCGGCGAACAGCAGCAGGCGGCGCTCGAATGAATAAATGTCAGCGTTGTTCAATTTCATAAAACGGGTCGAACCGGATCTGTCCATTATTGTAGCGTGCGTCCACGCGGAATGTGTACGCGATCAGGTCGCGCAGCGGCGATTGTCGTATCACGCCCTGGAACAACAACACCCGCTCACCGGGCCGCGCCTTGCCGGGGAGGAACACCCCCTGAGTGCGCCATTCGACTTCCATGCCGGCCGGTCCGATGACGCCGGGAATCTGTGGCGGCATGATCAAAAATATCTGCACGTTCTTGCCGATGTATTCCGCCGGTATGGTGAGCAGCATTTCCGTGAAGGCGGATTCCGCGACGAAAAGATTGGCCTGCGCGGCGTCCGTCGTCGCGCGTGCGTCGGGGACAAGCCAGCGCGACTGCAGGCTCAGATTCGGGCCGGGAACGTAGAGAGACTCGATGCGCGTGCCCGCGAGCGCCGGCAGCGACCATAGCCCGAGCAACACTCCCCATGATATGCAGTGGCGCAGGATTTTCATGGATTCCGGCTCGCGGTGTAGTTGATAGTGGCAGGACCGTACGTCCCTTGGGGGTAGACCGTCGTGTTGGCATAGCGGAAAGTCAGCAGCCCGCCGGCGTAAAAGCGGCCACCGCCCGTGGTTGTCCTGGTCACGATCGTCTGCGGTCCGGCGACGAAGCTTCCGTTCGGGATCACCGTCGTTCCACCCGGAGCGCCGGCGATGGCGGCACTGGTCCAGTTGATGGCGGTGATCGGAATCTGGTTGGCGCCGGAGAAAAGCGCGGCCGGCGCCGTGGCCGTCATCGTGGCGGTGAGGTTGGGCGCACCAAACCCCCCGGGGCGTCGTACGCTCATTTCAAATTCCAGCGTGGGTACTCCAACGACCGGTGTTCCATTGCCGAGTTGCGCCGCCGATACGTTGAAAGTGACCGTCGGCGCGCCTGCGTAGTTGATACGCAAGATCACCTGGCCACGCGCAGGAACGATGTTTAGCCAGGCCGCCGGCGCCAGGGAACCGTGAAGTAAGGTAATGGTACCCGCACAGAGGATTAATATCCGTGCCGCTCTTCCCACATGGTCGCACAATGCTGTCATCTCCCAAGGCACGTGGCGATCGAAGTTTTCATGGATTCCGGCTCGCGGTGTAGTTGACGGTGGCGGGACCGTACGTCCCTTGGGGGTAGATCGTGTTGTTGTCGAAGTAGAAAGTCAGTGCCCCACCTGCGTAGACAGTGGTGCCGAAAATGAACGGGGTCGTTATGCCAACAATCGTCTGCGGGCCCGCGACGAAACTGCCGTTCGGGATCAAGGTCGTTCCACCCGGAGCGCCGGCGATGGCGGCACTGGTCCAGCTGATGGCGGTGATCGGAATCTGGTTGGCGCCGGAGAATAGCGCGGCCGGCGCCGTGGCGGTCATTGTGGCGGTGAGGGGAGTTCCAATAATCACCCCGGTACGTCGTATGCTCAATTCAAATTCCAGCGCGGGTGTTCCGGCGATGGCAGTCCCATTCCCCAACAGCGCCGCGGGCACGGTGAACATTACTGTCGGTGTGCCCGCGTAGTTAATCTGCAATATCACTTGGCCTGCCGCAGGAGTGATGTCTATCCAGGCGGCCGAAGCCTGGGAACCATGGAGGAATGCAACAGCGGTCGCGCAAAGATATAGTGTCAGGGCCGCGGTTCCTGCGTTGTTGCGCGAAGCCGTCATGTCCCACGACTTCCGCCGGTCAATGGTCTTCATGGATTCCGGCTCGCGGTGTAGTTGATAGTGGCAGGACCGTACGTGCCTTGGGGATAGACCGTGTTGTTGGCGAAGTAGAAAGTCAGTGCCCCGCCGACGTAAAAGTTGCCCCCGCTCGTGGTCGTCCTGGTGACGATCGTCTGCGCGCCGCCGACGAAACTCCCGTTCGGGATCATTGTCGTTCCGCCGGGCGCGCCGGCGATGGCCGCGCTGGTCCAGCTGATGGCGGTGATCGGGATCTGGTTGCCGCCGGAGGAAAGATTGGCTGGCGCCGTGGCAGTCATCGTGGCAGTGAGGTTGGTGGGTCCCGTACGTTGTATGCTCATTTCAAATTCCAGCGTGGGTATTCCGGCAATCGCTGTCCCATTCCCTAGCTGTGCCGCGGGCACAGTGAACGTCACCGTCGGCGTGCCCGCGAAGTTGATGCGCAATATCACCGCGCCGTTCGGAGGATTGATGCCTACCCAGGCGGCCGAAGCCTCGGAACCATAGAGGAATGCGAAAACGTCCGCGCACAGAATTAACCGCGGTGCTGCTATTCGTACGAACTTTTTCCGTGCCGTCGTCACAAGCTCATCTCTCGGGTGAATGTATTTGTGCCATCAGCCGAATGGTCGATTAAATGTAACTCATCCGCAACCCAAACAAAAAGGGGACGCAATCCTGCGTCCCCCTGTTCTTAAGCGACACGCAACAAACCGGCCGCCATTGCTGGTTAGCCCGGTACTACGGCTGTGTTGCCGTGTAGTTGATCGTGCCGGTATAACTGCCAGCCGGGAACACTGCGGCATTCGCATAGGTGTACTGCCACGTCCCCGTCCTCAGGATCACCCCGGCCGCGGGAGCGACGACGGTAGGTGTGCCCGGCACCGGCAAGGCTACGGCGGCGCCGATGATGGGATTGACGGTCGCACCGATGGCCGTGTAAGGAATCGTGTTGCCGCCGCTGACCAGCCCCGCACCCACGCCCGTGGCGGTAATGGTTGCGTTGTTCGCGCTGATATTGCTCACCAAGGCATACGCCACTAAGGTGCCGGCGGCGCCGCCGTTGGTGACCGCGTCCGCGTTCAATGCAGTTCCGTTACCCAAATTGGCGGCTGTCACCGCGGCATTCCAGTTGACTGCCGCTGCGGCGCCGACAGCGCCGACCTGCAAGCGCAGCACCGTCGGAATGACGATGGTGAAATTCACCGGCAGGTTGGCCGTGGTACAACCGGCTGTATTACAGGTTGCCTGATCCGCCAGCGCCCCCTGATTGGCCGTCACGCCTATCACGCTAAGTCCGATCCACAACAATTTCTTGAATGCCTTGTTCATTGAGTCACCTCATTTTGTTAAATCGAAGATTTCAAACCGGTCATATCGTCGGGAACTTCTATCTGTTTAGCAGATAATTCACGTATGACAGTTTGCAGTGGTTAGGTGCAGTATTCGTGCCAACCTCGACCCGGTTTTGATTTTCTGAGCTAAAACCAAGGGTTTCCCCCCTTAGCGATATGCATGCTGAATCAGTAAATGGGTAAACCCGCGCCGGCACGGCTGCGCCGGAAAGCTGGGTTGCCCGATCCCCGAGAGCTTAGGGAGACCGACGCCGAACGCCAGGCTTGGGCTGGTCCCTAGAAAAAAAGGTTTGTACCGGATTTAGCAGACGCCACAAGGCGTCTCGCGTGGTCGTGACAAGATTCCCGCCTTACCGTTGGTTCGCCAGACGATGCTGAGTCGCCAATTACATCGTGACTTTGTGCGCTTCCGCCCGCCGTATCCGATCACGCGCAATTCATCAAGATTCCTTAATTGGCATGGTAATTGCCTATACATCTCTTAACCGTTGCCTATAGTTAACAAAAGTCTGCAAAAACATCGGCTAACAAGTTGATTGTATATGAACCTGAAACTCTGAGTGCGACGCAGTCTTAAGAAATCGTGAAGCTACATGGGAGACAAAAACAATACCTTCTCTCACGGGGCCAGTATCCTGGTCGCTCTCGGTATCTTGTTTACGGCGACGTTGTTGGCGCTCCCGCGACTCCTGACCGATCCCAGCGCTCCCGACTCCGGCAAGGGGTTGCCGAGCGCCGGAGCGAAGGCTCAGCCGAGTGATCTGGACGCAAGTCGGGGCACAGAGAGTCCCGGTCCGGACCCTTCCCTTCGTAATGCGACGGTAAATCGCGACCCAAGCGGTTTGGCTTCGGCCTCTAATGCTCCGTCAGGTGCGCCGCGCAACCTGCCTCGTGCCGATGCGGGTACCAGCGGCATTCGGCCGTCATCGATTCAGTTGGCCGAAGCGCCGCAATTGCCTCCGCCGGTTCCTGAAAAAAAAGTCGAAACACAGGAGTATCTTGATCCACTGATCGACCCGAGCGTCGGCGTGGATTCCGCGATAACGACTTCCGCGACTGGGCTCGCTGCCGGTTTGTTGCCAGGCCTGGCCAGCATCGAGTATCGCTACTTCGGCGAGAACATACATGATGGTTCGAGCGGCAGCAGCATCGAACATGGTATCGCCGCCCAAGTACAACAAAATACGGAGAACTACGGCCGATTCGATTTGCGCGCGGCGTTTACCGCTGCCGACAGCAATGGGATTGTGAGCAGTGATTTCAACGGCAGTCACTTCGTCAACGTCGCGCAGCGCGATTTCGCCGTCGCCGATCGTTGGCTCATGAACAACGAGATCGGCGACATTCGCGCGCGCTCGCCGGAGCTGTTCACGACGAGCGGATACATTCGTCTGCCAGAACCGCTCATCGAGGGCGCCTCCGCGGAGATGCGTTCGCCCGATGCCGTGTTCAGTGTCAGCGGCGGAACGCTCGGCACCTACCAGGGGCGCACCTTTCCGGTGTTCAGCACGGATTTTTCGAACGGCAACGCCGCCGCTATCAGTGTCTTGTATCGTTTCGCGCCGCAGTGGCAGGCCGCTGCGCAGACGTGGCAGACGCATAACGCGCTCACCTCGACTGGCGAGGCCAATCGTGGCAGCACGGCCGCCGCTGTGCGCTTCGATGGTCAAGATAGCGGCAAGGCGCAGGCGAGCATGCTCGCAAACAACAATGGCGCGCAGGGAGTTTGGCTGGACGGGGAGAAGCGCCTTTCCAGCTGGTTGCATAATCTCAGCGTGTATCGCATGGACCCCAATCTGCAATGGGTGGATCGGAACAGCGCCGTGTTGAGCGACATGCAAGGCGCATCCTGGCGATCCAGCACGCGTACGTACAACACGTATACTGTGCTCGGCGCCGACGCGTGGGAAAACAACATCGACCACAACCCCACAATTGCGACCTTAAGTGATGTCCTCCTTTACGGCAATGTCGGATATCAGGTCAGCAACGATCTCAGTCTGACCGGATATGTAACACGCGGCACGGAAAGCACGAGCGGTGCCGGCATGGACACGCATGACGACATCACCACCGTGCAGGGCGGTGTCTCCAACCGCTTTTCTACCGGGACCAGCTCATGGTTGTTGAGCGACAGCGACCGCAGCGGCAACAGCGCCAATGGTTACAAGCGCACGAACGCCTCATGGGATCATTCCTGGAATCCGCAAGGTGGTTTTAACAGCTTGCGTACCGGAGTCGAGTATTCGCGGCAATCCGACTCGGCGAGCGACTTTACCGAGGCGTCGTTGCGCGGCGGTCTGGGCTGGAGTCGGAACCGTCTGGACGCTTCCGGAACCGCTACGTACGGCAGGCTGACCAGCGAATCTATCGACAGCAACCACAGCAGCAGCTTGGTTTTTTCATTTGGCTGGCGCTTCGCCGATGCCTGGCGACTCGGTGCGGACCTCTCTTACCTCCAGAACTTGTTGACCACTACTTTGGCAGGCGCGTCGCGTGTCACCGACCGTCAATTGATGGTGAGCCTGCGTTACGACGCGGCTTGGGGACAGTCGCGGAATCCGATCGGCCATGTCAACGGCACCTACGGCAGCGGGGCGATTCACGGCATTCTGTTCCTTGACCGCAATAACAACGGCGTGCGCGACCCCGGAGAGCAGGGAGTGGCAGGCGTTACCGTATATCTGGATCGGGGATTCAGCGTAGTGACCGACGCCAACGGCGAATTCCGCTTCGACTCGGTGGCCACCGGCCCGCACTTGGTGCGCCTCAACGTGGCTAATGTGCCGTTGCCTTGGGAACCCCGGGACGAGAAGCCGCTCGATGTCACGGTTCATACGCGCGAATCGGCGGTAGTGGAAATCCCGCTGGTAAACCTGCATCCGAATTAAAACGCGGAAACGGTCCCGTCGAGACCGCTTTAGGCTCGCGCCACTACCCACACCCTGACTTCCCGGGCGCCCGCCTCGAGCAGGCTTTGCGCCAACGCCTGCACCGTATGTCCGCTGGTCATAACGTCGTCGACGACGGCCACCGAACAGCCGGAGAACGCGTCGCCGGCCTGGAAGGCGCCGCGCACGTTTTTGCGCCGTCGTTCGCGCGGCAATTCCGTCTGTGGCGCCGTGGCGCGAATGCGGCGGGTGTTTTTCACGTCGATCGGCAATTCCAGCGCACGTGCTACGAAGCGCGCGATCTCCAGTGACTGGTTGTAACCGCGGCTCCGCAGGCGCGACGGGTGCAACGGGACCGGAACGATCAAGTCGGGCCGCGGCCCGGTGAGACTCAGAAGATGTCGAGCGAGGTAGCCGCCCAGCACGCGCGACAGATCGAGACGTCCGTGGTACTTGAGGTCCTGAATCAGCTTGTCCAATGGTGTGGCGTAACGGAACGCCGCCTGCGTGTCGACGAATGCCGGTGGGTGCTTCTGGCATTCGCCGCATACCGCGTCATCAATTTCCCGCACCGCGTCGTTCGCCGCGCAACGCCGGCAGGCCCACGCCGGGCGGGGCAGCGCGCGTTCGCAGGCGAGGCAGAGGTCGCCGCGTGCGGGCACACGCACCCCGCACAGCAGGCAATTCACCGGCCACAACCAGCGATGCAATTTTTTTATACCGATGTCAACCATGGTTAATATTCTTTGTTGACTGGTACCGCCGACTCACTAAACTGCGGCATATTAATACGGCAAGACGAACGAGCGAAGCGAGTAGGGCTACCGTTTCACGGCAAGACGAACGAGCGAAGCGAGTAGGGCGGCATTTCCCGACACATCCATCCGGCTCCCGCGATATTCAGGTTTCGCCTAATGCGGGCATGGCCAAGTATCGATATGAACACATTGGAGCAAGAACTCGAGCGGCGTCGTGCACGCCACCTGTACCGCGAGCGCCTGGTGCTCGACTCGCCGCCGGGCGTTGAAATCCGTCTCGGCGATGAAACGCTGCTGTCGTTCTGCAGCAACGATTACCTCGCCCTGGCCAATGACCCTCGAATCATTGCCGCCTTCCAGGCCGGGGCAGAGCGCTTCGGCGTGGGCGCCGGCGCCTCGCATCTCGTGAGCGGTCACAGCCGCGCCCACCATGCCCTGGAAGAGGAGCTTGCGGAGTTCGTCGGCACCGAGCGGACGCTGTTGTTTTCCACTGGTTACATGGCGAATCTCGGTATCGTCGGCGCGCTCGCCGACCGCCGCGACCTGATTTTCGAAGACCGGCTCAATCACGCCTCGCTGATCGACGCCGCACGTCTGGCGCGCGCCGAGGTGAGGCGTTATCCCCACGCCGACGTAACGCAGCTGGCGAAGCTGCTCGCACGGGCCGAGAAACCCCGTCTGATCACCACCGACGCGGTGTTCAGCATGGACGGTGACTTCGCCCCGCTCGTCGACCTGCACCGCATGGCATCCAAATATGGCGCGCGGCTTCTGGTCGACGACGCGCACGGCATCGGGGTGCTGGGCAAAAATGGACGCGGGACGCTCGAGCATCTGGGCCTGTCGATTGCGCCGCCGGTAATTTTCATGGGCACGCTGGGCAAGGCCTTCGGGGTCTTCGGGGCGTTTGTGGCGGGAGAAGCGGCGCTGATCGAGACCCTGATCCAGCGCGCGCGTACTTATATATATACCACGGCGTTGCCGCCGGCCGTGGCCGAGGCGGTGCGCGCGAGCCTGCGGATCGTGCGCGAGGAGAACTGGCGGCGCGAACGGCTGCAGGCGCTGGTGGCGCAGTTCCGTGCCGGCGCCGGACAACTGGGTCTGAACCTGGCCCCATCCCTGACACCGATCCAGCCGGTCGTGCTCGGGGGGGCCGAGGCGGCGCTGCGGGCGAGCCGTCACTTGCGCGCTTGCGGCATCCTGGTGCCGGCGATACGCCCGCCCACGGTGCCCGAAGGCGCGGCGCGGCTACGAATTACATTCTCGGCGGCGCATGAGCCGGCGCACCTGGAACGACTGCTGCAGGGGCTGGCGGGGTTGGCCACGGCATGACGCTATATTATGAATCGCACGGGCACGGTCCGGCGGTGGTGTTGGTGCACGGCTGGGGATCGCATGGTGGCATCTGGTCCGACGTGGCGCGCGAGCTGGCGCTGCACTGTCGCGTGACCGTGCCCGATCTGCCGGGGCACGGACGGTCACGCAATTTTCTGCCGCGCGAATTCACTGCCGAGAATCTGGCCGAAGAGGTGCAGCGGGTGCACCCCGGTGCGGCGACCTGGGTCGGCTGGTCGCTCGGCGGTTTCGTGACGCTGGCGGCGGCACAGCAATTCCCCCACGCGGTGGCGAAACTGGCGCTGGTCGGCGCCACGCCAAAGTATGTCCAGGCGGACGGTTGGCCGTACGCCATGCCGCAGGCCGTCTTGGAACAGTTCGCGCGCAACCTCGAGCAGGATTACGCCGGCACCCTCACGCGTTTCCTGAGCCTGCAGGTGGCCGCGGGCGAGGAGCGCAGCGTGCTGCGCCGATTGCGCGAGGAGATGTTCCGTTACGGCAAACCGCCGACCGCCGCGTTGCACGCGGGCCTGCGCCTGCTCCGGGACGAAGACCGCCGCGCGGCGCTGCGCGGCATCGCGCAACCAGCGCTGGTGCTGCACGGCGACCACGACCGCATCGTGCCGGTCGGCGCGGCGCGATTCCTCGCCGAACATCTGCCGTCGGCGCACCTGGAAATGATCCCCGGCGGCGGGCATGCGCCGTTTCTGTCGCACCCGGCATTGTTCCTGGACAAACTGCGGGGTTTCGTGCATGGCTGATCACCCGGCGCTCGACAAGCGGCGCGTGCGCGAATCCTTCACGCGCGCGGCGGATACCTACGACACCGCCGCAGTATTGCAGCGCGAAATCGCCGATCGCCTGCTCGAGCGACTCGACGTGGTGCGCCTGGTTCCGCGGCGCATCCTCGATGTCGGGTGCGGCACGGGTTACGACGTGCACCTGCTTTCGCGTCGCTATCCCCGCGCACGGGTGACGGGTCTGGACATCGCCGAGCCGATGGCGCGACGCGCGCGCCGTCGCGCCGGCGCGTGGAACCGGCTGACCGGGCGCTGCGCGTTCGCCTGCGGCGATGCTGAACGGCTGCCGATGGCAACGGCGTCGATGGACATTCTATTGTCCAATCTCAGTCTGCAGTGGTGCGATCCACCGACAGTGTTCGCCGAGGCACGGCGCGTCCTGCGCGTCGGCGGTCTGTACATGTTCACTACCTTCGGCCCGGACACGCTGCGCGAGTTGCGTGAAGCCTGGCAAGCTGTAGATGCGGCGCCGCACGTGCACGGTTTCCTCGACATGCACGACCTGGGCGACATGCTCATCGGTGCCGGATTCGCCGACCCGGTGATGGACGTGGAGCGCGTCACGCTGACCTACGCCGAAGTCATGGAAGTACTGCGCGACCTCAAGCGGCTGGGCGCCCACAACATGGCGGCCACACGCGCGCGCGGCCTCACCGGAAAGGCGCGGTTCGCGCGTTTTCGGGCGGCCTACGAGGCGATGGCGCAAGACGGCAGAATTCCGGCAACGTATGAAGTCGTCTACGGGCACGCCTGGACGCCGGAGACCGACCGTGCCCGCGACGGGGTCGCCGTGATACCGGTGCAACGCGTCGGGAGAAGGCCGGCGTGAGCGGCGGCTGGTTCATCACCGGCACCGACACCGGCGTGGGCAAGACGCGCGTGGCGGAACGGTTGCTGCGCGCGCTCGTGCGGCAGAAACTGCAAGCCGTCGGCATGAAGCCGGTGGCGAGTGGCTGCCGCCTCACGGCGGCGGGCAGGCGCAGCGAGGACGCTGAACGTCTGCTCGCGGCGGGCAATGTGTCGGCGGAATATGCCGAGGTGAATCCGTACGCCTTCGCGCCGGCGATCGCGCCGCATCTGGCGGCGCACCAAGAGAACCTGGAGATCGGCCTCCCGCGAATTCTCGAAACATTCCGGCGCTTGCGCCGCCGCGCGGACTGGATCGTGGTGGAAGGTGTCGGCGGATGGAAAGTCCCGTTGGCAGAGCGGCTGTTGCTTACGGATATCGTGCGCGCCATGCGACTGCCGGTCATCGTGGTGGTGGGCATGCGTTTGGGCTGCCTGAATCACGCGCTGTTGACGGCCGAAGCGATTCGGCACGATGGAATTCCGCTGGCCGGTTGGATTGCCAACCAGATCGATCCAGATATGGCACGAGTGGAAGAAAATATTGCCGCGCTCGAGAGCCGCATCGCGGCCCCGTTGTTGGCGCGATTCCCGTATGAGACACCCGGAAATGAAAACGCGTCAAACTTCGTTTTCCCGTCCGATGCTGTAATGCGTTTGACGCAGAAGGTCGACTAAATCAGTCAATTGCTGTTTCTCGCGCGACGCGTTTGGCGCCATAAAATTCGGCTTTTTCCCAAGGGATCACGTGTTGCAGGCACATTACGCTTGTGATAGTTTGCGCGCGCCCAAATGGGTTGATCCAGATCAATGATCCGGATCAACCGGGAGAAATCCGAATTCAGATGGCGGGCGTGGGTGTGACTGAGAATGGACACGCGCTATACGCCTGAGAACGAAACCGGCGAAGGTCTGCGTGTTCTGGTGCGCCCGAACCGCTCGCTTTCCCCTCGCGCGATGGCGGTGTTGTTTGCCGGAGTCGCCGCTTTCGTGATCACCATCGGCATCGGTTTTACCCTGGTCGGAGCCTGGCTGGTTTTGCCGTTCGCCTGTCTCGAAGTGTCAGTGGTGGGTGCCGTGCTCTACCTGCTTTTTCGCCACGCCGATGATCATGACATGGTCATTTTTCATCGTGATCGCGTCATCGTGGTCCGGCGTCAGGGCGGCCGTGAGCTGCACGAAGAATTTCCGCGCTACTGGGCGAAAGTGCAAGTGCAACGCGGCTGGCGCTGGTATCCATCGCGGCTGAGCATCGGATCGCACGGGCGGTTCGTGGCGATCGGAACCGGCATCAGCGAAGAGGAGCGGCGCGCGCTCGGCGCGCGGCTGAACGAGATCTTGCGCCGGACCTGACGGCGGGGCGCAAAAAGAGGATGGAGCGGGCATGGCCCGGGCTTTTGAAGAAAGTTTCTGATAATTGATACGGGAGTTAGGCATGTCGATGACACTTATTATAAAGCGGTTCCCAGGCATCGTTTCCCGACTGACCCTGGGTTTGGGTTTCTGGTTCGCGGTCCCGGCGGCGTTCGCCGATTACGCGCTCAACTTCCAGAGACCCGTTACCCCCGTGGCGCAGAAGATCCTCGAGCTGCACAACATGATCATCGTGATCTGCCTGGTCATCTTCGTAATCGTGTTTGCCTTCATGTTTTACTCAATCATCGCTCATCGCAAGAGCCGCGGGCACAAGGCGGCGCAATTCCACGAGAACGCGAAGCTGGAGGTCGTGTGGACCATCATCCCGTTCCTGATTCTGGTGAGCATGGCGATCCCGTCGACGGCCACCCTGCTCGAGATGAGTGACACCAGCAAATCCGACCTCACAATCAAGATCACCGGTTACCAGTGGAAGTGGCGGTACGATTACCCCGACCAGGACGTCGGTTTTTTCAGCACGCTCGCCACGCCGCGCGATCAGATCGAAAACAAGACCGCCAAGGACGAGCACTACCTGCTTGAGGTCGACAAGCCGCTCGTCATTCCCACCGGCAAGAAAATACGCTTCGTGGTCACCGGCAATGACGTTATCCATTCCTGGTGGGTGCCCCAACTCGGCATTAAGAAGGACGCCATCCCCGGCTTCGTCAACGAATTCTGGGTGCGCGCCGACGAGGCCGGAACCTTTCGCGGCCAGTGCGCCGAGCTCTGCGGCAAGGACCACGGTTTTATGCCGATCGTGGTGCAGGCCGTGAGCCCCGAGGACTTCAGCAAGTGGATCGCCATGGAGAAGCAGCAGGCCGCCGCCGAATCTGCCGGCGCCGCCAAGACCTGGAGCAAGGACGAGCTGCTTGTCAAGGGCAAGAAGGCCTATGCCGGAACCTGCGCCGCCTGCCACGGCCCCGAGGGCAAGGGCATCGCGGGCGTGTTCCCGGCGCTCGACGGCAGCAAGGTGGCTACCGGTCCGCTCGATGAGCACATCAAGACCGTCCTGCACGGCAGACACACCGGCAAGTACAGCGCGCAGATGCCGGCGTTCGCGTCTCAGCTGAGCGACGTCGATATCGCCGCGATCATCACGTTTGAGCGCAACGATCTTGGCAACAAGACCGGCGACGTCGTGCAGCCGTCCCAGGTCAAGGCCCTGCGCAAGTAACGAATCGGATTCCGAGAGGAGACACAACCATGGCAACCGCACATCATCACGCAGAACATCCTACTGGCCTTTCCCGCTGGCTGTTCACCACGAATCACAAGGACATCGGCACCCTGTACCTCGTGTTCGCGTTCATTATGGCCATCGTCGGCGGCCTCATGTCGCTGGTGATCCGCTCCGAACTGTGGAAGCCGGGGCTGCAGATCGTGGACCCGCTGTTCTTCAACGAGATGACCACGGTGCACGCGCTCGTCATGATCTTCGGATTTGCCATGCCGGCATTCGTGGGGCTGGCCAACTGGCAAATCCCGATGATGATCGGTGCGCCTGACATGGCGCTGCCGCGCATGAACAACTGGTCGTTCTGGATCCTGCCGTTCGCGGCCACGCTCCTGATCTCGTCGCTGTTCATGCCCGGTGGCGGCCCGAGCGGCGGCTGGACGCTGTATCCGCCGCTGTCGGTGCAGGGCGGCATGGGCACTGACTTCACGCTGCTGTCGATTCACCTGCTGGGCATGTCGTCCATCCTCGGTTCGATCAACATCATCGCCACGATCCTCAACATGCGCGCGCCCGGCATGACGCTGATGAAAATGCCGATGTTCGCATGGACGTGGCTCATCACCGCGTTCCTGCTGATCGCCGCGATGCCAGTGCTGGCCGGGGCGGTGACCATGCTCATCACCGACCGCCACTTCGGCACGCACTTCTTCGATGCCGCGGCTGGCGGCGACCCGGTGCTGTGGCAGCACGTGTTCTGGTTCTTCGGCCACCCCGAGGTGTACATCCTCGTGCTGCCGGCGTTCGGCGTGTTCTCGCAGGTGATCCCGACGTTCGCGCGCAAGCCGCTGTTCGGCTATGACTCGATGGTCTACGCCACCGCCTCGATCGCGTTTTTGTCATTCATCGTTTGGGCGCACCACATGTACACCGTGGGCATGCCCATGGCCGGCGAACTGTTCTTCATGTACGCCACCATGCTGATCGCGGTGCCGACGGGCGTGAAGGTGTTCAACTGGATCTCGACCATGTGGCGCGGGTCCATGACCTTCGAAACCCCGATGCTGTGGGCCGTTGGCGGCGTGTTCACGTTCACCATCGGCGGCCTGTCGGGGCTCATGTGCGCCATCACCCCGGCCGATTTCCAGTATCAGGATACCTACTTCGTAGTGGCGCACTTCCACTACGTGATCTTCGGCGCCACCATCTACGGACTGTTCGCCGCGATCTATTTCTGGCTGCCGAAGTGGACCGGGCACATGTACAACGAGACTCTCGGCAAGTGGCACTTCTGGCTCACCACCATCGGGTTCAACCTGACGTTTTTCCCGCAGCATTTCCTGGGGCTGGCCGGCATGCCGCGGCGCATCCCGGACTACGCATTGCAGTTCACCGAGTTCAACCAGTGGTCCACCGTGGGCGCGTTCTTCACGATCGCTTCGCAGCTGATCTTCTTCTACGTGGCGTTCAAGACCATGAAGGGTGGCGCCAAGGCGACCGAGAAAGTCTGGGACGGTGCCGACGGTTTGGAATGGACGCTGCCTTCGCCGCCGCCGTACCACAGCTTCGCGGTGGCGCCCAAGGTTAAGTGAGGTCCAGACGTTGAGCAGGGTTAAGTGAGATTTGTTCGCCACCACCATGTCACAGGCCGCGCCGCACGATAAGGACCGCCAGCAGCGCCGCATCCGCCTTACGGTGGCGGCGCTGGTGTTGCTGGTTGTCGGCTTGTACGTCCTCGCGTTCGTGAAGCACCACGCATGACGCCGCGCAAGGACAGGAAACGGGCGAATCGTCGCTTGGCGCTGATCCTGGGGGGGCTGACGCTGGCGATGTTCGCTTTCGGCTACGCACTCGCGCCGATGTACAACCTCATGTGCAAGACTTTCGGGCTCAACGGCAAAACCGAGCGCATTGACGCCCAGGCAGTCGCCGCGCAGCCCGTGGACGCCAGCCGCACCGTAACCGTGGAATTCACCGGCCTGGCTACGAGCGGGTTGCCGTGGGAGTTCCGGCCGCTCACGAAAAAACTGGAATTGCATCCGGGGGAGACCGCCGAAGTGAAATATCTGGTGCGCAACCTGGCCAAGGAAACGATCACCGGGCAGGCCATCCCCAGCGTGACGCCGGGCGAATCGGCGCCGCACTTCAAGAAGATCGAGTGTTTCTGCTTCACCCAGCAGACCCTCAAACCGGGCGAAACGCGCGAAATGCCGGTGCGGTTCTACGTCGATGCCGACCTGGGCGGGGACGTGCATACGATCACCCTGTCTTATTCGTTCTTCAATACCGACAAGGTGTCGGCGCAGAAGTACGGTGGGGAGGCGATGGCGATGGACCAGGACCATGGGTCGCATCACATGCCGGCCAAAGCGCAATCCGGCGGTTGAGTTCATAACGATTTTATAAATGAGAACGAGGATATAAACATGTCCACTGCGAATACAGGTAACTATTACTTGCCCAACCCGAGCCCGTGGCCGATCATCACCTCGGCCGGCATCTTCTCGCTGGCGCTCGGTTTCGTGCTTTTCATGAACGGGGTTCATGCCGGCCCGTGGCTGATGCTGCTCGGCGCCGCAATCATCGTGTTCATGATGATTCGCTGGTTCGGACAGGTGATCGGCGAAAGCGAAAGCGGCACGTATAACGCCCAGGTGGATCGTTCCTTCCGCTGGGGCATGGCCTGGTTCATCTTCTCCGAGGTGATGTTCTTCGCGGCCTTCTTCGGCGCGCTGTTCTACGTGCGTCACTTCGCGGTGCAGTGGATCGGTGCCGACGATCTGCTGTGGCCCGGCTACGACGCCGCCTGGCCCACGGCCGGTCCGAAGGGTCTGATGCCGGTGGCGGCAGGCACGATGCCGGGGCCGGGCCAATTCTCGCCGATGGCGGCCTGGGGCATTCCCGCGATCAATACGCTGATTCTGCTGTCCTCGGGCGTTACCGTGACCATCGCGCACTGGGGTCTACTAAAGGACAACCGCGCGCAGCTCATCACCGGGCTGTTCTTCACCATCGCGCTCGGCATCACGTTCCTGTCACTGCAGGCCTTCGAATACGTTCACGCCTACACCGAGCTCGGCCTGACGCTCAAGACTGGCGTTTATGGCGCGACCTTCTTCATGCTCACCGGATTCCACGGTTTCCATGTGACCATGGGGACCATCATGCTGATGGTGATCCTCGGCCGCACCATGGCGGGGCATTTCCGTCCGGATCACCACTTCGGTTTCGAAGCGGTGGCCTGGTACTGGCACTTCGTCGACGTGGTGTGGCTTGGCCTGTTTATCTTCGTCTACTGGCTGTAGTCGCCGCGACTGCCATGAACAAAAAAGGCGCTGCCATGTCGGCAGCGCCTTTTTTGCATGCTCAACGCGCGGCGGTCAGTGAATCACGTGCAGCCCTTCGGGCGGGATGATGCCGAAATGGAACCCGGCCATCAGCAGCAGGAACAGCGTCAGTGACAGGGCAATGCGCCAGGTGAGAGCGGTGACGGTGCGGCGGCCGCGACCCTTGTCCTTGAACAGGAAGACGAGGGCGGAAAACAGGCTGACGAGAATTAGCGCCAGCATTACCAGGACAACGATCTTGATCAGCATGGAAAAGTCCAGACGGGAAGCCGGGGTGCATTATACTAGTGCCCAGCGCCCGAGGCGAACGCTCTCGCGGCGAGGGCGGTCGGTACGACTCGAAAGGATGCGCCCTTCGCCGCGGATGGAAGTCACCGTGCGCCACGGAATCTGGCGGCAACGCGTTTGAGCAGATTTCGCGCCCACCCGTTTAAACGAAAAGGATAAGCATGTCACGGCTATTCCGGCCCTCGGCAGCGGCGAGCATCGCCACCGCGGTGCTGTTGCCGCTGCTTCTGTACCTCGGTTACTGGCAGTTGCAACGCGCCGATGAAAAGCGATTGCTGCAGGCCGAATACGACGCGCGCTCCGACGGCCCGGCAATCCAGGTCGAATCGCGCGTGCAGAACCCGGGGGAACTCCAGTTCTACCGCGTGGTGGCCAAGGGCGATTACGAAACCGATTACCAGATCCTTCTCGACAACCGCGTGCACCAGGGCCAGCCCGGTTACGATGTGATCACGCCGCTGCATCTGCCGCGGAGCGACGTGCGCCTGTTGGTCAATCGCGGCTGGATTCCGCTCGGCACGGACCGCGCCCACCCGCCCGCGATCGAGACCCCGAAGGGTCAGGTCGAAATCGCCGGCGTGGCCACGGTGCCGGCGGAGAATGTGTTCACCCTCGGCGCGCCCGAGCCGCTCGACCGCGGCTGGCAGAAAGTGTGGCAGAACATGGACATGAAACGTTACCGGGCCGCGGTGCCGTTTCCGGTGCAGCCGGTCGTGGTGCTGCTCGACCCGCAAAGTTCCGCCGGCGGTTTCACCCGCGAGTGGGCGCGGCTGGATGCCGGTATTGCGGTGCACGAGGGATACGCGTTCCAGTGGTTCATGATGGCGGCCGCCCTTGTCGTGATCTATCTTTTTATGGGTCGGCGCCGCGCCAAAGCGGCATCACCAGAGGACAATCCATCATGACCGAAGCCGTTGATGCATCGGCACGCCGAAAGATACTGTGGTTGGCGTTGTTGATTGCGCTGCCGGTGATTGTCTCCTATGGGCTTTATTACAGCGGCTGGCGCCCATCCTCGACCGGCAATTACGGCGAGCTGGTGCAGCCGGCGCGCCCGCTCGAGGATGCGACGCTAAATACGCTCGACGGCATGTCGCTGCGCTTCAGCGATCTGCGCGGCAAGTGGACGCTGATCACGTTCAGTCCCTCGCAATGCCTTGCCCCGTGCGAGCGCAATCTGTACAAGATGCGCCAGGTGATCGTGGCGCAGGGAGAGCAAGCAGTACGCGCGCAGGCCGTTCTGGTGGTCACCGACGGCAAGACGTTCGACCGGCTGCGGTACGCGATTCGCGATTACCCGGCTACGCGCGTCATTATCGGTCCGAACGACCAGGTAAACGCGCTCGCGCGCCAGTTCGCGCCCCCCGCCGGCAGCCCGCTCGACAATGTCGACCGCGTTTACCTCGTGGACCCGCTCGGCAATTTCATGATGAGTTATCCGGCGGATGCCGATCCCAACGGCATGCGCAAGGATCTCGCGCGTTTGTTGAAGGCCTCGCGGATCGGCTGACATGCTGAGCGGTCGCAAGTCCGCGAAATTTTTTCGCTTGGCGCTGGCGGCCGCGTTTTTTTCCTATCTGAGCGTGGTCTTTGGAGCCTATTCGCGCCTGTCCGAAGCGCCGATCGGATGCCGCGACGGCGCCGGATGCGAGGGCAAGTTGTTCGCGCCAGCGACCGCCCGCGATCTCGGCCAGGCCGGCGGGCGGCACGGCGCCACCCATCCGGAGGAACGCGCCTGGAAGGAACTGGTGCAGCGTTATATCTCCGGCGCGCTCGGGATTCTGCTGTTGCGTCTGGCCTGGCTTGGTTGGCAGCTGAAAAAGCGCAAGCGCAACCAGCAGGTATTGATCCCGCTCGCCACCATGCTGCTGAGTTTCACGCTCGCTTTCTCCGGCGCCCTGACCTTCGGCCTGCAATTCAAGCCTCTGGTCATGATGATTCAATTGCTCGGCGGCATGGCGATCCTCGGGGCGTTGTGGTGGATCGTGCTGCGCGAGCAGAAATTCTGGCGCTCGGTGAGTCCCTCGCCCGCGGCGCGCTCGCTGCGTCCGCGCACCTTGCTGGCGCTCGTGATCGCGGTTTTGTCGATCGCTCTCGGCGGCTGGTCGATGGTGAACTACGCCGGCCTTGCCTGTCCGGATTTCCCGACGTGCCAGGGCGCGTGGTGGCCGCCGATGGACTTTCTCGATGCCTTCACCCTGTGGCGCGACATCGGCCTGCAATATGACGGCACCTTGCTCGATCTGGCCTCGTCCACGGCGATCCACATGGCGCATCGCCTCGGGGCCCTGATCGTCCTGTTGTATGTCGGTTGGCTCGGACTGCGTGCGATGCGAATCGGGACGGGGGAGGGGCTCTGGTTTTACGGGTTGCTGGTGCTGCTGTGTCTGACGGCGGAAGTCGTTCTCGGCGTCACGCAGTCGATCGCGCATTTGCCGCTGGTTCTGGCGGTGGCGCATAACGCCGGAGCGGCCCTGCTACTGCTGAGCCTCATAACCCTGTATCATACGGTCCGGTCACCCCGAACAACGTGATGGGCAAGTCCGAATCCGCCATGAGACGAGACAATTCCGCCGTCGCGGCAGCCGCGCCGCGTCGCCACCTCCGCGCGCTCGCGCGCGAATACTACGAGCTGACCAAGCCGCGGGTGGTGTCGCTGATCGTGTTCACCGCGGTGGTCGGCATGTTCCTGTCCGCGCCATCGGGCCTGCCGCTCGTGCCGTTCCTGCTCGGAACGCTCGGCATCGCGCTTGCTTCCGCTTCGGCCGCGGCGATCAACCAGATCCTCGACCTGCGTTTCGATATCGGCATGATCCGCACCAGCCGCCGGCCGCTGCCCATCGGCAGCGTCAGCACGCGCGCAGCGTTGCTGTTCGCGCTGATCATCGGCGTGGCCTCGATGGTGATCCTCACGCTATGGGTCAACACGCTCACCGCGGTGCTAACCTTCATCTCGCTCATCGGCTATTCGATCATATATACCGTATTCCTCAAGCACGCCACGCCGCAGAACATCGTCATCGGCGGCGCCGCCGGTGCCGCGCCGCCGGTGCTCGGCTGGACCGCGATCACCGG
>Ga0187776_10000307_pt1 | contig 23880 bp, 30 predicted proteins | sample 0216_BV02_MP12_2_FD_132426 | JGI IMG/M metagenome (GOLD analysis project Ga0187776, IMG submission 132426) | Tropical peat soil microbial communities from peatlands in Department of Meta, Colombia - 0216_BV02_MP12_20_MG | ecosystem: Environmental > Terrestrial > Soil > Wetlands > Peat | place...
CGGACCCGCTGCCGGAGGGGCGTTCCGCGCACGGGACTCGATTCGAGATCCGCCTCGAGCGCCTCCCGCTCGCGCCGCTCGCGCGGCGTCTCGGGCCGCGTCGCGCCCTGCCCCATGATCTCGCGCAGCGTCCTTGGATCCACTGCTTCGAGGGTACAGTCCGTTTCATGGCGGAGATCGAGGGACAGGTCAAGGCGGAGGAGCTCGACCCCGAGCAGCAGGCGCGGCGGCGGCTGGCGCTTGCCCAGATCCGTCAATACCCGGACGCTGCTCTCAAGCTGGCCGCGCGCGAGGTCGAGGAGTTCGACGACGACCTGCGGCTCCTCGCCGACCGGATGAAGCAGCTGATGGTCGACGCCAACGGGATCGGGCTGGCGGCGACGCAGGTCGGCGTCTTGCAGCGTCTGTTCGTCTTCCATGTCTCCGAGGACGAGATCGTGGCGCTGGCGAATCCCGAGATCGTCGAGCAGAGCGCGGAGACGGCCGTCGACGAGGAGGGCTGCCTCTCGATCCAGGGAGTGCTCCTGCCCATCGAGCGCCCCGTCACGATCGCTATCGCCGGCCGGGACGAGAACGGAGCCGACGTACGGTACGAGCTCGAGGAGCCGTACTCTCGCGTTGCCCAGCACGAGACCGACCATCTCGACGGCGTCCTGATCCTAGACCGGACGACGCCCGAGGCCCGGCGCGAGGCGCTCGCGAGCCTGCGTCCGAGGATCGTCCTCAGCTAGGGCCGAGCGGTGTCCGACCGGCGGATTGCGGTCGCGGCGACCGCGCCCTTCGGCGCCGACGTGCTCGAGCGGCTTGCCGCGGACCACGAGGTCGTCCGCCTCCTGACCCGGCCGGACTCGCCGAGGGGCAGGGGGCGCCGCTTCGCGCCGCCGCCGGCGAAGGAGACCGCGGAGCGCCTCGGCATCCCGGTGGCGCAGCCGGACCGGCTCGACGAGTCGGTGGAGCTCGGGGCGGACACGCTCGTGGTCTGCGCCTACGGCCTGCTGATCCCGAACGAGCTCCTCGAGCGTGCGCTATGGCTCAACGTGCACCCATCGCTGCTGCCGCGTTGGCGTGGCGCCGCACCGGTCGAGCGCGCGCTCATGGCAGGGGACGACGAGACCGGCGTCACCATTCATCGCACGGTCGAGGCGCTCGATGCAGGACCGGTCGCGGCGCGCCGCGCCTTCCCGATCGGGCCGGACGACGACGCGGGCATCGTCTACGGGCGCGCGGCGGAGGTCGCGGCGGAGCTGCTCCGCGACGTGCTGGCCCAGGACGATCCGCATTTCGAGCCGCAGCCCGAGGACGGTGTGACGTACGCGGAGAAGATCCGCCCCGAGGATCGCAAGCTCGATCCCGACGCGCCGGCCCAGGAGCTCGTGAACCGCGTCCGGGCGCTGTCCCCGCACATCGGCGCGCGGCTCGGCGACCTGATCGTCTGGCAGGCGCGGGTGGGGGACGGCGGCTTCTTCGAGCCCCTCGAGGTTCAGCCTGCGGGCGGTCGCCGCATGCCGTACGACGCGTATCTCCGTGGCAAGCGTTAGCCCCGCGCGGTTGGCCGCCTACGAGGTGCTGCTGCGCGTCTTCGAGCAGGACGCGTACGCCGACCGCGCGTTTCGCAGCGCCGCCGAAGGGCTCGACGAGCGGGAGCGGGCATTCGCGCAGCGGCTCGCCTACGGCTCCGTCCAGCGGGTACGGACGCTCGATCACGCAATCGAGACGCTCGGCCGCCGGCCGGTGCGGAAGCTCGACCCGCCCGTTCGTGCGTCCCTCCGCCTCGGTGCGTACCAGCTCGGCTGGACCGAGACGGCGACGCATGCGGCGGTGAACGAGTCGGTGGAGCTCGTACGCCGCGCCCGGTTCGAGCGGGCCGTCCCGTTCACGAACGCCGTGATGCGACGGCTCGCCGATGGGATCCGGCCGCTCCTCGCCGCCCTGCCCGACGGGGCTTTGAAGGAGTCGTATCCCGACTGGATCCACGAGACGTTCGTGCGCGTCCTCGGGGAGGAAGGTGCGCTCGAGCTCATGCGGGCGATGAACGCGCCGCTCGAGACGGTCGTCAGGCTCGTGAGCGGTGAGCCACCGCCCGGAGCCGAGGAGACGGACATCCCGGGCGCATACCGCGTCGCGCGTGTGGACGAGGCGCTTGTGGCGGCGGGCAGGATCTGGCCGCAGAGCCGCGGCTCGCAGCTTGCGGGCCTCTGCGTCCGCTCGGTGGACGGCGAGCGCGTGCTCGATCTCTGCGCGGCGCCGGGCGGGAAGACCGGGCAGCTGCGCGGCAAGGTGACGGCAGTCGAGATCGATCCCGGCCGCGCACGCGAGCTGCGCGAGAACCTCGCGACGATGGGTCGCCGCGATGTGACGGTCGTGGAGGCGGACGGGACGGCGCTGCCGCCCGAGTTCGACGGCTTCGACCGCGCGCTCGTCGACGCGCCCTGCTCGGGCCTCGGCGTCCTCGCCCAGCGGCCCGACCTGCGCTGGCGGGCGACTCCGCTCCCCGACCTCCAGCTCGCGCTCCTGCGCTCGGTCGCCGAGCGCGTGCGGCCCGGCGGAACGCTCGTCTACTCCGTCTGCACGCTGAACCCTGACGAGTGCGACGCGGTCGTGGACGCGAGCGGGCTGCGCGTCGAACCGCTCGGCGAGGAGTGGCCGGCCTTCGCGCATCCCTCGAGGCCGGAGTTCCTGCTCACGCTGCCGCACGTCCACGGCACGAGCGGCTTCTTCGTGGCCCGGCTCCGCCGCGACTGACGGCGTACGATCGCGCAGGATGAGCTGGCAGGACTGGGTGCGGACGGTCGAGGTGGAGCCTTCGCTCTACGCGGCCGACTTCACGCGGCTCGGCGAGCAGATCGAGGAGCTCCTCGACGCCGGGTGCCGGGTCTTCCATTTCGACGTCGGCGACGGCCATTTCATCGAGCCCATCACGATCGGCCCCGCCGTCCTCGCCTCGATCGCGCCGCTCGTGCACGAGGCAGGTGGGGTGCTCGACTCCCACCTGATGGTCGACAACCCGCTGCGTCATTTCCCGCAGATCGCGCGCGCCGGCGGCGACAGCGCCACTTTCCACTACGAGGTCGTCGACGACGTGCCCGCCACGATCGCCGTCGCGCGCGGGCACGGCCTCCAGGTCGGCGTGGCCTTCAACCCCGAGAGCGAGCCGGAGGACGTGGCGGCCGTAGCCGCGGACGCCGATCTCGTGCTCTGCATGAGCATCCATCCCGGCTACAGCGGCCAGGAGTTCATGCCCGACGCGGTCGACCGGATCCGGACGCTGCGCGCGGCACTGCCGGAGCACGTGCACGTCCAGGTCGACGGGGGGATCGACGACGACACCGCACCGCGTGCCTACGCCGCCGGCGCCACGCTGCTCGTTGCGGGCTCGGCGATCTTCGGGAGCGACGATCCGGCCGGTGCCTACCGCGGGCTCGTCCAGGGTCTTGCCTGAGGACGCCCACTACGCACGGGCCCTCGAGCTCGCCGAGTGTGGGCGCGGAAAGACCGGCGACCATCCGCTCGTCGGCGCTGTCGTCGTCCGGGACGGGCGGGTCGTGGGAGAGGGCTGGTACGAGCACGAAGCCGTCCGCCACGCCGAGGTGGTCGCGCTCGAAGAGGCCGGAGACTCCGCCCGGGGCGCGACCCTGTACGTGACGCTCGAGCCGTGCTCGCACCACGGCCGCACGCCTCCCTGCGCCGACGCGGTCGTCGCGGCCGGCGTCGCCCGCGTCGTCGTCGGCGCTCACGACCCGAACCCGGTCGTCGACGGCCGCGGGATCGAGCGCATCCGCGCCGCCGGGATCGACGTCGAGCTGCTCGACGACCTCGCCGCGCGCCGGCAGAACGAGGCGTGGCGCGCCTGGAAGTCCCTCGGCCGGCCCTTCGTGACCTACAAGGCGGCCGTCACCCTCGACGGCCGTGTCACGGTGCCCGGCCGCCGCTGGGTGTCGGGCGAGGAGTCGAGGCGTCGCGTGCACGAGCTGCGCGCGGCCACCGACGCGGTCGCGGTCGGGATGGGGACGGTGCGCGCGGACGCCCCGCGGCTCGACGCGCGCGACGTCGATGCCGTGCGGCAGCCGCGGCGGTTCGCGTTCGGGCGCGGCCCCTTGCCCGAGGGATCGGAGCTCGAGCTTCGCAGCGGGCCGCTCGAGGACGAGTTGCGCGCGCTCGCGGCCGACGGAGTCCGGTCCCTCCTGCTCGAGGGCGGCCCGACGCTCGCGACCGCGTTCCTCACCGCCGGCCTCGTCGACAAGCTGCTGCTCTTCGTTGCGCCGGTGCTCGCGGGAGCGGGGCCCTACGTGCTCGGCGACCTTGCCGAGCCGCTCGAGCTCATCCACCTGGGCTCCGAGCCCTCAGGCGAAGACGTGGTCTTGGAGGCATACCTGCGCGAGCCGTAACCTTTGTCGCATGTTCACCGGGATCGTGCGGGAGATCGGAGCCGTCGTCACCTTCGACGGCTCCCGGCTGGTCGTCAAGGGCTCCGAGACGGCGGCGAGCTCGGCGACCCGCGACTCCGTATCGGTCGCGGGCGTCTGCCTCACGGTCGTGGGGACGGAGACCGGACAGCTCTCCTTCGACGTCGTCCCCGAGACGCTCGCCCGGACGGCTCTCGACCGGCTCCAGCCGGGCGACGCCGTGAATCTCGAGCCGGCGCTCCGGGTCGGTGATCCGCTCGGCGGTCACGTCGTGCAGGGGCATGTCGACGCCGTCGGCCGGGTCCGCTCCGTCCTGCCGGAAGGAGACGGCCGCCGCATCTGGTTCGACGCCCCCGACAGCGTCGTCCGCTACTGCCTCGAGAAGGGCTCGATCGCTGTTGACGGCGTCTCGCTCACGGTGGCCGCGCTCGACGGCGATGGCGTCGAGGTCGCGCTCATCCCGCACACGCTCGAGGTGACGACGCTCGGGCGGCTCGAGCCGGGCGACGAGGTCAATCTCGAGGTCGACGTGCTTGCCAAGGTCGTCGAGCGCCTCCTGGCGGCGAGGCTCTCGTGAGCTCCGCCGTCACCCCGTTCGCAACGGTCGAGGAAGCGGTCGAGGACATCCGCAACGGGCGGATGGTCATCGTCGTCGACGATCCCGACCGCGAGAACGAGGGCGATCTCGTCGTCGCGGCGCAGTTTGCGACGCCCGAGGCGGTCAACTTCATGGCGACACACGCGCGAGGGCTGATCTGCCTCTGCCTCACGGCGGAGCGCTGCGAGGAGCTCGGCCTGCCGCCGATGGCCCAACGTAACGAGGCGCCGCTGGGCACTGCGTTCACCGTCTCGGTCGAAGCCCGCGAGGGCGTGACGACCGGGATCTCGGCGGCCGACCGCGCGCGCACGATCCAGGTCGCGATCGACCCCGAATCGACGCCGCATGACCTCGTCCAGCCCGGCCATGTCTTCCCGCTGCGCGCGCGCGACGGCGGCGTCCTCGTCCGCGCCGGCCAGACCGAGGCCGCGGTCGACCTCGCCCGGCTCGCCGGGCTCCCGCCCGCCGGCGTGGTGTGCGAGATCATGAACGAGGACGGGACGATGGCCCGCGTCCCCGACCTCGTGCCGTACTCCGAGCGACACGGGCTGCGGATGATCACGGTCGCCGACCTGATCGAGCACCGCCGCCGGACGGAGAAGCTCGTCGAGCGCGTCGTGTCCGTCCAGCTGCCCACCGAGTTCGGACTCTTCTCTGCGATCGCGTTCCGCGAGGCGCTGACCGGCCGAGAGCACCTCGCGCTCGTCATGGGCGAGGTCGGCGATAACGTGCTCGTCCGAGTCCATTCCGAGTGCCTGACGGGCGACGTCTTCCACTCGCTCCGCTGCGACTGCGGCGAGCAGCTCGAGGCCGCGCTCGCCGCGATCGCCGCCGAGGGCCGCGGCGTCCTCCTCTACATGGCGCAGGAGGGACGCGGGATCGGCCTCCTCAACAAGCTGAGGGCGTACGAGCTGCAGGAGCGGGGTCTCGACACGGTCGACGCGAACCTCGCACTCGGCTTCGCCGCGGACGAACGGGAGTGGGGAATCGGCAACCAGATCCTCGCCGATCTCGGGATCACGACGATGCGGCTCCTCACGAACAACCCGAAGAAGGTCTCTGGCGTCGAGGCGTACGGGTTGAAGGTGACCGAGCAGGTGCCGATCGAGATTCCGCCCCATCCAGAGAACGTTCGCTATCTGGCCGCCAAGCGGGATAAGCTCGGGCACAAGCTGCACCATCAAGATCTCAAGTTCGGACCGGAGGGTGAATGAGCGCGACTGAGGGTTTCTGGCCGGGCGAGGCGCCGGCCGCCGAGGAGGAGGACGCGCAGGAGCCTCAGGCGGGGGCGCCGGTCGAGGAGCCTGTGGGATGGCCGCAGCCGCAGGAGGAGGAAGAGCCCGTGCCGCCCGGGGCGGAGGAGGGCTCGGAGCAGCCCGAGTCTTCTTCGGAGGCCGACCTCGAGCCCGCCGCGATGGCGGTGGCCGAGGCTCAGCCGCAGCCGGAAGTGGAGCCCGAGCCCCTGGTCGCGCAGCACATCCCCGGCGAGCTCGACATCCCTGACGGCGTCGCCGTGCTCGAAGGCTCGCCTTCCGGAACGGATCGCACCGTCGGCGTGGTCGTCGCCCGCTTCAACGGCGAGATCTCGAACCTGCTGCTCGAGTCGGCGCTCGGCGCCCTGGAGGCGGCAGGCGTGTCCGAGGAGCGGATCACCGTGATGCCGGTGCCGGGCGCGTTCGAGCTGCCCATCGGGGCGATGGCTCTCGCCAAGACGCGCCGGTATTCCTGCGTCGTCGCTCTTGGCTGCGTGGTGCGCGGCGCAACGGCCCACTTCGAATACGTGGCGGGCGAGGCGGCGTCGGGGCTCCAGCTCGCGGGGCTCGAGACGGGCGTGCCGGTGGCGTTCGGAGTGCTCACGGTGGAGACGACCGAGCAGGCTGAGGCGCGGGTCGACAAAGGAGCCGACGCAGCACGCGCCGCTCTCGAGATGGCCGATCTCTTCTCGCAGGTGCGGGAACAGGCCAGGTCCGGCTAGCCGCTATCCTGGGCCGCCGATGTCCAAGGTCTGCGCGATCTGCGGCAAGAAGCCCGGCTTCGGTCACCACCGGAGTCACTCGATGGTGGCCACGAACCGGCGCTTCAACCCGAATCTCCAGCGTGTCCGCGTGCTGCTGGACGGCAAGCCGACGCGCGCGTACGTCTGCACGCGCTGCCTCAAGGCCGGCAAGGTCCAGAAAGCGCTCTAGCTCCGGCCGACCGGCGAGCTAGCCTCGGGCTCGTGGCCCGCACAGCCTTGCTCGCCGTGTTGCTCGGCTCGTCCGCACTGGTTGCCGCGGTCTCGACGGCGGCATCGGGCCGCACCGTCGTCCACTACTTCCACCCCTTTTCGAATGGGAGGATCGCGCCGCGGGTTCACGTGACGGAGACGGCAGGCGGCCGCTGTTGGGAGCCTTCGGGCGTCGAGAGCCGGCGGTACGCCTGGCGCTGTCTCAGGGGCAGCTTGATCCTCGATCCCTGTTTCTCGTGGACGAAGCACGGCCGCTTCGTGCTCTGCCCGGTCGAGCCATGGAGCAGCGATGTCGTTCGGCTTCGGCTGACTCGCGCCTTGCCTGCCTGGAGTCTGCACCGCAATGTCGCGCAGCTCCCGGTGGGAATCTGGACGACGACCGGCAAGCGCTGCGCCCACTCGTCCGGTGCAACGAGCGCTGTCGGTGGCAAGGAGATCACGTACGAGTGCACGGGCGGCGGCGTTCTCGTCGGAATGGCGAATGCCGGCGCCGGTACCTGGACGATCTGGTACGCGCCTGGCTTCCAGGCTCACCATCTGACGCGCGTCGGCGTCACCGACGCGTGGTGGTAAGCGCCTTCTAGCCCTGGCCGATCGAACGAACTCGCCCACTCCGGGATGCGAATGGGATGGTCCGCGTGAACTCGCGGTCGCCGAAGATGTCGTCGTCGCCCATGCCCGGGATTCTGCTCGCAACCGCAGGCGCGGGTCGCCGGTCCAACAGCCCGATGGAGGCCGGTCACGCGCTTTCCTCGCGGTTCGGGCGGATCACGATCTCGAGCGAGGCGATCGCCCAGATCGTCGCGGAGACCGCACTCGAGTGCTACGGGGTCGTCGGGATGAAGGGGTCGCTGCGCGGCAGCCTCGCGCGTGCACGCGGCCGGCCGCGCGGCATCGAGATCGGACGGGACGGGCGCGAGGTGACCGTCGACCTCCACGTCGTCGTCGAGTACGGCCTCAACCTCGCCGAGGTCGCCGCGAGCGTCAGCAACCGGGTTGCCTACGAGGTCGAGCGGCTCACGGGTCTGCCGGTACGGGCGGTCGAGGTCCACGTCGACGACGTCCGCACCGGTGGAACGTGAGCGCCCAGAAGGATCTCGAGCTCGTCCGCGGCCTCGTCGGCGCCGCCCTCGCCTCGCTCGAGGCGAGCCGCGGCCGCATCGATGACCTCAATGTCTATCCCGTTCCGGACGGCGATACGGGTACCAATCTCACGCTGACCGTCCGCGCGGTAGCGGACGCCGTCGGCTCATCCGAAGCCGCCGGCGAACGACCGGCACTCGCGCACACGGTCGCGCGGGCGGCGCTGATGGGAGCCCGCGGCAACTCCGGCGTGATCCTCTCCCAGATGGTGCGGGGCGTCGCCGACGTTCTCGCCGAGTCGACGAATGGAATCGACCCGGCGCTCGCCGCCCGCGCACTGCGCGGAGCCTCCGACGCGGCCTACCGGGCCGTGCGGCGCCCGGTCGAGGGGACGATGCTCTCCGTCATCCGCGAGCTCGCCGAGGAGGCGGAGCGGCGCGGCGTCGACCCCGAGCCGCTCGGCACGCTGCTCGTAGAGCTCGTGCGGCACGGGGAGGAGGCAGTCGCCCGCACGCCGGAGCAGCTCGAGGTCCTGCGCGAAGCAGGGGTCGTGGACGCGGGCGGCGCCGGGCTCGTCGAGCTCCTCCGCGGGCTGGCGGGAGCCGTCAGCGGGGAGGCCGTGCCCGCCGCGCCCGAGGTGGCGCGGGAGATCGCGGGCCCTGAGGCGATCCACCTCGAGCCGTCGCGCTACCGCTACTGCACGGTCTTCGTGGTCGAGGGGCATGCGCTCGACCGCGACGGGCTCGAGGCGGAGCTCGAGCGGCTCGGCGACTCACTGGTCGTCGTCGGCGACGAGACGGCGCTCAAGGTGCATGTCCACACCGACGACCCGGGCGCCGCCCTCTCGCTCGGCACGGCCGCCGGCACGATCGAGGGCGTCGAGATTGCGAATATGCACGAGCAGCAGGAGCGGCGGGATCGTCGCCTGGCCCTCGTCCCGACCGCCCGTGCGAAAAGCGGCATCGTCGCGGTCGTCGCAGGCGAGGGGAACCGGCGCCTGTTCGAGACGCTCGCTCAGCCGGTCGGGGCGATCGGGATCGTCGAGGGCGGACAGACGGCGAACCCCTCGACCGCCGAGCTCCTCGCCGCGGTCGGCGCGCTCGAGGCGGACGAGGCGGTCATCCTGCCGAACAACGCGAACGTGCGGCTTGCGGCCGAGCACGCGGCCGAGCGGGCCGATCGGCCGGCCACGATCGTTCCGACGGAGTCGATCCCCGCCGGTCTCGCCGCGCTGGTCGCCTACGACGGCGCGCGGGGAGCGGCCGAGAACGCGGCGGAGATGACCGAGGTCGCGGGGGCGGTGGCGACCGGAGAGGTGACGCGCGCGTCGCGCGACGTCTCCCTCAACGGCCTGGCGATCAGGCGCGGGGACTGGCTCGGCCTCGCCGCCGGCGAACCGGTGGCAGGCGGAGACGACTTCTCCGACGTCGCGTCCGGCGTCATCGCACGCCTGCTCGAGCAGCCGCGCGCCCTCCTGACGCTTCTCACCGGCGAGGAGCCGCCCCAGCTCGACGGGCTGCTCGAACGGCTCGCCTCGGCCCATCCCGAGCTCGAGGTCGAGGTGCACGACGGCGGCCAGCCGCATTACCCACTTCTGCTGGGAGCGGAATAGGGTTCAGGTGGATGCGACCGGTGCGGATCGTGCTCGTCGAGGACAACGACGTCTTCCGTGATGCGCTCGAACTCCTGCTCGGGATGCGCGGCGATGTCGAGGTGGTCGCCGCGGTCGGCGACGGCGGTGCCGCGGTCGCCGCCGCGATCGAGTACCGGCCGGATGTGATGTTGATGGACTACCGCATGCCCGTCATGGACGGCGTGGAGGCGACCGCGCAGGTTCGCACGCTGGCGCCGGAGGTCGTCGTGGTCGCGCTGACCGCGTCCGCGAATGCCGCCGAGCGTGAGGCGCTCGGCGAGGCCGGCGCCGTGACGTGCCTGCGAAAGGACCAGGAGCTCGACGACATCGTCGCCGCGATCCTGCACGCGGCAGCCACGGCGACTCGGTGACGCTGACCGCCGCCAACACGGCCATCGTCCTCGACTCCACGGCCGACCTGCCGGACGCGACCGACCGCTTTCCGAACTGGCGCGTCGTCCCGCTCTACGTCAGCTTCGGCGACGAGAGCCTGCGCGACGGCGTCGACATCGACGCCACGGAGTTCTACGCGAGGCTGCGAGCGACGGCGGCAAAGCCGCCGTTGCGCAGCCGGAAGAGCGAGGGGCTGCGCGAGTCGAGCGTCTTCCCGACGACCTCGCAGCCGACTCCGGGTGATTTCCTCGACTGCTACCGCGAGCTTGCCGGCTACGAGCGGATCTTCTCGCTCCACGTCTCGGCGCGCGTCTCCGGCACCTTCACGAGCGCCGAGGCCGCGGCGGCGGAGCTCGGGGACGGACGGGTCCGGCCGATCGACACCGAGACCGCCTCGGCGGCGATCGCGATGCTCGCGCTCGCGATCCAGCGTCGGCTCGAGCGCGGCACGAGCGACGAGGAGATCGACGCGCTGATCGAGCGCTACCGCCGCGAGAGGGGCCTCCTCTTCACGGTCGACACGCTCGAGTTCCTCGCCCGTGGCGGCCGCATCGGCAAGGCCGCGGCGTTCGCCGGCACGCTGCTCCACGTCAAGCCGATCCTCTCCATCCGCGACGGCGAGGTCGTCCCGGTGAAGCGTGTGCGCGGAGAGCGCAAGGCATTTGCCGAGCTCGTCGAGGCGCTCGAGACGCAGACGCGGAACGAGGCGGAGTTCAAGCTCGCCGTCGCCCACGCGGCGGCGCCGGAACGGGCGATGGAGCTGGAGGCGCTCGTCCGCGAGCGACGCCCGGAGGCCGAGCTCGAGCTCGTGGTCACACTCGGGGCGGTGATCGGCGCCCACGCGGGGCCCGGAACGCTCGCGCTCTTCTGGTTCTGCGACGACGGCCGGCCCGGCTAGACGGCGTCCTCCACGACGCTGATCGCGCCCATCGGACAAGCGGTGGCAGCGTCGAGCACCGCCGGATTCGGGCTCGTTCCGATGAGGAGGAGTGCCTTGCCGTGGGAATCGAGCTCGAAGACGTCGGGTGCGAAGTCGGCGCAATCGCCGAACCCGCTGCAGAGCGGGCCGTCGATGACGATTCTGAACATCACATGCTCCTTTCGGTTGCCTGCGCCGGCCGCGAGGGCCGGTAGACGACACGCCACGCCGTGGCGAACGCGAAGGCGCCCACTGTGCCGAGGTAGAGATCGCGGCTCCACGGCCGAGCCGAGTCGCTCCCCGCGAACAGCCCGTGTGCCGTTGCGAGTGCGAAGACGAGGTAGTTCGCCCAGTGCAGCCGTCGCCACGTCTTCTGGCCGATGCGGCGGCGGAGGGGGAACGAGACGATTACGAGCGCCATCAGCTCGGCGGAGACGACACCGGCTGCGACGGCGACCGGCCGGTACGGGGACGCGCCGGGGACGAACAAGCCCCCGAGCGGCATCCGCAGCGTGGGGTCGAGCATGAGCATCGCGCCGTGGGCGGCGACCGCGCCGAGCCCGAGCAGGGCGATGTAGCGGTGCAGCTCCATCACGGAGGACGCCTTGACCGCGCGGCCGAACGGGCGCGATTTGAGCACGAGTCCCGCCAGTGCGGAGGCGGACAGGAGGACGTAGGCGGTGAAGCCGCTCGCGCGCGCGAGGAGCCAGAAGGTCGGGTCGGTCTTCACGCCAGTCCTCCCGCGCAGATCGTGCGGCCGTCCTCCGTCACGAGCGCGGCGGGAATGCGGAGCTCGTCCGCCTCCTCCAGCGCGGCCTCGGAGCCGGCGAGGAAGAGCGCCTTCGCGGCAACCTCCGCGGCAACCGCGTCGTGCGCGACGGCCGTCACACGCAGCAAGTCGCTGTTCGACGGCCTTCCGGTCGCAGGGTCGATGAGGTGGTGGAGCTCGTGGCCGGCACACCGCCAGCGCCGAAGGTCGCGCCCGGACGTGGCGAGTGCGCTCCCGCCGCAGAGCTCGAGCGTCAACGGCTCGGCGGCAGTTTCGACCGAGACCGTCCACCTCCCCGCGCGGGTGGCGATGTCGCCGCCCGCGTTGACGAGGCACGGGCCCGCGGTCGCGAGAATCTCCGCCGCACGCTCGCAGGCGTAGCCCTTGCCGATTCCTCCCAGGTCGAGGCGCACGCCGGCCTCGAGCCGAACGACGCCCTTCTCGATCGTGACGGAGGCCGGACGCCCGATGCTCGGAGGCCCTGCCACGGCCACGTCGGTGGGGACGAGCTCGAACGAGCGGTCGTAGCCGGCGGCGACGAGGGCGTCGTGCACCGTGATGTCGAACCGCCCGCCGGTGCTCTCGGTCGCGGCCAGTGCGAGCTCCACGACGCGGAGGAGATCCGGGCCGGCAACGAGATAGCCGTCGGCGTTGAGCCGCGAGAGCTCCGAGTCCGGACGGAAACGGGTGAGGAGCGCCTCGAGCCGGTGAAACTCCTCCTCCGCCGCGGTGAGCGCGGCCGCTGCCTCGTGCGCCTCGACGAGCAGCTCGATCTCGGTTCCCATCGCGCGGAAGCGGTGGCGCAGGAAGGGAGCGGCGAGTGCGTCCATCACGGTCATAGAGGCGAAACAGGGCGAGAACTTGCGCAAGCGCGCGCAGGTTTTTCGCCCGGATCACCTCTCTATGCATGAACCCCCGCCCACGGACTCGGGAGGAACCAATGCCCCGCCTGCATTCCACGCTCGTCGCCCTCGTTCTCGGCGCCGCGACAACCGCCGGGCTCTTCGCCGCCTTCCAGACGGTCCGGCTCGGCCAGAGCGCCTCCGTCCGCGCGAAGCCGTCCCCGGTTTCAGCACGATCGATCGCCGTCCGGCAGGCGAAGCTCGCCCGCTGGAGCAAGAGCCTCCGGGAGGCTCGGGCAAAGCAGCCGCCGGCGCTGCCGAAGCTGCCGAAGCTCGCGCCGGTTCAGATCCCACAGGCGGCGACCGCCGCTGTCGCCGCTTCTGCGCCCATGCCGGCCGCTTCCACGGTGCAGAGGACCTACTCTCGGCCGAAGCCCGTCGTGACGTACCAGCGTGCCTCGACCCCCGCGACGACGACCTCGAGCCAGCCGTCCTGGTCCGACGACTCCGAGTCGAGCGGCTCCGGGGAATCGGACGATTCGGGGCAGCAGTCGCAGGAAGGAAGCGGCGACGACCATGGAGGAGACTGATCGATGCCGTCGCACGCGCTCCGTCTCTACGTGACGGCGGTGACGCTGCTCGTCTTCTTCGTCCTGTGGGCGGTCGTCGCGACGAAGCCGTGGGCCGGCGCCGCCGTCGACCGGCAGGTCGACCCACGCCTCGTCGCGCTGGAGCGCAAGCAACGCAGTCTTAGGCGCGAGGCCCAGCTCGTCAAACGGACGCTTGACCGGCGCTGGCGCGAGTATCGTGTTCGCTTGCGCAAGAGGGAAGCGCGGATCCGGACGCTGGAACGGCGCCATGCCGAGCAGGTCGCCGCTGCTCGGGCAGCAGCCGCGAGGCTTGCAGGCTCCGCGCCGACCTACGCGTCGACGGCTGCCCCGGCTCCGGTCGCAGCGTCGCCGGGCCGGGCGGTGACGCCGCCGCCTCAGGTGAAGGTCGTGACGCTTCCACCCGCGGCTGCACCCGCGACGAGCTCCGGCAGCTCCCACCCATGAGGGATGTAGCTGCGGCCGAGAATCGCCGTTCGGTGGTCAACGTAGTAGCGAGCGTCGATCCGATGAGCACGTCCGCCCAGAAGCCGGCCGTCACCGACCGTTGCGATCCCACGGTCGCTGCGCGTGTGGAGCAGCTCTACGAGGAACACGCAACGCTCGTGGGGACGGTCTGCCGCTCGCTTCTCCGTGATCGCGTCGAGGCCGAGGATGCCGTCCAGCAGACCTTCCTCTCGGCCCAGCGCGCACTTCTGAACGGGTCTTCACCGCGCGACGAAGCGGCCTGGTTGGCGACGATCGCGCGGCACGAGTCCCTCGCGCGCGTGCGGGCGCGGATGCGCGAGCCGCTACCGGTCGAGAGCGGCGATCGCGAATCGGGGACCGACGCGCACGTGGCCGTGGTGCGAAGCCACGAGGCGCGCGAGCTCCGAGACGCCCTCGCCGGGCTTCCGGCCCAGCAGCGCGATGCGATCCTCCTCCGCGAGGTGCGCGGCCTCTCCTACCAGGAGCTCGCCGATGCCCTGGCCGTGACCACGTCGTCCGTCGAGTCGCTGCTCTTCAGGGCACGCCGCAGCCTCCGGGCACGGCTTCGGGAGGCGCTTGCAGCGCTCTCGCCCGCCGAGTTGGTGCAGCCGCTGCGCGAGCTGGCCGCGCGGGCCGCCGGTGGCGGACTCGTCGCCCCCGCGGCTGCGAAGGTGGCCGCGCTCGGCGTCGGCACCGCCGTCGTCACCGGCGGTGCGCTAGCGGGTCCCCAGGTGCTGGGGCTCGGGCATGCGCCCACGCGGCCTGCGAAGACGGCCGGAGCGTCCACGCATCGGGCGTTCGCGGCCGGCGCGCCCTCCGAGCCGGGGGCAACGCCGTGGGCTGGCCCCGCCCCCCGACCCGCGCGGGCAGCGGCCGTCCTCCATCTTCGCGCGGTGGCGGCAGTGAGCCACGAGTCGGGCTCGAGCCGGGAGGTGTCGGACGGCCCTGGCGCAGGGGACAACCATGAGCGCGAGCATTCCGACGGCAGCGGCGGCACGGCCCCGGAAGACGCGAGCTCAGGGACGGGATCCGGATCTAAGGACACGGACGGCTCCCGGACCCACGAGGCCGAGTCTGATTCGACCGGCGACAGGTCGCGCGACCGCTCTCGCCCGAGCGGCGACTCGAGCTCCGATGCGACCGACTCCGGCTCGGACGACGACGCGGCCGAATCCTCGCCGGGGAGCACGACGGATTCCTCGTCCGGGGCCGCGACGACTACCGAATCGACGCCCGGCAAGACGACGACCGACTCAGCCGCGCCGTCCGACTGACCCGCGGACGACGGCGCCTGCCGTCCGGCCCGCGCGCGATACTCCGTGCGCGCGGTGCCGCGGACGATGACAGCCGCCCGTCGACAGACGGTGTTCGCGGGCCTGGACCCCCCCGAGGCCTGGCCGCCGACGACGCGCGCGCTCCATCCGGACCGGCTCGAGCTCGACCTCGCGACGCTGCCCGGCATCGCCGCGACGACACAGCGGAAGCTCGGAAGGCTCGGGCTCTCGACCGTCCGCGACGTCCTCGAGCACAGGCCCCGGCGCTACGAGACGGCCGCCGACGAGGTGCGGATCGCGGCGCTCCGAGAGGGGGAGGAGGTGGTCGTCACGGGCCGCGTCCTCAATGTCGAGAAGCGCCCGATGCGCGGTCGGCGTCGGACACGGATCGTCGCGCGGGTCGACGACGGCACCGCAGCGGTCAGCGTCACGTGGTTCAACCAGCCGTGGCTGGCCGAACGCCTCGAGCCGGGGACGGAGGTCAGGCTGCGCGGCAAGCTCGGCCGGTGGGGCTTCGAGCCCCGTTCGTACGACATCGGCGAGGTACGCGCCACGGCAGACTTCGCTCCCGTCTATCCCGCGGCGGAGGAGATAGCGGCGGCAACCGTGCGCCGGGTCGTGGACGCGGCGCTGCCGCTCGCGGTGCACGTCCCCGATCCGCTCCCTGCGGAGCTGCGCGAACGCGAGGGCCTGGCGCTGAAGCGCGACGCGCTCGCCGCCGTGCACCGCCCGCGCCACCTCGACGAGGCCGAGACGGCCCGGCGCCGCCTCGCCTTCGAAGAGCTCCTCGTCCTGCAGGTCGGCATCGCCAGGCGCGTGGCGGAGCGGGAGAAGACCCTGGCGCCGGGCCTCGGGGGGCCGGGCGAGCTCATTCGCCGTTACCGCCAGTCGCTCCCCTTCGCGCTCACCCCGTACCAGGAGCAGGCGATCCGCGAGATCGACGGCGACCTGACCTGCACGTCGCCGATGCAGCGGCTGCTGCAGGGAGACGTCGGCTCGGGCAAGACGGTGGTCGCGCTCTACGCGCTGCTGCGCGCGGTCGAGAGCGGGCGCCAGGGCGCGCTCATGGCGCCGACGGAGACCCTCGCCGAGCAGCATTTCCTCACGATCGCCGACCTCTGCCTCGAGCTCGGCGTCGGCTGTGCGCTCCTCACGAGCTCGTCGAAGAAGCGGGAGCGCGAGGCAGCGCTCGCCGCGGACGTCGTCGTGGGCACCCACGCGCTCATCCAGGAGGGCATCGAGCTCCAGGACCTCGCGGTCGCCGTCGTCGACGAGCAGCACCGCTTCGGCGTCGAGCAGCGCTCGGCGCTGAGTGGTGGAAGCTCGCCGCGGCGCAGCCGCGACGAGCCCGCCAGACGTCCGGCTCCGCGAGCGGAGCCGGCGGCCGGGGGTCGCGCGCCGCACGTCCTCCACATGACCGCGACCCCGATCCCGCGCACTCTCGCGCTCACCGTCTACGGCGACCTCGCGGTCTCCGAGATCGCGAAGCCGCCCGCGTCGCGCAAGCCGGTGATCACGAGCTGGATCACGGAGGAGCGCGCCTCGGAGGCGTACACGCGGCTGACCCGCCTGCTGCGCGAAGGGCGCCAGGCATATGTCGTCTGCCCGCTGATCGAGGCGTCCGAGACGTCGCGGGCGCGGGCGGCGGAGGAGGAGGCCGAGCGGCTGCGGCGTACCGAGCTACATGACTTTCGCGTCGGCTGCCTCCACGGTCGCCTCAAGGCGGCGGAGCGGCGCGACCTCATGGCGCGCTTCAAGGCGCGCGAGCTCGACGTGCTGGTGGCGACGACGGTGATCGAGGTCGGGGTCGACGTGCCGAACGCGACGGTGATGATCGTGCAGGAGGCCGACCGCTTCGGTCTGGCGCAGCTGCACCAGCTTCGCGGCCGGGTCGGGCGAGGCGCCGAACAGTCGTACTGCCTGCTCGTCTCACGTGCGAAGGAGGAGCTGACCGAGTCCGCGCATGCACGGCTGCAGGCGCTCGTCGACACGACCGACGGCTTCGAGCTTGCGGAGGTCGATCTCGAGCTGCGTGGCGGGGGCGCGCTGCTCGGCACGCGCCAGTCCGGCCTCTCGGATCTCCGCTTCGCGCACCTCCGCCGCGACCGCGACCTGCTCGAACAGGCCCGCGCCGTCGGGCCGTCGGTGGGTTCGGGCCCGCTGGGCGACGCCGCGGATGCCCTCTTCACCGACGTCGAGCCGGAGGCGCTCGCATGAGGCTCCTCGTCCTGCTCATCGATCGCCTGCTGGGCCGCCGTCGGCGGCCCGCGCCGCGGCCGCGCCCGCCGCATGACCCGGAGCGCCTGCAGCGCGTCTACCGTGAGACGCAGCGTCACGTCGAAGAGCTGCGCCGGGCGGCCTGACGGCATCTCTGCGGCTCTAGGCTCTCGGCGTGCGAGTCATCGCCGGCAGCCGCAAGGGCCACAAGCTCAGTGCTCCCCGTGGCCTCGACACGCGCCCGACCTCGGATCGCGTCCGCGAGAACGTCTTCAACCTGGTCGGGCCGGTGGACGGCGCGCGGGTGCTCGACCTCTTCGCGGGCTCGGGCGCGCTCGGGATCGAGGCGCTCTCCCGCGGCGCAGTGAGCGCCGTCTTCGTCGAGCGCGACCCCGACGCGCTCCGTACGATCGAGCGCAATCTCGACCGGCTGCGCCTCACCGGAGCCCGGGTCGTGCGGGGCGACGTCCTCCTTGCGATCGCCCAGGAGGCGACGGCAGGCGCGAAGTACGATCTCGTGCTGGTCGACCCTCCCTACGGCATGCTCACCGAGATTCAGCCACGCCTCGCGCGCAACCTGCCGCCGCTGCTCGCAGCGGACGGCCTCCTCGTCTTCGAGACGGACGCCCGCGTCGAGCCGGAGCTGCCGTTGCCGATGCGTACGAGCCGCAGGTACGGCAAGACTCGTGTGACCCTCTTCGAGAGCGGCGTAGGCTCGACGGAGCCGCCCAGGAGCGGAGGCGCCGGCGTGTACGGCGCCGGAGCGGGAAACGAGTGATCACCGCCATCGCACCAGGCTCGTACGACCCCGTCACGAACGGCCACGTGGACGTGATCGCGCGGGCGGCGGGCATCTTCGACCGCGTCGTCGTCGGCGTGGTGGGGATGCCGCAGCACAAGGAGCCGATGTTCTCCGTCGAGGAACGGGTCGAGTTCCTGCGCGACGCCCTTTCCGACCTCGACAACGTCGAGATCGACGTCTTCCGCGAGCTCGTGGTCGACTTCGCGCGCAAGTGGGATGCGAAGGCGATCGTCAAGGGACTTCGCGTGATCTCCGACTTCGAGTGGGAGTTCCAGATGAACCAGCTCAACCGGACCCTGGCACCGGAGGTCGAGACGGTCTACGTGATGGCGAGCCCGCAGGTGAGCTTCGTCTCCTCGAGCGGCGTGAAGGAGATCGCGGCGTTCGGCGGCGACGTGTCGGCACTCGTTCCGGAGCCGGTTGCACGACGGCTTGCCGAGCTCTTTCCCGATGGTAGACCGGGAACGCCCGAGCGTCCGGGCGAGTGACTCCGACCGCATCAGCCGCTCATCGGGCTACACTGCTGGGCCAATGGACGTTCTTGTACTGATCGACAAGCTCGACGACCTCGTCCACAACGCGAAAGCCGTACCGCTCACCGACCAGGTGCGGATCGACCGCGAGGAGATCTACGACATCCTCGACCAGATGCGCGCGACCATCCCCGAGGAGATCAAGCAGGCCCGGTGGATCGTCAAGGAGCGGCAGGAGATGCTCGCCGAGGCGAAGCGGGAGGTGGACCGGCTGCTCGCAGAGGCGCGGGAGCAGGCGGTGCGCGAGGCGTCGCAGACCGAGATCGTCAAGATCGCGGAGCGGCAGGCAGACGACATCGTCGACGACGCCAGGCGCAGCGCGCGCGAGATGAAGCTCGAGATGGAGGACTGGGCCGACAACCAGCTCGCCTCCCTCGAGGTCAACCTCGAGCGCTTCCTCACCGCCGTCCGGCGCGGCCGCGAGCGGCTGCACGAGCGGTCGCAGGAGACGGTCATCGCCGGGCTCAGCGCCAACGGCGACGTCGCCGACGACGAGCGCTTCTAGCCGGTCGTAGCCTCCGCCGCGAGCTCCTGAGCGAGCTCGACGAACGCTTGCGCGGCCTGTGAGCGGTAGCGGTCCCGGTGCCACGCGAGGACGAGCGTTCTCGGCGGGATCCGTGAGCCGAAGGGCAGCATCTTCACGTCGCGGTCGCGCGGATCGACGACGAGGCGCGGCTCGATGGCGGCGCCCAGTCCTTCGGCGACGAAGGCGGCGAGCGTGCCGTTGTCGTCGGTGCGGAAGACGACGTTGACATCCGGAACGCGGCCGGCGAGGAACCGCTCCGGCTCTTCGGTGCTTCGGCGCCCGATCAGCGGCAGCTTGGCGACCTCGCGCAGCGGTGGCGCCGCGTCGAGTTCGGCGAGCTCTGAGCCGGCTGAGACGAGGAGGACGTAGGGGTCCTGGAGCAGCTCCGCCCACTCGAAGGGGCCTTCCCCCAAAGGCAGATCGGCGAAGCTGAGGTCGAGCTCGCCGTGCTCGAGCGGGCGGAGGAGGTCCGTGGCCGAGCTCTCCTCCCGCACGCGGACACCCACGCGCGGCCATTGCTCGCGGAAGCGCCGGACGAGAGCGGGGAGGAGGCGGGCACCGACGCTCTGGTAGATGCCGACACGCAGCGTCCCGGCTTCGCCCTCGGCGAGCGCGGCCATGTCCGCCCTGGCTGCGTCGAGCTGGCCTACGATCACGTCCGCGTGGCGCAGGAGGAGAAGGCCGGCTTCGGTCGGCTCCACCGGACGAGGGCCTCCGGGCCGGTCGAAGAGGCGCTGCCCGACGATCCGCTCGAGCTGCGCGATCTGCTGGCTCACGGCGGACTGTGTGTAGCCCAGCTCGCGCGCCGCGCGTCCGAACGAACCGGTGCGAGCGACCGCTTCCAGAGCCGCGAGGTGGCGCAAATCGATACCGAGCCATTGATCAGCTCCCATGATCGAAATGAACGATAACTCAACTTGCGCTGATCGATCACCCTCGGCACCATGGCTCTATGAGGATGAAGATCGCCGTTGCGCTCCTGATCGTCTACGTCGTCTGGGGATCGACGTATCTCGCGATCGCGGTCGCCGACCGGACGCTGCCGCCGCTGCTCATGCTCGCGGTGCGTTTCGCGCTCGCGGGGGCGCTTCTCTACGCCTGGTCCGCGTGGCGCGGCGACGTGAGGACGGCACGGCCCGGACGACGGGAGTGGGCTGCGGCGGCACTCGTCGGCGGACTGCTTCTGTTCGTCGATACCGGCGGCATCGCGTGGGCAGAGCAGCGGGTGGCCTCGGGGCTGACCGCTCTGCTCGTCGCGTCCGTGCCGTTGTTCACAGCGCTCCTGGACCGCACCTTCTTCGGGATCCGCCTGTCGCTCGGCGCTCTCGCCGGCATCGCGACTGGACTGCTCGGCGTCACGCTCCTCGTTGGGCAGAGCGCGCACGTCGACCCCGTAGGCGCGGCCGTGATCATCGGCGCCGCATTCGCGTGGGCCGCCGGCTCAGCCTACGCACGCGTGGCGCCGCTCCCGGCTGCGCCGTTCCTCTCGGCCGCGATGCAGATGCTCTGCGCCGCCGTCTTCCTCGCGGTCGCGGGAGCCGCGATGGGAGAGTTCGCCCGCCTCCACCCGTCCGCGATCTCGGCCGGCTCGGTCGCCGCGTTCGGCTTCCTCGTGGTCTTCGGCTCCATCGTCGCGTTCACGGCATACGGCTGGCTCCTTCGGAGCGGCGCATCGAGCGTTCTCGTCTCGACGTACGCCTATGTCAATCCGGCCGTCGCCGTCCTGCTCGGCTGGCTGTTCGTGGGAGAGACGGTCGGTCGTCGCGAGCTTGCCGCCGGCGTAGTCATCCTCGCCTCGATCGCCATGCTCGTCCTGGCGCGGACGCCGCACGAGCGCGACGAGGCGCCGCTGCTACCCGAGACGGTGGGGCCGTACCTTCGGCACAAGGAGGCGCAGGAGCGTCCGATCCAGCAGGTGCCGCGCCTCGGGGATCTCCCTCGCATGGCGCCCTGAGCAGGTCTTTGCCCTCGCGCTACGGTGGCGGGATGACCACCTTCGACCTCCGCATGCTCCGGCTCCGCTCCGGCGACCAGGCCCGCGAGCGCGTCGACGTCGAGCTCGAGCCACTCGTGCTCGGCGCCCAGACGTACGAGCCGCGACCGAATCCCGCGCCGTCCGAGCTCACGGTGACGCGCGCGTCGAGCGGCACCGTGCTCGAGCTCGCGCTCGACGTCTCGCTGGAAGGTCCATGCTTCCGCTGCCTCGCCGACGCCGAGCTGCCGCTCTCGCTCCGCCTCCGTGAGTATGAGGACGCGAACCCGGAGGGCGACGAGATGCGAACCGAGTACCTCGAAGACGACCGGCTCGACCTCTCGGCCTGGGCGCACGACGCGATCGCCCTGGCGCTGCCCGACAAGATCCTCTGCCGCCCTGATTGCGCCGGCCTCTGTCCGGATTGCGGCAAGGACCTCAACGCAGAGCCACACGAGCACACCGACGAGCGCGCCGATCCGCGCTGGGAGAAGCTCAGCGAGCTGAGGCAGGAAACGTGAAGGGCGTCGTCGTCGTGATGGCGACGAAGCCCAGCCGCTCGAGGATGGGCCGGCTCGTCGGCAGCGCATCGGAGTAGAGCCATCGGTAGCCGCCGTCGCGCGCCAGCTCCGCGCGCTTCGCCACGGTTGCGCGGTACAGCCCCCTCCGGCGGTATTCGGGCAAGGTGACCCCGCCGAAGAGGCCGGCGAAGTCGGTGCCCTCCTCCAGATCTATGCGGCCGCCCGAGACCGCCTGCCCGTCGACGAGCGCGACGACGGCGACGGCTACCGGTGGCAGCGAGAAGCGCTCGCCGAAGACCTCCGCGGCGAGATCGACGAACTCCTCGTTCACGACGCGGAGCTCGACATCCTCGGGCGGAGGGGGGATCGAGGCGGCTTCGGCCACGACGACCGTTTCTTCGTCCTCGGGCTCGAGCCCGTCCTCGAGCAGCCGCTCGCGCAGCTCGGGGCCGTCGTGGGAGTAGTACTTCCACTCGACGTGCCCGGGAATGGCGCGCATTCGCTCGACGATGCGCTCGACATCGCCGTCGGGCGGCCGCCGGAGGACGCCGGCCCAGCCTTCGCCGACGAACAGCCCGTCGGGGTCGTTGGTGCGCCGCACCTGCTCGTCGAAGCGCGCGAGGATCTCCGTCGTGTCCACGGTGGCAGGCTATAGTGGGCGGCCGGTCATGGCCGTCCCGAAGCGGAAAACCTCCAAATCCCGCCGTGACAAGCGGCGCGCGACGCACGCGATCAGCGCGCCGAAGGTCAACGTCTGCCCGACGTGCGGCCAGCCCAAGCGTCCGCACCGCGTCTGCCCGACCTGCGGCACGTACAAGGGCCGCGAGGTCGAGCCGCTCCGTACGCAGGCTCCGTAGAGTCCGGCCATGGCACGCATAGCCGTCGACGCTATGGGCGGCGACCGGGGCCCCGAAACGGTTGTGGACGGAGCTCTCGCGGCGCGCGCCGACGGGGTCGAGCCGATCCTGTTCGGCTCCCCCTCGCTCGACACCAAGGGGCTCCGCCTCGTGCCGACGACGCAGGTCGTCGCCATGCACGAGAAGCCGGCGGACGCGTTCCGCCAGAAGAGCGACAGCTCGCTCGTCCGCGCGGTCAAGGCCGTCGCCGACGGCGAGGCCGACGCCGTCGTGTCGCCGGGGAGCACCGGTGCGATGCTGGCCGCGGGCCTCGTCCTGCTGCGGCGGGTGCCGGGAGTGCGCCGTCCGGCGATCGCCGTGCCCATCCCGGCCCGCCGCGGCCCGTCCGTCCTCGTCGACGCCGGCGCGAACGCCGACTGCCGCGCCGAGCACCTGCTCCAGTTCGCGACGATGGGCGCGGTCTTCGCCGAGGAGATGCTCGAGATCACCCGCCCGCAGGTCCGGCTGCTCTCGATCGGCGAGGAGCCGGAGAAGGGAAACCAGCTCACCCTTGAGGCGCACGAGCTGCTGGCCGCCTCGGATCTCGACTTCCGCGGCAACGCCGAGGGGCGGGATATCCTCGAAGGCGCCGCCGACGTGCTCGTCACCGACGGTTTCACCGGCAACGTCGCCCTGAAGGCCGTCGAGGGCACGATCCGCACCCTGCTCGACTCGCTGCGGGAGGAGATCACGGCGAGCGCCGCCGGAACCGTCGGCGGCCTCCTCATCCGGCCGGCGGCGCGACGGTTGCGCAAGCGCCTCGACCCCGATACCTATGGAGGCGCATACCTGCTCGGGCTGCGAGGTCTCGTCGTGATCGCGCACGGCAACTCGTCGGCGACCGCGATCGCGAATGCGATCCGTCTCGCCGCCCGCGGCGCCGAGCACGACGTGGTTGGCCGCCTCGCTGCCCGACTGCCGCAACGGGCCGAGATTGTATGATCGGCGCGCTTTCAAGCCCCACAACCACAACGAGGTGACATGGCAGCGTCGCGCGAGGAAGTCTACGAGCGGGTCAAGGAGGTCCTCACCGAGCAGCTCGGCATCGACGAGGCGGACATCACGGAGGAGGCATCCTTCCAGGAGGACCTCGACGCCGACTCGCTCGACCTTGTGGAGCTGATCATGGAGCTCGAGGACCAGTTCGGGATCAAGATCTCGGACGAGGACGCGCAGAAGATCACGACGGTCGGACA
>Ga0187776_10000308_pt1 | contig 23769 bp, 23 predicted proteins | sample 0216_BV02_MP12_2_FD_132426 | JGI IMG/M metagenome (GOLD analysis project Ga0187776, IMG submission 132426) | Tropical peat soil microbial communities from peatlands in Department of Meta, Colombia - 0216_BV02_MP12_20_MG | ecosystem: Environmental > Terrestrial > Soil > Wetlands > Peat | place...
ACGTCCATTGCTTCATCTTCCACACGCGCCTGACCGCCATCGACGAAGCGTTGCGCGACACCGACCCTTTCCGCTCGCAGGAGCGCCTTCACCTCCTGGCGTCGGGCTGGGGCGGCGGCACCCGGATCGGCGAATGCCTGCAGGCGTTCAATCGCCGGCACGCGTCGCGTCTGGTGCATTCGCGCACCGCCATCATCGTGGTGAGCGACGGCTACGATACCGGCGAGCCCGAAGTGCTGAGCGCCGCGCTGGGCGAGCTGGAGCGTCGGGCGCGGCGGATCGTCTGGCTCAACCCTCTGCTGGGCCGTCCCGGTTTCACTCCGGCGAGCCGCGGCATGCAGGCGGCGCTGCCGCATCTCGACCTGTTCGCGCCGGGCGCCGACCTCGCCGGCGTCGAGCGCATGCTACCTTCTCTGATCGAGGCCCTGCGATGACCAACGACGACATCCTCGAACTGGCGCGCGAGCTGAACGGCCGTCGCGAACCTTACGCGCTCGTCACCGTCGTCCGAGCCATCGCACCCACGTCGGCCTACTTGGGCGGGCAGGCGATCGTGCTGGCCGACGGCACGCTGCACGGCTGGATCGGCGGCGGCTGCGCGAGGGACCTGGTGATCGGCGCCGCGCGAGGCGCGATCGCGAGTGGAGAGCCGAAGCTCGTTCGGATCTCCAACGACAGGATCCAGCCCGAAGACGACGTCGATCAGTACGCGATGTCCTGCGCGAGCAACGGGACGATCGAGCTCTTCGTCCAGCCCTACAGCTCGCGCAGCGCGCTGTGCGTCATGGGTGCCACGCCGGCCGCCGCCGAAGCGCGCTTACTCGCGGATCGGCTCAGAATTCGGCTCGCCGACGAGCCCGACGAGGCGCCTATCGTCCTGGTGGCCACGCAAGGGCAAGGCGACGAAGACGCGCTGGAGCGCGCGTTGCGGAGCAGCGCGACGCACGTGCTGATGATCGCGAGCCGCCGAAAAGCGGAGCGACTGCGCGAGCTGATGCGGATACGGGGCGTGGACGAAGCCAGGATCGCGCGGCTCGTCGCTCCCGCGGGGCCAGACGCGGGCGCCAAGACCCCCGGCGAGATCGCGTTCGTGGCTGTCGCGGGCGTGCTGGCCCTGCTGCGCGGCCGCCAAGACGCCACGTCGCACCCGGCGGAGGAACTGCACGTTGCGGCACTCCATCGTCCTGCGGCGCCGGATTCTGCTTCCGTGGCCGCACCGACCAGGTTCGTGAATCCGGTCTGCGGAATGGCCGTCGACACAACGGCGCCGAAGCACGTCGAGCACTTCGAGGGGGTTGCGTACTATTTCTGCTGCGACGGCTGCCTCGCCGCCTTCCGGCAGGCGCCCGCGAAATACGCGGCCATCCATCGGGCCGCCGTTTCCGCTGCGGCAGCACTCTAGGGCAGCAGGGCTGAGCCAGCCGCTCGCCGCATCAACTGCGCAGCGGCAGGGCGATGCCGACCGCCACGAATAGTCCTCCGCAGGCTTGATTGAAGCGTCGCCCGACACGCCTGAGCCACGGGCTGATGCGGTGCGCCATGCTGGCGATGAAGACCTCGGTCGCGATCTCGGTCGCGGCGAACGTGCCCGCCATGACGAGGAACTGGGACGCGAGACTTCGCGCCGGATCGATGAACTGCGGCAGGAACGCAGCGAAGAACAAAAGCCCTTTCGGATTGGTGAGCGCCGAGAGCGCGCCCTGCCGGAACATCGAGCCGCCGCGTCGCGCCGCCGCGCTTCGGGGAAGATCGACGCCGATCGGCGGCGAGCGCCAGACGACGGTGCCGAGCCAGACGAGATATGCGCCGCCTGCCCACTTGAGCACGGTGAGCCAGCCGAGCGATGCCTTGAGCAACGCTCCGATGCCGAACATCGACGCCGCGATCAGCGCCACGAAACCGAACGCGCCTCCGAAGATCGTGTACAGGGCCTTGCGCCGGCCGTGCAGCGCGCCGTGGGTCAGAGCCAGCAGTCCGTTCGGTCCCGGCGATAGAGACAGCCCGATCGCCGCCGCGAGGTAGATGAGCCAAGTGTGGAGATCCATGCCTGCATGGTCCCGGGGGAACGCGCATTTCGTCAAGTCTCGCCCAACGCAGGAGGCTTGGACACGTTTGCCCGGAAAGGGTAGTGTTGGCGCCGCGCCGACCGGAGCTTCGCCGGGCGCGGAATACATTGAGCGACCCCCACTTCGCATCCACAGTCTCGGCATGACCAACGACCGCACGACCGCGCCGGTGCGAGGCGAGCTCACACGCACCGTGCTCTCGGTGCTGCTGATCGCGATGCTGATCGGCGCGTCATTCTGGGTCTTGCGTCCGTTCTTGCTGCCGGTCGTCTGGGCCTCGATGATCGTCGTCGCGACCTGGCCGCTGATGCTGAGGGTGCAGGCCGCCGTCAAGCGGCGGGCGCTGGCGGTGGTCGTGATGACCGGCGCGATGCTCATCGTCTTCGTGGCGCCGCTGCTGCTCGCAATCCAGGCGCTGGTCGACAACATGGAAACGATCACGCAATGGCTGCGCGAGCTTCCCAACGCCACCATCCCGCTGCCCCCGGACTGGGTCGCGCGCGTTCCGCTGTTCGGAACCCGGATCGCCGAGGCCTGGACCGCGGTCGCCGCGGCCGGGATCGCCGACCTCTTCGGACGTCTCGAGCCGATGCTGCGCGAAGCCGCGAAATGGCTGCCAGGGGCGTTTGGCAGCCTGGGCGTGCTCGCCATCGAGTTCCTGCTTACCGTGCTGATCGCCGGCATCATGTTCGCAAAGGGCGAAACGGCGCGCGACGCGATGATCCGTTTCGGCCGCCGCCTGGCGGGCGACCGCGGCCAGGAGGTCGTGCTGCTCGCCGGTCAGGCGATCCGGGCCGTGGCGCTCGGCGTCGTGGTGACCGCTCTGGTGCAGACCACCCTCGCGGGGATCGGTCTCGGCGTGGCAGGCATCCCGTTCGCCGCAGTTCTCACCGCGGCGATCCTGATCCTGTGCATCGCCCAGATCGGCCCGCTGATCGTCCTGCTGCCCGCGACGATCTGGCTGTTCTGGCAGGACCACACCGGCTGGGGCGTCGCGCTGCTCGTCTGGAGCGTGGCCGTGGGCATGCTCGACAACATCCTGCGGCCGATGCTGATCCGCAAGGGGGCGGACCTTCCGCTGCTGCTCATCTTCGCGGGAGTGATCGGCGGCCTGATCGCCTTCGGCATCATCGGACTGTTCGTCGGGCCCGTCGTGCTGGCCGTCACCTACACGCTGCTCAACGAATGGGTGGCCGATCAGGACCGGAGATGATCGGGGAACACGGCGGCGGCACGCCTGCTCGAATGTCGCGTCGTCCGAGCGGCGAGGAACGTGGATGGATTCGATGAGGCTCCGGGTCGTGGCGTGCGCCTGCGCTCTTGCCGCCGGCGCGGCGGCGGCGGGACCGCTGGAAGACGGCACGGCCGCGTATCACGACCAGGAATACGCCAAGGCCGCCGAGCTGTGGCGCCCGCTCGCGGAATCCGGAAATGCGACCGCACAGTATTCTCTCGGCACCCTGTACGCCGAAGGCAAGGGCGTCGAGCATAACGACGCGACGGCGTTCTCGTGGTTCCTGAAAGCTGCGGAGCAGGGCAATGCCGCGGCGCAATACAACGTCGGCGCGAGCTATGCCGCGGGCACCGGTGTTGCCAAAAGCTATGCCGACGCCGCCAAGTGGTTCCATCGCGCCGCCGACCAGGGCATGGCCTTCGCGCAGCTCAATCTCGGGCTGCTCTACGCCGCCGGCAACGGCGTCCAGCAGGACAACATCGAGGCGCTCAAGTGGCTGGAGCTGGCGTTGCAAGGCCTGCCGGCCGGCGAGTCCGCGATGAACGTCGCACACGCGATCCAGGACGTCGCCGGCAAGATGAACCGCGACCAGATCGACGAGGCGAGGGTGCGCGAAGCGAACTGGAAGGCGGGCCGCAAGTGACTTGGGCCGGCTCGCGGCGCGCTCAGCCGGCGGCGGTCGAGCCCTGCCGGCGGGCGGAGTGCAGCAGGTCGCGCGTACGACGGGAGGCGAACAGCACGAGATAGTCGCTGACGCGCGCGAGCGCCCTCAGGCGCGCGAATTCGTCTTCGTAGATGCGCTTCACGATCGGGATCGGATAGTGCATCTCCTGCGCGATGCTGCTGATGATGGCTTCATGATCGACGTCGCCTTTCAAGCTGCGTCGCTCGGACATCGGAACCCCCAGGGTACGAACATCGACGGATCGGACGCGGCGGGAAACGCGTCGCGCTTTTGCGCCCCACATCGGGCACACCCGCGAACATTATGCAACGGGCGCGGGCCGTTGGCGCAAGCGCCGGCGGAAAAATATTTCGCCACGACGCACAAAGGTCGAGCCTTTCGGCAACTATCGACGCCGCGTTAAGGATTTAGAGACGATTATTGCGCGGCTTCGTCAGCATCGGCGTGCAAGACCCGGCGCGCCGCGCTGTCACAAATCTGTAATGGATCCAGGCTTGATTTTCAATACATCCTGCGCCGCCTGCTCGTAGACATGCGCGAGCCCGAGCACCCCCGCGTCGTCGCGCGGCCGCCCGATGAGCTGGAGGCCCATCGGCAGTGCGGCGGAGCCGAAGCCCGCGGGCACGCTGATGCACGGCAGTCCCGCGAAAGTGGCGTAGATCGTGACCTCCATCCAGCGGTGATACGTGTCCATCGCGCGGCCCGCGATCGACGCGGGCCAGCGCAACGCGGCATCGAACGGCCACACCTGCGCCGAGGGCAGCGCGAGAAAATCCGCGCGCTCGAACAGCGCGAGCATGCGCTGATAGAACGCGCTCCGCTGCGCGCTCGCGCGATAGGTCGCCACCCCGCTCAAATGCGCCGCCTGATCGTGCTCCCAGAGCGCTTCGGGCTTGATCAGCGAACGGTTCGCCGAATCGGCGAGATGCGGCGCGATGCGCGCCGCGACGAGCCAGCGCCGCCACACGAGCCATGCTTCCCACACCTTTTCCGGCGCGAACCCCGGCTCGACGGGCTCGACGGCGCAACCGCACCCCTCGAGGCGGCTCAAGGCCTGCGCGCAGCATTCGAGGACACCGTCCTCCATCGCGAGATGGCCGCCGAGGTCCCCGAGCCAGGCGATGCGGACGCCGTTGGCGTCGAAGCGCGCGAGCGAGTGCGCGAATCGCTCGCTTTCGGTTGCCAGCGACAACGGCGCGCGAGCGTCGTAGCCCGCCTGCACGTCGAGCAGCAGCGCGACGTCGAGCACGGTGCGGCCCATCGGTCCCTCCGTGGAAAGCTGCGTCACCCACACGTCCTCGACCGGCCACGCCGGAACCCGGCCACGGCTGGGCCGGAAGCCGAATACGTTGTTCCAGCCGGCGGGGTTGCGCAGGCTCCCCATGAAGTCGCTGCCGTCGGCCACCGGCAGCATGCGCGTGGCGAGCGCGACGGCGCCGCCGCCGCTGCTGCCGCCCGCGGACCGGGTGGGGTCGTAGGCGTTGCGGGCGACGCCGAACACGTCGTTGAACGTGTGCGAGCCGAGGCCGAACTCCGGGACGTTGGTCTTGCCGATGACGATGCAGCCGGCGGCTTTCATCCGCTGCACCATCAACCCGTCCTGCGCGGGAATGAAGTCGCGCAGCACGCGCGATCCCAGCGTCGTGCGCAGCCCTGCGGTGTGCGCCGTGTCCTTGATCGCCTGGGGCAGGCCGTGCATCCAGCCGATCGACTCGGACGGCATCGCGCGGCGTGCGAGCTCGGCGTCGCGCGCGTCGGCCTCGCGCAGCAGCGCGTCTCCGTCGCGCAAGCTGACGATGGCGTTGTGTCGCGGGTTCACCGCGCCGATGCGCTCGAGGGTTGCCCGCATCAGCTCGCGGCACGAAAGCTCGCGCGCGCGGATGGCGGCGGAGAGCGCGTGCGCCGGCTGATCCAGCAGGTCCATGCGCGCGCCGGCAGCCACCTCACGCCGTGCGGAAGTGTGGAGCAACGATCGCACGCACGCGCCGCCTCATCGTCCGCCCCTGCGCCGCGAACGAGTCCTCGCCGCGCGCGGCGGATGTTTCGTTTTCCCGGCCGGGGCGCGCGCCGGCCGCCGGGGAGGCGCGGCCCGAGCGAGCGAGGCGTTGAGCGCCGTCGCGAGCGCCGCGTCGCCGCTGACGAGATCGGCCCAGCGCAGCTCCTGGCCCTTGCGCCGGCCTTTGGGAGCGAGATGCAGTCCCTCCGGAGAGATCGTGAGCGTGTAGGGCTCGCCCAGGATCCGGAGCTCGCGCTTGAGCGGCGCGTCGAGTTGGGTGGTCACCATCCAGCTCCTTCACGTTAGGACTACCGTCGCAGCACGAGCGCCAGCCCCGAGACGATCGCGAAGCCCAGCACGAACACCCGGAACAGGCGCGCGTCGATGCGCTGGTGCGCGTAGCGGCTGATTATCGCGCCGAGAGCGAGCGCCGGCACGAGGAGCAGCGCCACGGCGAGCTGGCCCGCGCTGGCGCGGCCCGCGACGGCGAGCGCCGTCAGGGAGATGAGCTGGCCGACGAGAAAGCACGCGGCGAGGGTCGATCGGAGCACTGCCGCCGCGTGGTGCTGGTAGACGAGGGCCAGCGGCGGTCCGCCGATACCCGTCGCGGTCTCGGTGACGCCGTTGACCAGCCCGGCGGCGACGAAGGATCGCCTGCCGGGACGAAAGGGAGGCAGAATGATCGTCGCCAGGGCAACCACGATCGTCGCCGCGCCGACCAGCGTGCCGAGGCGCTGCGGCGGGGCCGCCGCCAGGATCCACAAGCCGCCGAAGGTGCCCACGAAGCGCCCGAGGATGATCCACAGCGCGCCGGAGCGGTCGAGCGCCGCGCGCTCTCTCCAGGCGACGTAGACGTTGAGCGGCAGCATGAGCAGCAGCAGGCACGCGGGGAGCAGGGCGGGCGCGAGCAGGGCGACGATCGGCGCCACGATGAGCGCGAAGCCCAGGCCCAGCGTCCCCTGGACGAAAGCGGCGAGAGCGACCGCGGCGGCGATGATGACAAGCGCAGGGGTATCGACGGCGGGCATTCGCGGGCCGATCGTGATGAACCAAGCCTCAGCTGGCCAATCCTACCGTTGTGCGCGCGCGCCCCCAAGCGGACCGACTTCGGCCCGCGCCAGGGTCGTGGATCTCCGGGAGTCCGTCCGATGCAGAAAATCGCCCCGTTTCTGTGGTACGTCAGGGAGGCCGAGGAGGCCGCCGCCTTCTATGTCTCCATCTTCCCCGGATCGCGCGTGGTCCGCGTGAGCACCCTGCCGAGCGAATCGCCGGCCGGCCCACCCGGCTCGGTGAAGATCGTCGAATTCGAGCTCTTCGGCCAGAGCTTCGTCGCGATGAGCGCAGGGCCGCACGATCCGTTCAATCACGCGATCTCGTTCGTGGTGCGCTGCGACGACCAGGCGGAGCTCGACCGGTACTGGAACGCGCTCCGTCGGGGCGGCACCGCCGAAGCGTGCGGCTGGCTCAAGGACCGCTACGGCGTCTCGTGGCAGGTCGTCCCCGCGGTCCTCATGCGCATGATGGCGGACCCCGACAGGGGCAAGGCCGGGCGCGCCGCCGATGCCATGCTCAAGATGGTCAAGCTCGACATCGCGGCGCTCCAGGCCGCCTTCGCCGGGCCCGCGGGATAACAGCGATGGCAGGCGCGCGCACCGCCGGCATGCGCAACGCCGCGCTCTCCGCTCTGGCCGCGCTCGCGCTGCTCTGGCACGGCCCCGCGCGCGCCGGCACCGAGGTGTATCTGCTGCGCGGCTGGTTCAACGTCTTCTCGACCGGCATGGACACCATCGCCGAGGAGCTGCGCAGCAAGGGCATCCGGGCGGTGGCCATGGGTCACGTGTCCTGGCGCTCGGCGGTGGAGAAGATCGTGGCCGAGCGTGCCTCGGGCGAGGCGGGCAGGCTCGTCCTCGTGGGCCATTCGCAGGGCGCCAACAACGCGATCGACATGGCGCGCGAGCTCGAGAAGCACGACATCGCGGTCGACCTGCTAATCACGCTGGTGCCGTTCATGCAGGATCCCGTCCCTGCGAACGTGGCGCGGGCGATCGACTACTATCAGTCTCCGGGCTGGGGCTCGCCGCTCACCGCGGACCCCGGCTTCAAAGGCGAAATCACGAACATCAACATCGCCCAGGATTGGGAGATCCTGCACATCACCATCGACAAGAGTGCCAAGGTGCAGGCGGCGGTGGTGGCCGCGATCGCCGAACTGCCGCAGTAGTCGTGATGTGCAGCACGAGTTGTGTCGTGTAACGGCCGGGCGGCCTGTCGAAGGCTCTTACAATGGCCCCGGGGTCGCGACGCCGAAGGTGCGCCAAGCCGCTGAAAGACCGTCGGTTTGCCGCGACGGAACGCATCTTGCTGTCGACACGCGCGAGGATAGACCGGTGCGGCACAGCCGATGGGAGGCCCATGAAGTCGATCCATTCGCCGTCGATGGATCTTCGGCGACTGACTACCGCCGAGTTCGCGCGCATGAGCAAGTCGCTGCAGCTCACGCTGCTGGTAATCCGCCGCGCCCAGCTCGCGAGCGGCAAGGTGCTGGCGGCCACGCCCAAGTGGAGTGAGCGTTACGGCACCCGGTCGGGGGAACCTATTTCTCCGCCAAGAACCTGACACATACCGGCGTCGGCGCCCAGGCCGCTTCGCCCTTCGATCGAAGCGCTCCGGTCTCGCTGTCGATGCGGAACGTCACCAGCGAATCGCTGTCCTGATTCGCGACAATCAGGAAGCGCCCCGCCGGATCGATCGCGAGGCTGCGCGGCGTCCGGCCGCGTGTCGGCTCGTGCCCGATCAGGGCGAGCGTTCCTCCGTCCGAATCGAGGCGAAAGATCGCGATGCTGTCATGCCCGCGGTTGGAGGCGTAGACGAAGCGTCCTGAGGGATGGACGTGGATGTCCGCGCACGTGTTCTCGCCAGAGAACGCTCCGGGAAGCGTCCCGATCGTCTGCAGATGTCGGAGCAATCCCGCGCCACCCTCGTATGCCAGGGCAGCGACCGTGGAATCCAGCTCATTGATCAGATAGACGAACCGGCCGTTCGGATGGAACACGACGTGGCGCGGTCCCGCGCCAGGCTTCGTAGCGATCGATGGCACCGCGTTCGGTTCGAGCTTGCCGCGGCTCGGGTCGAAGCGGTAGAGCATGACTTTATCCAGGCCGAGATCGGGCACCAGCACCCTGCGTTCCGCTGGATCGAGCGTTACGGCGTGCGCGTGCGGGCCGTCTTGCCGGCGCGAATCGACGCTCGAGCCGTGGTGCTGGACGACGTCGCTGGGCTCGGACAGCGAGCCATCGCTGCGGATCGCCATGACGCAGACGCTGCCGCTCATGAAATTGGCGACGAAGAGGTGCGCGCGCGCGCGGTCCACCGCGACGTGGCAGGGATCGGTCCCATGCGTCGGCTGCCGGTTCAGCAACGCGAGCCGACCCGTGCTTCCCTCGACCACGAAGGCGCTCACCGCCCCGGTGGGCTGGCCCTCGTAGCGCTTCAGCTCGTTGACCGCGTAGAGATACTTCTGCGATGCATCGAAGACGAGGTACGAGGGGTTGGCGATGCCGGAGTTCGTCGCGATCGGGCGAAGCGTGGCCGTGGATTCGTCCAAGCGATAGGCATGGATCCCTTCGCCCTTGCCCTGCAACACTTGGCCGGTCCCGAAGAGGATCGGCTCGGTGTAGGTGCCGACGAGAACCAGCATGCTGGCTCGGTTCCGCGTCCTAATCGCGCGACAGCCAGACGCGCCCGGCCGCCTCGCCGGCCTCGAGGCACGCGGTGGCCTCCGCAATCGCGGCCAGCGGGTACGAATTCCCCAGAACCGGCGTGATGCGCCCTCGGCGCACGAGCTCGACCACGTCGATCAAGTCCTGCTTGGTGCTGCCGCGGCAGCCGATCAGCTCCTGCTCGTGCTTGAACAACGGCAGCGAAGGAACCTCGAACGCCTCGTCGACGTAGGCGACGACCAGGAACCTGCCGCCGGGCCGCAGGTTGGCCAACCCGCGGCGCACGCTTTCGCGCGTGCCGATGTTATCGACCACGACATCCACCCCGTCTCCAGCGGTCATCTCGGTCACGATCGCCTCCAGCGATCCGTCGGCCGGATCGAGGGAGACGGCGCCATAGCGCTGCGCGAGCGCGCGTCGCGGTGCACGGCGGCTGGTGGCAAGCACCTCGGCGCCGGCGTTCCTCGCGATCTGCACGCCGTGTATGCCCAGGCCTCCGGCGCCCAGAATCAGGACCCGCTGGCCGACTCCGACCCGACCTCGGGTAATGAGGGTGTGGTACATGCAGGCGACCGCGTCGGGCAGGATCGCGGCGGCCTCGTAGGAGACTTCATCGGGCAGTTTGACCAGGTTGGTGGCCGGCACCGCCACGTAATCGGCATGGCCGCCGTCGCGCTCGAAGCCGATGCGCGTCATTGTCCGGCACCGCTGCGTGTTGCCGGAGAGACAGTGGCGGCATCGACCGCAGGTCACGTCGATGGCTGCGGTCACGCGATCGCCGTCCCGCCATTGCGTCACCTGCGAGCCGGTCTCGACCACGTCCCCCGAAAGCTCGTGGCCGAGGATCCGCGGAAGCTCGCCGAGCGGCTGCCGACCCGAGGCGAGGTGCAGGTCCGTGCTGCACAGCCCGCTCGCGCGGACGCGCACCAGCGCTTCGGTGGGCGTGATTCGCGGAATCGGTCGCGGCATCGTCTCCAGCGGCCGTCCGTAGCGCGAGATCACGACCGCGTGCATCGTGTCGGACACGAAGCTCACTCCTTGAGTCCGGTGGCCGCGATGCCCTGGATGAACGCGCGCTGGAGGAAGAAGAACAGCAGGATCATCGGCAGCGTTCCCAGCACGGCGATCGCCATGAGTTGGTCCCAGGAAGTGCCGTAGCTGCTCATGAAGAGCGAAATGCCGAGCGGCAGCGTGCGCAGCGAATCCTTGGTGATGATGATGAGCGGCCAGATGTACATGTCCCAGGCCTCCCGGAAGGTGAAGACCGCCAGCGCCACCAGGGCCGGCTTGCACAGCGGAAGGATGATCATCCAGAAGATCCGGAATTCCGACGCACCGTCGATGCGCGCCGAATCGATCAGATCCTTCGGAATGCTCATCATGTACTGGCGCATCAGGAAGACGCCGAAGCCGTCTACGAGGAACGGAACGATGAGCCCCTGATAGGTGTTGGCCCAGTCGAGCCGCTTGATGATGAGGAACAGCGGCACCATCGTGACCTCGAGCGGCAGCATCATGGTGCTGAGGATCGCGAGGAACGTCACGCCTCGCCCGCGGTAGTGGAATTTGGTCAAGCTGTAGCCGGCGAGCGAGCACAGGAGCAGGTTCGAAAGCGTGATGGCCACGGCGACGAAGCCGCTGTTCAGGAAGTAGCGCGTGAAGTCCTGCGCGTGCCACGCCAGCGCGTACGCCTGCCAGTTCGGCGGCCAGGGCATCCACTGGATCGGCAGCCTGAACATGGTCTCCATGGTCCGCAGCGACGAGGAGAGCATCCAGTAGAACGGCAGCAGCGTGACGCACGCGATCGCCGCCAGGACGGCGGAGGCGACGATCGCCGCCCGACGGCGCATCGCGCGCCGCATCCATCCGAGCCGCGATGCGTTTCCGCGCCTGACGGCTTCGCGCGGGGCGGCGGTCATCTTGACTCCTCTCCCCGCGTGAACAGGCGGACCTGCACGAAGGAGAACACCATGACCGCGACGAACAGGAACACGCTCATCGCGGCGGCGCGGCCCATGTCGAAGAACTCGAAGGCCGTCTGATAGATGAACAGCGGGAGGACGCGCGTCGAATCGGCCGGGCCGCCGCCGGTCATGATCATCGGCACCGCGAATACCTTCATCGCGACGATCACGTTCATCACGATGACCAGCAGCATCGTCGGCTTGAGTAGGGGCAGTGTGATGTACCGGAACGTGCCCCAGCGACCGGCACCGTCGATCTTCGCCGCGTCATAGTAATCGGCGGGAATCGCCTGCAAGCCGGCGAGGAAGATGACCATGTAGTAAGGCGTGGCGCGCCAGATGCCGATCAAAATCACCGCCCAGAGCGCGGTGGCGCTGCTGCGCAGCCAGGGGATCGGATCGATGCCGAGGAAGCCGAGCAGCGTATTGACGACGCCATCCTGCTGATACATGAACGTCCACACGACCGCCATGACCACCGCGGGCATGACCACCGGCATGAAGATCGCGGAGCGCAGCACGTTCTTGACGAAGACGCTCTGGTTGAACAGCACGGCGAGGCCGAGCGACAGGGGAAGCACGGGCACGACGCTGCAAACGACGTAGGTGACCGACACGCGCGCCGACTTGAGGAACAGCGGGTCGTGCAATAGGCTCACGAAGTTCGCCCAGCCGACGAACCGGGGAGGATGGACCAGGTCGTACGCGGTGACGCTCAAGTAGAGCGCCTGCAGCATGGGAAGAAAGCGGAAGACCGCGAGGACCGCCAGGGTCGGCAGGATGATCGCGACGCCGAAGGCAGCCTGCCTTCGTGCAAGGTTCCACCGACCCCTGCGCGCGATCGATCGCCCGGGTCGAACGGTCGGCAGCGTCCAGGCGAGTTTCACGGCGCGTGCTTCGGGGTACATCGAGCTTGGCGAGAGGTGCGGGCCGCGAACCGCGGCCCGCACCCTAACGCCTTCGTCCGAGCTAGTACTTCAGGATCTTGTCGATCTCGGCTTGCGCCTGATCGAGCGATGCCTTGGGGTCGACGCCGTCGTAGACGGTGCGCTCGACGGCCCGGCCGATGGCCTGACTGATTTCATTGGTGTATTCGGAGCGGATGTACCACGACGCGGTCGCGACATCCTTCATGTGCGCGTCGAAGAACGGGAAGTTCTTGGCGACGGCCGTCTCGTTTACGCCCTTGACCGGTTGCACGAAGGCGACCTTGGACAGCCATTCGTCCGGCTTGGAGAGCACGAAGCGGATGAAGTCCCAGGCGACGACTTTCTGCGCTGCCGGCTTCGCCTTGTTCACGCCCCACATCCAGCCGTACACGATCGTATGCGGCTGGGCCGGATTGACCTGCGGAAAGGAAACGACCGTGAAGCCGTCCTTGATCGCCGACTGGCGAATCTGCGAAGTGGCCCATGGACCCGTGACCCACATGGCGGTGCGGCCGTCGATGAAGTCCTGGTTCGGGTTGCTCGGCGTATTGAGCGTGGTCTTCGGGTCGCCGGTTGCCTTGGTCACGTCCCGCCACAGGGTGAGGGCCTTCACGGCTTCGGGGCTGTTGAGATACACCGTCTTGCCGTCATCCGAGAGGAGCTTGCCCCCGAACTGCTCGACCAGGGGCTGGAACATCTGCACTTCCCAGCGCGGGCTGTGGTACGGGAAGTCGAACGCCTTCTGCACCGTGCGGGTGCCTTGCACGATCTTGAGCTTCGGCCCGAGCGCCTTCATGTCGTCCCAGGTCCTGGGCGCGTCCTTGACGGGATCCAGGCCGGCGGCGGCGAAGGCCTTGTTGTTGATGAAGAGGCTCATCGAGTTGCCCTGATAGGGCAGCGCATAGACCTTGCCGCCGAAGGTGCCTGCGGCGATGCCGCCCGGTGTGTAGCGCGCGATGATCTCGTCGTAGCTCTTGGCGCCGAACACATCGAGATTGAGCGGCTCGAGCACGCCCTTGGCGTAGTACAGCTCGTAGAAGGACGCATCCTGGTCCATGATGTCCGGCCCGGTGCCGGTCGCGAGCGCGACGGTGAGCTTCTGGTTGATGTCGCCCGACGAGGTGATCACGGGATTGACCGTCACGTTCGGTCGCACGGTCTTGTACGCCTCGATCAGCTCCTTCATGTACGCCGTAAAGGGGCCGTACTCGTGCCACCAGATCTCGATGGTGACCTTGTCCTCGGAAAGCCGGGTGGCGTGTCGGCGGCGGCCGCCGGTGCTCCGGCCATCAGCGTCAGCATCGCGGCCGCCGCAAGCGACGACAGCGCGCGTTTGGTGCTCCAGGTTTTCATGTGAACCTCCGGTTGTCGAACGTCTGTCACGACTCAATGCACGACCCTGCCGGTCGCCGAGTCGAATACGTGGACGAGCTCGACCTTGGGCTGCACCCAGATCGTCTCGCCCGGCTTGAATGCGAGCCGCTCGCCGAACACGGCGCAGATCTGCGATCCGCAAGCGTCGCAGTACAGATGCGTCCCTGCGCCGGTCGGCTCGACGACCAGGATCGTCGCGGCGATGCCCTTTCCGGCTCCGCCCAGCGCGAGATGCTCGGGGCGAAAGCTGTAGACGACTTCCTGGCCGTCGTCTCCACCGTGGTCGCCGCCGTTGGGCAGAACGGTGCCGTCGGCCGCGTCGATTTCCACAGTGCCGTCACGGCGGTGCAGGCGGCCGCGGATGAAGTTCATCGCCGGCGAGCCGATGAACCCGGCGACGAAGAGATTCGCCGGATGGTCGTACAGTTCCAGCGGCGTCCCGATCTGTTCCACGCGGCCCTTCTGCAGAACGACGATTCGGTCCGCCATCGTCATCGCCTCGATCTGGTCGTGCGTGACGTAGACGGACGTGGCATGGATGCGCTGGTGGAGCGACTTGATCTCCACCCGCATCTGCACGCGGAGCTTGGCGTCGAGATTGGAAAGAGGCTCGTCGAAGAGAAACACCCGGGGATCGCGCACGATCGCCCGGCCCATCGCCACGCGCTGCCGCTGCCCGCCGGAGAGCTGCCTCGGGAAGCGATCCAGGAAGGTCGAGATATCGAGCGTCTCGGCCGCGTCGGCCACCTTCCTCGCGGCGAGCGCCTTGTCCGCCTTGCGCATGCGCAGCGAGAAAGCCATGTTCTCGGCGACCGTCATGTGGGGGTAGAGCGCGTAATTCTGGAACACCATCGCGATGTCGCGATCCTTCGGCGGAAGATCGTTCACCACGCGACCACCGATGACGATGTCGCCGGCGGATATCTCTTCGAGTCCTGCGATCAGGCGCAGCAGAGTCGACTTGCCGCAACCGGACGGCCCGACCAGAACGAGAAACTCGCCGTCGGCGACGTCGAGATTGACGTCGTGCAGTACCTGCGTCGCCCCGAACCACTTGTCGACGCCGCGGATTTCGATCGATGCCATAGGGTGCCCGATCGGGCTAGTGTGCTGCCTCCGCGCCGTTAGGTTCCACGACGACCTTGATCGCGCCGTCGCGGCGATGTACGAAAGTGTCGAGCGCCTCGGCAAACCGCTCGAGCGGGAAGGTGTGCGTGACGAGATCCTTCACGACTACGTGACCTGAGGCCAGCATCTGGATGATCTTGCGGGAAACGTTCGGATTGGCTCGCGATCCGAAAATGGCGATCTCGTTGTGCACGATGTACTTGAACGGGAGCTCCTCCCGGACCTGATCGGGCGGCACGCCGAGAAGCCCGACCTTGCCTCCTTTGCGCACCATGCCCACCGCCTGGGCGAAGGTGCCCGCGGCGCCCGAGCACTCGAACGCCTCGTCGACTCCGAAGCCGCCCGCGAGCTCGCGCACCGCTTTCACCGGATCCGTCTTCTCGAAGTCGACGACCGCATCGGCGCCCTTGGCGGCGGCGGCTTCCAGGCGCGCGCCACGGCCCACCACGATGGCGCGCGCGGCGCCAAGGGCCTTCGCGAAGCGCATGGCGATGAGGCCGATAGGACCCGGCCCGACGATCGCGACCGTGCCGCCGGGTGTGATGCCCGTGAGCTCCATCGCGTGCAAGGCAACGCCCGCCGTGTCCACCAAAGCGCCCTCGCGGAACGACACACGAGGAGGCAGGCGTTGGATGCTGCGCACCGAGTAGGCGTTGAACTGCGCGTACGCGCCTTGCGAGACGAACCCGTAGTGGCGATGGCCGGTCTCGGCGTGTCCGTAGTTTTCGCAAAGGTTGTAGCGTCCGGCGAGGCAGTTGCGGCAATAGCCGCAGCCCTTGTGCGCCTCTCCCGCCACGGCGTCGCCCGGCTTGAAGTCGAGAACGCCGTCGCCGACGGCGACCACTTCGCCCGACCACTCGTGTCCCGGGATGAAGGGATAGGACGGCGGCCACGTTCCCGCCAGGCCACCCCGGACGATCTCCGGATCGCTGCCGCAGATCGCGACTCCGCGGATGCGGCACAGCACCTCGTGAGCTGCCGGCTTCGGAACCGGTACGTCCTGAATGGCGAACGCTCCCGGAGAAGTGAGGACCAGCGCCTTCATCGCTCGTTGTGTTCGGCTCGACGTTTTGTCCGCGTGGCCGAATGCACGGCGCGAGCGCGACGGCGCAGGAAGCGCGTCGCTCAGTGCGGCACCAGCAGCCTTCGGCCTTCAGCGAAGGTACCCCGGGTCGCGCGCGAGCGATTTGCGCGAGATCAACAAAGAACGGCCATCAGGCCGAGAAAAATTCTCCAATTTAGGGCCACCGGGCAAGTCGTGCCTTGACGCGGATCAAGTTCGCCCGCCACGCTGCCGCCGGTCACGTCTTGATCGGAAGAATCACCTTCGCACGCAGGTCGGAAACGCTCGCGCATCTTACGTTCGGACGCTCTTTGTGCGATGCTCGCGCCCGCAAGCCGAGGCCGCTTTCGCCTATCGCTCAAGATCCCACACCGATCGCCGTCATGAACGTCCTTCTGGTCTATCCGCGCAATCCCGACACGTTCTGGAGCTTCGAGCACGTGCTCAAGTTCGTGTCCAAGAAGTGCGCCTTTCCGCCGCTCGGCCTGCTGACTGTCGCCGCGATGCTTCCGCCCGACTGGAATCTGCGCCTCATCGACACCAATGTCGATGCGCTGTCCGACGCCGAGCTGCGGGCGGCGGACTATGTTTTCCTGAGCGGCATGATCGTGCACCGCGAATCGGCGCACGAGATCGCGCGACGCTGCGCCGCGCTGGGCAAGACGGTCGTGGCCGGGGGCCCGCTGTTCACCACGGGCTATCGCGATTTCCCCGAGATCTCTCATTTCGTCCTGGGCGAGGCGGAGGGCGTGATCGCCGAGCTGGTAGCGGACATGGAGCGCGGAAACCTCCGGCCGCTCTACCGAGCCGGCGGCTGGCCCGACGTGCGGGAGACGCCGGTGCCGCGCTGGGATCTGGTCGATCTGCAGGCCTACGTCACCATGCCGGTGCAGTTCTCCCGCGGCTGCCCGTTCGACTGCGAGTTCTGCGACATCGTGGTGATGAACGGCCGCGTTCCCCGCACCAAGGAGCCGGCGCAGGTCGTGCGCGAGCTCGAGGCGCTGCGGCACGCGGGCTGGAAGGAAAGGGTCTTCATCGTCGACGACAATTTCATCGGCCATCGCAAGCGCGCGCGCCAACTGCTGCAGGCGCTCGTCGCCTGGCGCGAAAGCGTCGGCACGGCGATGGGCTTCCTCACCGAAGCTTCGGTGAACCTCGCGGACTATCCGGATCTGTGCGATCTCATGGTGCGGGCCGGCTTCAAGAAGGTCTTCCTCGGCATCGAGACGCCGGAGGCGGAGAGCCTGGCGGAGTGCAACAAGTCGCAGAACCGCAAGCGCGATCTCGCCGAAGCGGTCACTCGACTGCAGCGCGCGGGCCTCGAGGTGATGGGCGGATTCATCGTTGGCTTCGATTCCGACCCGCACGACATCTTCAGCCGGCAGTTCGAGTTCATCCAGCGCACGGGCGTGGTGACGGCCATGGTCGGGCTCCTCACCGCCTTGCCGGAGACCGCTCTGTACAAGAGGCTCGCGCGCGAAGGGAGGATTCTCGCCGAGACCTGCGGCAATAACACCGACGCCGTGCTCAACTTCGCGACCCGCCTCGACCGGGAAGTCCTGGTCCGCGGCTACCGCGACCTGATGCGCCGCTTGTACGCGCCCGCCAACTACTACGGGCGCATCCGCGCCTTTCTGCGCTGCTTCGAGCCCCGTGGACCGAGGTTACGAGTCTCGGCGGCGGACCTGAAAGCGTTCTTCAAGTCGCTGTGGCTGCTCGGAGTCTGGCACCGCGGTCGCGGCCGCTACTGGATGCTGCTCGCCTCCACGCTGCTTGCGAGCCCGCGCAAGCTTCCTGCGGCCATCGAGCTTTCGATTCTCGGCCACCACTTCCGCAAGGTCGCGCGGGGCCTGTAAGGCGTTCCGCGGCTTTAGTCGACGTGCGCCAGCGTCGCGGTCTCCGCGCTCCGCGTCGCGTCGCGGCGCAGCCGCGCCTGCGCCGCGGCGAGGCGAGCGACCGGCACGCGCGGGGCCGAGCACGAGACGTAGTCGAGGCCGGCTTCCTGGCAGAGCGCGATCGACTCGGGGTGGCCGCCGTGCTCGCCGCAGATGCCGATCACCAGATCGGCGCGCGCCGCACGACCTTCGTCGACGGCGAGTCTCATCAGCCGCCCGACGCCGTTCGCGTCGAGCGATTCGAACGGATTCTCCGCGAGGATGCCTTGGTCGATGTACTGCGGCAGAAACTTGTTCTCCGCGTCCTCGCGCGAGAACGAGAAGGTGGCCTGCGTGAGGTCGTTGGTCCCGAAGGAGAAGAACTCCGCGACCTGTGCCAGTTTCGACGCGGTGAGGCAGGCGCGCACGACCTCGATCATGCTCCCGAACTTGAACCGCAAGGCCACGCCGTAGCTCGCTTCCACCTCGGCGCGGACCTGATCCACCAGCGCCTTGACGCGCTCGAGCTCGGCGGCGTCGCAGACCTGCGGCACCATGATCTCCGGATGCGCCTCCGCGCCGTCCCGCCGGCATTCCGCGGCGGCCTCCAGGATCGCGCGGATCTGCATCTCGTAGATCTCGGGATAGGAGATGCCGAGCCGCACGCCGCGATGGCCGAGCATCGGGTTGACCTCGGCGAGCAGCTGGACCTTCCTGAGCATCGCCTCCCGGCTCGCCACGAGCGCGTCGTCGCGATGCGCCGCCTGATAGCGATCGAGGCTGTCGCGCAACTTGCCGAGGCTTTCGACGTACTCGCGCGGCAGCTCCGGATCGAGCAGCCGCAGCGTATCGGGGAGCTCGGTGACCGAGCGCGTCATGCGCTTCAGCCGATGCAGATGCTCGATCTCGAACTCGAGCTGCGACGGAGCGGGCAGGAATTCGTGCATGGGAGGATCGAGCAGGCGCACGGTCACCGGCAACCCGGCCATCGTCTCGAACAGCGCGCGGAAGTCGGCGCGCTGGATGGGCAGGAGCTTGTCCAGCGCCGCGCGGCGGGCAGCGGCGTCGTCGGCGAGGATCATTTCCTGCACGATCGGCAGGCGCTGCGGATCGTTGAACATGCGCTCGGTGCGGCACAGCCCGATGCCCGCGGCGCCGTATTCGCGCGCCCGCGCCGCGTCGCGCGGCGTGTCGGCGTTGGCGAGCACCCGCAGCGTCGCGGCCTCGTCGGCCCAGGCGAGCAGCGTGGCCAGCTCGCCGAAGAACTCGGCGTCGACGGTCGGGATCTCGCCGGCGTAGACGTTGCCGGTCGTGCCGTCGATGGTCAGCAAGTCGCCCTCGCGGAAGGTCGTTCCGCCGACCTCCGCGCGCCGCTCGCGCACGTCGATGCGGATCGCGTCGCAGCCGGACACGCACGGCTTGCCCATGCCGCGCGCGACCACCGCGGCGTGCGACGTCTTGCCGCCGCGCGCGGTGAGGATGCCCTGCGCGGCGAAGAAGCCGTGGATGTCCTCGGGCTTGGTTTCCTCGCGCACGAGAATGACTTTCTCGCCGCCGCGTCCGAGGCGCTCCGCGGTGTCGGCGTCGAACACCGCGCGGCCCGAGGCGGCTCCCGGCGAGGCGGCGAGGCCGCGGGCGAGGCAGGGCGCGCGATGCGCCGGGTCGAGCGTCGGCACGAGGAGCTGATCGAGCATCGTCGGCGGGATGCGCACGAGCGCCCGGGAGCGCGAGATCAGCCCCTCGGCTTCCATCTCCACCGAGGTGACCACCATGGCGCGCGCGTTCATCTTGCCGTTGCGCGTCTGCAGGCAATAGAGCCGGCCCTTTTCGATCGTGAACTCGAAGTCCTGAACTTCCTTGTAATGCGCTTCCAGCCGGTCGCGCAGCGCGACGAGCTGCCGGTGCATCTCCGGCATCTCCTGCGCGAGCGCGGCGATCGGCTTCGGCGTGCGGATCCCCGCGACCACGTCCTCGCCCTGCGCGTTGACGAGGTACTCGCCGTAGATCGCGTTCTCGCCGGTGGCGGGGTTGCGGGTGAAGCCCACGCCGGTCGCCGAGTCCTCGCCCAGGTTCCCGAACACCATCGCGACGATGCTGACGGCGGTCCCGTTGGCCATCGCCCTGGTGATCCGGAACTGCCGGCGATAGTCCACCGCGCGCTTGCCGTTCCACGAGCGGAACACGGCGGCGATCGCGCGCTCGAGCTGCTCGTACGGGTCGTCCGGGAACGCCTGCCCGGTCTCTTCGCGGCAGATCGAGAGAAAGCGCTCTGCGAGCGCGCGCAGCGCTTCGGTATCGAGGTCCACGTCGTGGACTGCGCCGCGCGCGCGCTTGACCTCGGCCATCGCGCGATCGAACGGCTCCTCGGGAGCTCCCATCGCGATCCTGCTGTAGAGCTGGATGAAGCGCCGCCACGCGTCGTAGGCGAACCGCGCGTTGCCGGTGGACTCGATCAGCCCCTCGAGCGTGGATCGGTTGAGCCCGAGGTTGAGGATCGTGTCCATCATGCCGGGCATCGACATGGCGGAGCCGGAGCGCACGGAGACAAGAAGCGGGTCGGCGCGTCCGCCGAAGCGCTTGCCGGACTTCTCTTCCAGCCGCGCGACGTGCTCTCGCACTTCGCGCATCAGGCCGTCCGGCAACCGGCCGCTCTCGAGGTAGACGAGGCACGTGGCCGCGGAGACGACGAATCCGGGGGGGACGTCGATGCCGACCTGCGTCATGGCGCAGAGGTTCGCGCCCTTGCCGCCGAGGTTCATCTTGTCGTCCGGGTCGCCCTCCTCGAAGGCGTAGACGAAGCGTCGCGGGTCCATCGCGACGCCCTCAACCGGAACCCGAAACGGGCGAAGGACGCTTCTCGCGCTCGCGCTGGCTTCCGCGGGCGGAGAGCTCGGCGAGCTCCGAGAGCTCCGCGACGAACCGCGGCAGCAGATCGTCGATGCTGACGATCCCCACCAGGATACCCGACGCGTCCACGACCGGCACGCGCCGCACGCCCTTCGCGTGCATGAGTCGGAGCGTCGCGACGTAGGTCTCGGACTCCGGCACCGTCACGAGGCTGCCCCAGGACATGAGGTCGCCCAGCGTCACGCTCTCCGGGTCGACGCCGAGCGCGACGACCTCGAGGACGATGTCGCGGTCGGTCACGATGCCGATGGGCATCCGGGCTTCGTCCGCACGGTCGATCACGACCACGTCGCCGACGTGGTGCTGGCGCATGAGCTTCGCCCCTGCCGCCACGCTTGTTTCGCGCGCGGCGAACACGACGTTGCGATTGCAGAGGTCTCCGATCGGCATGGCGACACCTTGGCTCTTTCCGGCGCTCCGGCCGCCGATGCGAGGCAAGGCAGCGAGCGCCCCACGTCTGGCAGTCTAACCACAGCGCCCTTCGGATGGCTTGATGCAGGTCAACGACACGGCGCACCCCGGCCTCGACGCGTCGAGCGCATCGCGTCCGAGACGTCGGCGAAACGCCTATCGCGCTTCGCGAGCGCGCTTACGCGTGAATCAGATCGCTGCCGGCATACAGCGCAGCGGCGAGACTCCACGATACGCAGGCTGCCGCGCGTCCGGAAGCGGGCGCGCCGCAGCAGCGCCTGGCGGATCGGGAATCCGTCGGACGGAACCGATCCGCCCAAGGCGGCCGGACCACTTTCACGAGGGAAACATCATGGCCACACGCACACCCACCCGCTCGACCGCGCCCGAGACCTCGGGCGGCGCATCGATCATCGGCGACCGCAGCAGCTCCGACGGCCCGGGCCCCGAAATCATGGATGCCGACACGCTCATCGGCGATTCGGTCGTCAACGCCAACGACGAGGACCTCGGCAAGGTCGAAGCGATCATGCTCGACGTGCAATCCGGCCGCATCGCCTACGCGGTCCTGTCATTCGGTGGTTTTCTCGGCATGGGATCGAAGCTCTTCGCGATCCCCTGGTCGGCGCTCACGCTCGACACCGAGGAGAAGCGCTTCATCCTCAACGTCCCCAAGGACAAGCTCGAGAACGCGCCGGGGTTCGACAAGGACCACTGGCCTTCGATGGCCGATCCGAGCTGGGCGCGCGATCTCCACTCCCACTACGACGTCACGCCATACTGGGAAGACAAAACGCCGGATCCGCGGTCGTCCGCCGGGGCGGGCAAGCACGTACTGACGTAAGCCGACGCCTGCGAGACGGCCGGGCTCGCGCCGGCCGTCGTTCGCGACGGTCGGCCGCGCCTCGGCCGTTTCTTGTCGTCGCTACGCCGCGACCTGCGGCGAGGGAACCGGCTGGGCGCCGCGGCGGCGCTCCAGCACGGCGTCGAGCTCCGCGCCCATCAGCACCACGATCGCGGAGATCCACATCCACACCATGAAACCGACGGCCGCGCCGAGCGAGCCATAGGTCTTGTTGAAGGAGCCAAAGTTCGCCGCATACCACGAAGATCCGAACGACGCGACGAGCCAGGCGACCGAAGCCGATGCGCTTCCCCAGGTGATCCAGCGCCAGCGTACGCGCTCGCGGTCCGGACCGAACCGGTAGACCAGCGCCAGCACCAGCGCCACGACCACGAGGAGCGCCGGCCACCGGCCCGCCGACACGATGAGCTTCGTCCCCTCCCCCATGCCGACGTACTTGAGCGCGACCGGCAACGCCACGATGGCCGCGAGGGCGAGCAGCGCGGCGAGGATGCCGCAGATCACGAACAGAAGCGAGACGGCGTTGAGCCTGACGAACCCCCGCCTGTCTTCCACGCCGTAGACGACGTTGAGCGCGTCGATCAGCGCCTTGACGCCTCCGTTCGCGCTCCACAGCGACGCGGCAATCCCGACGACCAGCGCGATGAGGGTGCCACCCGAATGCGACGAGATTCGCGTGATCTCGTCCCGGACCACCTGGATGGCGCCTCCCGGCAACAGGCTTCCCAGGCTCTCGACCTGATGCGCAATGGAGGCGGGATCTGCGACGAGTCCGTAGATGGCGACCAGCGCAGCGATCGCGGGAAAGATCGAGAGCAGCGCGTAGAACGTCACGCCGGCCGCGATGGCGACGATGCGGCGCTCGGTCACGTCGGCGCGGATGCTCCGGAAAACCGCCTTCCAGTCGCGACGGGACGGTGCGGCGCGCGGCGGCGCATGCAACCCTCCCGCAGCGCCGCTCGCAGCCGCATGCGCGCGCGAGCGAATTCCCAGCGCGAGCAGCACCGCCAGCGCCGCGGCCATCCAAAGCGGGCCGCGTCGCGCTTCACCACTTTCGTCTGCCCTCATCCGTGGACTGTGTCCCCGGCAGAGAGGGCTGGCGCGGCTCGCGATCGTCGGTACGACGCTAGCGGTCGCCACCGCGCATGACCGTCCCCCGCGCCAGGGCCATCCCTCGGGTTGCGATCTTCGTTCACATCGCTCTCCGCTTTGCGCCTATGGCGCCGTCGGGAGCCGTCCGCGACATTCGGCAGGACGGCTTCGGCGCCACGCGTAGACATTGCGCGCGTCAAAAGCGACCGTAAATCAGCGAAGTTCTGATTCTCTTGTAGGTCGTGAGCGTGCGCGCATCGTATTCGAGCGCGATGGCGATGCTGCCGAAGAGGAAGAAGGAAGTCGGTGTCGCGAGAGTGGCGTGTCGCAATGCTTACAATGCCGTCGCGCGACTCGAAGCGTGCGTCATTGCTCGGCGCGAGAGCCCGACACCGGGATGGCCGCGCCGTTGATGGGACGTCCGTATTCCGAAGCGAGAAACACGAACACCTTGGCGCAGTC
>Ga0187776_10000309_pt1 | contig 23753 bp, 29 predicted proteins | sample 0216_BV02_MP12_2_FD_132426 | JGI IMG/M metagenome (GOLD analysis project Ga0187776, IMG submission 132426) | Tropical peat soil microbial communities from peatlands in Department of Meta, Colombia - 0216_BV02_MP12_20_MG | ecosystem: Environmental > Terrestrial > Soil > Wetlands > Peat | place...
ACGAAATGCAGGCGGCACGGAAGTCTCGCAACTTTGCGCGTTCTGACGCCATTCGCGGAGAACTCAACCAGATGGGCATCATCGTGGAGATCACGAAAGATGGGGTGCGCTGGCGAAGGAAGTGATGAGATGAGTGCTGCAGGATATATGCTCGACCAGGCTTTGTCGGGAGCAGACTTCATCGCGCAGCATTTTTCCAAATACCCCGCAAACACGACGATGGACCCCAATCACCACCTCACGCCCATGGTGAATGTGATGAACTTCGCTTATGGATATAACGCCCACCAGAATGGAACTCTATGCCACAAGTAGATTTTGGGGAAAACATAGGCAAGCCGATCGCCAAGCGGGTCAGAGTTAACCTTTCTGCGGCCCGCAAGGTGATGTTGATGTTAGCGATCTCAGTTTGTGCCGCACTATCAGCCTGCAGTAGTGTTGTGACAATCTGGTCTGCAGAAGCTGGATCCCCAGATGGTCGTTGGGTTGCGACAGCTCGCACGGACCAATATAGTGGCCCAGGCAACGCTGCTTTACTAACCACCGTTCATCTCAGGCGGACCAACGGCCCAAAGGATCCGATTGAAGTCTTGCTGTTCATGCAAGATGCAAAATCCATAGACCTCAAGATGACCTGGTCGACGCCGTCACACCTTGAGGTCACTTACAAACAACCTGCAGTAATCGATTTCCAGGCGATTAAGTGCGGCGGAGTCGATATCTCCGTTCGGGATGTTTCTAGCAGTACGATGAATTCATCCCATTAGGATGGCAATGTGTGCGATGTTCTCTGTCTGTTGCAGCGGTTGATATCCATCGGGCCGGAGCGCCCCTACTCCAGCAACCGCTTCATCTCAGGGCTCGGTATCGCCGTCTCCGCCAGCATTCGGTATGTCCCTGATTCCAGCAGTTCGTGTGCCAGTCTGCGAAATGCTCCCAGCGCCGTGCGGTAAGGCCCAGCGCCGAGACTGACTCGCGCCACACCCAGCTCTTGCAACTCACGGATCGAAGGCGCTCCGGGCATCGAGCCCAGAATGTTCAGCGGACCCGGACTTTCCTTCAGCAGCCGGCTGATCTCGTCTTTATCTACCAATCCTGGCACGAAGATGCAGTCGCCGCCGGCCTCGCGATAGATATTGGCGCGGCGCATCGTCTCCGCCAATCTTGTCTTGGGATCTGCGCCCTTCCACCAGTACGCGTCGGTGCGCGCGTTCAGCACCAGCGGGACATGCGCGATCTCGGCGATGGAACGAACAGCCTTGATCTTCTCTACCTGCAGCTTCACATCTACCAGGCGCGATTCGTTTTCCAGACTATCTTCCAGGTTCAGCCCGACTGCGCCGGCTTCGATCAGCTCTCGCGCTGTGTCTGCCATCTGCTCGGGGTCCCGTGCATAGCCGGCTTCCATATCGGCTGTGACCGGAACGTGCACGGCGGAGGTAATTCTCTCGACCACGTTCAGCATTTCATTGCGGCTGATGCGCTCGCCATCCGGATAGCCGAGCGAGTTGGCCACTGCCGCACTGCTGGTAGCCACGGCGGGGAAGCCAAGGTGCTCCACGAGTCGAGCGCTGGCCACATCCCAGGCGTTGATGAGCACCAGAATTTTCGATCCCCGATGCAAACTGAGCAGCGTCTCTGCTTTCTCTTGTAAGCTTTCCGACTTGGCAATTTCTTGAGCCATATCAGTCCCTCGAGACGAGTGTAGAAGAAGAAAGAACAGCAAGTTGAATTGAAACGGACTCTAATCTGAGCTTCCCGGCCCGGAAATGCGCTCAATCTCCGGTGCTCTCGACCATGGGAAGCGGCTCTTCTTCGATCACGCCAAGTTTGGGCTTTACTTCCGCTCGTGTGACCAGGGCGACGGCGGCAATGATGGTGGCACTTCCCGCCAGGATGTAGGCGTCCACGCGCTCCTGCAGCACAATCCATCCCAAAAACACGGCCACAACTGGATTAACATATGCATAGGTCGAGACCTTGGACATCTGCACGTGCTGCAGCAGCCAAATATAGGCGCTGAAACCCACCCACGATCCGAACACTACGAGGTATGCCAGGGCTCCGATTCCCTTCGGACTCCACACTGCCCGGCGAGGTTCACCCAGGGCGAATGCGAGTACCAGGTTGACGGCGCCTCCGAAAACCATCTCCCAGCCGCTGGCCACAAAGGGATTGATTCCCTTTTGCCAACGCTTAGAAAACGAGGATCCCAGCGCCCACGCCAAGGACGCCGCTACCAGCGCCAGAGAATAGACCAGTTCTTTCGTCCCCAGAGCGCTGGTGGCGGTCAGCTGCGGCCATAGGAGAACGACTATGCCTGCAATTCCCAGCCCCAGGCCGGCGATACCTTTGCCTGATACACGGTCGCCGTGAAATACCCAGGTCTCCAGCACGAGAAACCAGAGAGGAATGATGGCTACGATCAGGGCGGCCAGCCCACTAGGCACAACCAATTCGGCGCGCGCAAGGGTGGCGTTGGCGCAAGTCAGCAACAGTATGCCGATAATAGCCAGGCGAAGCGCCTCGATCGCGGTGATTCGCACCTTACGGCCCGAAAGGGCACAGTAGGCAAGCATCAGCGATCCAGCGATCAGGAATCGGACGGCCGTCATTACGAAGGGCGGCAAATACTGGACAGCCAGCCGTATTCCCAGATACGTGGAACCCCAGAACACGTATACCAGGGCAAACGCCAGGATGACGCGAAAACGATGCTGTTCGGATGAAGACATGGATCCCCAGCCCTTGCGGTTACTAAACAGACGCTGCCAGACACCTTCCGGACTCGATAAATCATTGCTTTGATCCCGTCAGATGCACCCGAGCTGGGGAATTCGTACCTCACAACCAGCCGGTCAGACCCGGAAGTCATCTTTCATTACTCGGGAAAGGAGCCCAAACTGGGCTTATCCACAAGAAGGAGCAGAGGTTTGGGGGTTACGCCGTCGAAAATGCCGGGCTATAATGCCAGCTGGAGTGAAAGAGTGCGCTGGCACGGTAAATATCAGGGTCTGGTCGAGGCGGCTCCGCCTTGTGCTCTGCGCATTCGTCTAAGCTATCCCCGAGTTGGGCTTAATCTCCTTCCTTCTAACGCCCGGCCATTCCTCTTCGGTTGCGACTAATCACCTGCTCCTGCTGAGCCGTTAGTTTTTTCCGCAACATTTCCCGGCACGGCTTCGTGCGCAACCATTTTGGAGGTTCGTATGTCCACAAAGACTCTGGTTCCCGTCGGCCCCAACATCCGCACGGCGCTTCCCGGTCCGAATGCCAAGCGCGTGCTGGAGGGCGACGCCACATATATTTCGCCGTCTTATACCCGTTCATATCCACTGGTCGCCAAGCGCGGCCACGGCGTGATGGTCGAGGATGTCGATGGCAACGAATTTCTCGATCTTGCCGCGGGTATTGCTGTGTGCTCTACCGGGCACTGCCATCCCGAGGTGGTGAAGGCGATTCAGGAGCAGTCGGCTGAGCTCATTCACATGTCTGGGACCGACTTCTATTACGAGCACATGATCACGCTGGCGGAGCGTCTTTCGAAAATCGCGCCGATGCCCGGACCGCATAAGTTTTACTACGGCAACTCCGGCGCCGAGGCAATCGAAGCTGCCATCAAGGTCGCTCGTTATCACACCAAACGACAGAACATTATCGCGTTCTATGGCGCATTTCACGGCCGCACCATGGGTGCGCTGTCGCTGACAGCCTCGAAGCCCCAGCAGAAGCGGCGCTTTTCCCCGCTGATGCCGGGTGTCACGCACGTGCGTTTCCCCAATGCCTACCACGATTGCGCAACTGGAACGCAGGATGCGGATCAGTATGCTCTTGAATGTGCCCGCTTCATCGAAGAGAAGCTGTTCAAGACCTCGCTGCCACCGGAGGAGGTGGCTGCGATCTTCGTGGAGCCGATCCAGGGCGAGGGCGGATACGTGGTTGCACCTACCGTTTTCCTGCAGGAATTGCGCAAGATCTGCGACCGGCACGGAATCCTGCTAGTGGGGGATGAGGTTCAGTCCGGCGTCGGCCGCACCGGAAAATGGTGGGCGATCGAGCACTCCGGCGTGCAGCCCGATATTGTTTGCATCGCGAAAGGCATCGCCTCGGGTATGCCGCTGGGCATCACCATGACGCGTGGCGAAATCATGGACTGGATTCCCGGTTCGCACGCTTCCACTTTCGGGGGTAACCCGGTGGCAATCGCAGCGGCCTTGGCGACACTCGATGTGCTGGAACGGCAGGGCATGAAGAATGCAGCCGCTGTTGGTGACCACATGATGGAACGGATGCGCACCTGGCCGTCCACAGTTCCTTTGGTCGGAGAGGTGCGCGGGCGAGGGCTCATGATCGGGGTCGAGATTGTGAGTGACAAGCGCCAGCGGACCGCTGCCCCGGAACTGCGCGACAAGATCGTGCAGGCCGCCTTCCTGAAGGGACTGCTGATTCTGGGCTGTGGTCCCAACACCGTGCGCGTGGCTCCGCCGCTGATCATCACCCGCGAGCAGGCGGATGTGGCCATGGACATAATGGAGGACTGTCTGAAAGAGGTGGCGAAGCACGCCTAGACTGGGTTGCAAGGTCGCGGTTTTCGGCACTTGAGCGGACGGGGAATATGAATCCCGTCCGCTTCGCCTTTCTGAACCGGAAACGAACAGATCGTTATTCGAGAAGACTCAGAGCCACACTGTAATAGTTGCCACAGGTCTCTCCGGCGGACAAAATTGCCAACTCGACAGAAAAATCGTTAAACTTCCGGCTCTAAGGCGATCTTTTGTCGGTTCGCGGGCCTTGAGTCGTGGGCCGTGGGAGATGTGCCAGTGCCCACTCGGGTGTTGGAAATCGCCGTTAAACTTGCGGATCGCATCGTTTCTGCCCTGCCCGGGCGTTCGCAACCACAGAACCGTCCTCAGCATCTACTTACAGCGGAGGCCGGTGAGGACGCCGCTTATTTCTATCTCAGCCGCTTAGGTTACAGAATCGTGGCCAGGCGATATCACTCCTCACGCGTGCGAGGTGACATCGATCTGATCGGCTGGGATGGCGATGTGCTCTGTTTCGTGGAAGTGAAGACCCGCACCACGCGCAGCGTGATGCCCGCAGAAGCCGCTGTCAATCACGCCAAGAAGAGATATCTGTCTCGCCTGGCGCAAGAGTACTTGCGGCGGTTACCGGTGATACCGGCTTTTCGCTTCGACATTTTGAGTGTTTACTGCGAAAATCAGACATCGACTCCGGAATTTCATCTTTATAAGAATGCCTTTCCGCTGGTCTAGCTGGAGTCTTTGCCAGCATGGGTGAGAGGATTAAAAATTGCCCGAATTAAGAAAAGACCCGATTGTAGGCCGGTGGGTGATCATCTCCACTGACCGGGCCAAGCGGCCCACCGATTTTGTTCGCGAACGTGTACAAAACAAAGGCGGGTTCTGCCCCTTCTGCTATGGGAATGAATCGAAAACGCCCCCTGAAGTGCTCGCCTATCGTCCCAGCAACAATGGCGGACCTCCGCCGCGACGCGATACTCCCGGATGGACCGTGCGGGTCGTGCCCAACAAATTTCCTGCCCTGGGAATTGAAGGCAACCTTAATCGCCAGGCTGAGGGCATGTTCGACAAGATGAACGGTATCGGCGCCCACGAAGTCATCATCGAGGGGCCGGATCATAACGCCACCCTGGCGACGCTTCCGGATAAGCGCATCGAGGATGTGCTGTGGGCGTTTCGCGATCGCATCCTCGACCTCAAGCAGGATCGGCGCTTCAAATACATCCTGATCTTCAAGAATCACGGCGAAGCTGCGGGGGCATCGCTCGAGCACTCGCATTCCCAGTTGATCGCTCTGCCGATTCTGCCTAAGCAGGTCGCGGAGGAGTTGGAAGGCGCCAAGCAGTACTACATCTACAAGGAGCGCTGCGTCTTTTGTGATGTGATCCGGCAGGAGAGCGAGACCGGCGCGCGCGTAGTAGGAGAGAACGCAGATTTCCTGACCATTGCGCCCTACGCCCCGCGGTTCCCGTTTGAGACCTGGATTCTGCCCAAGCGTCACGAATCGTCGTACGAGAACTCGTCGTCCTCGATGTACGAGAACCTGGCGCGCTCGATCAAGACGCTGCTGAACAAGGCCGATCTGGTGCTCGATACGCCGGCGTACAACCTGGTGCTGCACACCTCGCCGGTGCAGGACCCGCAGAACGATCACTACCACTGGCACATCGAGTTCATGCCCAAGCTGACCAAGACGGCGGGATTCGAGTGGGGCACCGGCTTCTACATCAATCCCACGCCGCCGGAAGAGGCCGCACGCTTCCTGCGCGAGGCCAGCATTGAAACGCCGCAGACAGTGGGAGTGTAGGCGGGAAAACTGAACGAAGATGGACGAAGGGCGCCAGAGTTTGGCGCGCCTTTTGTATGTCTGTCTTGGCTATAGCCTTTAGAGTGTTATCTGAGCGAGGGCCGAGCATAAAGACGAGGATCGAGTTGAACGACCTTGCGGTTGCTGGACTACGGTCGAGGGTCTCGCGGCTGCTTCAGATCCGATCACAAAATCAGCCGATTACAACTTCTCCTTGTACTCCTCGTACCAGGCCATCTGAATCTCTTCGAGCTTACCCTCGTTCGAGGCCTTGGGATCATCGGAGAACCCCGGCAGTTCCATAACCATCTTGTGCAGGTCAGTGAACCGCACTTGTAGCGGATCAACGTCAGGGTGGGTCTCGGCCAGCAAAATTCCGATATCTTCAGCGCTATCCCAGGTGAGTTGCGGGGGCATGGCTCTCCTTGCTGACCAAAAGGGGCAGGGTTGGAGCGTCGAGCAGAGCAGCAAAACGCAAGATCCTTCGACTCGGCGCCCGCGGCCCACAAAAACGCGGGTCGGAAAACCAAGACGGGCGCGTCGCTCAGGAGGACAGCGGTAGGGCGGTTTTGCTGCACCCTACTGCTCCCCACCCTCCGAAACGTAATTCCGATTCCACGCCGGTATCTCGACCACGATTTCTCCTGGCTTCTCGATCACGCATTGGCAGCCTAGACGGGAATTCAATTGCAGATCGGCGGCCATGTCGAGACGGTCGGCTTCATCATCCTCCATGCTGCTGAGCAACTCCGACCCCTGCTTTACCCAGATGTGACATGTCGTGCAGGCACAGTTTCCGCCGCATGCATGTTCCAGGTGGATGCCGTGGTTTAGCGCCACATCCAGGATCGATTCCGGCTTGCCGTGGTCTTTGTACGGCAGGTTGCCGTGTTCGAACTCCACCACTTTGCCTTCCGGGAGAAAGGTGACGCGAGCGCAGTTGGGCCCGGGCGCCTCCACCGTGGCTGTGTTCGCTTCGTTTGTGTTCTCCTGAGACATGCTTATCGTCCTAAAGAAATCTTCGCGACGCTCATCGCTCCGTCTTGAACTCGGCCGGCGCAAAGGGATGCGGCGCGGAGGGGCCTTCACCGACTTCCACCTGCTCGAAGGTTTTGCCCTTGAGGGCAGAAGACACGGCCTCATCCATCATCAGTTCCGCGAGATGCATGGTTCCCTGGTTCAGAGCGTCAATCGCTTTGCGGATGGCCGCGTACTCGTCGCCTTCCATCACCGCGCGCAGGGCCTTCTCCAGTTTCTCCACGCGCTTGCGCTCATCGGCAGTGAGCTGCTGCCAGCCGGGGCCCGACCGTCCCTTAGCGAGAGCAGAAAGTATGGTGTCGGCGTCGTTGCGGGCCTCGATCACCTGGCGGCGGCGGAAATCCTCCTCGGCGTTGTCGAAGGAATCGAGAATCATGCTCTCGACCTGGTCATCCGTGAGCCCGTAGCTGGGCTGAACCGCGATCTGAGCTTCCTTCCCGCTGCGCTGCTCACGGGCCGCGACATTCAGAATGCCATTGGCATCGATCAGAAATCGCACCTCGATGCGCGGCAGCCCCGCCGGCATAGGCGGAATCCCCTTCAGATCGAAGCGCGCCAGCGAGCGGCAATCAGCCGCCAGTTCCCGTTCTCCCTGCAAAACGTGAATCGCAACGTTCGTTTGACCGTCTACGCCGGTCGTGAAGTGCTCGGTCGCGGATGCTGGAATTGTTGAATTCCGCTGAATGATCTTGGCTACCACGCCGCCCAGCGCCTCGATGCCGAGCGAGAGCGGAGTAACGTCAAGCAGCAGCATCTCTTCGGTGGCTTCTGATCCGCCCGCAAGAATATTGGCTTGCACCGCTGCTCCCAGGGCGACTACTTCGTCCGGGTTCAGCTCAGAGTGCGGCACGCGCTGAAATAGTTCCTCAACCAGTTGCCGGACGCGCGGAATGCGCGTCGAACCGCCAACCAACACAACTTCCTCGATCTGCTCCGGCCGCAGCCCGGCGTCTTTTAGCGCCTGCTTGCAGGGCGCGACCGTGCGCTGGAAGATCGGTTCTGCTAACTGAATGAACTGCTCGCGGCTGATCGTACGCTGATATTTCTTGCCTGCGGGTAGTTCCACATCGAGTGTGGCTTCAGGCTCGGACGAGAGCCTGATCTTCGCCTCAATCACCGCCTTACGAATGGCCTGCACCACCCCGGCGTTGCGCCGCACGTCCACACCCAAATCTCCCTGGATGTCGTCAAGTGCGATGGAGATGAGCAGGTTGTCGATGTCATCGCCGCCTAGATGCGTGTCACCGTTGGTCGCGATCACTTCAAAAATTCCGTCGTGCAACTTGAGAATTGAAATATCGAAGGTGCCCCCGCCGAGATCGTAAACCGCAATGATGCCGTTCTTCTTCTTGTCCAGCCCATACGCGAGCGATGCCGCGGTGGGCTCGTTCACTAAGCGCAGAACCTCCAGACCGGCGATGCGGCCGGCATCTTTTGTGGCCTGACGCTGGGCATCGTTGAAGTAGGCGGGCACGGTGATCACCGCCTTGCGCACCGGAGCTCCGAAGTAACGTTCAGCATTGCGGCGCAACTGGCGGAGGATGAAAGCGGAAATTTCCGGAGGCGTGAAGTCCTTGTCACCAAGTTTGATGCGCAATACTTCGCCGGGCTGAAGATCCTCGGCCAGGCGGAAGGGGAACAGCTTCAACTCTTCCTGGATATCTTCGACTCCACGGCCCATCAGCCGCTTCACGGAGTACACGGCTCGTTCCGGCGTCTCGATGAGATGCTTGCGAGCGGGACTTCCGACGATAATCTGCCCCGCGGAATCGAGCGCCACTACCGAGGGGACCAGGCTCGATCCGTCCTCGCCGGGAATGACCACCGGCTCGTTGCCCTGCATGAAGGCAACGAGCGAATTGGTGGTTCCCAGATCGATTCCGACTACGCGTTCGTCAGACATAGATAAGCAATCAGTAGTCAGCAATCAGCAGTCAGCAAATCGGGCTGAGCCGGCGAGCCTCACGTTCCTGCTAACCTTCCAATACTTCGTTCACGTCGCGAACCAGATTTCGTATGTAGGATCGACGATTCAGCAGGGCGACCATCTTGTCGCAAACCTTGCGTCGCGCGTCACTGGTGTCCTCCCCGCCTTCTGCGTGGGCGACCAAGCCATCCCACTCCGCCCAGTAGCCCCGCAATTCCTGAAAAAGCAGATCAAACTTCTGCTGCAGATGGCGTTTGGTCTGCTGCAACTGGTGCGCGAGGTCTTCATCGACCTCACCCGACATCCTGTTCATGCGCGCTTCTTCCAACTGTAGGTTGAGTTCAAACACCTCCTCCAGTAGCTCGGGAGGAACCACCTGCTTCTTGACGGCTCCGGTCGCACGCGCCTGATCCGTAGCATTCTTCGATTGTTCCTGCAGTTGCACTCCCTCCAGCTTGAGCAAGTACTCAGTGCGCGCGATCGGATCCTTCAGCGTGCGATAGGCATCGTTAAGTTGGGCGCTCTTCTCCAGGATCCATCCTTGCTCCTGCGTCGATGAGCGAGCGTAGAGATCGGGATGCAATTTGCGGCTCAACTGGTAAAACTCGCGTTCCAACGCCGCCGTATCGATGTCCAACTTGCGTGGAAGCCCGAAGAAGGAGAAGTAATCGGCCGGGAGCGGTGGCTGAACTTTCCCGCAGGAACTGCAAAAGTGCGCCGCCCGCATGCTGCCGCACGACCAGCAGGCGCTCAGTTCTTCATTGTTGAGGATGATGGAAGTTCCGCCCGACTTTTGCGAAGCTGTCATCTTTTTAGCCTTACGCCAATCAGCCCGGCTAGCGCGAGAAAAGCGAGCCGCCGGGCCAATCCAAAACCAGAAACGATCTGCCGAATGGTTCGCTTATACGGAAAACGAAGTCCCACAACCGCACGACTTTTGCGCATTCGGATTCGTGAATACGAACCCCTGATGCATCAGCGACTCTTCGTAGTCCAGAGTCATGCCATGCAAGTAGATGAATGACTTGGGATCGATAAAAATCCGCACATCACCGAACTGAAAAATGCGATCGCGTTCCTGGGGCTGCGAGTCGAAGCGAATGTTGTAGCTCAGACCGGAGCAGCCGCCTCCCTGCACACCCACGCGCAGTCCGCCCTGTTCAGGGGAGATTCCTTCCTTGGCCATCGCGACCTTGATCTTCGCGAGCGCCCTTTCTGTGACCACCAGCCCTCGCACTGCTTGCGTTGCCGGCGCCGAACTCTCCGTGGTTTCCATACTCATCTTTCTTACGTCTCCCTACCTGCGCGAGCCTTTGTAGACCTAGTCTCCCGCTTTGGCTTCGGCTGCGATGGGCGCTGGATTGTGTGCCGCCTGCTTCTTCTTCCAGTCGCTGATGGCCGCCCGGATCGCATCTTCCGCCAGCACCGAACAGTGAATCTTCACGGGAGGAAGAGAGAGCTCCTTAACAATTTCCGTATTCTTGATTTCCAGAGCTTGCTCAACCGTCTTTCCCTTGACCCACTCGGTGGCGAGCGAGGAAGAAGCGATGGCAGAGCCACAGCCGAAGGTCTTGAATCTGGCTTCTTCGATTACCTGCGTATCCGGGTTCACCTTGATCTGCAGCTTCATTACGTCGCCGCATTCCGGAGCGCCCACCAACCCCGTCCCCACCTGGCTGCTGTTCTTGTCGAGCGAGCCCACATTCCGAGGATTGGTGTAATGATCGAGTACTTTATCGCTGTATGCCATGCTTCCGTTCTCCTAAGAAATTCACTATTCCGCAGCCCAAGCGACCTTCTTCAGATCGATACCTTCCTTCGCCATCTCATAGAGTGGAGAGAGCTCGCGCAGACGATTCACCGTTTCGACAAGACGAGCCGCCACATAATCCACTTCCGCTTCGGTGTTAAAGCGCCCCAGCCCAAAGCGTATCGAGCTGTGCGCCAGATCGTCGCCCGTCCCTAATGCCTTAAGCACATAGGACGGCTCCAATGTTGCCGACGTGCATGCCGAGCCACTGGACACGGCAACATCGTTGATGCCCATCAGCAGGGATTCGCCTTCCACATACGCGAAACTGATGTTCAGATTGTTCGGCAGACGGTGCTCCAAAGAACCGTTGATGAACACCTCGTCGAGGCTGCTCATGATTTTTTCTTTCAGGCGATCGCGCAGTGCGGAGATCCGCTTGCTCTCTTCCGCCATCTCCTGCATGCAGAGTTCGCAGGCCTTGCCTAAACCCACGATGCCGGGAACGTTTAACGTACCCGAGCGCATACCGCGCTCGTGACCTCCGCCGTCGATAATCGGCGCCACCTGCACGCGTGGATTCTTGCGACGCACGTAGAGCGCTCCCACGCCCTTCGGGCCATAGATCTTGTGCGCCGTAATCGACATGAGATCGATATTGTCTTTGTTCACATCGACCGGAATCTTGCCGACCGCCTGGACGGCGTCGCTGTGGAACAAGACGCCGCGCTCGCGACAGATTTTCCCGATCTCCGCAATCGGCTGCAGCACGCCGATTTCGTTATTCGCCGCCATGATCGTGACCAGGATGGTCTTGTCATCAATGGCACGCTTCAAATCGTCCAGATCGATCAGGCCATCCTTCATCACCGGCAGGTAGGTGACGCGATAGCCGTATTTCTCCAGCCGCTTGCAGGTGTCCAGAACAGCCTTGTGCTCAGTGACCGCGGTGATAATGTGGTTGCCCTTCTCGCGGTACATCTCGGCCACGCCCTTGATCGCCAGATTGTCGCTCTCAGTGGCGCCGGAGGTGAAGATGATTTCCTTCGCACTCGCGCCTATTAGCTTCGCGATCTGCTCACGCGCGGTTTCTACCGCTTCCTCCGCCAGCCAGCCAAACTGGTGATTGCGGCTGGCAGCATTGCCAAACTTCCCGGTGAAGTACGGCAGCATGGCTTCCAGCACTCGCGGATCGACCGGCGTGGTCGCGTGGTTGTCCATATAGATGGGTAACTGGATATCTTTATGATTGCCGTTGTCATTTACCGTCGCAGTCATCTTTCTCTCCCAATCTCACCTTAGATCGCTCAGGATTTCATCGTCAGATGAACCAGTTGTTCTCGGGTTTGGCCCTCGTCGGCTGCCTGGGTCAGTTCCCAGATGGTGAGCTTGCTCAGCACTTCTTCGATCCCCACCTTCACTTTGCGAAGCGGCTCACGCACGGTGCAGCGGTTGGTCTGTTCGCATTCCCCGCGATGAGTTACGCAGGAGGTCAGAAACAGGGGACCATCGATGGCGCGGATAACGTCGAACGCAGAAATCATGCGCGCATCGCGAGCGAGGTTATAGCCGCCATTGATCCCATGATGCGATACCAGCAAGCGGGCTCGCACCAGGCGCTGCAGAATCTTTGCCAGAAGCTCCGCGGGAATGCCGTGCGCCTCGGCCAATTCCTTAGCGCTGCAGGCTCGATCGTGCTGGTGCTCCGCCAGATGTTTCATGGCGATCAGCCCGTAGTCTGCCTTCTTAGTGAGCTTCAGCATTGGCCAGAGTCAAATTACGACCTGTTTAGTCGCATTTCAAGGTTATCTGACCAAAGCGTCTGTCGACAACTGGTTTCAGGGATCGGTAAATCGGGGCATTTAATGGCAAGTCCTGCCATATGAGTGGGTTAGAAAATTAGTCCCAAAATGGTCGGATTTTCATTGTGGATGTCAGAAAGGGGTGTTCGGGAGGTCGCGACCTCGAAATCGCTTGCCTATGGCGAATGCAGGAGCCGAACGGCTGGTTACCGCGGCCTGTCCAGAGACTAGATATGGTCGCACGGTGCCCGTCCAGGGTACGAATCTTGCCGCCCTTCGCTGAGACGCTTCCGAGCTGCTGCACCCCTTTGGTTGCACTTGACAAGAGGTGGCACCTGTCTAGAATACGCGGAGATTCGGACGTACTCGGAGTAACCCTGAGCGGCACCTCGGGGTCAAGTTCCGGGATATGAGTACAAGCAAGCGGCCGATACCCACCAACGGATCCCCTCAGAGAGTCAGCATGCAGCCAGTGTGTAAGCATCCGCGCGTGCAGATCGTGGCCCGCCAAGATGACGTGGAATACGTCGAGTGCAAAGAATGCGGAGAAGTCTTTGAAGCCAGCGAGTTCAAAGACATGGCCATCGAAGAGAACACGCAGCAGACCAACGAATCCTGAACCAGCCCGCAAATTGTCCCCAACCAAGCGATGCCGGCGCGCACGCCGGTCGTGTGTCGCGAAATTCAGAGTTCGAGCGGGAACCTGCAATCCGGGTCGTCAGCGCAGAGCCAAAGACGCTTCCGCCGATAGCTCCGGCGGGGCGAAATCCCGGGCGAGAAGTTTGGGATAGGCGGCAGCTGCGATCATCGCTGCGTTGTCTGTCGATAGCGGACGGGATGGGAAGTAAACGGGGAATCCTCCCTGTGCTGCGGACTCCTCAAAACGATGGCGTAAATGACTATTGGCGGCGACGCCTCCGGTCACAAATAACGTAGCGACATCGTAGCTGCGCGCCGTTTCCAGAGTCTTCGAGACGAGATCCTCGACCATGGCGTGCTGGAACGAAGCCACCAAATCGAGCGTCCGCTGATCGCAAACCCTCCGATAGTCGTCGATGGATGGCCTGGTGAGCGAGCGCAACGCTTTGCGGCGAAGCTCGATGTCATCCTGGAGGTGATGGGTCTCGACGTAGCGAAGCAGGGCTGTCTTGATGCCGCTATAGGAAAAATCAAATCGCGGCTGGCCATCGCCTGCGGCAAGATCGCGATCTTTGCGATCAACGTGCTTCATCTGCGAAATGGTGAACTTGACCGCAGTGCGATCGCCGAATGGCGCGAGCTTGTCAATGACCGGTCCTCCCGGGTAGCCGAGGCCGAGCAGTTTGGCTACTTTATCGAAAGCTTCACCGGCAGCATCGTCGCGAGTGTGGCCGACGTTGCGGTATGTCCAGCATTGACCGCGTGATTCGGCCAGGTAGAGATGCGTGTGGCCACCCGAGACGACCAATGCCAGCACCGGAGAATGTAACTCGCGGTTTCCTTTTCGCCGCTCTTCCAGGAGCACAGCATGAATGTGCCCTTCCAGGTGATTGACCGCGATCAGCGGTTTATCCAGGGCGAAGCAGAGCGCCTTGGCATAGGAAATGCCCACCAGCAGAGCGCCTGCCAGTCCCGGCCCCTGGGTAACTGCCAGCGCATCCACGGATTCGTAAGTCTGCCCGGCATCTTCGAGAGCCTTGCGAACAATCGGAACGATGGCGCGCAGGTGCTCGCGCGACGCCAGCTCGGGCACAACTCCCCCGTAAGGCTGATGGATTGCCGTCTGCGAGAGCACGACATTCGAAAGCACCTGTTCGCCGGAGCGGACCACCGCTGCTGCAGTCTCATCGCAGGAGCTTTCGATCCCCAAGATCAAGCCTGAACCCATGCTTCTATCCTAGCGAAAAGTAGATGTACCAGCAGCTTAGGTGGGTCCGTGCCGCTTTATTTCCGGCCTTTTCGGTTTTCCCCTAACTCTTTCTTTGCGGCGTCAATTTCTTTGCGTCTCGCTGCATCAACTTTAGGGTAGTCGAGGTCCATCGAATGTAGCGCCTCCACCGTTGCCTCCGCCACCACCAAGCGTGTGTACCACTTGTTGTCCGCTGGAACCACGAACCACGGAGCGTGCTCAGTGGAGGTGGCGCGGATCATCTCCTCGTAAGCATCCTGATATTGATCCCAGAACTCCCGCTCCTTAACGTCGGAGAGCGAAAACTTCCAGTTCTTCTCCGGCTCATCGAGACGGTTCAGGAATCTCTTCCTCTGTTCCTTCTTGGACAGGTGCAGGAAGAATTTTCGTATGACGATTCCATTCCTGGTCATGTACCGCTCAAATGCATTGATGTCCTCGAAGCGCTGCCGCCAAATCTCCTTCGTCACTAACGAGGATGGCAGTTTCTGAGCATGGAGGATGGCGGGATGGACGCGCACGACCAGAACCTCTTCATAGTAAGAGCGATTGAAGATGCCGATGCGACCGCGCTCGGGAACGCATTTCGTCGTGCGCCAGAGGTAATCGTGATCCAATTCCTCCGGTGACGGAGCCTTAAAGGAATAGACCTGGCATCCCTGGGGATTTACTCCAGACATCACGTGCTTGATGGTGCTGTCTTTGCCCGCCGCATCCATCGCCTGAAAGATCAGCAACAGCGCCCAGCGATCCTGCGCGTACAACTTGTCTTGCAGATCGGCAAGCATGGAGACGCCATGGACAAGCAGGTCTCGCGCTTTCTGCTTGTCGGAGGACTTGAGATCGTGAGTATCGGCAGGATCGTAGTCTTTTAACGAAAACCGTTTTCCATCCGTGATGCGATACGGATTCACGAATTCCGCTACTTCCCTGCGAAGCTTCATGTGCCTCCTATGCCGGACTGACTGAAACCAGTTCGGTACCAACGGTTCGAAAAGCAAAGTCCAGCTACTGTTTTCGGGTCATCGACTTCAGGGACCGAAATTGTACCCGATGGGCCGTTCGAGCAACGCTCGCCTGCCATCGCCATTCCTACGAAGCTATGGGAACATAAACATGGAGGTCATCGAGCATTGCTGAAGGAAGCGGCCATCGAGGTGGTACGTACACTTCGCCACCACGGACATCAGGCGTATTTCGTAGGCGGCTGTGTGCGCGATCTGCTGCTCGGCCGGGAGCCCGCCGATTACGACGTAGCTACAGATGCTGTCCCGCAGGAGGTGATGCGCATCTTCCCCAAAACTTACGCAGTCGGGGCGCAATTTGGGGTGGTGCTAGTTCCAGTAGCAGAGAATGGGTCGTCTTCGCCTGGCGCCCCACCGGAACGCGCCAAGGCAATCGAGGTGGCAACCTTCCGGAATGACGGTCTTTACAGCGATGGCCGGCACCCTGACGAAGTCCGCTTCAGCGTTCACCCGCGCGAAGATGCGCAGCGCCGCGACTTTACCATCAACGGGCTTATGCTCGATCCGCTCAATCAGGATCAGATTCTCGACTTCGTTGGCGGCCAGGCGGATCTTCAGGCTCACATCGTGCGCACGATTGGCGATCCGGAGCGCAGGTTTGCCGAGGACAAGCTGCGGATGCTGCGCGCAGTTCGCTTTGCTGCTCGCTTCGGCTACCAGATTGATCCCGCCACGTTTGCTGCGATTCAGCGACTGGCGGCTGAAATACAGCAGGTCAGCCGCGAGCGCGTCCGTGAAGAATTGACCAAGATGCTGACTGAAGGTCATGCGCGCCGCGCTTTTGAGTTGCTGGATGAGTCGGGTCTGCTGCATGAGGTGCTGCCCGAAATCGAAAAGATGAAGGGAGTCGAGCAGCCCCCGCAATATCACCCGGAAGGCGATGTCTGGGTGCACACACTTCTTCTGCTCGAGATGTTGAAACCCAATGCTTCACGCACGCTTGCCTGGGGAGCTTTGCTGCACGATGTCGGCAAGCCGCCCACCTTTCGCGTTGCGCCCGATCGCATTCGCTTCGACGGACACGTGGAGGTGGGAACGCGCATGGCTGAGGAAATCTCGCATCGCTTGCGTATGTCGAACGAGGATACCGTGCAGATCGCCGCGCTGGTAGCCAATCATCTGCGCTTTGCGGACGTACTGCGTATGAAGGAATCAACCCTGAAGCGCTTCTTGCGGTTGCCCCGTTTTGAGGAGCACCTGGAACTGCATCGGATTGATTGCCTGGGAAGCCACGGCGATCTGACGCTGTATGACTTTGTCTGCAAGAAGATCGAGGAGACGCCACCTGGTGAAATGCGCCCCCAGCCGCTGATTACGGGAGCGGACCTGATTGCGGCCGGTTATCGCCCGGGACCGCAATTTCGCGAAATGCTGTCAGCTGTCGAAGATTTGCAACTTGAAGGCAAGCTCAGCGGCAAACAAGAAGCCGTGGAGTTCGTCATCCGCGAATTCCCCTTGCCGCACTGATTTGTTGTCGATGGAGTGGCACCAGGGCTGACGCCATTGACCCTGCCCATCTTTCCGAGCCATAATCGCACGCCTGGCGCCCGCAAATGGGCTGAGTGAAACGCGAACACAATGAGCTCGAAAGACAATCCGGGAAGTGGCAAACCCCTGGAAGAATGGGGCGAGCGTGTGGGCCGGAAAATCGGCGAAACCGTCGGAGACATGGAGAAGGAAACCGAGCGGCTGGTGGCTTATCTGAACACGGAAGTGGTTCCTGCTGCGCGCGAGCATTCGACACGCGCCCTGCGCATCGCCGCTCAGAAACTGGCCGAATTCGCGGACTACCTCGACGATCAGAAGCGCAAACAAGGTTGAGCTGCCGTTTCTTCGCCGCATTGGTCTGTTTCGCCTGTCTTCCATTCGTCGCCGCGTGCAGCCACAGGCACGTGCAGGCGAGCTCTCCACCGCCTCCACCCGCAAGCACCCCTGCTCCGCCTGTCGTTAGTTCTGTTCCCGGCCCGCCGCCGACCAATACGGAACGACACAGTAGCGAACCGGTTTTCAGCGAAGTAGGTTACGCCAGCTGGTATGGGCCGCCATACCACAACCGGCGCGGCGCCAATGGCGAAATCTTCGACATGAATCAGCTCACCGCTGCGCATCGCACACTGCCCCTGAATTCCGTGGTGCGGGTAACCAATCTCCAGACCAATCATTCCACGGTGGTGCGAATCACTGATCGCGGGCCCTTTGTACCCGACCGCATCATCGATTTGTCAGTTGCCGCCGCCAAGGCGGTTGACGTCTGGAGACCAGGGACGGCCAAGGTTCGCCTGGACGTGCTTGAGTCGCCAGCAGCAATTAGCCAGGGAGGGCGTTGGTGTGTGCAGATTGGGGCGATTCAGGACGTCGAGACTGCCACGGAACTCAAAGAAAAGTTGATGCGGCGGTACCGCTCAGCCAAGGTGCTGGAGTTTGCCAGCCCGGTAGGGGACTATTGGATTCGCATCCGCGTTCCCGAGGACGACAAACATCGTGCCGAAGAGCTGGCACGAGAAAATACGACCCCAGAGGGAAACATCTTCCTGGTACGGCTGGATTGAGGTTATCCCGGCGGCCAGGTGAGTTTGCGCCCGCCAAGCAGGTGTAAATGAAGATGAAATACCGACTGGCCTGAGTCGGGTCCCACGTTTAAGACCGTCCGGTAGCCGCGCTCGATTCCGCGCTCGCGCGCGATCTTGGCCGCTACCAACTGCGTGTAGCCGATGATTTCTGCGTCGCCTGCTTCAGCTTCCTTCAGCCCGACAATATGTTTTCTCGGAACGATAAGTACGTGGGTGGGAGCCTGCGGCCGGAGGTCTTCAAAGACGTAGACTCTGTCGTCCTCGTAAACTTTGCGCGAGGGCGCTTCGCCCGCAATGATCTTGCAGAACAGACAATCGGGCATGCTGGGGGCTACCCCGCCTCGTCGGTGGATCCATGCCGGCGCAACAGCGAAGGCAAGTTCTGGGAAAAGGCGGAGCGCGGCAAGACCATATCGCATCCGGCTTCTTGTGCCTTGACCTTCAGATCACCCTGCACGTGAGAAAGGAAGCCGATAATTGCGGTGCCCTTCTTGAGTTCCTTCTTCAGCTTGGGAATGGTTAACAGCGGCTTGGCGCTGTTGTTATTCAGATCGAAGATGATCAGTGAGGGGCGTTCATTACCGTTGTTCTTCAATCGCTCCAGGATGTCCTGGTCGGTTTTCACGAATTCCACCTTCACGTTGATCTTGCGTGAGATCTCCTGAATCTTGGCCAGGAAGAAAAGATCATCGACAAACGCGAAGATCCGGGGAGCCGCGTTTTCGTCCTTGTGGACGAGCGGCTCTGGTTCGGGATGAACGTACACGCTGCCCATCCCTGGATGCGCGCGTCCGCGTCCGCCCTGGTGACTATTGCCAGTTCGATAGTTGTGATCCATGGGGCGAGTGAAGACGGAGTTGTGGTTGGGGCCGCGACCGGCGCCTCCGGGCTGTCCGCCCGGCCGGCCAGACGCACCCCGGCGTCCGCGGCGCCGCCGCCCTTTACCGCCCCCGCCTGCGGAGGGGTGATTCGGTCCAGTATTCATAATTCGTTTTTTGTGTGCCCGCTTATGCGGAAAAATTCAATTGTCGGGTTCGTCGGGTCCCGCTCCCCTTCAAGATGTGGTTCCGGAAGCTACGCTGTCCCCACACAGGAGGCGTGGGTTACAGCCTTCGATCTTACCTTCGTCCGTCTTGCGCTAAGGAACAGTGCCGAGGATTCGCCAGCACGGGAGCGTAACTGCGAACGGAAGACATCTACGATGTTAACCGCCGTGCTTGTGGATACGCAAGCCCCAAAAGTTTAGATGTCGGCCAGGTCCTTTCGATTCAGCTTCCGGACGGTTCGATTCCGGAGGAGAACTGGAGGAGCACCTGGTGGGCGCTATAGGATTCGAACCTATGACTTCCACCGTGTGAAGATGGCACTCTACCGCTGAGTTAAGCGCCCCTTTGGGGTAAGAGCGGATCTGACTTTAGCGTGATCCTTGCGGTGAATATAAACGGCTGCTCCTGTAGCGTCAACCCAACGGGACGTGCGGGATTGCAAAATAGGAATCAACATGAAAAAGGCTTCTCTGGGTACTGATGCCTTTTGGCAATTGAACTTACGGACCAATCTCGTCAGTCGTATCATAGCGAATTCTCACAAACCCAATCGGTGAAAGGTATTCGGAAATGCCCGAAACAGATTCACAATTTCGCCCCTATCTGCAGATTGCGACGTTCTGCGAAAAAGTCTTACAGGAAGCGGATGGCGTGGTCAGCATCATCCGCATGATCGACAGGATTACGCACTTCGGCCGCGAACCGGAATTGCACGCGTTTCAGTATCAATTCATGGTCATCGTGGTCTTTAAGGCTGGCCCCTTCATGAAAGGGAAAGCCACAATTAAATTACGCCCAATCTCCCCCTCAGGGAAGCAGTTGACAGCATTGGAGTTTCCGATCTTGTTTGAATCGGAGGATCGAGGCGCGGGCTTCGTCGCCGGGGTGAATTTCACGTTTGAGGAAGAAGGTCTTTACTGGTTTGACGTTCTCCTGGAAGAGGATGTAGCGACACGGATACCCATGCGGGTGCTCTATCACCCAAGTATGACACTTCCTTTCCCTCCACAGTAGCGACGATGCTGGAGCCGGAGATTGTCATTTGCTGAGTGAAATACACGTTGGCAAACGGTGCAAGTTTCAGTTTCAACTCCTGCTCCGTCCAATGTCCGTTGGTATGCTCGGCAAGTCTAAGATCAATTTCCTTCGTCAGCATGATTGCGGCTTCGTTGCCGCTCTTCGAGATATCCCAAGTTGCACCAATGAACCAGTCTTCAAACGCCTCAAGTTCTATCAGTCCAAGTTCCCACGCTGCCAAGTTACTGCGAATATCAAGATCTAAGTGCATGCCACCACCCTATAAACGAATTCGGGTAAAGCCACAAGAACTGCGCAGAAAGCTCGAGGAATCAAACTGCCTTGCCAACAGCGTGCGCTGGGAGATCGAACGAGATGATCACCCGGCACCGCCATCTTCAGGACAGCAGTTTTGTACGCGATCCCAAACTATTGCATATTTTGATGCTAATGGCGCAAGAATCGCCCTGTTCCATCAGTACAAACGGAAGGATGGGACGCTTGGAGGGAGCGGTAAGGCTGATCCCAAGCGCCTCCTGATAGGAGATACGATTTATTATGTTTAGCCTCCCCGCTCCCATTGCAATCAACCTGGCCCCATTTGGACTTAGGCTTGCCATCCTTCTCCAGTTCCCCGGACTTTGCCAGACCTGGGATCGGCTGAGATAATGGGCCACCTGGAGGAGAAGGGGACCCGTTTCCCAACCCGGGAACAGTTCTGCCGCCGGAATGGCTGATCCCTCGAAAAATCAGAAGCTTACGTCGCCTGACTCGGGCAAAGAGCCTGGTTCGCAAGCCGACGAAGACCCGCAACTTTCAGACCCTGAACGTGTTTCCACAGATGTGAGCAGCGTAGCCATGGAGGGAGGGCTGCTGGCTGGCTCGGGGCGAACAGCCGTCGATGCCCGGCGGGAGCGAGGAGCTGCGCGTCCAGCGGCCGGGACGGAAGGTTTGACCGACGCCGACCTGATGCTGCGGGTGCGCGACGGCGACGATTCGGCCTTCAATTACCTGGTCGAAAAGTACCGCCGCCCGATGATGGGATTCATGTACCGGGTGGCGCGAAACGCCAGCGTGGCGGAGGAACTGGCGCAGGAAGTTTTCCTGCGCGTTTATCGCGCTCGTCAGACATACAATGCAGAAGCCAAATTCAGCACCTGGCTGTACCGCATTGCGTCGAACCTGTCGGTAAACTATATCCGGGACACGAAACACGAACGCCCGGAAATGAGCATTAGCCTCGATGAGCCGGATGAGGAAATGGGTACGACACTGGATTTACCCGACCACAGGCTCAACGTGGAGCAGGATATCCTGCGGCGCGAGCGTCTGCAGGCGATCCGCGAACATGTCCAGGCATTGCCAGAAAGGCAACGGCTGGCGGTCATCATGCATAAGTACCAGGGAATGGAGTACCGGCAAATAGCAGAAGTGTTGAAAATCAGCGAGTCGGCAACGAAGTCCTTGTTGTTTCGTGCGTATGAGACTCTGCGTGACCGGCTCAAAGAGTTTATATAGAAGGAAATATCATGCTGTGCGTTGAATTTCGTGAACATTTGCTCGATCTGGCCGTCGGCGAAGCGGGGGTAACGGGCACCGCCGCCGAAGAGCACGTTCGCTCCTGCCCCGACTGCGCTGGGGAGTTGCAATCGCTGCGGCAGACCATGAACCTGCTCGACGAGTGGAAAGCGCCCGAAGACACGTCACCCTATTTCATGACGCGACTGCGCGCCCGGGTGCGTGAGGAGGCCGGGCGGGAAACTCGAGCCGGCTGGCTGTCATGGTTCCGCAAGCCGGCGTTGGCGCTCACGTCGGCGGCGCTTTTGCTGCTTGGCATTTCATTGTTTACCGGTGGCGGCAAAAACAGGCCGGTGGCGAGTGTTCCCAACGGCCTTACCAGCTCCGCAGTCTCGGATTTGAAAGTCTTGGACGACAATCACGACCTGCTGGCAAATTTCGAATTGCTCGATGACGATGATGCACAGCAGGTAGCACAGTAAGAACGAGAAACAAGGGTGTCAGGGCTTAGATCCATTCTGTTCGCATTCCTTCTGGGAGGCGTGTTGGTGCTGCCAGCGAGTGCTCAGCGCCGTCCCGAGGGTCCGCCCCGCCCCCCTCGCGGCCATGCGGGAGAATGGTTGAAGAAGAACAAAGATCTTCCCCTGGCACAGCAGCAGAAAAACCTGCAGAACGATCCCAACTTCAGAGCGCTCCCTCCACAGCGACAGCAGCAACTGATGCAGCGCCTGGAGAAGTTCAACAGCCTTCCGCCCCAGCAGAAAGACCGCATGATCGAGCGGATGCAGAGGTTTGAGCGCCTCACGCCAGAGCAACAGCAGGAGGCTCGTGGCGTCTTCAGCCAATTTCGCAGCTTGCCTGACGATCGTCGCAATATGGTGCGGCGTGCATACCGCGACTTGCAGGGAATGCCACCCAACCAGCGTCAGCAGATCCTGGAGTCGAACAAGTTCAGGAACACGTTTTCCGACGACGAGCGCAATTTGATAAAGCGCTCGCTGGATCTGAATCTGGCAGGTGGGGAACCCGCCGGCGGCCCACCGCGATAGGACCTTAACGGACTGCAGACTCTACTTCTTGTCGGCAGTCGTTGTCGGCGGCGGCACGTAGTTCGTGTTGTGGAAGGCGGCAATCAGCCACTTGCCATTGCGCTTCTGCACTGTCAGAGTCTGCAAGCCTTCACGCGGTTCGGGCAGTCCTGATGGCATATGCGCGCCTTTCATCATCCACCAGGCATGCGCAATGGCGATATCCGGCGTCAGGAAGCGCACGTCCACTTGCGTGAACGTGAGCGTGCTTTCATGGAAGATGTTGGCGAACATGCGCGTGAGGTTACTTTCGATCTCGGCGCGACCCTTCCACCACCACGCCACGACATTGACGACGTCGGCATCTTCGGCGAACAGTGCAGCGTAAGCATGAGCATCGTGCTGGTTCCATGCCTGCTGCTGACCCGCCCCGACCAGGTCGCGGATGGCCGAGTCATCGGTTGCACGGTCGGCAGAGCAGAGCGGACCCGGTAGGCATGCTGAGAAAAAGACCACAAAGGTCAGAAATTGCCAGACCATTCGTTACCTCCCGCGCCGCCCCCTTAGATGCCACTGGGCGCGTGCCGCATCCTGAGCGGGGTGAAGGTTAGGGCAGACTTGTCGATGGTTAGAACGGGGCGCCGCCTTCAACCTGCGTGGCGCTTCAAAAACTGCAACGTCCTGTCGTTGAACTCTTCCACCTTCTCATACAGTGGTGCGTGCGCACATGCTTCGAAAAACAACAGCTCGGAATTGCGAATACTTTGCTTTAGGGGATTTGCGAAGCGAACCGTCA